>Ga0208609_100431_pt1 | contig 16271 bp, 17 predicted proteins | sample SubbioR11_8A_Apr_FD_184813 | JGI IMG/M metagenome (GOLD analysis project Ga0208609, IMG submission 184813) | Serpentinite rock and fluid subsurface biosphere microbial communities from McLaughlin Reserve, California, USA - CR11_8A_Apr (SPAdes) | ecosystem: Environmental > Terrestrial > Deep...
ACCTCCGGCGCAAGCCGCGCCGATACACCACGGAGCCGATCGATGCCCATGACCCCGATCTCGCCCTCGCTCGTGCCGGCCGACGAACGTGGGCCGCGTGCGCACTGGAACCGGCTCGCCGAGCGGCTTGCCGGCACGGTGCCGGAAGACCTGCTGCTGCTGGCCACCCGCATCGCGCTGGCGGCGATCTTCTGGCAGTCGGGCCGCACCAAGGTCGAGGGCTGGCTCACCGTGTCCGACAACGCAGTGGCGCTGTTCGCCGACGAGTACCGCCTGCCCGTGCTCGCGCCGGCGCTGGCCGCGCACCTGGCGACCTACGCCGAGCACCTGTTGCCGCTGCTGCTGGCGCTCGGGCTGGCGACGCGCGCCTCGGCGCTGGCGTTGCTCGCCATGACGGCGGTGATCCAGATCTTCGTCTATCCGGCGGCCTGGCCGACCCATCTGTCGTGGGCGGTGCTGATGCTGTGGCTGGTGCGGGCCGGCGGCGGCGCGATCGCGCTCGACCGCGCTCTGCGGTTGCGCTGACGCTGGCCGCGCCGGCGCGGCCGCAGGCGGGCCGACGCCGGCGCAGCCAGCGGCCGACCGGCTGCGGGCGGGCGCGCCACGGCGCGCAAGGCCCGGCAGACGGCCGGTGCTCAGCGGTCCCGCGGGAGCCTGCCCCCGCGAAAGCGGGGGTCGAGCGGCCGCAGCGCCGCCAGCGCCTGGTCGGCGGTGGCCAGATCGCCGTGCTCCGGCGCCGGCAGCACACGGGTGTTGCGGATGATGGCGATGCGCCAGGCCAGCAGTGCGAGCAGCAGCGCACTGCCGCCGGCGAACCCCAGTGCCGCGCGCAGTCCGAAGTGCTCGCCGAGCCAACCCGACAGCAGCGCGCCCGGTCCGGCCGGCAGCAGGGTCAGCCAGCGCATGGTGGCGGTCATGCGGCCGAGCAGCGGCGCCGGCGTCACCGCCTGCCGCAGCGCCAGGAAGGCGATGAAGATCAGCACTGCGCCGACGCCGAACAGCATCAGCATCGCGGCGAAGATCGCCACGCCGAAGCCGGAGGCCGGGGCCAGCGCCGCCAGCGTCCAGCCGCAGCCGGTGATCGCGAAACCGAGCACCATCGCCGGCCCCGGTCCGATGCGCGCCGTGACTCGGCTGCCGACCAGGCTGCTGAGGACGGTGCCAGCGCCGAGGGCGATGAAACAGGCGCCGACCGCGGCCTCGTTCAGGCCCAGCACGCGGGTGGCGAACAGGATCTGCACCGTCAGCGCCGCGTAGTGCGCCATCTGCCACAGGCCGACGGTGACCGCCATCGTCACCAGCAGCCGGTGGCTGGTGACGAAGCGCAGCCCCTGCCGCAGCGCCGGCCAGAACTGCGTGACGGCGGTGCGTGCGCCCTCGGTGAGGCGCACGCCGCGCAGGATCAGCGCCGAAAACGCCAGCAGCAGCGCGACGGCGGCCAGCGCCACGGGCGCGCCGGCGACCCGGATCAGCGCGCCGGCCAGCCCCGGCCCCATCACCTCGGCGCTGGAACTGGCCAGCGCGTTCCTGGCGTGCGCCTCGACCAGGCGCCGGCGCGGCACGATCTGCGTGAGCACGATCTGCGCCGCGCTGCCGGCGATCGTGTGCACGGTGCCGAGCGCGAAGCCGACCACGTACAGCCAGGTCATCGACAGCCAGCCGAACCACCAGGCGACCGGCACCGTCAGCAGGGCGGCGGCCAGCAGCAGTTCGCCACCGATGTACACGGGCAGCTTGCGCACGCGATCGAGCCAGACCCCGGCCGGCAGCGAGAACAGCACGAACGGCGCGATCTCGATCGCCGTCAGCAGGCCCATCTGGGTCGGCGTGGCATCGAGCAGCAGCGCCGCGGTCAGCGGCAGCGCCAGCATCGAGATCTGGTTGCCGAACGAGGCGGTCAGGATCGACGACCACAGCCGCCGATAGGCGCGGTCGCGCAGCAGGTCGCCGGGCGGCAGCCGCAGGCGCGCGGCGGCGCGCCGCAGGGCATCGGCGGGCATTGAACTCATCGTCGATCGCGGTCGCGGCGGCGCGGGGGGCCGAAGCGTAGCGCCGAAGGCGCGCCGGCCGAGCGCAGCCGCTGCGCGAGGTCAAGGCGGCAGCGCGCGCCGATGTGTCGCGCGCGCCGCGCGCGCCCTACGATGGCGGCCAGCCGTATCGGCCCGAGGAACGACATCGCGCAGGCCGAGCGTACCCACGAGGAGACCCGATGAAGACCGCCGTTCCGAGCCCGCAGCTCGCCAAGCATCCGTTCGTCGCCGGCCTGCCGTACGCGCTGGTCGAGGAACTCGCGCCGCTGGCGCGCGAAGTGCAGTTCGCGCCCGACCAGGTGATCTTCCGCGAGGGCGAGGACTGCCGCGACTTCTACCTCGTGCTGTCCGGCCGGGTGGCGCTGGAGATGGTCTCGGACGGTGCCGCGCTGCGCGTGCAGACGGTCACCGGCGGCGACGAGTTCGGCTGGTCGGCGGTGCTGATGGGCCGCGGCAAGCACTTCCAGGCGCGCGCGCTCGACCGGGTCGAGGCGCTCGCCTTCGACGGCCGCGCCGTGATCGACCTGTGCCGCGAGGACACGGCGCTCGGCTTCGAGTTCATGTACCGGCTGCTTGGCGTGGTCTCGGAACGGCTGCAGGCCACGCGTCTGCAGTTGCTCGATCACACCTGGCCGGCGGCCAAGCGCGCCGGCGCCTGAGCGGCGGCTCGCTGCCGGCCGCGGCCGGCAGCCTCAGCCGCGCTACGCCAGCCGGCCGAGCAGCGCCGCCGGAAACAGCATCAGTAGCGCCACCGGCAGCAGGCACAGCACGGCGGCGGCGATCGCCGGGCCGCGCACCGCCGGCGCCACCGTCTCGGAGGCGCCCATGAACGCGTACTGGATCACGCGCAGGTAGAAGTAGATGCCGAGGTAGCTCGCCACCAGGCCGAGCGTGGCCACCAGCACGTGACCGGCGGCCATGACGTTGCTGAACACCAGGAACTTGGCAACGAAGCCGGGCAGCGGCGGGATGCCGGCCAGCGACAGCATCGCCAGACCGAGCATCAGGGCGCCGAACGGCGAGCGCGCGTACAGGCCGCGCAGGCTGTCGATGCGGTCGCTGGCGGCCTCGGCCGCCAGGCGCGGCAGCGCGGCGAAGGCGAGCAGGTTGGCGAGCGCGTAGGTGACGGCGTAGAAGGCGACCGCCTGGAAGCGGCCGGCGGGGGCACCGAGGAAGGCGAGGAACAGGTAGCCGGCGTGCGCGATCGACGAGTAGGCGATCATGCGCCGGAAGCTCGCCTGCCGGATCGCCGCCAGGTTGCCCCAGACGATCGACGCCAGCGGCAGCGCCACGATCAGTCCGACCAGCAGCGCCGGCACGGCGCTGTCGGCGAACAGTCGCACCGCCGCCAGCAGGACGCCGGCCTTGACCAGGGTCGACATGTAGGCGGTGACCGGCACGCTGGCGCCTTCGTAGGCGTCCGGCGCCCAGCCGTGGAACGGCACCACCGCCGCCTTCAGGAACAGCGCGGCGATGAACAGCGTGATGCCGCCGGTGGCGAGCATGCCGGTGGCGCTGCCGGTGTCGCCGAACTGGCCGAGCGCGGCCGGGAACGCCGACAGCGCCAGCGACCCGGTGGCGCCGAACAGCAGCGACATGCCCATCAGCAGCGTGGTGCTGGCGGCGCCGCCCATGATCAGGTACTTGAGCGCGGCCTCGGCGCCGTCGGCGCGCCGGTAGGCGAGCAGCACCAGCGCGTACAGCGGCAGCGACATCAGCTCCAGGCCCATGAACAGGGTGAGGAAGCTGTCGGCCGACAGCATCAGGCACACACCGTACAGCGACGACAGCATCAGCACGCCGAACGGCGTGCTGTCGGCGAACTGCTCGCGCGCCATCAGCATCACCGGCGCGGCCAGCGCCAGGATCAGCGCCTTGGCCACCGCCGCCTGCGGATCGATCGAGAACTGGCCGGCGAACGGCGCCGCGCGCACGCCTTCGGCGTACAGCCAGAGCGCGGCCAGCGCTGCGGCGAGCACGAACGCCAGCGCCAGCATCGGCACCGCGCGCGCGCGACCGAAGATCGCCTGCAGCATCAGCACGACGACGCCGGCCAGGAGCATGTGCTCCGGCAGCATCGCGGTGGCGACGGTCGACCAGTTCATCGTGCCTCCTCGCCGCCGGCCGCCATCGCCTGCGCCGGCGCCTGCGCCGGCGCCGCGCGCGGCGTGCTGACCAGCTGCTGGTACTGCTGCGCCGCCAGCTCGGTCTTTCTCAGGGGCTCGGCCGGGAACAGGCCGAGCCAGAAGATCGCCGCCGCCAGCGCCACCAGGATCGCGCGCTCGCGCCCGTTCAGGTCGGCGATCACAGAGGCGTGGCTGCCGCCCGGCTCATGGCCGTGCGCCTGCGGCACGCGCACGGCGCCGAACAGGAAGCGCTGCGCGAACCACAGCATGTACATCGCGCCGAGCACGACGCCGCTGACCGCGCCGACCGCCATCGCCAGCGGCAGCACCTCGCCCTGCTGGTAGGCGGGCCAGGCGGCGGCGAAGGCGCCGAGCAGGACCAGGAATTCGCCGGTGAAGCCGCTCGTGGTCGGCAGGCCGATCGAGGCCAGCGTCAGGATCGCGAAGAACACCGAATACACGGGCAGGATCTTGGCCAGCCCGCCGTAGGCGGCCAGTTCGCGCGTGTGGCAGCGCTCGTAGATCATGCCGATCATCAGGAACAGGCCGCCGGCGACCAGGCCGTGGCTGACCATCTGCAGGATTGCGCCCTGGATGCCGAGCAGGTCGAGCGAGATCAGGCCGAGCATCACGTAGCCGAGGTGGCTGATCGACGAGTAGGCGACGATCTTCTTGATGTCGGTCTGCACCAGCGCCAGGCAGGCGCCGTAGATGATCGCCAGCACCGCCAGCACCATGATCGCCGGCGCCAGCAGCGCGGTGGCGTCGGGAAACAGCGGAAAGCCGATCTTCAGGAAGCCGTAGGTGCCCATTTTCAGCAGCACCCCGGCCAGGATCACCGAGCCGGCGGTCGGCGCCTCGACGTGCGCGTCCGGCAGCCAGGTGTGGAACGGCACCATCGGCACCTTGATCGCGAACGACAGGCCGAAGGCGGCGAGCAGGATCGTCTGCACCTCGAGCGTGAGCTGGCTGCGGTACAGGTCGGCGAAGGCGAAGCTGGTGATCCCGGTGGTGCTGTACAGCGACCACACCAGGTAGATCATCGCCGCCAGCATCAGGATCGAGCCGGCCGCCGTGTACAGCACGAACTTCAGGGTCGCGTAGATGCGCCGCTCGCCGCCCCAGATGCCGATGATCAGGAACATCGGGATCAGCATCGCTTCCCAGAAGATGTAGAAGAGGAACAGGTCCTGGGCGACGAAGGTGCCGATCATCGCGAACTGGATCAGCAGCACCATCGCGTAGAACAGGCGCACGTCCTTGGTGACGGCGCTGAAGGCGCCGGCCACCACCAGCGGGCCGAGGAAGGCGGTCAGCGCCACCAGCAGCACGTTGTAGCCGTCGAGCGCGATGTGGTAGTGCACGCCCCAGGCGGGGATCCAGGGCACGCGCGTCTCGAACTGCAGGCCGGGATCGCGCGCGTCGAAGCTCAGGTAGAGCACCGCCACCAGCAGCAGTTGCGCCAGCATCACGCCGAGGCTGAAGTGGCGGATCGCATCGTCGCGGTCGATCACCAGCAGCGCCAGCATCGCCGCCAGCGGCAGCCACAGCACGAGGTTCAGGGCGCCGGCGAGAACGGTCGGGTCAAACATGGCGCAGTCCCCAGGCGAGCGCGCCCACCAGGCCGATCATCGCCAGCAGCAGGTAGAGCTGCAGGTTGCCGGTCTGGATCCGGCCCAACTGGCCGGCGACGCGCACCGCGAACGCCGCCAGGCCGTCGAGCGAGCCGTCGAGCAGGCGGCGGTCGCCGAGCCCGAGGAACACGCGATCCGACAGCCACAGCAGCGGCTGGTGCAGCGTGCGCTCGTAGAACTCGTCGACGTAGTACTTGGCCGACAGCAGCCGGTGCAGCGCGCCGAAGCGTTCCTGCACGCGCGCGGCGCGCGCGCCGTCGCCGGCGTAGAAGAACGCCGCCAGCGCCAGACCGCCGAAGCCGATGGCCACCGCCAGGCCGATCAGCGGCCAGTAGAACGGCGCGCGTGCCTCGAGGATCGCCGGCAGCGGCCATTGCGCGCCGAGGAACTGCGGCACGGCGATGAAGCCGCCGATCGCCGACAGCAGTGCCAGCGGCGCCAGCACGCCGGTCATCGACAGCGGGCTCTCGTGCACGTGGTGCTCGACCTCGGCGCTCATCCGGCTGCGGCCGAAGAAGGTGAGCCACAGCAGCCGGAACATGTAGAACGAGGTAAGCAGCGCGGTCGCCGAGGCGAGCGCCCACAGGACGGTCGAGCCGCCGGCCGAGCTGGCGAACGAGTACCAGAGGATCGCGTCCTTCGAGTAGAAGCCGGCCAGCGGCGGAATGCCGGCGATCGCCGCGGTGGCCACCGCGAAGGTGACGAAGGTGATCGGGATGCGGCGCGCCAGGCCGCCCATCTTGCGCACGTCCTGTTCGCCGGACAGCGCGTGGATCACGCTGCCGGCGCCGAGGAACAGGCAGGCCTTGAAGAAGGCGTGGGTGACGACGTGGAAGATCGCCACCGCGTAGGCGCCGACACCGGCGGCGACGAACATCAGGCCGAGCTGCGAGACGGTCGAGTAGGCGAGCACCTTCTTGATGTCGGTCTGCACGACGGCGATCGTCGCCGCCAGCAGCGCGGTGGCGACGCCGACGCCGGCGACCACGGCGCTGGCCGCCGGCGCGCTGTCGTACAGGCCGCTCAGGCGCGCCACCAGGTAGACGCCGGCGGTCACCATGGTGGCGGCGTGGATCAGCGCCGACACCGGCGTCGGGCCGGCCATCGCGTCGGGCAGCCAGACGTGCAGCGGGATCTGCGCCGACTTGCCGCAGGCGCCGATGAACAGCAGCACGCCGGCGGTGCTGGCCAGCGCCAGCATCTGCGGCGTCGGCTCGGCGAAGGCGGCGTTGATGCGGTCGACGTCGAGCGTGCCGGTCAGCGTGTACAGCAGGAACATGCCGAGCAGGAAGCCGGCGTCGCCGATCCGGTTGACGATGAAGGCCTTCTTGCCGGCGGCTGCTTTGTCCTCGTCCTGGAACCAGAAGCCGATCAGCAGGTACGAGGCCAGCCCGACGCCCTCCCAGCCGACGAACTTCACCAGCAGCGAGCGGCCGAGCACCAGCACCAGCATGAAGAACAGGAACAGGTTCAGGTACGCGAAGTAGCGCGCGTAGCTGCGATCTTCGTGCATGTAACCGGTCGAGTAGATGTGGATCAGCGAGCCGACTCCGGTGACCACCAGCGCCATCACCGCGGTCAGGCGGTCGAAGTAGAAGGCGATCTCGAACTCGACGCCGCCGATCACCGCCCAGGTGTAGACGACCTCGACGATCGGCGCGCCGCGCGACTCGAGTTCGACCACCGCCGCCAGGGTCAGCGCGAAGGCGGCCAGCGGCAGCGCGCAGCCGACGACGCTGACGAAAGTCTTGCCCAGGCGCTGGCCGAGCAGGCCGTTCAGGAGGAAGCCGGCCAGCGGCGCGAGCGCGATCAGCGTCAGTCTCATCGCTAGCCTCGCAGGTCGCTGAAGGCGCCGACATCGAGCGTGCGCTTGTGGCGCACCATCAGCAGCACAATCGGGATCGCGATCGCGATCTCGGCGGCGGCCACCACGAATACGAGAAACACCAGCACCGCGCCGGCGGCGATGTCGGCCTGCTGCGCGAACACCACCAGGCTCAGGAGCACGCCGTTCAGGGCCAGCTCCAGGCACATCAGCACCACCAGCAGGTCGCGGCGGATCGCCAGCCCGACCATGCCGAGCGTGAACATGGCGAACGACAGCAGCAGCAGCAGTTGCAGCCTATCCATGGTGGTCCTCGCCCGGGTGCGGCGCCTTGATCACCGCGATCGCCGCCACCGCCGCCGCCAGCAGCAGCAGCGAGGTGAGTTCGAAGTGCAGCCAGTACTCGCTGAGGAAGATGCGCGCGAACGCCTCGACCGTGAAGATTTGGTCGCTGCCGGGCAGCGCCGCGGCGCTGCGGCCGCCGTGCCACAGCAGCAGCGCCAGCAGCATCATCAGCAGCGCCCCGATCGCCGCCCCCGGCAGCAGCAGGCGCGAGAACGGCGAGCGCGCCACCGCGCGCACCTCGAGCAGCATGATCACGTACACCATGAACACCATCACCGCGCCGACGTAGATCAGCACCTGGAAGGCGGCGATGAAGTGCACGCCGAGCAGCCCGTAGATGCCGCCCAGGAACACCATCGTCGAGATCAGCGCCGTGGCCACGTGCATCGGCGCCCGCAGCACGATCATCAGCACGCTGCCGCCAGCCGCACCGACCGCGAACAGGTACAGCAGGAGCGTGTCGAGCTCGGCCAGCAGGGCGTTCATGGCGTGCCTCGTGGCGGCAGCGTCTTTGCCGGATAGGGTTTGGCGACGTCGCGCAGCGGCCGCCAGGTGAGCAGTTCCTCGCGGCCGATCCACATCCGCTGCCGGTCGTAGCCGGGGAAATCGGGCACCTCGGGCACCATGCGGATCGCGTCCTCCGGGCAGGCCTCGACGCACAGGCCGCAGAAGATGCAGCGCGAGTAGTCGATCTCGAAGCGCGCCGGGTACTTCGGATGGGCGGCGTCGGCCGGGTCGAAGCCGGCCTCGATCTCGATCACCCGCGCCGGGCAGACGGTCGCGCACATGTTGCAGGCGATGCACTGCGGGCTGCCGTCCGGCCGCTGCGTCAGTACGTGCTTGCCGCGGTTGCCGCGCGCGTAGTCGGCGCGCGGCTCCTCAGGGTAGGCGGTGGTGATCGCGCCCTTGCGGCCGCGCAGCCACTTGGCCAGGTTGCGCGCGAACACGCCGCCGGTGATCGCCAGGCCACGAATCACCTCGAACAGGTAGGCGCGCTCCCACCAGCCCATCTGCGGCTGGTTCCAGTAGCGGCGGCGCAGGTGCGGCCGGTCGCGGTAGCGCGGGCGCGGCGCGTTCATCAGGCGGCCCCCTGCAGCAGCCACAGCGCGATGGCGGTGACCACCAGGTTGGCGAGCGCGAGCGGGAACATGAACTTCCAGGCGAAGCGCAGCACCTGGTCGTAGCGGAAGCGCGGCAGCGACCAGCGCACCAGGATCTGGAAGCTGCACACGATCAGCATCTTGACCAGGAAGGTGAGCACTTGCAGCACCACCACCAGCGCGTGCGGCAGCGCCAGTTCGTAGCCGCCCGGGAAGCTGAAGCCGCCGTCGTGCATGAACGGCAGGTTGTAGCCGCCCAGGAACAGGGTGGTGAACAGGGCGGCGATGATCGCGATCTGGATGAACTCGGCGAACATGAACAGGCCCATTTTCATCCCCGAGTACTCGGTGAAGTAGCCGGCGATCAGCTCGCTTTCGGCCTCGGGCAAGTCGAACGGGATGCGCTTGTTCTCGGCGATCGCCGCGGTCAGGAACAGGATCGCCGCGAACGGCTGCAGGAAGACGCCCCAGGCCGGCAGCACGCTCAGCAGCACGCCCGACTGCTGGCGCACGATCTGGTCGAGGTCGACCGTGCCGTAGATCAGGATCAGGCCGAGCACGGACACGCCGAGCATCAGCTCGTAGGAGATCATCTGGCTGCCGGCGCGCAGCGCGCCCAGCAGCGAGAACTTGTTGGCCGAGCTCCAGCCGGCGAGCATGGCACCGATCACCGCCAGGCTGCCGAAGGCGAACACGATCAGCAGTCCGGCGTCGAGCTGCGCGATCTGCATCGGGTAGCTGCGCTCGCCGTACCAGGGCTCGAGCGCCGGGAAGATCTGCGCCGGCACCAGCGTGCCGCCGAACGGGATCACCGCGAACACCAGCAGCACCGGCGTGAACGCCACCCAGGGCGCGACCATGTACGCGTACCAGTCGTAGGTGCGCGGCCGCCAGTCCTCCTTGACCATCATCTTCAGGCCGTCGGCGAGGCCGTGGAACAGGCCGAGCCAGACCAGCTTGATGTCGGTGAACGGGATCCGCAGGTAGGCGCGGTTGGCGCCGATCCGGTCCGACATCAGCGCCGCCTGCTTGCGCTCGACCCAGGTGAGGACGGTGCCGAAGCCCATCAGCAGCGCCAGCGCGAAGGCGATGTAGATGACGTAGATGATCAGGTCCTGGACCATCGCTGCGCCCTCAGCCGCCGCCCGCGCGGGCGCCGGCGACCGACTCGGCCAGCGCCTCGAACACCTGTTCGGCGTGCGCGACCGCCGCCGGCTTGTCGAAGCAGGGCGCGAAGCGCACCTCGCGCCCGTCGCACTGCGTGTAGCTGCCGGCGCGCTCGGTCTGCACGCTGATCGGGATGAACGCGTCGGCGTGGCCGTTTTCCGGCTGCACGAAGGCGTTCAGCAAGATGGTGCGGGCGCCGCGCGGCAGATCGCCGAAGGCGAAGCCCTCGCCCCACACCAGCACGACGTCGGTGCCGGCGGCGAAGCGCACCGGCGCGGCGCCGAACAGCGCCTGAGCGCCGCGCGTGTTCGGGTTCTTGTCGGCGCGGATCAGGAGGTCGTCTGCGATCGGCTCGCCGGCCTCGGCCTGCCGATCGGCCTTGACGAACACGTCGATGCCGGCGCGCGCGTGCCTGGCGACCAGGCGCGCGGCCGCCGCCAGTTCCTCGTTCGAGCCCCAGCTCGACACCAGCAGCGCCGGCCGGCGCGCCGCACCCAGCAGGCGGCGCGCGGCTTCGAGCGCCGCGTGCAGCGGCGCCGCGCGCCCCTTGAGCATCGGCTGCAGGGCGCGCGGCCGCTCGAAAAAGCGCGCCAGGTCGCGGCCGGTGTTGCAGATCCACGGGCCGTCGACCGCGTCGCCGGCGCGTTCCGGGCTCGACGCCGGCGCGGTCACGCGCTCGATGCGGTTTCGTGTCCGCTGCTCGCTGAAGCAGGGCGCGTTCAATTGCCACTCGGGCTGGCGGTGCCAGAGGTCGACCTGGCAGCCGCGCGCGCAGCCCGGGCACACCGAGCGCGTCGCCTGCAGGTACCAGACGCGGGTCTGGTGCAGGAAGGATTTCGCCAGCAGCGCGCCGACCGGACAGAGGTCGATGACGTTGTCCGAGTAGTGGTCGCGGTCGAAGGCGCCGTCCTCGGCGGCGCGCACCAGCGAGGTGTCGCCGCGGCTGACGATGCCGAGCGCGTCGGTCTTCGACACCTCGCGCGTGAAGCGCACGCAGCGCGAGCACAGGATGCAGCGCTCGTTGTCGAGCACGATCCGCTGCGACAGCGGCACGAACTTGGTCGCCTTGACCTTCGGGATCGTCGACGCCGACGGCAGACCGTTGAACTGGTAGTGATGGTCCTGCAGCAGGCACTCGCCGGCCTTGTCGCAGATGCCGCAGTCGACCGGGTGGTTGAGCAGGATGAACTGCAGCGTCTGACGCCGCAGTTCCTGCACCCTGGGCGAGTCGGTCAGCACCCGCATGCCTTCGGTCACCGGCATGTTGCAGGCGATGTCGGTCCAACTGCCGCCGCCGCCCTCGCCCTCGACCTCGACCACGCACACCCGGCAGTTGCCGGCGATCGACAGATTCGGGTGCCAGCAGAAGTACGGGATGTAGCAGCCGGCGGCGAGCGCCGCCTGCATCACGGTCTGGCCCTTGTCGGCGTGGACCGGCTGGCCGTTGACGAAGAAGTCAGGCATCGGCCGGCTCCCGCGCCGCCTGCGCGACGTCGAGCACGCCGTCGAACTTCGAGCGCTTGTGCTCGATCCAGTGTTCGAACTCGTCGCGGTACTTGGCCAGGATGCCGACCGTGGCGTAGCCGGCGGCGTCGCCCATGCCGCAGATCGTCGTGCCGTCGTTGGCCTCGGAGACGCGGATCAGGGTGTCGATGTCCTCGCGGCGGCCGTCGCCGGCGACGATGCGGTCGATCGTCCGGTGCAGCCAGCCCATGCCCTCGCGGCAGGGCGTGCACTGGCCGCAGGATTCGTGGTGATAGAAGCGCAGCATCACCTGCAGCAGGCGCACCATGCAGGTGCCCTCGGCGATCGCGATCATCCCGCCCGAGCCGAGCTGCGAGCCCTTCTTCTCGAAGGCCTTGTGGTCGTAGGTGAGGTCGGCGATCTCCTCGGCGGTCAGCACCTTGGTCGAGATGCCGCCGGGAACGATGCACTTGAGCCGGCGGCCGTCGAGAATGCCGCCGCAGTCCTCGTCGATGAACCTGACCACCGGATAGCCGTACTCGACTTCGTAGATGCCCGGCCGTCGCAGGTGGCCGGAGATCGACACCAGCTGCGTGCCCGGGCTCCTGGCGATGCCGACCCGCTTGAAGGCCTCGGCGCCGTCGCGCACGATGCCGGTGACGTTGGCCAGCGTCTCGACGTTGTTGATCACCGTCGGCCGCTGGTACAGGCCGCGCACGGTCAGGCGCGGTGGCCGGTTGCGCGGCAGACCCTTCTTGCCCTCGATCGAGGTGATCAGCGCCGAGGCTTCGCCGCAGACGTACGAGCCGGCGCCGCGATAGACGACCAGGTCGCAGGCGAAGTCGCTGCCGAGGATGCCGGTGCCGAAGTAGCCGGCGGCGTAGGCTTCCTCGACCGCGTACTGCAGGCGCCGGTACGGCAGGTCGAACTCGCCGCGGATGTAGACGAAGGCGTGGCGCACCTGCAGCGCGTAGCTGGCGATCAGCATCGACTCGAGCAGCAGGTGCGGCGCGTGCTCGAGGATCCAGCGGTCCTTGAAGGTGCCGGGCTCGCCCTCGTCGGCATTGGCGCACAGGTAGTGCGGCTGGCCGTCGTTGAGATTGACCACCGCCCACTTGCGCCCGACCGGGAAGGCGGCGCCGCCGTGGCCGAGCAGTCCGGAGGCGGTGACCTCCTTGGTGATGTCTTCCGGGCGCATCGACTGCAGCGCCTTGGCCAGCGTCTGGTAGCCGCCGCGGGCGCGGTAGTCGGCCAGGCGGTGCGAGGTCGCGGTCACCGGGAAGTTCATGATCAACTGGCGGCCGGGCATCGCTACCTCAACTGCTCGAGCAGCGCGTCGACCCGCTCGGCGCTCATGTTCTCGTGATAGCTGTCGTTGACCATCAGCACCGGCGCCGTGCCGCACGAACCCAGGCACTCGACCTTGGTCAGCGTGAAGCGGCCGTCCGCCGTGGTCTGGCCGGAGGCGATGCCGAGCTTGCGCGACAGGTAGCCGATCAGGCCCTCGGCGCCGCGCATCGAGCACGAGACGTTGCGGCAGGCCTGCAGGTGCCAGCGGCCGATCGGCGCGCGGCGAAACTGCGTGTAGTAGCTCAGTACTTCCTCGATCTGGATCCGCGGCACGCCGAGGTACTCGACCAGCCAGTCGATGTCCTCGCCGGCGACGTAGCCGCGCTCCTCCTGGATCCGGCGCAGGCAGGGCAGGGTGAGCGAAGACTCGAAGCCGGCCGGGTAGCGCGCCTTCATCGCCTCGAACTCCGGCTGCAGGTGGCGCATCGAGTCGCGCCGCTGCGGGTTCGGCACCGGCGCCAGCACCAGCGCATCGCTGACCGGACCAAGCGCAGTGCTCATCGATCGCACTCGCCGCCGATCATGTTGACCGAGCCGAAGGTCGGCACCAGGTCGGCGAGCTGGTAGTTCTCGAGCATGCGGTGGATGCCGCCCATGTGCACGAAGCTCGGGCTGCGCACGTGCAGCCGGTACGGTCCGGCGCCGCCGGTGCTCACGGCGTAGAAGCCGAGCTCGCCGTTGGCGGCTTCGTGGGCGACGTAGACCTCGCCGGCCGGCACCCGCGGGCCGTCGATCACCAGCTTGAAGTGGTTGATCAGCGACTCGATCTCGCCGTAGACGCGCTCCTTGGGCGGGAAGCTGCAGCGGCGGTCGTCGACCTCGATCGGCCCCTGGCCCTTGTCCTCGAGCAGGTCGACCAGCTGGCGGATCATGTGGATCGACTCGTCGATCTCGCGCATGCGCACGTAGTAGCGGTCGTAGTTGTCGCCGATGATGCCCACCGGTACCTCGAACTCGAGCTCGGCGTAGGCGAGGTAGGGCACGTCCTTGCGCAGGTCGCGCGGCGCGCCGCTGGCGCGCAGCATCGGCCCGGTGTAGCCCCAATGGATCGCCTCGGCGGCGCCGATCGTGCCGACGTTGCGCATGCGGTCGATGAAGATCCGGTTGCGGTCGACCAGTCCGTGCACGCGGCCGAGGAACACGTCGCAGTCGGCGAGGATCTTTTCCAGGCGCTCGAGCCAGCCCGGCGGCAGGTCGCGCGCCAGGCCGCCGATGCGGCCGTAGGAATAGGTCAGGCGGGCGCCGGTGAGATCGGCCAGGTGCTCGTAGATCTGGTCGCGGATCGTCACCAGGTACAGGAAGGCGGTCATCGCCCCCAGTTCCATCAGCGCCGCCGCGACGCAGGTCATGTGATCGGCGATGCGCGAATACTCGGCGAGCAGGGTGCGCAGGTAGCGGCAGCGCGGCGTGATCTCGATGGCCATCAGCCGCTCGACGGTGTCGCAGTAGGCGAAGTCGTTGATCAGCGCCGAGCAGTAGTTGAGCCGGTCGACGTAGGGGATCAGGTTGTGCCAGGTGTGCGCCTCGCACTCCTTCTCGAAGCCGCGGTGCAGGTAGCCGCAGTGGACGTCGACGCGCAGCACCTTCTCGCCGGAGAGTTCGGCGATGATCTGCACCGTGCCGTGGGTCGCCGGGTGCGAGGGGCCGATGTTCACGACCACCGTGTCGTCGGACGACGCGCCGAACGCCGGCCGCACCGGATTGGGCAGGCGAGTGTCCATCAGGGCTCCTGCGCCGGGCGCCCGGCCGGCGGCTGCTCGCGATAGGGCACCAGCGGCTGCTCGTGGGTCTTGGCGTAGTCCTTGCGCAGCGGGTAGCCGACGAAGCCCTCGTACATCAGGATCGGCCGCAGGTCGGGGTTGCCGCGGAAGCCGATGCCGAACATTTCGTGGCACTCGCGTTCCATGAACGCCGCCGCGCCGTACAGCGGCAGCAGCGAATCGACCTGCGGGTCGTCGACGCCGACCTGCGCCTTCATGCGCAGGCGCGCGAAGCTGCGCGTCGAGTAGAAGTGCCAGACGACGTCGAAGCGCGGCGCCCGTTGCGGCCAGTCGACCGCGGTCACGCTCGACAGCATGTCGAAGCCGAACTCGTCGCGCAGCCGGCGCGCGGCGGCCAGCGCCTGATTGCCGGCCAGCGCCAGCACCGGCATGTCGGCAGCCGCCGCCAGCGCCGGGAAGGCGGCGGCCAGTTGCCGGTCGAGCTTGTCGCGGAAGGAGTCCACGTCAGAAATCCCGGGTCAGGATCGGGTGCTTCTGGCCGGCGATCTTCTCCTGCAGGCGCAGGATGCCGTCGATCACCATCTCGGGCCGCGGCGGGCAGCCCGGCACGTAGACGTCGACCGGCAGCAGGCGGTCGACACCCTGGACGGTGGCGTAGTTGTTGTAGAAGCCGCCGCTGGTGGCGCACACGCCGAAGGCCAACACCCACTTCGGCTCGCACATCTGCTCCCAGACCTTGAGCAGCACCGGCGCCTGCTTGTGGGTGATCGTGCCCACCACCATCAGCAGGTCGGCCTGGCGCGGCGAGAAGCGCGGCAGCGCCGCGCCGAAGCGGTCGGTGTCGTAGGGCGAGCCGCTGACCGCCATGAACTCCATCGCGCAGCAGGCGGTGACGAACGGATAGGGAAACAGCGAGAACTTGCGCGCCCAGCCGATCAGTTCGTCCTTGCGGGTGGCGATGTACTCGAAAGCCGCCGATCGCCCCGGCGCGGCGCCGCCGGCCGGGGCGATCGGGATCACGCGCGAGTCGTCCACCGGGCGGCTCCTAGTCGGTCACGGCTTCGAGCAGCCGCGCCTTGTAGATGTAGAGCAGGATCAGCACCAGCAGGAACACGAAGATGGCGAAGGTCGCCAGCATGAAACCGGTCACCGGCTGCGCGCCGATCGCCCAGATGAAGAGAAACACCGTCTCCAGGTCGAACAGCACGAACATGATCGCCACCGCGTAGTACTTGATCGGCACCGCCTTGACGTTGACCGTGTCGACCGGCTCGGCGCCGCACTCGAAGGGCTCGAGCTTGACCTCGGAGTTGACCGGCTTCGGTCCGAGCAGGCGGTTGGCGAGCAGCGTGAAGCCGACGAAGCCGAGGATCGCCACCAGATAGAGCAGGAACACTGCGTAGGGGTTCATGGCGTCGGCTCGGCGGTTGCTCGTGGCGGTCGCTGGTCTTGTCGTGCGACGCCACCGGCGGCGGCTGGCCGCCGGGCGATCGCGGGTGCGCGCCGCGC
>Ga0208609_100435_pt1 | contig 16232 bp, 11 predicted proteins | sample SubbioR11_8A_Apr_FD_184813 | JGI IMG/M metagenome (GOLD analysis project Ga0208609, IMG submission 184813) | Serpentinite rock and fluid subsurface biosphere microbial communities from McLaughlin Reserve, California, USA - CR11_8A_Apr (SPAdes) | ecosystem: Environmental > Terrestrial > Deep...
CCGCCGCGCCGGCGGTCGGCTGGGCCGGGTGCGCGCTCACGAGCGCAGCCGCTCGCGCAGTTCGAGCACCGGCGCGAAGATCCACTCGAACACCGTGCGCCGCTCCAGCAGCAGGTCGGCGTTGACCAGCATCCCGGGCCGCAGCACGAACTCCTGGCCGCCGGCATTGACCGATTGCTGCTCGAGTCGCACGTCGATCCGGTAGACCGGCTCGCGCACCGTCAGCGGGCCGAGTCGCTCGCCCGGCGACCAGACGGTGCGGCTGATCGACTCGACCCGGCCGCGGTAGTGGCCGAAGCGCTGGAACGGGAAGGCGTCGTAGCGCAGCACGACCTCGTGGCCCGGCTGCACGAAGCCGATCGCGCGCGTCGGCACCAGCAACTGCGCGTGCAGGCCGCTGCCGCGCGGCACGATGGTGGCGATCGGCGCCTCGGCGGCGAGCGAGTCGCCGCGCGCCGGCGCGATGTTGGTGACGGTGCCGGCGAACGGCGCGCGCAGTTGCGTCTCGCGCCGCGCCTGCTCCTGGACGATGCCCTGCTGGATCTCGCTCTTGGCGCGCGCCAGCCGGTCGGCGGCCTGCTGCGCGCGGGTCTCGATCGTCGGCAGTTCGGCGCGCGCCAGCGACAGCTCGCGCTCGCTCGCGGCGCGCTCGCGCGCCAGCGACTGCAGCCGGCCCTGCTGTTCGAGCAGGGCGTTGCGCAGTTCCGAGATCCGGCTCTCGGAGTAGAAGCCCGCCTTCTGCAGGTCGAGCGCGCGCTGCAGGTCGGCACGCGCGGCCGCCAGGCGCGTGGCCTGGGTCTTGAGTTCGGCGTCGAACTGGCGCAGTTCGTCGTCCAGTTTGGCGATGCGCATGCGGGTGGTCGCTGCCTGCTGCTCGGCCAGCCGCCGCTCCTGCTCGATCTCGCGCGCGAGCGAACTGATCCGTTGCTGCAGCTCGCGCTCGATCAGCTCGCCCGGGCTGGTGCCGGCGCTCAGCGTGCGCTCGAGCGACAGGCGCGCGATCAGCGCTCCCTCGGCGACTTCGTCGCCCTCGCGCACCGCCAGTTCGACCAGGATCCCGGGCTCGGCGGCGATCAGGCGCGCGGCACCGGCGTCGAGCGCGAGAAAGCCGTCGACCCGCTCGCGCCGGGTCGACTCGGCGAGGAACACGAACAGCACCAGCGCGACCGCGAACGCGCAGGCCAGCAGCGTGAACACCCACCAGGGCACCGGTCGCGCGATCGACACCTCGCCCAGCAGCTTGGTGCGTTGGGCGTCGATCGCTTCCTGGCGAAACAGCGGTCGCATGGGCGGCGATTATGGTCGAAGGTGCGCGGCTGCAGGCGCGGGCGTGGCGCCGGCGCCTCACGCGCTCGCGCATCGGCGTCGCAGCGGATCGATCAGGGACCGCGGCGGCCGCGCGCGATCGCCTGACGGCAGGCAGCCGGCGACGATCCGCATCAGCCGGCGCCGCTCGCGCTCGGGCGCGAACGCGCTCGCGCGGCGCGCGCAGTGGCGCGCGAGCCGGGCGAGGAAGGCGGGCTCGCGGGCGGCGCGCGCCAGCAGGTCGCGCGCGGCGCGTGCATCGTCGGGCGCGAACCAGCCCGGATAATCGGCGCCGAGCAGGCCGAGGTTGCCGTCGATGCGGCTGCCGGCCACCGGCGTGCCGGCGGTGACCGCCTCGATCACCGCCAGCGCGCCGCCCTCGATCGCCGACGGCTGCAGCAGCAGGTGTGCGCGCGCCACCAGCCGGCGCACGCGCGCGCGCGGCTGGTTGCCGAGCCAGACATAGCGCCGATCATCACGCGCGCGCCGCGCCGCCTGCCGGCCGAGAGCGGCGTCGAGCGCGCCACCGGCGTGGACCACGCGCAGCGGCAACTGCGGCGGCCAGGCATCGAGCAGGCGCCAGACCAGTTGCGGATTCTTCTCGTCGCGCAGGTGGCCGACCACCGCCACCGTGAAGCGCCGCGGCTTGGCCACCGGCGCGCGCAGCGGCGCCGACTGCAGCAGCACCTCGACCTTGGCGCGCCAGCGCGCCGGCACGCGGCGTGCACCCAGTTCGTTGAGCACGACCAGGCGCGTGGCCAGTCGCAGCGATCGCCGCGCCTGCGCGTCGTGAGCGAGGTCGCGGTACAGGTCGGTGCCGGTCAGGGCGACGATCAGCGGCCGGCGCGGATGTTCGGCGGCGAAGGCGGCGATCGACGGCGCCGAGCGACGCGCGTGCAGCGCGATCAGCACCTGCGGGGCCGGATCGCCGGCTTGCCAGGCGGTGGCGATTCGCACCCGGTAGTCGGGGCGCAGTTGGCGCGCCCAGCGCGCGGCGGTGTGCCAGTTGCCGTTGTTGGCGGCCGCCGCGTAGGGGGTGACGATCGTGACCTGCGGGGCACCGCGACGGCCTGCGCCGGGCCTTCGGGCCGCGACCCGTTGCCGCTCAGGTCGCTTCGCCCCGGGTCGGGATGATGACATTGAAGCCGCCGTCGACGAAAGTGATCTCGCCGGTGATGCCGCTGGCGTAGTCCGACAGCAGGAAGGCGGCGACGTTGCCGACCTCGTCGATCGTCACGTTGCGCCGCAGGGGCGCGTTCATCGCGTTGAAGGCGAGCATCTTGGTGAAGTCCTTGATGCCGCTGGCGGCCAGGGTGCGGATCGGTCCGGCCGAGATGCCGTTGACGCGGATGCCGCGCGGGCCGAGGTTGGAGGCGAGGTAACGCACGCTCGCCTCCAGCGAGGCCTTGGCCAGGCCCATCGTGTTGTAGTAGGGGACGACGCGCTCGGCGCCGAGGTAGGTGAGCGTGAGCAGCGCGCTGCGCCGGCCTTCGAGCAGCGGCAGCGCCGCCTTGGCGAGCGCCGGGAAGCTGTAGGCGGAGATCTCGTGCGCGACGCGAAAGCCCTCGCGCGACAGGCCGTCGAGCAGCTCGCCGGCGATCGCCTCGCGCGGCGCGAAGCCGATCGAGTGCACGAGGCCGTCGAGTCCGTCCCAGCGCCGGCGCAGGGCGGCGAAAGCGGCCTCGATCTGGGCGTCGTCGGCGACGTCGCACGGCAATACGAGCGTCGAGTCGAACTCGCGCGCGAACTCGCCGATCCGCTCCTTGAAGCGCTCGCCGACATAGGTGAAGGCCAGCTCGGCGCCCTCGCGCCAGCAGGCCTTGGCGATGCCGTAGGCGATCGAGCGGTCCGAGAGCAGACCGGTGATCAGGATGCGCTTGCCGGTGAGAAGGGCCATCTTTTTTTGTCGTTTGCGGTCGGGAAAGGTTCGGTGCGGCGAACGGCGCCGCGGCGCAGGTCGACGATCAGCGATGCGCGTGCGCTCAGCCCGGCGCCGGTCGCTGGGCTGCCGTCGCGGCGGCACGCGCCGCGGTCGAGGTGGTTGCACTGCGCTGCGGGCGCGTCGCCGCAGGTCTTGCGCTGGCCGGCGACGACGCGGCGCTGCGCGTGGCCGTGCGACCGCCAGATTGCGCGCGCGCCGGTGGCCGGGCCGCGGGCCGCGCCGGCGGTCGCACCACGGTCAGGGTCAGGCGCTGGCCGGCGAACAGCGACGCCGAGCGCAGGTTGTTCCAGGCGATGATCTCGTCGGGCTGCACGCGCCAGCGGCGCGCCACCGAGTGCAGCGTCTCGCCGCGCCGCACCCGGTGCGTGACCTGGCGCAGGTTGGGCGAATCGGGCACCAGTCGGAAGGCGGCCTCCAGGTGGACCGGCGCGATGTCCTCGGCGCTGTCGTCGCGCGGCACGAGGATCGTCGACCCGGGCGCCAGCCGGTAGCGCGGCGGAATGCGGTTGGCCTCGCGCAGCTTCGCCTCCGCGATGCCGGCGCGGCGCGCCACCTGCGCCAGGGTCTGGTCGCGCGGGATCGTGTAGGTGGTCCAGCTCGCCAGCGGCTGGCCGGTCGCCTCCCAGGCGGCGAGGTTGGCGTGGAAGGTGTCGGCGCGATGCGCGGGCAACAGCAGGGTCGCCTGCGCGGCGCCGGTCCCCGCGAAGGCGGGGATCACCGGCAGGTTGAACGAGGGGTTGAGGGCGCGGAATTCGTCGATCGGCATCTCGGCCAGGCGCGCGGCGGTGGCGACATCGATGTCGCGCTCCTTGCTGACGGCGACGAAGTAGGGCTCGTTGCGCAGCGCCGGCAGGGTGATGCCGAAGCGTGCCGGATCGCGGACGATGTTCTCGATCGCCTGCAGCTTGGGCACGTAGTGGCGCGTCTCGCGCGGCATGCGCAGGCTCGTGTAGTCGGTCGGCTTGCGGCTCGCGCGGTTGCGGGCGATCGAGCGGGCGACCGCGCCTTCGCCCCAGTTGTAGGCGGCGAGCGCCAGGTGCCAGTGACCGAACTCGGCGTACAGCTTCTGCAGGTAGTCGAGCGCGGCGCGCGTCGACTCGACGACGTCGCGCCGTTCGTCTTGCCACTGGTTCTGGCGCAGCGCGAAGATCTTGCCGGTCGACGGGATGAACTGCCACAACCCGGCGGCGCGCGCCGACGACACCGCCTGCGGCTGCATCGCGCTCTCGACGAACGGCAGCAGCGCCAGCTCGGTCGGCATGCCGCGCTTCTCGATCTCCTCGACGATGTGGAACAGGTACAGGCTGGCGCGCTGGGTCATGCGGTCGAAGTAGGCGGGTTGGCCCGCGTACCACGCGGTGCGGCTCGCCGCCAGCGGCGTCTCGAGATCGGCAATCGCGAAGCCGCGCCGGATGCGCTGCCAAAGGTCAATCTCGGAGGGCGCCTCGGCGGCGCTTGCCTGCGGCTGCGCGGTCGAAACCGCCTCGGCGGGTGCGGCGGCGTCGCCGGTCGCCTCGGCACCGGCCGGTGCCGGGGTGGTGGCCGCCTCCGGCGCACCAGCTTGCGGCGCCGTTGCGCTTGCCGGTTCGGCAGCCGGCGCGGGTGCAGCCGTCGCCGGTGCGGTGGCGAGGGCGATCAGTGCCGCCAGCGGATCGGTGCTCGCGGCCGCGGCCGGCGCCGGATGTGCGGCCGGCGCCGCCTGCACGAGCGGCGATGGGCTGCGGCTGGCCGCGGCATCGCCGCTCGGCAGCGTCGAGCAGCCGGCAGCTACCAGAGCGATCAACGCGGCGCAGACGACTCGGCTGCTCGGTCCGGGCATCGGCGAGGGCGATCGGCTCTGGCTTGGGTGCAAGGCGATGTCCGTTGCGGTCAGAGTCGGTGGGCGAATCGGCTGCGAACCTCGCGCGCCGCAGCGCGCGCCCGACCGCGACCTCGTGCGGTCGATCGGCGGTTCGCTTGCGGCCGTTCGGCGAGCGCGCGGAGTATAGAGGCGCGCTCGCGCTCCTCGGCGCGCACTCCGGCTAGGGCAAGGCGCCGATCAGGGCGCGCGGTAGACGTCCTTCCATGCGCGCAGGGCGGCGAAGGCGCTCAGGTCCGACCGTCCTGCGCCCGGCGAGCGGCGCTCGGCCGCCGCGCGCAACGCCGGCTCGGCCACGCGCAGGAAGGGATTGGTCGCGCGCTCCTGGTCCAGGGTCGAGGGCAGCGTCGGCAGCCCGCGTGCGCGCCGCGCCGTGCACTCGCGCAGGCGGCTGCGCAGGGCGGCATTGTCCGGGTCGGCGGCGAGCGCGAAGTGCAGGTTGGCGAGCGTGTATTCGTGCGCGCAGTACACGCGCGTGCCGCCCGGCAGCGCCGCCAGCCTGCGCAGCGAGGCGAGCATCTGCTCGGCCGTGCCCTCGAACAGGCGGCCGCAGCCGGCGGCGAACAGCGTGTCGCCGCAGAACAGCGCTTCGAGCTCGGGCGCGTGGTAGGCGACGTGGCCGGCGGTGTGGCCGGGCACGTCGATCACCTGCAGCGTCAGGTCGAGCACCTGCAGGCGGTCGCCGTCGCGCACCAGGCGGGCGCCGTCGGCGATCGCCTCGCGCGCCGGCGCGAACACGCGCGCGCCGCTGGCCGCAACCAGTTCGTCGATGCCGCCGGTGTGATCGCCGTGATGATGAGTGACTAGAATCGAGTCCAGTGCAAGACCGCGCGCGTCGAGCGCCGCCTGCGCCGCCGCCGCCGAGCCCGGATCGACGAGCGCCGCGCGCCGGCCGCGCGCAAGCAGCCAGATGTAGTTGTCGTCGAAGGCCGCAATCGGCTCGATCGTGACGCGGGCGGAGTCGGGCATGCGGTAGACGGTGCGGGTGGGGTGGCGCTGCCGGTTGGCGACGACTCCGGCCCGGGGCGACGCCAGGGTCTGGACAGCTCGGGCACAGGATCGCACGACGGCGGCACGGACGCAGCACAGGCGGCGAGGGCGACAGGCGAGATGGAAACCACCCCGATGTTCCCGGGGGCCGGTCCCGGCCCGGCGCCTGCGGCGCAGCCGATCGTGCGCCTGTCGGAGTTCCTGCGCACGCCGGCGGGTCGCTACGTGCTCGACTGGGAGCAGCGCCAACTCGACTGCACGGTGGTCGACATCTTCGGCTATCACGGTCTGCAACTGGGGCTGCCCGAGATCGATGCGCTGCGCGAGAACCGCATGCCGTTGCGCCTGTGCGCGTCGGACCGCCTCGACGGCGCGCGCCCGGTCGCGGTGCTGAGCCGCTTCGAGGAGCTGCCCTTCGCCAGCCAGTCGATCGACCTGCTGGTGATGCCGCACATTCTGGAGTTCGCCAGCGAGCCGCACCAGGTGCTGCGCGAGGTCGAGCGCGTGCTGGTGCCCGAGGGCCACGTGGTGATCACCGGCTTCAACCCCTTCAGTCTCTGGGGGCTGCGCCAGTTCCTGACCCGGCTCGGCCTGTCGCCCTATCTGCCGAGCGAAGGACAGTTCATCTCGCTGGCGCGGATCAAGGACTGGCTCAAGCTGCTGTCGTTCGAGACCGAGCGCGGCCGCTGCGGCTGCTACCTGCCGTGGGTCCGGTCCGAGCGCTGGCTGCAGCGCTGGCAGTTCATGGACAAGGCCGGCGACCGCTGGTGGCCGGTGCTCGGATCGGTCTATCTGCTGACCGCGGTCAAGCGCGTCCGCGGCATGCGTCTGGTGGGCGCCGTGCGCCGGACGCGAGCCGAGGCGTTGCGGCCGGTGCTGGTGCCGGCGGCCTCGCGCGTCGGCCGCCTGCAGGTCGAGGAGACGGCGGCGGCGATCAGCGCGCGCATCATCGCCGCCGAGGCCGCCAACGAGCACCAGGCACGGTGCGCCGACGGGCTGCCGGCCGCCGAGGCGGCGCAATGAGGGCCACCTCACGCGGCCTCGTGGCGCGGCGGTCGATCCGATGAGGCACGCCCGGCGCGTCAAGCTGGCGCCGCAGCCGGCCGCCGGCGCCGAGTCGCGGCCGCGCGCCGCGGCCGAGGAGACGGTCGAGATCTGGACCGACGGCGCCTGCAAGGGCAACCCGGGTCCGGGTGGCTGGGGCGCGTGGCTGCGCGCCGGCGCGCACGAGAAGGAGCTGTGCGGCGGCGCGCGGCTAACGACCAACAACCGCATGGAACTGACCGCGGTGATCGAGGCGCTGGCGGCACTGAAGCGGCGCTCGCGCGTGCTGCTGCACACCGACAGCCAGTACGTGCAGCTCGGCATCACGCAGTGGATCGCCAACTGGCAGCGGCGCGGCTGGCGCACCGCCGACAACAAGCCGGTGAAGAACGCCGACCTGTGGCGGCGGCTGGTCGAACTCGAGGCGCAGCACGACGTCGACTGGCGCTGGGTCAAGGGGCACGCCGGCGTCGACGGCAATGAACGCGCCGATGCGCTCGCCAACCGCGGCGTCGCGCTGGCGCTCGCGCGTGCGGCCGACGGCGGCTGAGACACGGTTGCGCGCGGGCGCCGCGCGCCCGGTGCTAGAGTGCGCGCGACCCCGCGATAACCCTATGAAGTCCAAGCGAACCGTCACCGTGGCGGCGATCGGCGGCCTCGCCGCTGCCGTCGTTGCCGCCTACCTGCTGCAGCGTCCCGCCTCGAACCCGATCGGCGACCCGAAGGCCGCCGCGACCGCCCACAGCGAGGTCAAGTCCGAGGCCAAGGCGGCCAAGGGTGCGGCACCGGCGCCGGTCGAGGTGATCGAGCTCGTGCCGCAGCGCGTGGTCGAGGAGCTGAACGCGGTCGGAACCCTGCGCGCCCACCAGAGCGTGATCCTGCGACCCGAGGTCACCGGGCGGGTGGCGAGCATCGGCTTTAGAGACGGCCAGAACGTGCGCAAGGGTCAGTTGCTGATCGGCCTCGATGCGGCGCTGCTCGAGGCCGAGGCGGCGCAGGTGCGCGCCGAACTGGAGCTGGCGCAGGCGAACCTGCGCCGCACCGCCGATCTGGCGCGCCAGAACTTCGTCAGCTCGAGCGCCCAGGACAGCGCCGAGTCGAACGTGACGGTGCTCGCCGCCCGCCTGCAACTGGCGCAGGCGCGCCTGGATCGGATGCGCATCGTCGCGCCCTTCGACGGCGTCGTCGGCCTGCGCGCGGTCAGCATCGGCGACGTCGTCAAGGACGGCACCGATCTGGTCAACCTCGAGGACGTGAGCCGGCTGAAGGTCGACTTTCGCCTGCCCGAGAGGCTGTTCCCGCGCCTGCAGGTCGGCCAGCCGATCGAAGTGACGGCCGACGCCGTGCCCGGCGCCGTGCATCGCGGCCGCGTCGACGCGATCAATCCGCGCATCGACGCCGGTGGCCGTTCGCTCGAGGTGCGCGCCGAGCTGCCGAACCGGCACGGCAGTCTGCGACCGGGCATGTTCGTGCGCGTGCGCGTGATCGCCGGCGACCGTGCCGAGGCGCTGCTGGCGCCGGAGGCGGCGGTGGTGCCGCAGGGCGACCAGTTCTTCGTGTTCCGGGTGGTCGATGGCCGCGCGCAGCGGCTGCCGGTCGCGCTCGGCGTGCGCCGCGAAGGTCTGGTGGAGCTGATCGGCGATGTCCGTGCCGGCGATCGCATCGTCACTGCCGGCATGCGCGTGCAGCGCGACGGCCAGCCGGTGCGGGTGCTGGCCGTGGTGCCGGCCGCCGCGCCGCCGGCCACGGCGCAGAGCCAGCCCGCCGGCGGCAGCGTCAGGTAGGTCGGGCGCCTGGAGCCGGAGGTCGTCCAATGAGCCTGTTCGAGGTCTGCATCCGCCGCCCGGTGCTGGCCACCGTGCTGTCGCTGCTGGTGGTGGTGGTCGGCGTGGTCTCCTACTCGCGCCTGGACGTGCGCGAGTACCCGCGCATCGACGAGCCGGTGATCAGCGTGCAGACCAGCTTCCCGGGCGCGTCCGCCGAGGTGATCGAGTCGCAGATCACCAAGACCATCGAGGAATCGCTCGCCGGCATCGAGGGCGTCGAGCTGATGACCTCGTTTTCGCGCGCCGAGACCAGCAGCATCAACGTGCGCTTCCGGCTGGCGCGCGATCCCGACTCGGCGGCCGCCGACGTGCGCGACAAGGTCGCGCGCGTGCGCGCGCGGCTGCCCGACGGTGTCGACGAACCGGTGGTGGCGAAGGTCGAGGCCGACGCTTTCCCGGTGATCTGGATGGCGGTGTCGCAGGGCGCGCGCACGCCGATCGAGGTGTCCGACTATCTGGCGCGCTATGTGCGACCCAGGCTGTCGGTGCTGCCCGGCGCGGCCGACGTCTGGATCTTCGGCGAGCGGCGCGTGTCGATGCGCATCGACATCGACCGCGACCGGCTGGCCGGCTACCGGCTGACGGTGCAGGACGTCGAGGAGGCGCTGCGCCGGCAGAACGTCGAGCTGCCCTCGGGGCGGATCGAGTCGCACACGCGCGAGTTCAACATCGTCGCCGCCACCGACCTGCAGACGGTGGCCCAGTTCGAAAACGCGATCGTCGCCCACGTCGCTGGCTATCCGGTGCGCCTGCGCGACGTCGCCGGCGTGCGCATCGGCGCTCAGAGCGAACGCGTGATCGCGCGCTTCAACGGCGAGCCGTCGATCAACATGGGCGTGGTCAAGCAGGCCACCGGCAACCCGCTCGAGCTATCGGCGGCGGTGCGCGCGGAAGTGGCGCGGATCAACGAGACCTTGCCGCCGGGGATGAAGATCTCGATCTCCTACGACACCTCGGTGTTCATCGAGCGCTCGATCGACTCGGTGTTCACCACCGTGGCCGAGGCGGTGATCCTGGTGGTGCTGGTGATCTTTTTCTTCCTGCGCAACCTGCGCGCGACCCTGATCCCGCTGGTGACGATCCCGGTGTCGCTGATCGGCGCCTTCGCGCTGATGTACGCCTTCGGCTTCACGATCAACACGCTGACCCTGCTGGCGATGGTGCTGGCGATCGGCCTGGTGGTCGACGACGCGATCGTCGTGCTGGAGAACATCTACCGCAACATCGAGGCCGGCATGGACCGGGTGCAGGCGGCGATCAAGGGCACGCGCGAGATCGGCTTCGCGGTGATCGCGATGACCCTGACCCTGGTGGCGGTGTTCGCGCCGCTCGCCTTCGCCACCGGCCGCACCGGGCGCCTGTTCGTCGAGTTCGCGCTGGCGCTGGCCGGCGCCGTGCTGGTGTCGGGCTTCGTCGCGCTCACCCTGTCGCCGATGATGTGCAGCAAGCTGCTGCGCCACGAGAGCAAGCACGGCGCCGCCTACCGCGCGATCGACCGCCTGCTCGACGGCCTGACCCAGGGCTACGCGCGCTCGCTCGCCTGGGTCCTGCAGCGGCGCTGGCTGGTGCTCGGCGGCTGGGCGCTGGTGTTCGCCGCCGGCGCCGGCCTGTTCACGATGATCCGCTCCGAGCTGGCACCGCTCGAGGACCGCGGCGTGATCTTTGGCCGCGTGCAGGCGCCGCAGGGCTCGACCGTCGACTACACCTCGGAGAGCCTGCGGGCGATCGAGAGCTACTACGCGACCATCGGCGAGGCGAGCGCGTACAACGCGATCGCCGGCTTCCCGACGGTGGCCGACGGCAACGCGATCCTGCGCCTGAAACCCTGGGAGGAACGCGACCGCAAGCAGCAGGACATCGCGCGCGAGCTCAACGCCCGCTTCGCGCAGTTGCCGGGCGTCATCGCCTTCGCCGTCAATCCGCCCTCGCTCGGGCTGTCGCCGCGGGCGCTGCCGATCGACTACGTGATCATGGCGCAGGTGCCCTATGCCGAACTGGACCGGATCGTGCAGCAGTTCATCGCCGAGGCGGTCAAGTTCCCGGGCGTGCAGAACCTGCAGTCGGACCTGCGCCTGAACTCGCCCGAGCTGCGGGTCGAGGTCAACCGCGACAAGCTGGCCGACCTCGGCGTCTCGGTCGAGACCGTCGGCCGCACGCTGCAGACGATGCTCGGCGGACGGCAGGTGACGCGCTTCAAGCGCGACGGCGAGCAGTACGACGTGATCGTGCAGGTGGCCTCGCGCGACCGCAGCCAGCCGAACGACATCAGCGACATCTACGTGCGCGCGCGCGACGGCACGATGGTGCAGCTCGCCAACGTCGTCGACGTGCGCGAGGGCGTGTCGCCGCAGTCGCTCAACCACTTCCAGCGGCTGCGCGCGGTGACCGTCAGCGGCCAGGTGGCGCCCGGCTACTCGCTCGGGCAGGCGCTGGCGGCGCTCGACGATGCCGCCGCGCGCGTGCTGCCGCCCGAGGCGCTCACCGACCTGAACGGCCAGAGCCGCGAGTTCCGCGACGCGCGCGGCAGCATCTACCTGGTGTTCGTGCTGGCGCTGGTGTTCATCTACCTGGTGCTGGCGGCGCAGTTCGAGAGCTTCGCCGATCCGTTCGTGATCATGCTGTCGGTGCCGCTGTCGCTGACCGGCGCCCTGCTCGCCCTGTGGTGGGCCGGCGGGACGATGAACATCTTCAGTCAGATCGGCCTGATCACGCTGGTCGGCCTGATCACCAAGCACGGGATCCTGATCGTCGAGTTCGCCAACCAGTTGCGCGGCCGCGGCGAGGCCCTGTACGACGCGGTTCGCCACGCCAGCGTGCTGCGCCTGCGGCCGATCCTGATGACCACCGGCGCGATGGTGCTCGGCGCGACGCCGCTGGCGCTGGCCGAAGGCGCCGGCGCCGAGAGCCGGATGCAGATCGGCTGGGTGATCGTCGGCGGCCTGAGCTTCGGCACCGTGCTGACGCTGTACGTGGTGCCGACCATGTACACGATCGTGCGCGAGTGGCTCGATCGCGGCGTGCCGAGCGGCGCCGACCGCAGCGCAGCGCAAGCGGCGAAGGCGGCCGAATGAGTGCCGCGTTGCGACAGGTGATCCTCGACACCGAGACCACCGGCCTGGCGGTCAAGGACGGGCACCGGATCATCGAGATCGGCGCCCTCGAGATCGTCAGCCGGCGCGTCACCGCGCGCAACCTGCACCACTACCTGAACCCGGAGCGTGCCAGCGACGACGGCGCGCTCGCCGTGCACGGCCTGAGCGACGAGTTCCTGAGCGACAAGCCGCGTTTCGCGGCGATCGCCGACGAGTTGCTCGCCTTCGTCGCCGGCGCCGAGGTCATCATCCACAACGCCGCCTTCGACCTCGAGTTCCTCGACGCCGAACTGGCGCGCCTCGGCCGACCGCCGTTCGCCGCCCATTGCGCCGCGATCACCGACACCCTGAAGCTGGCGCGCGAACTGCATCCGGGCAAGCGCAACTCGCTCGACGCGCTGTGCGAGCGCTACCAGGTGTCGAACGCGCACCGCACCCTGCACGGGGCACTGCTCGATGCGCGCCTGCTGGCCGAGGTCTATCTGGCGATGACCCGCGGCCAGGACACGCTGCTGATGGAATTGACGCCGGCCGGGGTCCAGGACGAAGGCGGACCGATCGACGTCGCGCGCCTGGTCGTGCTCGCCGCCAGCGCCGACGAGATCGCCGCGCACGAGGCGCTGCTCGACCGCTTGCAGCAGGCGAACAAGGCGCCGCCGGTGTGGCCCGCGGCGCCGCTGGCCGCGTCCGCCAGCGCCGGCGCCGCGCGCGAGTTGGCAGCACGCTGAGGTAAGATGCCCGCCGTCCGTCGCCGGCGCGAATCGGTGCCGAAGCGGGCGGTTAGCTCAGCGGTAGAGCACTGCCTTCACACGGCAGGGGTCACAGGTTCGAACCCTGTACCGCCCACCACAATCACGCACGGCCCAGGGCATCCTGGGCCGTTTTCGCGTCGCAGCGCCCGGCGCTGCGTCCCGCGCTTTGCTCGCGATGACCACCGCTGCGACCGTCCGCACCCGCATCGCCCCCAGTCCGACCGGCATGCTGCACCTGGGCACGGCGCGCACGGCGCTGTTCTGCTGGGCCTTCGCCCGCCACCACGGCGGCCAGTTCATCCTGCGCATCGAGGACACCGACCGCGCCCGCAGCACCGAGGCCGCTGTGCAGGCGATCCTCGACTCGATGCGCTGGCTCGACCTCGATTACGACGAGGGACCGATCCACCAGTGCGACCGCCTGGCGCGCTACGCGCAGGTGGCCGAGCAGTTGCTCGCGAGCGGCTGCGCCTACCGCTGCTATGCGAGCAGGGACGAACTCGAGCAGTTGCGTCAGGCGCAGGTGGCGCGCGGCGACAAACCCCGCTACGACGGCCGCTGGCGGCCCGAGAACGCCGGCGGCCGCACGCCGCCGCCGGGGGTGCAGCCGGTGATCCGCTTCCGCAACCCGGACCACGGCGAGGTGGCGTGGAATGATCTGGTCAAGGGTCCGATCAGCATCGCCAACGCCGAGCTCGACGACCTGGTGATCCTGCGCGGCGACGGCGTGCCGACCTACAACTTCGCGGTGGTGGTCGACGACATCGACATGCACATCAGCCACGTGCTGCGCGGCGACGATCACGTCAACAACACGCCGCGCCAGATCAACATCTACCGGGCGATCCTGGGCCCGGGAGCGATCCTGCCGCAGTTCGGACATCTGCCGATGATCCTCGGCCCCGACGGCCAGAAGCTCTCCAAGCGGCACGGTGCGGTGAGCCTGATGCAGTACGAGCAGGACGGCTTCCTGCCGGAGGCGATGTTCAACTATCTGGCGCGCCTGGGCTGGAGCCACGGCGACCACGAGAAGTTCACGCGTGCGCAACTGCGCCAGTGGTTCGATCTGGCGCAGGTCAACCGGGCGCCGGCGCAGTTCAACCCCGACAAGCTGCTGTGGCTCAACGGCGAGTACATGAAGGAGGCGGCCGACGCGCGGCTGGCTGAGCTGGTGGCGCCGCGCATCGAGCGCATGCACGGGGTGCTTGCCGGCGGCGCGCCGCTGCCGGCGGTGTGCGCCTTGCTCAAGGAGCGCGCGCGCACGCTGAACGAACTCGCCGAGCAGGCGATGCTGTTCTACGGGCCGCACGGCGCCGATCCGGCGCTGCTCGCCAGCCACCTGAGCGGCGCGAGCCTGACCGCGGTGCGCGACTTCGCCGCGCGCGCGGCGACCGTGACCTGGCAGCGCGAGGCGATTGCCGCCTTGATCAAGGCGCTGGTGGCCGAGCATCGGCTGAAGATGCCGCAGGTGGCGGTGCCGCTGCGCGTGGCCCTGACCGGCCGCACGCAGACGCCGTCGATCGACGCCGTGCTGGAACTGTTCGGCCGCGACGCCGCGCTCGCGCGCATCGCGGCCTCGCTCGCGCGCTGCGCCTAGGGCCTGGTCGCCGTGGCCGCCGCGCGCAACGCCTGCCAGACGCGCTCGGGCGTGGCCGGCATCTCGAGATCGGTCACGCCCAGCGGCCGCAACGCATCGAGGACGGCGTTGATCACGGTCGGCGTCGCGCCGACGGTGCCGAGTTCGCCGACGCCCTTGGCGCCGAGGGGATTGATCCGGCACGGCTGCGACTCGTCGGTGATGGTGGTGATCGCCGGCAGGTCGCCGGCGCGCGGCAGCGCGTAGTCCATGAACGAGCCGGTCAGCAACTGGCCGCTGTCGCGGTCGTAGCGCACCGCCTCGAACAGCGCCTGGCCCACGGCCTGGGCGATGCCGCCGTGGATCTGGCCGGCGACGATCAGCGGATTGATCACGCGGCCGACGTCGTCGACCGTCGTGTAGCGGACGATCTCGGTGGCGCCGGTGTCCGGATCGACCTCGACTTCGCAGACGTGGCAGCCGTTCGGCCACGACGGACCGTCGACCTTCTGCAGCGTGTCGACGACGATCCGGCGCTCGGGCCGGCCGGCGGCGAGCGCCGACAGGTCGACGGCCAGATCGGTGCCGGCGACCGCGAACCGGCCCTCGGCGTAGACGAGGTCGGCCGCCGGCGCTTCCAGCGCGCCGGCGGCCAGTTGCCGGCCGCACTCGATCACCTCGCGGGCGGCGCTGGCCATCGCCGAGCCGCCGATGTAGAGCGAGCGGCTGCCCATGCTGCCGATGCCCTGGGCCTCATCCGAGTCGCCCTGGACGATGTCGATGCGCGCCGGATCGATCTGCAGCGACTCGGCGAGGATCTGCAGATAGCTGGTCTCGATGCCCTGGCCCATCGCCTGCATCGCGGTGAACGCGCGCACGCGGCCGTCGGCCTCGACCTGCAGCCGCACGCGCTCCTGGTGGACGACGCCGGTCCACTCGAGGAAGGTCGAGACGGCGCGGCCGCGCAGCCGGCGGCGCGCGCGCGACTGTGCTTGCCGCTGCCCGAAGCCCGCCCAGTCGGCCGCCGCCAGTGCGCGCTCGAGGAGGCGCGGGAAGTCGCCGCTGTCGTAGGTCTCGCCGCTGGCGCTGCGGTAGGGCATCTGTTCGGGCCGGATCAGGTTGCGCCGGCGCAGCTCGGCCGGATCGAGCCCGACTTGCGCCGCCGCCTCGTCGATCAGCCGCTCGATCAGGTAGATCGCCTCCGGCCGGCCGGCGCCGCGGTAGGCGGAGATGACGTTGGTGTGGGTGAGCACCGCGTGCGCTTCGAGGTCGAGCGCGGGCACCTGGTAGACGCTGGTGATCACCTTCTGGCTGAGCGCCAGGTGGATCGCGGCGCCGGCGCCGTGCGCGTAGGCGCCGAGCGCGCCGGTCAGGCGCACGCGCAGCGCCAGGATCCGGTGCTCGCCGTCGAGCGCGAGCTGCGCCTCGCCGAGCTGGTCGCGGCCGTGGCTGCCGGTCTGGAAGTCGTCGAGCCGCGTCGCGCGCCAGCGCACCGGCCGGCCGAGCGCACGCGCCGCGAAGGCGGCCGCCACGTCCTCGGCCTGCAGCAGGGTCTTCATGCCGAAGCCGCCGCCGACATCGCCGACCAGAACCCGAACCTGAGCCGCGTCCATGGCGAGCACGGTGGCCAGCGCCTTCTGCAAGCCGGCCGGGTTCTGCGAGCTGGCGTGCAGGGTCAGGCGGCCGCTGGCGGCATCGAACACGGCGGCACCTGCGCGCGGCTCGAGCGTCACCGGCGCCACCCGCTGGTTGTGCACGCGAACGCTCGCCACCCGCGCGGCGCGCGCAAAGCCGGCCGCGCAGGCGGCCGCGTCGCCGCAGCGCGCGCTGGCGGCGACGTTGCCGGG
>Ga0208609_100436_pt1 | contig 16185 bp, 19 predicted proteins | sample SubbioR11_8A_Apr_FD_184813 | JGI IMG/M metagenome (GOLD analysis project Ga0208609, IMG submission 184813) | Serpentinite rock and fluid subsurface biosphere microbial communities from McLaughlin Reserve, California, USA - CR11_8A_Apr (SPAdes) | ecosystem: Environmental > Terrestrial > Deep...
CCCCGCCGTACCTGCTGCGTTGGCGACGACAATCGCCGCCTTTCCTTCCCCCGGTGGTAACGACCGCACGAAGTTGACGATAATGCGCGGGGCGCCAAAACAGTAAACCGGGAAGAAGACTCCTATCAGGTCGGCCGGACAGAGCTCGCGATGGCTAGCAACATCGCGTAGGGTTATCGCGGTGCCCTGCTGCGAGATAGTCTCGCCTGCAGCTTCGGCTAAAGCCTTGGTGTTGCCAGTGCCAGAGAAATAGTAGAATGTAGCAGTACGATACATGAGCAACCTCACTTTCTTAGTCCCGGTTTGGGCTCGCTTGCACGGGTAGGGCAAAAGCTGTGTCCATGGCGCTTCAAAGTTGACCCTTTTCGGCACTTGAATTTTGACCCCCAAAAGATGAACTGACTCTTCTATGACATCGACATCGGTAGTTCCGCGTCACCTCCTGAGGTCATGGCCATCTCCAACGGCCTCCGAACTAACCCGGCTCGTTGTTTTTCTTTCAGGCGGCATGATTCGCCTTTGCTGTTGATGACCGTACTGTGGTGGAGCCTGATAACCTTCGCGGCAACCGCGACAAATCCTGCTCAATAATCTTTTAGGAGTCATATTCGGGAATCGTGGCCAGGAATATCTTGTAGCTGGCGGTAAGGTCAGGGCTCGATACATTTTTACTCTTGTTTTTGCATAACAATGAGCTGGGAGTTACTGTGCCGGAGGAAAGGGTGGAGGGCATGTCCCGGGAAGCGCGCCGACGCCAGCGTCGGCTGGGGCTGTTTATAGCCTTACTTGTGACGGTTGCCGTCTTGTCTGTCTTGTTGCACGGCCAGATTCTTGACGATATTTTTTCTCCGCTCGTCAGGGGAGCAATTTACCGCGTCGAGACAGAAAGAAAGGCGGTGGCACTTACCTTCGACGTGGTCTGGATGCCGGCGGAGACAGGGGTACTTTTAGATATTCTGGACCGTTATCAGGTCAGAGTCACGTTTTTTTTAACTGGCCAGTGGGTACGTAATAACCCGGACTTGGCGCGGGAAATAATCCTGCGCGGCCATGAAATCGGGCAACACAGCTTTTCTCATCAGCGGCTGCCAGAGCTAGGCGATAAAGAGTTGGCTAGCGAGTTTGACCTGTTGGAGAAAGCGCTGCGCGAAGAGCTAAATGTTACGACAAAGCTTTTCCGACCGCCTTATGGTGATCTTGATCAGCGAGTGCAGGATTTTGCTGCGGAGAGAGGGTACACTACCGTACTCTGGAGCATCAACCCGCACGACTGGCTTAACCCCGGCGTGGACCTGATTGCCCGTCGTGTCCTGCAAAATATACATCAGGGGGCCATTGTTCTCTTCCATTCGAGTTCCAGCCAGTTGCCAGAAGCACTGCCGTTAATCATCGAGGGATTAAGAGCAAAAGAATACGAGATGTTGACGGTCTCTGCTTTGCTTGGGCTGGCAGGCAAATAGGGGGCGAAGGTAATGCGTTTCCGTTACTTCAGAGCTCTAGACGGCCTTAAGGTGTGCAGTATTTTCTTGGTCCTCTGTATTATACCCGCAATTTTGGACGGCTGCCGTGGAAGCTGGCGACAAGGATTGGTGGCCGCTAGGCCAAACGTCACTTTTCAGGGCCAAGCGCTGGGGGGACTTTTGCCTCAGGAGGTATACGTTGTGGTGGAGCGCCTGGCTGCTGACCTGCAGATGGCGCCGCTGGAAGCAACGCTGGACCAGGAGACGGGCGGCGTCATCCCGGAGCTAAACGGCTATCAGGTTAATGTGGAAGAGACAGTTAGCGCGATTCTGGCGGCTAGGTCGGGCACGCAGGTGGCCCCGGTTTTTCGCGAAGTAACCTCCGCCGTAACTTTAGCCGCTTTTCCGGAACGGGCTATTTACAGAGGGCGTCCGGAAAGAGGTCAGGTGGCTTTTCTTGTTAATGTGGCCTGGGGGAATGAGTACCTGCCGGAGCTTTTGCAGGCGTTGCGTGAAGTGGAGGCAGGCGCCACCTTTTTTCTCGTTGGCCGCTGGGTGCGGCAGTACCCTGACCTTGCAGTAGCCATTCGCGAGGCAGGCTTTGAACTGGCCAACCATGGGTATTCGGACGCCGTATCCTTGGGCCGGGTCGGGGTCAGTGATGTCAGGGAAGAGATAGCGAAAGGTGCGGCAACTATCAAGGACGTGTGTGGCATTTATCCGACCTACTTTAGCCCCCACAGAGGGGAACTGACGGAAAAGGTCCTGCAGGCTGCGTCCCTGGAAAACAGCCGGGTAATCATGTGGACTGTTGATACGGTCGATTGGAAGCTGCCGGGTGTGGAAAAAATGGTGCAAAAAGTCTTGGCCAAAGCGGAGGGCGGCAGCATGGTTCTGATGCATCCTACCGCCCAGACGGCGGAGTTTGTGCGGCTGACAGTCCCAGCCTTGCGGAAAAGCGGACTACATCCAGTTTCAGTTTCAGAGCTACTTTGCCCTTCCCGTATGCCAAGAAGCGCTGGTGCTATGCGGTGAAGAGGTGGCTTAAGCCCTGGCGAGCCACGATTTTGCTATTGCTATCAGTCATAGCGGCCCTCTTTTTCTTGTTTAACATCGGTGAGCGCTCCTATCGCTACTTCTTTGGGGTTAAGCCTGGCGTTACACTAGATGGTGTACCCGTGGAGCGAATGCTGGCTGATGAAGTACGATCCAGGTTGGAGAAAATAGCTTTAGCTTTGGAACGTGCCCCGCGCAACGCACGATATGATCCGCAGACGGGCAACATTTTCAGCGAGGTGCCGGGGATAGCGGTGGATGTTCAGGGCACACTCCAGGCTGTCATGGAGGCCGATCGGGACGAAAAAATAGCGATATTCCTCCTCCGACTCGAGCCGGAACTGACTGTAGAGCATTTTCAGAGTATTACCCGGAAGATTACTTCTTTTTCCACCAGTGGCGGTGGCAGCGCCGGGAGGACAGACAATCTGTACATTGCTGCCAGATACATGGACGGTACAGTACTGGCTCCCGGTGACGTCTTTTCTTTTAACAAGACGACAGGCCCCTTTGACCTTGAGCGGGGTTACAGCATGGCGCCGATAGTAGGCGGTGGCGGTATGGGCATCGGCGGCGGAGTCTGTCAAGTAGCTACTACGCTATACAATGCGGCTTTACAGGCACGCCTGGAAATCATGGAAAGGCACCAGCATAGTGTCAGTGTCAGGTATGTGCCACCAGGCAAGGATGCCACAGTCACAAACTATATTGACCTGAAACTCCGCAATTCTACGGATAGCTTTATCAAAATACGTTCCGGCGCCAGTGGAGGATACGTCTGGGTGCAAATCTGGAGCCAGTGACTTGACAAAGGCGCGCGCCAGAAAGTAAGCTGGGGAAGAAATAATGAAAGGGAGCGCACAATGCCACACATACAAGTTTTTGTTAACAAGCTTCCCCATGCCCACGACCTGCCACTGCCCAGCTACATGACCAAGGGGTCGGCGGGTATGGATCTGCTGGCCGCAATCACCGAGCCTCTTGTTCTACTGCCCGGTACCCGCGCCCTGATTCCAGCAGGACTGCAGATCGCCTTGCCGGCTGGGTTTGAGGCGCAAGTGCGGCCGCGCAGCGGCCTGGCGTTCCGGCACGGTATCACCGTGCTGAACAGCCCTGGAACCATTGATGCCGATTACCGCGGAGAAATCAAAGTGGTCTTGGCTAATTTGGGGGAGGAGCCTTTTGTCGTTAACAGAGGAGACCGTATCGCCCAACTGGTGCTGGGCAGGGTGGTGCAGGCTTCTTTCTGCGAATGTGAAACCCTGCCGGAATCAGGGCGTGGGGAGGGAGGCTTCGGACATACCGGCCTTTAGCCGGTGCTCGCATATAAAAGTGGAGGGATGGGCATGCCTGTTTTTTTGCTCCTGCTTACTGCCGTTGCTGCTTCACTGGCATTACGTGTACGAGAAAAGAGCAGAGCACAGAAGTACGAAGTGCCTGAGCATGCACAATCGTCGCCATTGTCACAGGCGTTGCAGGAGTTGGTATCTACAGCTGGGGGCATCTATTTGTCCCTTGTCCTGCTGACAGCTTTTTTGCAGATAGATATGAGCAAAAAAACCTTGATAAGCGGTAAGGAAATAGATACGCTGGCCTTTATAGCACTTGCGCTGGCTGTTGCACAGCCGTTTTTACTGCGTTTCTACCGCTGGTTTAAAGGAGTGTTGTAATTTTGGAGCTTTCCAGACTCTCACGCAGGGAGATTATCAATCTTTACGACGGGGCTAGGCTGGGCTTTATCGGTGAAGCTGACTTGGTAATTGACGAGAAAAGCGGGGAAATTAAGGCTATTATTGTCGCTCCCAGGGGATTGTCTCTGAAATTTAGTCGCAGCAAAGAGATGTTCATTCCCTGGACAGCGGTAAAAAAAATCGGCGATGAAGTGATGATTATTGATCTCTCACCAGCGGCTGCCTCTTCCCCTAGGCTGTCTTGAATAAGATGTTTTCTGTCGGCTGATACTAAGCGGGGAGACCTAATCAGTCGTAAGGAGGCATCTTAAAAGTTGCAGAAGGTCCTTGCATTGTTCCGTTCCGGTGGGCAGGCTGAAGAAGCAATCAGAGAGCTAAAAGCCAGGGATTTTGCCGTTCAGGACATCTCTGTCGTGGCGAGTAGTGATGATGTTGGCGGCCAGGGTAACGACCTAACGGGCCGTGACCATCAGAATCTGGCTAACGGTACGGTTGCAGGAGGCGCGATTGGCGGGTTGACTGGGTTGCTGGCAGGAGTCGGAGCCCTGTTAATCCCTGGCCTTGGCCCGATCATAGCGGCCGGTCCCTTGGCCGGAGCGCTGACTGGTATCGTGACCGGCGGTATTGCCGGAGGACTTATTGACTATGGCCTTCCCGAAGCAGAGGGCCGGCGCTATGAGGAGGAGATCAGCCGCGGCAATGTCCTAGTAGCGGTAGAAACGGATGATGAAAATCTATCCCGGGAAGTGATCGCCGTTTTTCGGGAAAACGGTGCCCAGGAAGTAAAAACTCATCTATAACAGGTAACGTTCGGGTAACCCGGCGCCACAAGCGCCGGGTTTTTTCGTGCGCGCTGGAAATTATATTGGGCTTTCCTGCGCCGCAGGATGGAGGGATGCACCCAATACTACCCGTAGCTCATATACTAATTCACCAGCGGGAGGAGAGGTTGCTGTTGAGAAATAATGGACTGCAGGGGTGGAAAGTCCTCATTGCCGGAGGTGACAGGCGGGAAATCTTCCTGGCTGCTGACCTGGCGAAAAAGGGGGCAGATGTCTGGTTATACGGTTTTGAAAAATGTCTGCTGCCGTCAGAAATGTTGCTCCGTACCGGTTTGCCGGAACAGGCAGATGTCATCGTTTGTCCGCTACCGGGGATGGACGGGGAAGGCAAAATCTTTGCCCCCTTTGCGGAACAGCCCTGTACCCTTGATAGCTTACAGCGGTTTTTTTTGCCCGAGGTGCTGCTGATTTGCGGCAGGATGCCGGCGCACTGTCAACAAGCGTTGGAGAAGGCAGGGGTACATGTCTTCCTGAGTGGGGAAGACGATGAGTTGGCCATTTTAAACGCGATTCCTACTGCTGAGGGGGCGGTGGAAATAGCCATGCGGGAAAGTTCCATCACCATCCACGGCAGTGAAAGTTTGGTCATTGGTTTCGGCCGCTGCGGACTGCCACTAGCTAGAACTTTGCAAGGGATTGGGGCGTCTGTCACGGTAGCGGTGCGGCGCCGGGAAGCGCAGGCCTTAGCTCTGGCACTGGGATTTACCGCAGCGGGGATGGAGGAACTGGGGCGTCTGGTAAAAACATGCGACTTTATTTTTAATACGGTACCGGCCTTAATCCTGACGGCAGATGTTTTGGCGGCGACCAACCGCAACGCCCTTATAGTTGATATAGCCTCAAGGCCAGGAGGAACTGATTTTGACAACGCGGCAAAACTTGGCATTAAAAGCTTTTTAGCACCTGGTCTTCCCGGCCAAGTAGCGCCGGTGACGGCGGGGAAGATTCTTGGACGTGTTTACTTACCACTGATTCATACGTTGGGGAGAAGGAGGGATTAATGTGCGGCTTAAAGGCCTCAAAATCGGGTTTGCCCTGACGGGCTCTCATTGTACGCTAGAAAAAGTTTTCCCTGAATTGGAGAAGCTCCTGGCTGAAGGGGCAGAAATCTATCCGGTTATTTCTCCGGCCATTGACCATACCGATACCCGTTTTGGCGAGGCTGCGGAATGGAAAACCAGGTTTGTACAGACGACGGGGCACCGGCTGATTAACAGCATTGCCAGTGCCGAGCCCATCGGTCCCCAAGCATTGCTTGATGCCTATATTATCGCTCCTTGCACCGGTAATACACTGGCTAAACTGGCCAGCGGCATTACAGACACGGCTGTACTTATGGGAGCTAAGGCGCAGTTACGCAACCAAAAACCAGTGATTTTAGCCATCGCCACCAATGACGGCCTGGGTATGAATGCCAAAAACGTGAGCACTTTGCTGAATACCAAAAACATATATATGGTGCCGTTTGGTCAGGACAGTCCGTTCGGCAAGCCTAATTCCCTGGGAGCAAAGCTGGATTTGCTCCTGCCGACAGTGTTACAGGCGCTGGCTGGGAAACAGCTGCAACCGCTATTGGTTAACGTGTCGGTGGAAAGTGTTTGAAAAAAAAGCGCCGCTTTGTTATAATTGGACGAAAACTCAAGGAGAGCTTGGAGGTGTTCGTATTGTTCGCGCCTTTTGGAGAGGTGCTTACCGCGATGGTGACACCGTTTTTGCCAAACGGGGAAGTAAATTACAGGAAAGCGGCGGAGCTTGCTCTTTATTTAGCGGAAAATGGTTCTGACGGCCTTGTATTGTCTGGGACTACCGGAGAGTCCCCGACCCTTACCAAAGAGGAAAAACTGGAGCTTTTTCATGTCGTAGTGGCAGCTGTCAGGGGCAAAGCCAAGGTGGTGGCCGGAACCGGCTCAAACGACACGAAACAGACAGTTCAGTTTACCAGGCAAGCAGCGGGGTGTGGCGTGGATGGGATTATGCTGGTTACCCCGTACTATAACAAACCATCCCAGGAAGGCCTGTATCAGCATTTTGCCGCTGTGGCCGGGGCGGTCTCCCTCCCGGTGATGCTCTACAATGTCCCGGGACGGACCGGGGTCAATATGCTGACGGAAACTACCTTGCGTCTGGCGGAGCTGTCTAATGTGGTGGCAGTTAAGGAGGCCAGCGGAGACCTAGAACAAATTGCCCGCCTCTGCGCTGGTGCGCCTGCCGGGTTTGCCGTCTACAGCGGCGATGACGGCATGACTTTTCCTGTCCTAGCCATCGGTGGTTGTGGTGTGGTCTCCGTGGCGGGGCATGTGGCAGGTAGGGAGATAAAAGAAATGATCAGAGCTTTCAGCGTCGGTGATATGGAGCGGGCGCGCTTTATGCACCACCGCCTCCTTCCTCTGTTTAAGGTTTTGTTTATTGCCAGTAATCCAGTTCCTGTGAAGGCAGCTATGAACTTGCTTGGACACAACCTGGGGCCCGTTCGCCTGCCGCTGGTAGCTCTTGGCGAAGCGCATCTGAAAGAAGTGCAAAAAGTCTTAGCTGCGTTGGGGTATTGATTAGTGATAAACGTCTTGGGCAAATGTGTCTGGCGTTCATCTTGACATAATTAGATAAAGACGATACAATTTATGCAGGCAGAAAGATGTGTGGGTCTGATAAAGAGGATACGGCCAGTTGGCCTGATCATATGAATCTTTTACTGGTTAAAACGTAACAGCAGTACTTTCCCAGTTAAGATAGATATGGTGTCCCTTTATAGCTGTGCGCCCGCACAGCTATATTTTTTGGGGATTTCTACTACTACACGGGAGGTAAAAACTTTGAATACCGGAGCAGTATTCCTTATTGCCATTGTTACCGGCCTGATCGGTGCTGCTGCAGGCTATCTGTTCAGAAAGCTGGCGGCGGAGAAGAAAATCCGCTCAGCGGAAGAATCGGCCAAAACTATCCTAGACGATGCCGAAAAGCAGGCGCAGTCTCTGAAGCGGGAAAAACTTGTTGAAGCCAAAGAAGAAGTACACCGCATGCGTAAAGAGCTGGAGGTGGAAAGCCGGGAGCGGAGGTCAGAAATCCAGCGCTTAGAACGCCGCATCATCCAGAAGGAAGAGACACTCGACAAGAAGCTGCTGCAGATAGAGAAGAAGGAAGAGGATGTCCGTAGCAGGGAAAGTGAAATTACAGAAGCTCAGGAAAAAATCGGCCATGCGCTGAAGCAGCAGTTGGCAGAATTGGAACGAATTTCCGGACTGACGACGGAGCAAGCTAAAGAAACCATCCTTTCCCGAGTGCGCGACGAGGTCAGGCATGAAATGGCCCTGATGATCAAGGAATTGGAAGGCGAGGCTAGGGAAGAAGCTGAAAAGCGGGCGCGGAATATTATCACCTACGCTATTCAGAAGTTTGCCGCCGACCATGTTTCTGAGTCAACCGTATCGGTAGTTTCGTTGCCTAATGATGAAATGAAAGGCCGGATTATTGGCCGTGAGGGACGCAACATACGTACACTGGAGACGTTGACCGGTATTGATCTGATTATTGATGATACTCCGGAAGCAGTTATCCTTTCCGGTTTCGATCCGATTCGCCGCGAAGTTGCCCGCATTGCGCTGGAGAAGCTGGTAGCTGATGGCCGTATACATCCGGCCCGCATCGAAGAGATGGTGGAGAAGGCGCGCCAAGAGGTGGACCTTCGCATCCGTGAGGAGGGCGAACAGGCCGTTTTTACGTCCGGTGTCCACGGGTTGCACCCGGAAATAGTTAAGCTGCTTGGCAGGCTACGTTTTCGCACTAGCTACGGTCAGAATGTACTCAAGCACTCTATTGAGGTGGCCCATCTGGCTGGGGCTATGGCTGCCGAGCTCGGACTGGATATCCAGTTTGCCAAAAGAGCCGGGCTGTTGCATGACATTGGTAAGGCTGTCGATCACGAGGTAGAAGGACCGCATGTAGCTATTGGCGCTGATCTAGCTCGGAAATATCGGGAAACGCGGGATACTATTAACGCTATCGCGGCTCATCATGGAGATGAGGAATTTTTAACGCTGGAGGCTGTCCTGATTCAGGCGGCTGATGCCGTCTCTGCCGCCCGGCCGGGGGCGCGGCGGGAAACCCTTGATGCTTACATTAAAAGATTGGAAAAACTAGAGGGAATTGCCGATGCTCATGAGGGTGTTGAGAAGTCATACGCTATCCAAGCCGGCCGAGAAATCCGTATCATGGTTAAGCCAGATAAAGTGGGCGACTTGGCCAGCGTACAGCTGGCCCGGGATATCGTTAAAAAAATTGAACAGGAACTGGAATATCCGGGGCAGATCAAGGTGACGGTTATTCGCGAGACAAGAGCAGTTGATTACGCTAAATAGCCAGCAGGATTTTTTTTGGTACTGCGGAATAAAGATTGCTAGGCGTAGGGTAACTGATAAGTGAAGGGTGTGCTGTTATGGCTAAGATGAAGCAACATGGCAAACGGGATGCTTATACAGCTAATTTGCTAATCTCGCTCTTGATCCGTTTTTCGGAGATTCTATCGCTCAATTTTGACATGCCGCAGGATCGCTGCAAATTTACTTTTATGCTGGCTGGCAAGCAAAACAGGGACGAGGCGACCCGTTTTCGCAAGGCGCTCCATGACTCCCTGGACACTTATGCTGAGTTGACAGGGGAAGCCTTTTCCGTCGAGGTGGCGCTGACTACCTCGCGCAGGCTTAACTTGTTGGAACTAACAAGCGATACTACGCAGCTGTCGCTGGAAGCTATCCAGCTGATCTGCGGCTTGGTGGGCGAATTTTTTGGGGACGCTTTGCTCAAAGATGCTGAAAGCTCCGATAGCACCCGTGACGAAGACTTCGGCCGTCACGAAGAAATTATTGACTACCTGCTTACTCACAGCGCCGGCATGAGACAGGACAACCTGATTGCCTTCCGGGAAGCCGGCCGGGTATACGTTTTTGATAAATAACGATGGCTGGGGGTTATGTGTTGCGAGTTTTAATGATCGGGGATGTGGTTGGTAGTCCCGGGCGCCTGTGCGTCAGGGATATGTTGCCCCGCATTAGGAAGAACTACCGCATAGATCTGGCTGTTGCTAATGGCGAGAATCTGGCTGGCGGAACGGGGATTAATGAGAAGACGGCTAACGAGCTTTTTGCCTATGGTGTGGATATTCTGACTACGGGAAATCATGTCTGGGACAAGAAAGAGGCCTTGCCTCTCCTAGCCAGGGAAGCGAGAATTCTACGACCGGCCAATTATCCTCCGGGAACTCCGGGAAAGGGGTCGGTTGTTTTTGATGTTGGTAAATTAAAGGTTGCGGTGCTCAATTTAAACGGCCGCGTGTTTATGCAACCCCTGGATTGTCCTTTTCGCCTGGCACAACAGGAGACAGCACGTCTGCGGGAGATTACACCGTTAATCATGGTCGACTTCCATGCCGAAGCTTCTTCTGAGAAAATAGCTTTAGGACGTTTTCTTGATGGTCACGTTTCTGCCGTACTGGGGACGCACACCCATGTACAGACGGCTGACGCCAGAATCTTTCCCGGGGGCACGGCATATATAACTGATGTGGGCATGACCGGACCTTTTGAATCAGTCTTGGGGGTGGAGGCGGACGCTGTAGTACGAAAATTCGTGCGGCAACTGCCCGAGCGCTTCGAGGTGTCTAAGTCGCCTGTTTGCCAGTTTAACGCTGCTGTAGTGGAGATTAATCCAGATAACGGTCAGGCGCTGTCAGTAGAAACAATCTTTGATTTGCATGAATTTTAAAAGCAATTTTTTTTACACAGGCAGGGTTTCTATCCAAGGCAGGGAATATTCTAGCAAGTTGTCAGAAAAGTCAAAAAACAGGAGGTCGCCATGGAAGTATTAAAGGTTTCAGCAAAATCCAATCCAAATTCTGTGGCCGGTGCACTGGCCGGAGTATTAAGGGAACGTGGCGGTGCGGAAATGCAGGCTGTTGGTGCTGGCGCTTTGAACCAGGCTGTTAAAGCGGTGGCCATTGCCAGAGGTTTTGTGGCGCCAAACGGGATGGATTTGATTTGTATTCCAGCCTTTACAGACATTATCATTGATGGGGAAGAGCGAACGGCGATAAAATTAATCGTGCAGCCGCGCTAAAGCAGCGGGCGTAACCACACCCAGGCGCAAGGGTGTTTTTTGGAAAGGAGGCGGTCTGGTGGATACAGGGGTCACGGCCCAGGAGCTGCATCAGCAGGCCGTGGTGGTAGATGGGCATTGCGACACTGTGCACCTGTTTTGCGGGTCACGTGGTCCGTATCATTTTAAGCAAAGGAATAGCATCGGGCATATTGACTTGCCGCGATTACGACAAGGCGGTGTTGATGTGCAGTTATTTGCTTTGTGTGTTGCTCCGAACTCTGCGCCGTGCGGAGCACTTAGCCGCGCCTTAGTGCTACTGGAACATTTTCACCGCGAGCTTGGCGAGAACCAGGAGGAGGTGGCGCTGGTGCTTGACCAGGCAGGGTTAGCTGACAGCGTAGCTCATGGAAAGCTGGCTGCTTTGCTGACTATGGAAGGAGGCGAGGCTCTGGAAGGACGGGTGGATGTTCTGCACATTATGCACCGTCTGGGAGTGCGGGGATTTGGACTAACCTGGAATGACAGAAACCTTCTGGCCGACGGCGTCGGTGTAGGCGATTCTGCCGGAGGGCTTACCGAATTTGGGCGTACAGTGTTGCGGGAAGTTAACCGCCTTGGAATGATTGTTGACGCGGCTCATCTGGCTCGGAGAGCCTTTTATGAACTGCTGGACACCTCGGCAAGCCCTGTCATTGTTTCTCACGCCAATGCCGGCGGCGTCTGCAATCACCGGCGGAACTTGGATGATAGCCAGCTAAAGGCGCTCCGTGACCAGGGAGGGGTAATTGGGCTAACCTTTTATCCCCCTTTTGTGACCGGACAGGGAGAAGCCGGTCTAGATGACTTGCTGGACCATTTTTGTTATATTGCCGACCTCTTCGGAGTAGAAGTGCTGGGGCTGGGCTCTGATTACGACGGTATCTCTTCCACCGTTGCAGAGCTGGCAGACGTTTCGTGTTTGCCCGCGCTTACAGCCGGACTCCTGGCGCGCGGATTTACCGGAGAGGAAATAAAAATGATCCTCGGCGGAAACTTTTGGCGTGTTTTTTCAAAATCGTTGGGAAAATCTAATGTTTAAGATGAGTGATGCTGTTGACTTACATGTGCACACTTCTTTTAGTGATGGGCTGCTGACCCCCGCAAAGACGGTGGAGCTGGCCGAATCTCTGCTTTTGGCGGCAGTGGCCATCACCGACCACGATACGGTGGAGGGAATTGAGGGAGCGCTGCAGGCAGCAGCCAAACTGTCTGTCGAAGTTGTGCCGGGTGTGGAGTTAAGTACGGAGTATGATAACCGGGAAGTCCATATTCTTGGTTATTACATAGACCACACGCATCCCGGCCTGAGCGTTTTGCTCGAAAAATTAAGGCGAAGCCGACACGGACGTGCCCAAAAAATAGTTGATAAACTGCGTCACCTAGGTTTGGTGGTTGACTATCAGGAGGTGATGCGCCTAGCGGGGGAAGCGGCTCCAGGCAGAGCTCATATTGCCAGAGCGCTAGTTAATAATGGTCATGTGGAGAGCGTGCGGGACGCTTTTGAACAGTTGATTGGTTACAGGCGGCCGGCCTACGTGGAGAGGCTTAAACTATCACCAGGGGACGCTATTTCAGCCATTCGTGCCGCAGGAGGAGTAGCTGTTTGGGCACATCCTGGCTTGACAGGAAAAGATAGTCTGTTAGAAAGATTTTTGCCTTGGGGGTTAAAGGGCTTGGAGGTCTATCACCCGGATCATAGCTGTCTGCAATCAGCGCGTTACAGAAAAATGGCGCACAGAATAAACCTATGTATCACAGGAGGTTCAGATTTCCATGGGTCTGACGCCAGCAGAGCGCGAGGCCTTGGCTCCTGCGGTGTGACGGTAAAGGAACTGCTGGAGCTCAAAAAACTAGAAGGAGCTAAATAATTTGCCAGCCCGATTAAAAGGATTTATAACTCTGGTCTAGAATAGAACCCTATTGCTTCGTTTTATGAACTGGCGTATCATATGATGTTTGCGGGAAGGAGAGTGCTGATGAGCAACATGTTGGAGTCTGCAGACCTTTCGTTGCTGGCAGTTATCTCTGCGGCTGTCACCGCCTATCTTGATCAAGAACAGACCGGAGAGCTAGCGGTAGTAAGCTATCTGCGCCCTGTAGCGCCTAGCGGTTCAATCTGGTCACTGAGTGGCAGGGAACAGCTCATGGAGAGAAGACAACAGATAACCATTAGGAGGGAGAAAAGAAAATGAGAATGTTCAAAATTACCGTCAATGGCAAAGGTTACGATGTGGCTGTGGAGGAAATTGCCGCTCTCCAGGCAACAAAGTCTCCGACCATCGCGGCGGTACCGGCAGCGCCGGTGGCCCCTAAGGCGGCACCTGCTCCTGAAGCACCGTCTAAGCCCGCTCCGGAACAAAAAGTTGTTTCGAAGCCTCCTGCTTCCGCTGAGGGCAAAGTTGTTGTGGCGCCCATGCCGGGGACAATACTTACTGTCTCGGTCAAGGAGGGGGCTCAGGTGAAAAGCGGGGAAGTACTGCTGATTCTTGAGGCGATGAAAATGGAGAATGAGATTACGTCGCCCGTAGCCGGAACGGTTAAAAAAGTCGCCGTCAACAAAGGCGGCAACGTGAATACTGGCGATGTGCTTGTCGTTATAGAATAGACAGTCATGTTGCCTACGCCACCACCGGAAAAGGGAACCCCGCATGGGTTCGCGCGAAAAGTGGTGAGCAGTTTTCGTGGGAGGAGGACCGTAAGGTTGCTTAAAAAAGTGCTGATCGCCAACAGGGGCGAGATTGCCATCCGCGTTATTCGCGCTCTGCGGGAGCTGGAAATCACGTCTATTGCTGTCTATTCAGATTCCGACAAGGACAGTTTGCATGTCCTGTATGCCGACGTGGCCTATCCTTTGCCTGGCGACAAAGCGATAGATACATACATGAACATTGAAAAAATCGTCAGATTGGCAAAAAATGTTGGCGCTGACGCCGTTCATCCCGGATACGGGTTTTTATCCGAAAAAGAAGAGTTTGCCAGGGCCTGTGAGGAGGCCGGCATTGTTTTCATCGGGCCGGAAAGCAAAGTAATTGGCTTAATGGGGAATAAAATTGCGGCCAGAAAATTGATGATAGCGTCAGGGGTGCCTGTTGTGCCCGGCACAGAGGATGCTGTCTGTGACCCTGAAAAAGCACGAGAAATTGCGGCCGCCATCGGCTATCCTGCTATAATTAAGGCCGCCGCCGGTGGAGGCGGCGTAGGGATGCGGATAGTCCAAAAAGAAGAGGAACTGGCCGATATGCTCGATAGGGCTCAGCAACAGGCTGGTTCTGTCTTTGGGGATGCTTCTGTTTTTATTGAAAAATATATAGAAAATCCCCGTCATATTGAGTTTCAGCTTCTTGCCGATAAATTTGGCAATGTTGTTCATCTGGGTGAGAGGGAGTGTTCTATCCAGCGCCGGTACCAAAAAATTATCGAAGAGGCACCGTCAACTGCTCTAACCCCGGAAATACGACAAAAAATGGGGGAGATGGCTTTGACAGCGGCTCGTGCTGTTAATTATCATGGCGCTGGCACTATCGAATTCATCTACAGCAATGGCGAATTCTATTTTCTGGAGATGAATACCCGCATTCAGGTGGAGCACCCGGTAACGGAATTACTGACAGGAGTTGACTTGGTCAAGTCTCAGATTAAAATAGCTGCCGGGCAACCGTTGCCTTTTAAACAGGAGGACATCAGGTTTAACGGTCATGTTATTGAATGCCGCATTTGCGCGGAAGACCCGCTGAGCGGCTTTTCGCCATCTCCTAATAAAATAGTTGGCTACCGTTCTCCTGGCGGATTTGGCATCCGCATTGATTCCGGGGTGCATTTAAATTACGAAATCCCCACACATTACGACTCCATGATTTCCAAGCTCTTAGCTTGGGGTAACGACAGGGACGAGGCCATTGCCAGAATAAAACGTGCCTTGCGCGAATACATAATTATGGGTCCTAAAACAAATATTCCTTACCTGCGGGCAGTGATGGACAGCGCTGTTTTCCAGCGCGGGGAAATTAGCACCAAATTTATCGAAGAGCACACCCATCTCTTTGAAGACGCGAGGATTCTAGCCGCCAAAGATGAGGCAACACATAAGAAGCTGTCCACCTTGCTGAAAATACGCTAAAAGAATCTTTCCAAAAAAAGCATGAACCCCACTTTTGGCTTTATGTGCGTTCTAATTTAAATTGAGCAATTTAGATTAGAACTTAGGCCATTGGTGAGGTTCATTAGCTATTATGTCCGTTACCCTCATAAATATGTATGCGTGCAAAAAATATTGTACATAATTTATGACGCCGCCCCATAGACTGAAACAAAAAATATAAAGGGGTCAACACTGTCGGTGAAAAACACCAGGCCGTCCCGCCGAAACGTTTTTCTGGCCGCCACAGTTCTTGCGTTGCTTTTGCTTATGGTCGCTGATTATTTTTTTTACCACCGCAAAGTATATCCCGGTGTTTATCTTTACGGCATGGACGTAGGTGGGTTGACGACGGCGGAGGCCAAGCAGCTTGTACAAAACAATCTTGACATTAAAAATTTCAGCGGTTTTCGTGTTTTTTTCCACCATGGCGGCCAGACGTGGTCTTTTACCTGTATGGAGTTGGGGTTAGAGGTAGACTGGCAGGACACGCTGGCCCGTGCTTTTGCTGTCGGCAGAGAAAGGCTTCCTATGTTTAACTACCCGGCCAGGCTTCGTTTACTGCTCCATCCGAAAGAAGTGCCGCTTAGCTTTGTGACTTCTGAGGAAAAAGTCCACCTAGCGCTGCTGCCTATCGCTCAGGCCCTCGACAAAGAGCCTCAGGAGGCTAGCTTTGTTCTGGCGGCGGACGGAGTCAAGGTAGAAATTATTCCGGAACATCCCGGCATGCGTCTGGATAGTCAGGAGACCAGTCAACTGCTCGAGGAAGCCATGCAAAGCTATCCTGACGTGGCGCCTGTAGCGTTAGCTGTCCGAGAGATTCTCCCTGCCGTAAAAGCGGCTGATCTCCAGAAATTGCGGGTGCGGGCGGAGAT
>Ga0208609_100437_pt1 | contig 16174 bp, 16 predicted proteins | sample SubbioR11_8A_Apr_FD_184813 | JGI IMG/M metagenome (GOLD analysis project Ga0208609, IMG submission 184813) | Serpentinite rock and fluid subsurface biosphere microbial communities from McLaughlin Reserve, California, USA - CR11_8A_Apr (SPAdes) | ecosystem: Environmental > Terrestrial > Deep...
CTGGCATCCACCTTGTCATTGCTACGCAGCGACCTTCTGTCGATGTGATTACCGGCGTGATCAAAGCCAACATTACCTCCCGGGTTGCTTTCGCCGTATCCTCACAAGCTGATTCCCGGACAATTCTTGATATAGGTGGCGCCGATAAATTGCTGGGGCGTGGCGACATGCTCTTCCACCCGCTTGGGGTGCCCAAACCTTTTCGTGTCCAGGGGGCGTTTATCAATGAACGTGAGCTGAATGCGCTGCTGGAATACATCAAAGAACAGGGAGCGCCCCAGTTCCAGGAACAACTCCTGACCGAAGAAGAAGACGAGGGAGGGTGGCGGGAGGAGGATGAACTTTTCCCCGAGGCGATGATGTTGGTGGCCGAAGCGGGAGCCGCTTCTATCTCCCTGCTGCAGCGCCGGTTGCGTATCGGCTATACGCGGGCTGCCCGGCTGATTGACGATATGGAACGGCGCGGTTTTGTGGGGCGCTTTGGAGGAAGCAAGGCCAGAGAAGTGCTGGTTACGGCTGACCAAGTTCAGCGTTTGCTGCTTGACGGCCGGGAATTTAGATCAAATGTCTGAACGGGGTGGGAAAATGAAGGAGATTGGCTGTGAGCTACGGCAGGCGCGGGAGGAAAGGGGCTGGACACTGGAGGAGGTCGCCAGTCGTACCATGGTGGCCCTAAAACACCTCCAGGCTCTGGAAGCAGGGACCTGGGGAGTTTTTTCCGGAGAAGTTTATCTGAAAGGCGCCTTACGCAAATATGCGGCGGAAGTTGGACTTGACCCCAGACAGGTGGTAGCTTGGTACGAGGATGTTATGGCCAAACAGGCCAAACCTGCTGCGGCGACGCCGGCTATACAAGCGGCGGTAAAACAACCGCCTCCTGAAAGAAGAAAGATTGTCCGCGTCACTACCAAGCGAGTTAAAAAGCGGCGACTGTTCTTAGTGCTGACAGTCTTGGCGCTGACCATTCTGGCTGCTCGCTTCACTTACACCCTGATTTCTGACAGACCGGAGGACAGAGCGATACAGCCGCCGCCCCTCTCCCAACCAACGGTGCCGGTGGAAGCGCCTCCCGCCCCCACTCCGGACGTCCCGGTCATAACCCCGGATCAGCCGCCTGCTGAGATTCCTGCTTTGCGCGTTGAGCGGGTCATTGCTCCAGGAACGGTGTCGTTTAAAGTTTATGGCGCGGAAAGTCTGCAGGCCACACTTTCTTTTATGGAACGCTGCTGGGTGTCTGTCACTTCTGACGGACGGCAGATACATCAGCAGAATTTTAATGCAGCTGAAAGCTATCAGGTTCAAGCGGAAAGAAGCATTCGTCTGCGCGTCGGCAACCCTCCCGGAATGAGCTTGGTCGTTAACGGTCAGACGCTGGAGATGCCTTCCTCGCGGCGTCCCTACACCCTGGAAATTGAGAGGAGATAGCTGCCCCTGCCGCTCTTGCTTAGGAAAGTCCAATATAATTTCCTAAGCAATAAGAAAACGGCGGATAAAAATCCGCCGTTTTCTTATTGCCTCAAAGTATCTTGGTCAGGTAATAGAGTCCGCTAATCAATAGAGCCCCGCCCAGCCAGTAAAGCCAGCTCGGGCAACTTCCACGGCCGCCTGCGCCGTGCCCACCGCAACAATCGCCCATCAGTGCGTGCCTCCTTCATTGATTGTTAAATGCTGATTTTTCCTTGCTGCGCCAGCAAGCAGAGCCAACCCGACCGCAGCGATGAAAATACTGGTGTACTGTGCCGGAGTAAAGCCGCCCTGAGAACGGAAAAATTCAATAAAAAACCGGTATACTGAATAAAGAGTCGCGAACAGCAACAGGATTTCACCCTTGTAGTGCCTGTGCTTTTTTTGGTGCCACAGCACTAAAAATATCGTGAAACTGGCTAGGGCTGAGTAGAGCTGAACTGGGTGCCTAGGTACTCCGCCCACAAACACCGCCCAGGGAACTGCGGTCACATTGCCGTAGATATCGCAGCCAATACGCCCTACCGCGTAACCTAGAACAAGTCCGGGTGCCAGCAGATCGCCTAGGTCCCGGAAGGACCATCCCTGCCTGTGCGCGAAAAGGAACGTAATCAGAACTCCTGCCAGCACGGCACCATGAAAGGCCAGACCCCCCTGATGAACGAACAGTATACTGAGCGGGTCGCGGCGGAAAACCCCGAAATTAAGGATGACGTAGAGGGCGCGCGCCCCAACCAGACCGCCCGCCAGCAACCGGAGGAGTAACTCCATGATTTTTTCCCGTTCAAAGCCTTTTCGTTCCGCATCTTTCAGAACCACATAGATACCCGCCAAAATGCCGAATGCTAACATCACTCCATACAGGTGTACGGAGAGATTCCCGATGCTAAAAAGAATTCTCGGCGAAGACATGTGACTCTCCTTTCATCTTGCGTACAGGAAGTTATTGACTGACACCGCATCAAGGGGGTATAATCATCTTACTACAAAGCATAGGAGAGGTCAAGGGGAACAAATACTGCCTTACCTGCTTTTTGCTCTGTTCCCTGAGCATGTTCTACCGATGCGTGGCCATAGGCACGGCGACTGCCACGGGGATAGGAAGAAAAAAGAAAGAGAAGACTAAAATCTCCTATTACAAATTTAACAGAGGTGGGATGAGCTATGAAGGTTATTGACCCTGTATGCAATATGACCATAGAAGATAGGAATGCTGCAGGCTCTTCCGTATACAAAGGCAGCACCTACCATTTCTGCGCTAAGGCCTGCAAAAGAGCTTTTGATGAAAATCCCGAGTCCTTTCTTCATCCTCCTGCTGATAAACTTCCCCCCGCCACAGCAAAGGTAACATCCGAAATGGCTAAAGACCCTATTTGCGGCATGGTGGTCCCCAAAGAGCGTTCCATAAAAAGGACAGCCGGAGGAAGGATATATTATTTTTGCAGTGATAGCTGTGTGAAAACATTTGAAGATCCGGAAGCAGAATTAAAGATCATGAAAAGGCGTGTAGCCATTGCTCTAACCGGTGTTCTTGTCCTGGCCACAATCAGGGCAGCGGCCTTTCTTGGTCTTGCAGCAGGTGCCGTAATACTTACGGCGGTTCCCGTTCCCTGGCTTCCCTGGTTTACCTGGGGAGTGTGGCTATTTATTATTACAACCCCCATAATGATCTTTGGAGGCAGGGGGTTTTTTGAGGGAGCAGGGCATGCCCTTAAAAACCGTGTCGCTAATATGGATCTCCTGATAGCTGTAGGCACGTCTACAGCATATATTTACAGTTCTTTAGTTGTTTTCTTTCCTGGCCTTCTCCCTGTAGAGGAAAAGGCCGTCTATTTCGAAGTCGCTGCCGTTATTATTGCCTTTGTCATGCTCGGCAAATATATGGAAGAAATAATTAAAAAGCGAAGCTCTGCTGCCGTCCGCAAACTTCTCGACCTCAAGCCGCAGACGGCAAGGGTTATAAGAGCAGTCGAAAGTCTGGAGTCAGGAACTGAGAGTCAGGAGGTCGAGATTCCTGCTGAAATGCTTATGGTGGATGAGATTGTCATCGTGAGGCCCGGTGAAAAAATACCTTCTGATGGAGTAGTCACGGAAGGCTTTTCATCTGTGGATGAGCAGATGATAACGGGAGAGAGTGTTCCAACAGAGAAAAAAGCAGGAGATGAAGTAATAGGGGGAACGATAAACAAAACAGGCTCTTTCAAGTTTAGGGCGACAAGGGTAGGCGCTGATACTACATTGAACCAGATAGTAAAGATGGTGGAGGAGGCTCAGGCCTCGTCTTCTAATATACAGAGGCTCGTAGACAGGGTGGCCTCCTATTTTGTTCCTGCGGTGATAGGCGTGGCCTTTTTGTCTGCTGCCGTCTGGACCATCTCCGGCAACCCGACTGCTGCCCTGCTCAGTTTCATTGCCGTCCTTATCATAGCTTGCCCCTGCGCTCTCGGCGTCGCCACCCCTGCGGCCTTGATGGTAGGTGTTGGCAAGGGCGCAGAACTAGGGATCTTGGTCAGAGGAGCCGAATACCTGGAAAGGGCAGAGAAGCTTAACGTAGTGATATTTGATAAAACGGGAACATTGACAAAAGGAGAACCTGAAGTTACGGAGATAGTGCCAGTGAATAGTGTCAGTGAGAGCGACCTCCTGCGCCTGGCTGCAATTGCAGAGAAAGGCTCTGAACATCCGCTGGCTGAAGCGATTATAAAAAGGGCAAACACAATGGGCTTAAGCATACCTGAGGCAGAAAAATTTGAGGCCGTTCCCGGTCACGGCGTTAAAGTTACGCACGAGGGTGAAGAAATAGTTATCGGTAATAGAAGGCTAATGAAACAGATGGGGATTGATATGGAAGATAAAGAAAAGATAATCTCCGCGCTTGAAGAAAAGGGTAATACTGTGATGATTATTACGGCTGAAGGCAAGCTCAGAGGATTTATAGCAGTGGCAGACACATTGAAGGAAAATGCGGCGGAGGTGATTAAAGAGCTTAAAGACGAAAAGATAGAAGTAATCATGCTTACTGGAGATAATGAAAGAACGGCAAAGGCTATAGGCATTAAAGCCGGGATCGAGAGAATCATCTCCGACGTGCTTCCCGGAGACAAGGCAAAAATTATTAAAGAATTACAGGCAGAGGGCAAGGTTGTGGCCATGGTTGGGGACGGTATAAATGATTCGCCTGCCCTTGCACAAGCTGATATTGGAATAGCTTTAGGAAGTGGCTCTGATGTGGCAAAAGAAACGGGGGGCATCATCCTCATGCGCAATGACCTGAGAGATGTCCTAAAGGGCATTAAGCTCAGCAAGGCGACCATGCGTAAGATAAAGCAGAATCTTTTCTGGGCGTTTATCTATAACACTATCGGCGTACCTATTGCTGCTTTTGGGCTGATGAATCCGATGATTGCCGCTGCCGCCATGGCCTTAAGTTCACTTTCTGTGGTGGCGAATTCTGCCCTGCTGAAAGGCGAAAAGATCTGAAACTCTGCTGAACTTAGGAGAAGATAATTTTAACGGCGGATTTTTATCCGCCGTATTTTTTAGTGCTGCGCGCATCAGGGTAGGGCCGCCTGCCCTGATGCGCAGCTACAGGCATGACAGTTGTCGTGTGCGGAGGAAGAAAATTTTCGCCACCCTCTTGACAGCATCTGCAAGCGCACCTATAATACAGCATATATCATACTTTTCCTATATTATTTGAGGTATATGCCGAGCTAGCCAGCGGCTATTCGCAGGGAAAGGGATGATCACAAGTATCGGAGAGGAATGGTGGCAAGAAGATGGCTGAAGTAAAGAGAAAGCCTGCGACGGGGAGAGGGGCGCTGTTAAGCGAGGACTGGATGGCTTGTTTGCTTGGCTTCCTGATCATCCTGCTGATTGTAGCAGGATTGCCCGTCAGGAGACCGTCCTTTAGCTGGACGACTGATGGCCAGTTCCGCATGCAGGTAGCCCAAAAGGCGCCCGCAGTAGCGGAACTGGCCAGGGAAGCTGAAAAACAAGGTGAGATGGAGCTTCTAGCGGCGGCCACAGCCTTAAGCGCGGCAATGGAAACGGAGGCGCGACACGTCATTGGGGAGGCCGCCAAGGAAATGGGTGAGGTAAAGCCCGTAGATGCTGCTCTTGCAGCTGAGGCGAGCAGCATTAGTAAGGATTTGGCCACCCAGGCAGGGAGGCTACCCGGCAATGTTCTCTCCCGGGCCAACATGGGCAGATCCGCTTTTCTAGGACTGCTTTTGCTGGCATTCGCCGCTATCGGCAATGTTCTCCTTGGTCGGCCGGCTATCCGCTTCATCATCGGCTTTCCAGCAGTATTCATTCTGGCCTGGCTTTCCATGGCGCTGGCGGGCAATTACTCTGTTCACTACTACGGGCTGGACTTTGCTCTTTGGGCACTGGTTATAGGGCTGCTCATCAGCAACGTCCTGGGGCTTCCGCCTTGGATCAAGGAAGCGGTTCGAACCGAGTACTTTATCAAGACCGGCCTGGTAATGATGGGAACCGGAATACTTTTTGGTGAAATCATTCAGGCGGGAGCTTACGGGGTCATTCAGGCAGTTCTGGTAGTCTCGGTAGTCTGGTACATAGCCTATCGGCTGGCCAAGAAGCTACACATGGATGACGAATTCGCCGCTATCATGGCTTCCGCGGTTTCCATTTGCGGCGTTTCCGCGGCTATTGCCGCTGCCGGTGCGGTGCAGGGGGACAAGAAGAAGTTGAGTTACGTCACCTCAATCGTTATGGTGGTGGCCATCCCTATGATGATTTTAATGCCCATTTTCGCCAAAATTGTCGGCATGCCTGACTTGGTGGCGGGGGCTTGGCTTGGCGGCACCATCGACACTACCGGGGCTGTTGTTGCTGCCGGCGCTCTCTACAGCGACGCAGCCATGAAGGTAGCCACCATCGTGAAATTTTCCCAGAACGTCCTCTTGGGTGTGGCCGCCTTCATCCTCGCTATTGTCTGGTCGTACAAGAAAGGAGCCACGAATGGCGCGCCGCCCAGCGCCGCAATCATTTGGCACCGTTTCCCCAAGTTTGTCCTGGGGTTTCTGGTAGCGTCACTGGTCTTCTCTTTCCTTTTAGCGCCGGACACTGTGAAAGCGCATAGCGGAATCCTCAATTTTATGCGGAATATGTGGTTTGGCATGGCCTTCGTCAGTATCGGGCTGGAGACCAACTTCAGAGAACTGTTAGGGCTGCAGGGTTTTCGCCCAGCCATGGCTTTCCTTGGTGGGCAGACAGTCAACATTGTTTGGACGCTTCTGCTGGCTTACCTACTGTTTAGCGGCATTTTCTTTGCCGCCCCTGCTATCAGCTAGGACGTAAGTCCTCGATTTTCCCAGATTTAATGTTGACAGCAGAAATACAAGGTATAAAATTATGTAGCAATGACGGCCGAGAGAGGACGAAAAAATGAAGCTTAATTTTGCGGAGCTTAAAAAGGGTGGTTTTCTGAAACAAGTCCAGGGTGATTATTTTGCCGTCCGTCTGCGGATAGCTGGCGGCAACCTGACGCTTGAGCAGCTGGAAACCATCCATCAGATGGCACAAAGGTACGGTCAGGGCTATGTTCACCTGACCACCCGGCAGGGGATGGAGATCCCTTTTATCCATCTTAAGGACATCGAAAGCGTCCGGCAGCACCTACTGGCCGGCGGTGTACCCCTTGGCGTCTGCGGTGGTACGGTTCGTGGCGTGATGGCCTGCCAGGGTTCGGCTTTATGCCGCCACGGCCTGATTAATGCTAAAGAGCTTTCTGCGCAAATTGACGCACATTTCTTTGCCGCCGCCGTACCGGGTAAATTTAAGATCGCTGTCACCGGCTGTCCGCGCAGCTGTGCCAAACCGCAGGAAAACGACCTTGGCTTTGAAGCGGCGGTTGTCCCGGCGTGTCATGCGGAATTCTGTATCGCCTGCGGCATCTGCGCGGAGACCTGCCTGGTCGGAGCCATCACCTTATCAGAAGGGGTCCCGCTTATTGACCGCGACATATGCACCCGCTGTGGAGATTGTGTAGCTACCTGCCCCACGAATGCCTGGCAAGCCAGCCAGGAGGGTGTGAAAGTATGGGCTGGCGGACGTATCGGTCGTGACCCAAAGCTTGGTGCTGTGGCGATTGACTTCCTCCCAGTGGAAAAAATCCCAGCGGTGATCGAGGCCAGCCTCGCCTTTTTCAGGGAGCACGGCCGGGCGAAGGAGCGTTTCGGTAAGACTCTGGAGAGGATTGGCTTTGACCGTTACAAGGAAGAGATGAAAAATGCAGCCGAAAAAGGCGCTTGACATACCGAAGACGCTTGCGCCATATAAGGTGCTAGTTTATACTGATCTTTGAAAACTGTGCGGAGGATATTATGCGGGAAATTAAAATCGCCCTTGTTTCACTCGGTTGTGCCAAAAACCTGGTGGACAGTGAAGTGATACTGGCTGGCCTACGGCAGGAAGGGTTCACCCTGACTGTCGAGCATAGCGAGGCCGAAGTGATTATCGTCAACACATGCGGGTTTATAGAAGCGGCCAAGGATGAGTCGATTGCGGTCATTCTGGCTAAAGCGCGTTTCAAGGAACAGAACTGTCGCCTGCTGGTGGCAACCGGCTGCCTTGCCCAGCGTTACGGCGAGGAGTTGCTGGCGGAAATGCCGGAACTAGATGCTGTGGTAGGCGTCCATGACTTGCATGGCGTGTCAGAGGCCATCAGGCGCGGTCTTTGTGGCGAAAAGAAGACAGTGCTGACGGCAGGGGAGTATCAGGCGCCGGAGGACGCGCCGCGCCTGATGGCCACACCCTCGCATTCGGCCTACCTAAAAATTGCCGAAGGTTGCGATAACCATTGCACTTATTGCGCTATTCCGGCCATCCGCGGACCGTACCGCAGCCGCAGCCGTCAGGCGGTGCTCGCTGAGGCGCAAAGTCTTGTGGCCGGCGGTGTGAAAGAACTGAATCTGGTGGCCCAGGACATTACCGTGTACGGTCTGGACAGGACAGGCAAAATGGAAATACCGGAGCTGCTGCGGGAACTGTCTCTCCTCCCGGACCTAAGCTGGATCAGGTTGCTTTATGCTTACCCGGAAAGGCTAAGTGACCGGCTTATCGCGGCGGTGGCCGAGGAAGCAAAGGTTTGCAGGTACCTGGACTTGCCGCTACAGCATGGCGCCGACAAGATTCTGCGTCGTATGGGCCGGAAACTGACAGGAGACAACATGCTGCGGCTGCTGGAAAAATTACGCCGGGAAATTCCCGGCGTGACTCTGCGGTCATCGTTTATTATCGGCTTCCCTGGGGAGAGGGAGGATGACTTTCAGCAGTTGTTGGAATTTCTTGCTGCCGCTCGCTTGGAACGTGCTGGCTTTTTTACCTATTCCCGTGAAGAGGGGACACCGGCGGCCAGTTTCCGCAGGCAGGTGGCAGAAGAGGTCAAACAGGAACGGCTGACGCAGGCCGTGGCGCGGCAAAGTGAAATCATGGCTGAAAAAAACGGTCAGTTAGTTGGCAGTGTGCTGACCGTGATGCTAGACGGCAAGTCAGCGCAAGATGCGGGGGTAACCTTGTCCCGGACAGAGGGACAAGCTCCGGAGGTGGACGGATATGTCCGGCTACGCGGTACTAGGGAGCCACACGGTACGCTTGTTCACGTGAGGATAACCGGGTTTGACGGTGTTGACTTGCTGGGGGAAATTGTTTCTTTTTAAGATAGCGGAACATCGGTACTTTTCCCAGTTGGCTTCGCCCGGACGCTATGCTATAATGTTTTATGTAAACTGGCGAAAGGGCGATGGCGATGAAGAATTTTAAATGGCCAGTGGCTGTACTGGTTTTCTTGCTGACTACTGCTGTTTTTGCGGGAGTAGTTGTGTTGCGTCAGCGCCAGCTGGTCAATGAGCCATTAATTAGGCGTCTTAACGACCTGGCAGGTGTGGAGTCGGTGCAGTTGCGTAGGCAAGACGGAGTACAGGTCATTTCCGTGCGTCTGGCCTATGTGCCTGACCTAGCGACCACCTATCGGGAGCTTGACAGGGAGACCAGCAGTCTTCTGGGTCGAAAGAGCTACCGGCTGGAACTGCAGGATGCACGTGACGAGACTCTGTCTGCCGCTTTTTCAGAAGTACACTTAGCACTGTACGAAGGAGAGCGCCGCGGAAACTTTACTGCTATGGCAGGTCTGGTTAGTGCAACAATGGCGGAATTCTCTTTGCGTGAATACCGCTTGACAGTGGACAGAGATCGTATCTATTTTCAGGCTCGTAACGGTGCCTATCGCCTGTATGCTGTTATTGAGCGACGTAGCAACTCAGAGGCCGGTGAGCAGACATGAGCCGTGAAATTACTGCCGGCGGAGCAGCAGCACTACTGGTAGTGCTAGCCTGGCAGGGAGTAAACGTGACTCCGCTGCTCTTTTTTGCCGGCATGTTCCTGTTGCTCCACTATTTTGTGGGTACGAAGGGGGCAAGTAAAAACTTTGTCCCGGTGCGGCCAGGCAAAAACAGCGGTCTGATTGGGTTTGAGCAGATTGGCGGGCAGCAGACAGCAAAAAAAGAGCTGCTGGAGGCACTCGATTTCATCCGCTTTCCCGAACGGGTTGCGCGTATGGGAATCCGTCCGTTAAAAGGCGTTCTGCTGGTTGGCCCGCCAGGGACAGGCAAGACGCTCCTAGCTAAAGCGGCAGCCGCTTACACCGAGTCAGTTTTCCTATCTGCTTCCGGTAGCGAATTTATTGAAATGTATGCTGGTGTCGGCGCACAACGGGTACGCCAGCTTTTTGACAAGGCGCGTAGCCTAGCGCTACGAGAAAAAAAACAAAGTGCGGTTATTTTTGTTGACGAGATGGAAGTCCTTGGTGGCAAGCGTGGTTCTCACGCTTCGCATCACGAGTATGATCAGACGCTGAATCAATTGCTGGTGGAAATGGACGGCTTACAGGCCGACGCCCGGGTAAAGACACTCGTCATCGGTGCTACCAACCGTGCTGACATGCTTGATGCCGCTCTGCTTCGTCCCGGACGTTTTGACCGGATCGTCCAGGTAGACCTGCCGGACTTAGCGGCCAGGATGGAAATTTTAAGTCTGCATTTGGGCAACAAACCGCTTGGAGAAGACATGTCCCTGGAAGAGTTGGCCCGGGATACGTTTGGCTTTTCCGGTGCTCATTTGGAAAGCCTGACAAACGAAGCCGCTATTCTGGCGATGCGGGAAGGCAGCGAAAAAGTGCGGCAGCGCCATTTTTCGGAAGCTGTTGATAAGGTAATATTGGGCGAGAAACTGGCCAGAAAGCCCGAGCGCGAAGAGTTGTGGCGAGTGGCCATACATGAGGTAGGGCACGCATTGATGAGTGAAACGGCGCGCCCTGGCTCTGTCTCTGCTATTACCATTACCTCTCGTGGTAGAACTCTGGGTTACATGCGCCAAACACCGGAGAAGGATAGCTACCTGTACACTCTTGAGCACCTGGAGGCGCAGATTGCTATCCTGCTGGGTGGGGCGGTAGCTGAAGAATTGCTTCTTGGCAATCGCTCCACGGGTGCTGCCGGGGATTTCTCGCAGGCGGTGGAGACGGCCAAGAAAATCATCGCTTCCGGGATGTCTTCCTTGGGCGTCGTTTCTCTGGACGATCTGCCGGGCAGTATGCTACACCGGGTCGTACAGCAGATTATCGCAAGCCAGGAAGAGCATGTCCGCCTAGTCCTCGCGGGGCGGGAAGCGGTGGTTAAAGAGGTGGCCGTGTGCCTGCTGGAAGAAGAGAAGGTTTCCGGGGAGTTCTTGCGCCGTTTCCTGCCAGTTAAAACTGCCTAAGTGGTGGATGGTAGCGGTGTAGCCCGGTGAATTTTGCCTAGCAAATCCGTGATAAACTCGCAGACAGCCAAGTCCTCGGTATGCAGATAGTGATTGGCCGTGGCGTCGAAGAGAATGCTGGAGCGGGCCGGAAACTCCTCATCTCCGGGCCAGACTAGGTAAAGCAGGGGAACGCGCGGGAAAAGATAAAGGAGCATTCCGGTGACGTTCCCTTGACCATAGGGTAGTCCGCCGAGCGGTGCGGCGGCTGCCGGCAGCATTTCCTCTGGGCAGGCGCCGAACATCTCTGCGAGCGGCTGCACAGCTCGCTTTTGAAACGCCCGGTCATAACTTCCGCCGCCGGCCAGTTGGCGGTAAGGGATGTAGCGGTGGGAAAGAGGTGTTCCGTCAGCCCGGGACAGATAATGGAGCATCAGGATCTGGCAGCTAAAATGCGGCTCTAGGTTGCTGTCTAGATATTTTATCTCTCCGTTAGGATAGGAAACGGTAAAGGGATGGTTAAGCATGGTGACGAAAAAAGCAGGCCGAGCAGGCTCAAAGTGACAGCCGCTATGGGCTGCTTTTTCTTGCGGGTCGCCAGCGGCCAGTTCCCTACGGGCCTGGTCCAGGGTAGGGCGGTAATTTTGCGGGTCGGAAAAAGGGAAAAGCGGGATTGCCGAACGGCTCATATCCTTACCTCCTTAGTTGTTGCAGGAAAGTTTTCGGCGTCGGCACCCATTTCCCTTTCCCAGACGGCTATAATTATGGTATGGTAGAAATGAAGGTTCCGAATAGGACTGCACAGTGAAAAGGGGAGGAAAAATGGAAGAGCAAATACTGGACTGCCGAGGGTTAGCCTGCCCGCAACCGGTGGTGGAAACAAAGAAAAGGCTGCAAGAGGTGACCAGCGGCTTGCTGACGGTGCTGGTAGACAGTGAGACGGCCAAAAATAACGTGTTGAAACTAGCCGGCAGTCTGCGGCTGGAGGTGGCCGTCCGCCCTCAAAAAAGCGGATTTGCTATTTCGCTGCGCACTGACAGCGCCAAGGCGCAAACAAACGTCCACGGGCGAGGCCGGACCTTGCTTGTTACGGCTGATGTCCTAGGGCGCGGTAGTGAGGAATTGGGTGTGCTGCTAATGAAGTCTTTTTTTTATGCCCTAGCGGAAAACGATGTGTTGCCGGAGTCTGTAACCCTGCTTAACTCTGGCGTCAGACTGGCGTGCGAAGGTTCACCGGTGCTCGACAGTTTAGCCAAGCTGGAGGCACGCGGCGTCGTGCTCCAGTCCTGCGGTCTCTGCTTAGAATATTTTCAGTTGCAGGATAAACGGCAGGCAGGCACAGTAACCAATATGTATGCAATTGTAGATCAACTTCTGGCTGCAGAGACCGTGATTCTGTAAACTACCCGCCACCTGAAGAAGTGTGGACTTCTTGCTAGAAGGATGGTTAAAACGAAGCAGGAATATTGCCTCGTCCAGCGAATATATGTTTGTATAATCACGGCGGGGAGGAAAACCATGCGGATCATCGGGGTGGACCCTGGTCTGGCCATAACTGGCTATGGAGTGGTGGAAAGCGATGGCTACTGCAGCCGCCTGGTGGATTTTGGCTGCATACGTACCGCTGCTGATGTGGCCTGTCCGGAGCGGCTGGAGCGTATTTACCGGGAATTAGGCGCTGTGCTGGCCCGAACCGGCCCGTCTGTCATGGCGGTGGAGAAGCTTTTTTTCAGCAAAAATAGTAGTAGCGCCATGCAGGTGGGTGAAGCTCGCGGTGTCGTCATGCTGGCAGGACGTCATGCTAATTTACCGGTCTTTGAATATACTCCGCTACAGGTAAAGCAGGCCGTAGTCGGCTATGGCCGCGCTGAGAAACGGCAGGTCCAACAGATGGTCAAGTGTATACTGGCGCTCCAGGTCGTACCGGGTCCGGATGACGCGGCCGATGCCTTGGCGCTCGCCATCTGCCACGCTCATACCGGGCCAACAAGAGCGGTTAACCCCCGCGGTGGCAGGCATGTTTAGCTATCTTTGCGGCAGGCTAGTGCAGAAGGGCAAGGATTTTGTCATCGTAGACAACCATGGTATCGGCTACCGCCTGGCCGTCCCTGCCTCCTCATTGGCAATGATGCCCGGTAGCGAGGAAGAAGTCAAGCTTTATACATACCTGGCTGTGCGAGAAGACGGGATGGCGTTATACGGGTTTTTGACGGTCGCGGAGCAAGACTTATTTGAACTGCTGCTGTCTGTGTCCGGTATTGGTCCCAAAGCGTCGCTGGCTGTTCTTTCTGCCCTGCCGCCGGATGCTTTTTGCCTGGCCGTATTGCAGGAGAACGTACAGACACTCACCCGGGTGCCTGGTATCGGGCCAAAGTCAGCCAAGCGGTTGATTTTAGAATTGAAGGACAGGGTGGCTGTTCCAGACATCCGGGCTATCCCACAAACGGTGATGGGGCATGGCGCTGGAGACGTATACAGCGACGCTTTTGCGGCGCTCGTTTCTCTCGGCTACAGTGGGGCAGAGGCGCAGGCAGCGTTGCAGGAGGCGCACGGAAACGGGGAAAAGGAGTTAAGCGGCCCGGCGTTAGTAAAAGGCGCCTTGAGACAACTGGGCCAATTACCTGCTTCCGCGGGGACAAGCCCATCCCCGAAGAAAGGGGGAAAAGACTAGAAAATGGAAGACCGGATTATTTCAGCGCGGCGCCAGAACGACGACTGGCAGGAGACAAGCCTGCGGCCGCGGTTACTCGACGAATATATTGGGCAAGCAAAGCTTAAAGAAAGCTTGCGGCTTTTTATTACCGCCGCACGCGAACGCGGTGATTCTCTGGACCATGTCTTGCTTTACGGCCCACCGGGACTTGGTAAAACAACATTGGCCACTATCGTGGCGGCTGAGCTTGGTGTAGGATTACGCAACACGTCGGGGCCTGCTATTGAGCGCCCGGGAGACTTAGCCGCTATCCTTACCAATCTGGCAGCTTATGACGTGTTGTTCATAGACGAAATCCACCGGTTGCACCGGACAGTGGAAGAGATACTGTATCCGGCGATGGAGGATTTTGCGCTGGATATTATTATCGGCAAGGGGCCTAGCGCCCGTTCTCTACGCCTTGATTTGCCACCTTTTACCCTAATCGGTGCTACTACCAGGGCCGGGTTGCTATCTTCGCCGCTCCGGGACCGTTTTGGCGTCGTCTCACGTCTGGAGTTTTACCGGGAAGAGGAGCTGTTGCAAATTGTGTTGCGAGCGGCTAGGATTCTGTCGGTAGAGGTTGATGGGGAGGGGGCACGTCTTATTGCGCGCTCGGCCAGAGGCACGCCCCGAGTAGCCAACAGATTACTCAAGCGCGTCCGTGACTTTGCTCAGGTCCGGGCAGGCAACAAGATTGATGCTGAAGTGGCCAGTTCTGCGCTCATGATGCTGGAAGTGGATGCTTTAGGACTAGATGAAGTTGACCGCCATCTGCTGCGTGTAATGATCGAAAAGTTTGGCGGGGGACCGGTTGGGTTAGATACACTTGCTGCCGCCATTGCTGAGGAGACGGAAACAATCGAAGATATCTACGAGCCTTATCTCATGCAACTCGGTTTCCTGCAGAGGACACCGCGGGGCAGAGTGGCGACTGTCTCGGCCTTCCGTCACCTAGGGTTGGCCACCCCGGCACAACTACACCAGGAAACTCTTTGGTAGCATAAGATGAAGATTTTGCTGCACATTTGCTGTGCGCCTTGCGCCACATACAGCGTGCGCAACTTTCAGCAGCAGGGCTATCTGGCTGAAGGTTTCTTTTACAATCCGAACATTCACCCCTACAGGGAGTTCAAGAGGCGCCTCGAGACTTTGCAGAATTACTGTGCCGCGGAAAAAGTGCCGCTATTGGTACGGGAGGACTATGAATTGGAAAAGTATTTCAGCAGTGTGCTGGCTTGTCCGCCGGAGCGTTGCCGCCTTTGCTACCGTCTGCGCCTCGATGAAGTGGCACGTACTGCGGCGGAAAGGGGCTACGCTCTCTTTTCGACCACCCTGTCTATCAGCCCTTATCAGAACCACGAAGTTTTGCGGCAGGAAGGGGAAGCGGCAGCCTCAAGATATGGACTAAGTTTCGTCTATGAAGACTTGCGCTCCGGTTACGGGGAAAGCATAGACATCTCGCGCCGGCTTAATCTTTATCGTCAGCCGTATTGCGGTTGTGTTTTCAGCGAAAGAGAGCGGTTTTACAAGGGGGGCACATAATATGGAACAGTTAGGCCGTGTTTTGCTGCTGGCTGGCGCCTTGTTTCTTCTTCTCGGACTCTTGCTGACGGTAGGAGGGCGCTTTGGTTTGGGGCGGCTGCCAGGGGACTTCATTATCCGCCGGGAAAACTTTGTCCTGTACCTCCCTTTAATGACTGGGATTGTGTTGAGCCTTGTACTTTCCCTGCTCTTTTACCTCATGCGTAGATTCAGATAAAATACTGGCATTTCAGACTAACTAGTTATCCTCGCAAAGCTTGCTTTCGCAAAAAAGGGGATGGAGACCTTTTGCAGGAGTTACAGATAAGCCTGGCGAAATATCTCTTTAGCAAGCTAGGAGGTTTGACACATGAAAAGAACGCTTAAGCTGCTGGCAGCGATATTGCCGCTGATTTTAATTTCTTTTGGACAGGCGGCAGCGAGCCAGCAGGTTCGGATCGGGCTTTATTTCAACAGCACTTCGCGAACCAACGCCGTGCTCCAATCTGCTTCCCTGAGCAATACAGAGGGCCTTTCCGTTTCTTTGCTCCTGACCGAAACGGTGCGACTGCCGCTAACCTACACGCAAGTGCAGATTGCCCCGCTAGCAGCCGGACGCAATATGGTACAGATTGAAGCCGGACGTACGCCCGACGAAGTGCTGATAGCGGCTCGTGAAGCTAGAAGCAGGGGCTTCATTGCTTATCTGGTTTATCGCTCTGACAGTTCGGG
>Ga0208609_100439_pt1 | contig 16156 bp, 16 predicted proteins | sample SubbioR11_8A_Apr_FD_184813 | JGI IMG/M metagenome (GOLD analysis project Ga0208609, IMG submission 184813) | Serpentinite rock and fluid subsurface biosphere microbial communities from McLaughlin Reserve, California, USA - CR11_8A_Apr (SPAdes) | ecosystem: Environmental > Terrestrial > Deep...
GACAGCAGAAAAGCCGCCCGCGGGCGGCTTTTTCGTGGGCCAAAGGCGTGCGCCGGGGCCTCAGCTACGGCCGTGCCGGGCGATCAACTGCCGCGCGGTGTCGAGCAGTTGCCGGCCGTTGAGGCCGCGCCGGGTGACTTCGGCCACCCATTCCTCGGCGACAGGCTCCGACAGGCGGACGAACTCCTGCGTCTCGGCCGCCGTCAGCGTGTGGATCTGGTTGCCGCGCTCGACAGCCGCGCGCCGGCCCACCGGGTCCGCGCCCGCGTGCGTCTTGCCCCACCAGGCCGAGGCTTCGATGCCGGAGTTGGCGTCGATCACCTGCCTGAGGTCGGGCGGCAGGCCCTCGTAGCGCCGGCGGTTCATCGCGACCACGAAGGCCGAGGTGTACAGCGCGAAGCCAGCGGGAAACTCGGTGTGGTGGCGCACCAGCTCCTGGACGCGGATGCCGGGCACGATCTCCCAGGGGATCATCGTCGCGTCGATCGTGCCACGGCTGAGCGCCTCGGGGACCTGGGTCAGCGGCATGCCCACCGGCGTCCCGCCCAGCGCCGTGATCAGCCGGGTGATCTGCCGCGTCGGGCCGCGCACGCGCATGCCGCGCAGGTCGGCCGGGGTGCGTACCGGGCGGTCCCGGCTGTGGATCAGGCCCGGGCCGTGCACATGCGTGGCCAGCAGGTGCACCTCGCGGAACTCGTCCGGGGCCATCGTCTGCACATACTCCCAGTACGCGCGCGAGGTCGCCTCGGCGTTGTTCATCATGAACGGCAGTTCGAAGACCTCGACGCGCGGGAAACGCCCGGCGGTGGTGCCGGGCAAGGTCCAGACGATGTCGGCGACGCCGTCGCGGGCCTGGTCGAACAGGGTGGCCGGGGAGCCGCCGAGCTGCATCGCCGGGAAGCGCTCGAAGCGGATGCGGCCGCCGGACTCGCGCTCGATCTTGTCCATCCACGGCACGGACATCACCGTCCAGGGGTTCGACGTTGGCGGCACGAAGGTGTGATAGCGCAAGGTGACCGCCGCCTGCGACAGCGCCGCCAGCGGGGTGCCGAGGGCAGCGGCTGCGGCGGCACCCTGAACGAATGATCTACGCTGCATCATGCATCTCCTGCAGTGGGGGTGTGGGGAACAACTACTACGGTCGCGCCATCTTGCGGATCGGGGTTTGCATCGATGTCCGGCGGCGCCGCTAGCCGAAGAACTGCAGCGCCCACAGCGTGATGCCGGGGAAGGTGAACAGCAGCGCCAGGCGCACCAGGTCGGCGCAGAGGAAGGGCACGACGCCGCGGTAGCTCTCGCCGATCGGCACGTTGCGCGCCATGCCGTTGACGACGTAGACGATCAGCCCGACCGGCGGCGAGAGCAGGCCGAAGCTGACGGTCACGAGCAGCAGGATGCCGAACCAGATCGCCACATGCTCGGGCGGCAGGCCGAAATCCAGCGCCATGATCGTCGGGAAGACGATCGGCACCGTCAGCAGCATCACCGCCAGCTCGTCCATGAAGAAGCCGGCGACGAGGTAGAAGGCCAGGATCAGCGCCAGCACCGCCAGCGGCTCCCAGCCCAGGGCGTCGACCCAGGCCGCGAGCTGGACCGGCACCTGGGTCAGCGCGAGCGCGCTGTTCATGATGTCGGCGCCCAGGAAGATGAAGAAGACCATCGCGGTCGCCGCCGCGGTGCTGTAGAAGGCCTCGGCCAGCCTGGACAGGGTCATCTCGCGGCGCAGCAGTGCGGTGAGCAGGGTCGCCGCCGCGCCGACGGCGGCGCCCTCGGTCGGCGAGAAGTAGCCGCCGTAGATGCCACCGAAGACGACCAGGAAGATCACGGCGATCGGCAGCACGGCGGTCACCGCGCGGCGCGTCACGCGCGGCAGCACGTCGTCGCGGGCCGGGGCCTGCTCGGGCGCGATGCGCACGTAGACGGCGATCGCCACGATGTAGCCGATCAGCGCGAGCAGGCCCGGGATCATCGCCGCGGCGAACAGCTTGGCGATATTCTGCTCGGTCAGGATGGCGTAGATCAGCAGCGGCACCGAGGGCGGGATCAGGATGCCCAGGGTGCCGCCGGCGGCCAGCGTGCCGGTGGCGATGCGGTCGCGGTAGCCGTTGCGCCGCAGCTCGGGCAGCGCGACCTGGGTGATGGTCGCCGCAGTGGCCACCGCCGAGCCGCAGATCGCGCCGAAGGCCGCACTGGCGCCCACCGCGCCCATCGCCAGCCCGCCGCGAAAGCGCGCCATCACTGCGGCGGTGAATTCGAACAGCGCCTTGCTCAGCCCGCCCTGGGTGGCAAAAGCGCCCATCAGGATGAACAGCGGGATCACGCTGAGCTCGAAGCTGGCAAAGCGCGCGAAGGCCTGGGTGGCCAGGAAACTCGACAGCGGCAGCCAGCCCGCCTGCGCGAGGTAGCCGACCAGGCCGGCGACGAACATCGAGACCGCGATCGGCACGCGCACGATCATCAGCGCGAACATCACGCCGAAGATCAGCGCGGTCAGCTCGCCCGGGGTCACGGCTGCAGCTTCCGCTCGAAGCCGCGCACGGCCTGGGTCAGCGCGATCAGCGCCGTCAGGCCCAGCGCCGGCACGATGAAGGCGTAGACGATCCACTCGGGAAAGCCCAGCATCATCGAGCCGGCCTGGGTGTCCCAGGCCGAGAGCGCGCCGACCGCGCCGCGCCAGGTCATCAGGCCCATGACCAGCGCGACGCTGAGCGCGCCCAGGCGGTCGAGCCGCTCGCGCATCGCGGCGCTGGCCTTGAGCGTGAAGAAGTCGAGGATCACGTTGCCGCGCCTGGCCTGGCAGTACGGGAAGAACAGCGCGATGGCCGCCCCGGCGACCGAGGCGGTGAGCTCGAAGTCACCGACCAGGGTCCAGACACCCAGGTTGCGCCCGATCACGCTGGCGCAGACCACCAGCGCGACGATCGTCAACAGGGCGCCGGCGAGTACGGCCGAGGCCTGGGCCAGCAGCAGCAGGGACTTCAAGACCGGGCTCCGGGCGGGTGCGGCGCGGCGGCCGGGCAGGCAGGCGATGATCTCATTGGCCGTTCTGGACGTTGCTGCGGGTCGGAACCGGGGTGACAAGCAGAATAGTGCATTTGATCACCCCGGCCCTCGCATGGCATTGGTGCAAACCCGGTTGCAAACACCTGGAGATGGTGCTTGCAACATGGGGCGGAAATGTACCCGACTCATGGCTTTGGAGCACCATAGTGCATTTCAGTTGGCTTGCAGCCCGATGCCCGAGCGCTGCTCAGCCCAGGCGCTGCCGCAGCCACGGCTGCAAGCGCGCGTCGAGCGCGTCGGCCAGCGCGTCGACCCGCCGGTCGAGCGCGGGTGTGACCGCGCCGAACAAGCATTGCAGGGCGACGGCATTCTCGAACAGTCCGTGCAGGTACAGGCCCAGCACCGCGCCGCGCTGCCAGCCGAGCGCGTCGCCGTCGGCCGTGTGCAGCACGGCGCGGGCGGCATCGCCGTCGGCGGCGCTGGTGCGGCCGCAGCGGATTTCGTAGCCCTCGACCTCGACCCCGGCCAGCGCCTGCCAGGGCCCGTGCAGCGCGCCCAGGCGCGCGTGCTGCCGGCACAACCGCTTGGGCGCGGCATACCGCGTCGCCAGAGGCAGCAGCCCCAGCCCGGGCACCGGCCCGGTGGGGCCGCCGTCGACGCCGTCGGGGTCGTGCAGGACCAGGCCGAGCATCTGCAACCCGCCGCAGACGCCCAGCAACGGCCGGCCGGCCGCGGCATGTGCGCGGATCGGCGCGTCCAGCCGTTGCGCGCGCAGCCAGGCGAGGTCGGCGAGGGTCGACTTGGAGCCGGGCAGCACGATCCAGTCGGCGGCGTCGAGGTCGGCGGGGCGGCGCGCCCAGCGCAGCCGAACGCCGGGCAGATGCCGCAGGGGCTGGAACTCGTCGAGGTTGCTGATGCCCGGCGGCGCGACGACGGCGATGCGCACGCCGTCGTCGGGCTTGCCGGGGTCGTCGGCGTCGTCGCGGTGGTCGTCGCGGGCCCCGGGCCCGTCCTCGTCGGGCAGGCCGTGGTCGGGCCACAGCGGCAGCACGCCGGCCAGCGGAACGCCGGTCAGCGCTTCGAGCTGGTGGGGGCCGGGCGCGAGCAGCGCCGCGTCGCCGCGGAACTTGTTCAGCACGAAACCGGCGAGGTGGCCACGCAGGTCGGCCGGCAGCAGGCGCCAGGTGCCGTACAGGTGCGCGAAGGCGCCGCCGCGGTCGATGTCGCAGACCAGCAGCGCGTGCAGCGGCCCGGCCGCGCGGGCCCAGCGCGCGGCGTCGAGGTTGACGTAGTCGCAGTCGGCGAGGTTGATCTCGGCGGGCGAGCCCGCGCCTTCGATGACGACCAGCTCGTGGTCCGCGAGCAGGCGCTGCAGGCTCTGGCGCGCCGCCGCGGCCAGCCGCGCGCTGCGCTCGCGCCAGGGCAGCGCCGCCAGCGCCGGCTCGACGCGGCCGTGCAGCACGACCTGGCTCGCGGTGTCGCGTTCGGGCTTGAGCAGCACCGGGTTCATGTCGACCGTGGGCGCCACGCGCGCGGCCAGCGCCTGGAAGTACTGCGCGCTGCCGATCTCGCCGCAGCCGCCATCGGCCAGCGGCACGACGCGCGCGTTGTTGCTCATGTTCTGCGCCTTGTACGGCGCGACGTCGAACCCCCGCCGCGCCGCCCAGCGGCACAGTGCGGTCGCCAGCAGGCTCTTGCCGGCGCCGCTGCTGGTGCCCCAGACGACGATCGTGCGCGGCCGGGTCATGCCGCCGGTACCGTCGCCAGCCAGGCCAGCAGCGCGGCGAGCAGGGCCAGTTGCTGGGCCGCGCCCAGCGTGTCGCCGGTGTAGCCGCCCAGGCGCCGCTGCAGCCAGCGCCGGCACCAGAGGCCGGCCGCGGCCGCGGCCACGGTGGCCGCAAGCAGCGCTGGCCAGGCCGCCGGCTGCACCCACAGCAGCAGCGCGGCCAGCCCGGCCAGCGTAGCCACGGCCAGCCCGAGCCCGCCGGCGTCGATCGAGGTGGCCAGCGGCTTGGCCCTGGCGTGCTCGGCGTCGCCGGCGTAGGGCAGGCGCCAGACCAGCCACAGCGGCAGCGCGCGCGAGCTGGCATGCGCCCAGACCAGCGCGGCGCAGGCCGCGGCGGCGTCGGCGGCGGCCAGCGCGGCCAGTGCCGTGAACTGGACGGCGGTGGCCAGCACCAGCGCCAGCGCGCCGTAGCTGCCGATGCGCGAGTCCTTCATGATCGCCAGCGCGCGCTCGCGCGCGACCGCACCGCCGAGCGCGTCGAGGGTATCGGCCAGGCCGTCCTCGTGGAAGGCGCCGGTCAGCCAGGCGGTCGCGGCCACCGTCAGCGCCGCGGCCACCGCCGGCGGCCACAACGCGAGCGCGAGCCACAGCAGCGCGGCGGCAAAGCCGCCGATCGCCGCGCCGACCAGCGGGAAGTGGCGGATGCTCTGCTGCAGCCAGGCCGGCTCGTAGCCCAGCCGGCGCGGGATCGGCACGCGGGTCAGGAACTGCAGCGCGATGAGCACCAGCCGCAGCTCGTGGCCGAGGCGGGCGAGGGGCGGGCTCACTCCGCTCACCCAGCGCGGCGGCTGACGCCGGCGGCTTCGAAGCTGGCCATCTCGGCGAGCACGTGGCAGGCGCTGAGCAGCAGCGGCCAGGCCAGCGCGGCGCCCGAGCCCTCGCCCAGGCGCAGGTCCAGGCGCAGCAGGGGCTCGGCGCCGAGGTGGGTGAGCAGCCGCGCGTGGCCGGCCTCGGCGCCGGCATGCGCCCAGACGCAGCGCTGCAGGACCGCCGGCTGCAGCCGCGCGGCGACCAGCGCCGCGGCGCCGACGATGAAGCCGTCGACGACGATCACCCGCCGCTCGAGCGCGGCCTGCAGCAGTGCGCCGCACAGCATCGCGATCTCGAAGCCGCCGAAGGCGGCCAGCGCAGCCAGCGGCGCGGTGGCGTCGGCGTGACGCTGCAGCACCGCCTGCAGCCGCTCGCGCTTGCGCGCGAGGCCGTCGTCGTCGAGTCCGGTGCCGCGGCCGACGCACAGCGCCAGCGGCTCGCCGGCGAGCCGGCTCATCAGCAGCGCTGCGGCCGAGGTGTTGCCGATGCCCATCTCGCCGAGCAGCAGCGCGTTGCCGGGCAGCTCGCGCACGACCGCGCGGCCGGCGGCGATCGCTGCCTCGCACTGCGCCGGGGTCATCGCCGCGCCGGCGCTGGCGTCGGCGGTGCCGGCGGCGATCTTGCGGATCTGCAGCCCGGCGCGCGGCGCGAAGTCGTGGCGCACGCCGGCGTCGACCACGGTCAGCGCCAGCCCATGCTGGCGGGCGAGCACGCTGACTGCCGCGCCACCGGCGAGGAAGTTCTCGACCATCTGCCAGGTGACCTCCGGCGGGTAGGCCGAGACGCCGTGCGCGGCCAGCCCGTGGTCGGCGGCGAAGACCACCAGCTGCGGCGCGCGCAGCGCGGGGCGCGCGCTGCCCAGGATCAGGCCGATGCGCAGGGCCAGCGCCTCGAGGCCGCCGAGCGCGCCCAGCGGCTTGGTCTTGGCGTCGAGGGCTTGCTGCAGCGTGGCCTGCAGCGCCGGGTCGTCGAGCGCGGCGATGGCCGGGATCAGGGTTGCGGACATCGGCGGACGCGCGGCAGTGGGGTCGGGTGGGCTGGGCCAGGCGGCAGCAGGATGCAAGCTGCAGCGGGGCTGGGCCAGCGCGGCGGCGGCCTCCCCGGTCGGGGTGGTCATCGTGGTCCCGGACAAGGTTGAGGTGCGACCCATCGACTTTGTCCGCAGGCGATTCCACGATGACCGCACCCATCATGACACTGGCCGAGCTGGCCGAGCAGGGACCCGACGTCGACATGCTGCGCCAGAGGGCCCTGGCCCAGCGCCTCATGCAGACCGACGTCGAGGGCCGCTGCGGCGCCGGCGACAAACTTGGCGGTTGCAAGAGTCGGTTGCAAGAAAGTCGGTTGCAAGGGATGAGCAACTCCCCGCCTGCCCCCGTGCGGCCCGCGTCCGCATCGACACGGCCGCTGGTGGGCACTGTGGAGGGCCGATGCCCGCTGTGGCCAGCCACCGCGCGCCGGGGTGACCGCCGCGCGGATCCAGGCGAACACAGGGCCACCCCGACGCCGCAGAATCTCAATGTCACTCTGTCGCGTCATCTCGCCGTCCGTTCGAGACGGGGCGCGGCGGCGCACCCCCATTCGTCCAGCGCGAGGGCTAGGCGCTCCCACGGGCCGCCGGCGGCGGGAAGCCCGAAGCGCAGCCCCGGCGGATCAGCGAAGGCGCGCACGAGGATGCCCCGCCGGGCGAAGAACTCCCGGGCCTGCGCGGCGCGCGGCGTCTGCACCCACTGGAACAGGGCGACACCGCCGGCAGGCGCGAGGCCCGAAGCGGCGAGCAGACCGGCCAGCCGCTCGCTCGCCGCGGGCAGCGTGCGACGCGTCTTCTGTTGCCAGTCGGTGTCCGCCAGCGCCGCGGCGGCGACGTGACGAGACGGGTAGGCCACCGCCCATGGCCCCAGCGTTTTCTCCAGCCTCCTCAGGAGCCTGGATGCACCCAGCACGAAGCCCACTCGAATGCCGGCGAGGCCGAAGAACTTCCCCAGGGACCGCAGCACCACCAGGCCCGGCCAATAGTTGACCGGGGCGAGGCTTTCCTGGGGCGTTGCGTCCATGAAGGCCTCGTCCACCACCAGCCAGCCGCCACGGGCCGCCAGTTCTTCGCGCCACGCGAGGAGAGTCGTGCGGCTGAACCGCTCGCCGGTGGGATTGTTGGGGTTCGTCAGCACCAGCACGTCCACCGGCGGCACGCCGGTGCGCAAATCGGCTGCCGAGACGCCGCTCACGTCATGCCCCGCCGCGGCCCAGGCCAGGCGATGCTCGCCGTAGCCCGGTTCCAGTACCGCCACGCGTCCTCGAGGCCGCAGCCGGGGCAGCGCCTGGATCGCCGCCTGGGTGCCGGGGACGGGCAGCAGGGAAGGCGCGCCGTAATAGGCCCGGGCCACCTCTTCCAGCCCGTCCCCCGCTTCCGGCAGCCGCCGCCAGCACTCGGCGGGCACGGCGGCGACCGGCCATCCCCGGGGATTGATCCCGGTGGAAAGGTCGATCCACTGCCGCAGTGGAATGCCGTAGCGCTGCGCCGCCCGGCGCAGTTGCCCGCCGTGCTCAAGCACCGATCAATGCTCCCGTCATGAACGCCGCCAGCCACAGCCCGGTGCCACGCCGGACCAGCGCCGCCGCGCGCTCGATGTCCGATGCGCCCGGCGCTTTTCCTTCACCCAAGGGCGGGCGCATTTTCAGCGCCCCGTGGTATCGGGCCGGGCCGCCCAGCTTCACCCCCAGGGCACCGGCGCCCGCCGCCATGACCGGGCCCGCGTTGACGCTGTCCCACGCGGCCCCCTGCGCGCGCCAGCAGCGCATCGCGCTTTCGAACCGGCCGAGGGCGGCGTAGGTGAGGGCCGTCAAGCGCGCCGGCAGGTAATTGAGCGCATCGTCCAGCCGCGCCGCCGCCCAGCCGAAATGAAGATACCGCGGCGTGCGGTAGCCCCACAGGGCATCCAGGGTGTTGGCAAGACGGTACAGGATCACGCCGGGCGCCCCGGCCAGCGCGTACCAGAACAGGGCGCCGAAGACGGCGTCGTTGCCGTTCTCCAGGACCGACTCCACCGCTCCCCGCGCCACGTCCTCGGGCCCCATCGCCCCCGTGTCCCGGCTCACCAGGTCCCCGACCCGCCGGCGGGCTTCCTCCAGCGCGCCCGCCTCGAGCGACTCTGCCACGCGCCGGGCGTGCTCCTCCAGGCTTCTGCCGCCGATGGCGAGATAGAGCAGCGCAGTTTCCGCGGCCACGCCGATCCAGGGCCCCTGGGCTGCAGCCCACCACGCCGCGGCGACGAACGGCAGGACCGCGAGCGCCAATGCCGCCACGCCGCGCCAGCGCCGCGCCGAGGGCGCAACCTCTGCGCCGCCGTAGAGAGCGCGTTCGATGCCGTTGGCCAGCCGCCCGAACCCCACCAGCGGATGGAGGCGCCGGGGCTCCCCCAGCAGGCGGTCCAACCACACCGCGGCGAGGGCGACGCAGGCCATCTGCATCACAGCTCGATGCCCTTCTGCGCCCTGACCCCGGCCTCGAAGGCGTGCTTGACCGCCTGCATCTCGGTCACGGTGTCGGCCACGGCGACGAGCTCGGGCTTCGCCCCGCGCCCGGTGATGACGACGTGCTGGCGGGCCGGCCGCGCCTCGAGCGCCGCGATCACCTCTTGCACCGGCAGATAGCCGTACTTGAGCACGATGTTCAGCTCGTCCAGCAGGATGAGCTGGTACGACGCATCCTCCAGCATGGCGCGGGCTTTCTCCCACGCGGCCCGGGCGGCGCGCAGGTCCCTCTCCCGGTCCTGGGTCTCCCAGGTGTAGCCCTCGCCCATCACGTGGTAATCCACTTCGGGGAAGCGGCGGAAGAAAGCCTCTTCGCCGGTGGCGAAGCGGCCCTTCACGAACTGCACGATGCCCACCCGCATGCCGTGGCCCAGGGCCCGGGCCATCATGCCGAAGCCCGAGCTGGACTTGCCCTTACCGTTTCCCGTGGCGATGACGACGACACCCCGGTCCTCGCCGGCCTTCGCGATCTTCGCGTCCACCACCGCCTTCTTGCGCGCCATGCGCCGGCGGTGGCGCTCATTCAGGTCCGGCTGCTCGCCGTTGTCCTTCATCCGGGTTCTCCTTCGCTGCGTTTTCCGGGAATCGGTCCCACGCGTTCTCGTAGACCAACGTTGCCAGCGGGACGCGCCGATCCGCGCGCAGCGCGGAGCGCGCGCTGCCCAGGATCAGGCCGATGCGCAGGGCCAGCGCCTCCTCGAGGCCGCCGAGCGCGCCCGGCGGCTTGGTCTTGGCGTCGAGGGCTTGCTGCAGCGTGGCTTGCAGCGCCGGGTCGTCGAGCGGGGCGATTGCCGGGATCAGGGTTGCGGACATCGGCGGGCGGGCGGCAGTGGGGTGGGCCAGGCGGCAGTGTCGCTTCAGCGGGTGGGTGCTTGCAGGGTCTGCACCCACCGCAGCGCCGGTGCCCGCGACGCCGCCGCGGCGAGCGCACGTACCGGGCCGGCGACCAGGCGCAGCGGTGCCGCGAAGCCGGGCGCGTCCCAGACGAAGCTGTGGAACTCGCCGCCCTCGCCGCAGGGGCAGACGCCGGCGGGCAGGCGCGCGAGCAGCGCGGCGTCGTACTCGGCGCCGCAGTAGGAGGCATCGAGCCAGCGCGTATCGACGACGACCAGGCGAGCGCGGATGCCGCGCGCGAGGATCTGCCGCGCGACCTCCGCGCGCGCCAGCCCCCAGAGCGGAAACAGGGCCGCGATGCCAGCGGCGCGGCAGCGCGGCTCGAGCCAGTCGCGGTGCGCCTGCAGGTCGATGTCGCCGAACACCATCTGCGTGTGGCCGGCTGCGCGCAGCGCATGCAGGGTGGCGTCGAAGCGCTCGCCGTAGTCGGTGTGGCCGGCCTCCAGCGGCCACCAGCACCCGCCCAGGGCCTGGACCTGCGCGGCGACCAGCGCGCGCGGCAGCGCGTGGGCCAGGGTCGCGCCGCCGGGTTCGCAGGCGGTCACGTAGGTGCTCACCGGCACGCCGGCCGCGCGCGCGTGCAGCAGCGCGAGGCAGGCGTCCTTGCCGCCGCTCCAGCTGATCGCGGCCGCGGGTACGACGGGCTGAGTCATCGGCGTGCTCCCTGATCCGGCGGTCACAGTACGGGCTCGACCGCCGCGCGTCCGTCGCGCCAGCCGATATGCACCGCGCCGCCGAAGCACGCAGCGATCGCCGCGTGCAGCGCCGGGTCGGCGGCCGGGGCGTCGGCGCGCAGGCCGCCGGCGTCGAGCAGCAGCACGCGGTCGGCAGCCAGCGCCAGCGGCAGGTCGTGCATCACGGTCACCACGGTGTGCGTCGCGGCCAGCCGGCGCAGCAGGCGCACCAGCGTGACCTGCTGCGGCGGGTCGAGGTGGGCGGTCGGCTCGTCGAGCAGCAGCACCGGCGCGCCGGTGGCCAGCGCGCGCGCCAGCAGTGCGCGCTGGCGCTCGCCGCCGGAGAGCTCGAGCAGCGGCCGCTCGGCCCAGCCGGCGCAGCCGGCGGCCTGCAGCGCCGCGGCGACCGCGGCGTCGTCGGCCGGGCCCGGGCTGCCGAACGGCCCGAGCTGCGGCAGCCGCCCGAGCGCGACCGTCTCGCGCACGGTCAGCTCGCCGCTGACCTCGCCGAGCTGGGCCAGCCAGGCGATGCGCAGACCGCGCGCGCGCGCGGACATCTGTGCCAGCGCGACGCCGTCGAGCCGCACTTCACCGGCACTCGGCGGCAGCAGCCCGGCGAGCGCGCGCAGCAGCGTGGTCTTGCCGGTGCCGTTGGCGCCCACGATGGCCGCCCAGCCGCGCCCGAAGCGCGCGCTGACGCCGTGCAGCACGCGCCGCGCGCCGTAGCCGGCGTGCAGGTCGCGGGCCTCGAGGTGGTGGGCTGGGCCGGGGTTCACCGCAGCCCCCCGCGGCCGAGCAGCCACAGCAGGTAGCCGCCGCCGAGCACCGCGGTGACGATGCCCACCGGCAGCTCCTGCGGCGCGACGACGCTGCGCGCGAGCACGTCGGCGGCCAGCAGCAGCACGCCGCCGGCGAGCGCGCTGGCACCCAGCAGGTAGCCATGCGCCGACGGCGCGAGCCGGCGCACCAGGTGCGGCGCGACCAGCCCGACGAAGGCCACCAGCCCGGCCTGCGCGACCGCCAGCGCGGTGCACAGCGCGAGCAGCGCGACCAGCGCGAGCCGCCAGCGCGGCAGGTGCAGCCCCAGGCTGGCGGCGCTGTCCTCGCCCAGCGTCAGCGCGTCCAGCACGCGCGCGCTGCGCAGCGCCAGCGGCAGCGCCAGCGCCAGCCCGAGCGCGAGCAGCGCGACCGCCGGCCAGCCCAGCAGCGCGGTGCTGCCGAGCTGGAAGGCCTGGCGCGCGCGCAGCGCGTCGGGGCTGAGCAGCGTCAGCAGCTCGGCCAGCGCGCCCAGCAGCACGCCGACCACGACCCCGGCGAGCAGCAGGCGCAGCGTCTGGTGCGCGCCGCGCGCCAGCAGCAGCGTCAGCCCGACGCCGCCGAGCGCGCCGAGGTAGGCCGCGCCGACCAGCCCGAGCCGCTCGGCCCAGGCCGCGGCAGCCGGCGCGATGGCCTGCCCGGCCAGCGCACTGGCGGCGATCACCGCGACCACCGCCAGCGACGCGCCGGCCGCCGAGCCGAGCAGGAAGGGGTCGGCCAGCGGGTTGCGGAAGACGCCCTGCGCGATCGCCCCGGCCAGCCCGAGCAGCGCGCCGACGAGCAGCGCGCCCAGCGTGCGCGGCGCGCGGAGCTGGCCGATCAGCGCGGCAGCATGGCCGTCGGCGAGGTCCTGCTGCAGCGCGCTCCACGACAGCCCGGCGCTGCCGGCGGCCAGCCCGAGCGCGCTCAGCGCCAGCGCCGCCACGCCCAGCCCGGCCAGCAGCATCAGGCAGCGCGCGCGCCGCGCATCGCCGGCGTCGCGGGCCGCGGCCGTGCCGGTCACGCCGGGCTCGGCACGCGCGGCGGTCGGGGTGCTGGGCGGGTTCATTGCGGGCTTGCGGGTAGGGGTGCGGGCAGCGCGGCCAGGCAATCGGCCAGCGCGAGTGCGGCCTCGCCCAGCCGCGGACCGGGGCGCACGAGCAGCTCCCAGGCCGGCCCCTCGGCAGGGGCGCAGACGCGGCCCGCGCGCAGCGCCGGCAGCGCCGCCCAGCCCGGGCGCTGCGCGAGCGTGCGCGCCTCGCGCGCGACAGCGACCAGCAGGTCGGGCCGCGCGCGCACGACGAACTCGGGGTTGACCTGGGGGAACGGCCCCAGCGCCGGCGGCACGATGTTGTGCAGGCCCAGCGCGGCCAGCGTCTGGCCGATGAACGAGTCGGCACCGGCGGCATGCGGCGTGCTGGCGATCTCGAAATACACCGTCGCGCCGTGCAGCGCCGGCGGCATGCGGGCGGCGGCCTGCGCGAGCTGCTGCTGCACGCGCGCCCAGGCCTGTTCGCCGCGTGCGGGCTCGCCGAGCAGCGCCGCGACGGTGGCCAGCACGCGCTGCACGTCGGCGTGGCGTTCGGTCTGCAGCGCGACGACGCGCAGGCCCAGCGCCTCGAGCCGCGCCAGCGTGCGGTGCGAGAGCGCGGCCAGCACGACATCCGGGCGCAGCCGCAGCAGCGCCTCGACCTGCACGTCGTCGAGCCCGCCCAGGCGCGGCAGCGCGCGCACCGGCGCGGGCCAGTTCGACCAGCGGTCGACGCCGACCAGCCGGTCGCAGGCGTCGAGCGCGCACACCGTCTCGGTCAGCGAGGGCAGCAGGCTGACGATGCGCTGCGGTGACTGCGCGAAGTCGACGGCGACGCCGCGGTCGTCGACGATGCGGATGCCGGCCGCCGCGGCCGCGCCGGCCGCGGCGGACAGCAGCACGAACAGCAGCACCGCAGCGAGGGTGCGCATCATGGCGCGGCCCCGGTCGGCGGCGGCAGCGGCAGCTCGCGGCCGGCGACCATCAGCGTGACCCGCGCGCAGCGCGCAGCGACCGCGCGCTGCAGCTCGCCGAGCGCGTCGACGCAGCGCCGGGCCTCGGCCGCGGGCGGCAGCACGCCCAGGCCGACTTCGTTGGCCACCAGCACCAGCGGGCCGGTGGCGGCGTCGAGCGCGGCCAGCAGGCGCTGCACCGCGGCGGCGGGGTCGGCGAGGTCGGCAACAGCCGTCGCGTCGCTCGCGTCCTGCGCGGCGGCCGGCGGCAGCAGCAACTGCGTCAGCCACAGCGTCAGGCAGTCGACGACCAGCAGCCGCTCGGGTCGCGTCTGCGCGGCGATCACTGCGGCCAGCCCCTGCGCGGCTTCGAGCGTGCGCAGCGCGGGCAGCCGCGCGGCGCGCCCGGCGACGTGGCGGGCGATGCGCGCGCGCATCTCGTCGTCGCCGGGCAGCGCGGTGGCGATCAGCAGCGCCTCGCGGCGCGCGGCAGCGGCCGGGCCGGCGCCGGCCAGCCAGCGCGCCGCGCGCGACTCGGCCGCGCGCGACTTGCCGCTGCGCACCCCGCCGAGGATCAGCTCGTGCATCGGCTGCGCTCGCCGGGCTTCAGCGCGGCGTCCAGCGCAGCGTCACATAGCCCTCGCGCCCGGGCTGGTTGTAGCCCAGCACCGTCTCGTAGTCGCGGTCGAAGGCGTTGTTGAGCCGCAGCGCCAGCGCCCAGTCGCGCGCGAGCTGGCGCTCGGCGCGCAGGTCCACAGTGGCAAAGCCGGGCAGGCGCTGGGTGTTGGCCGCGTCGTCGTAGCGGCTGCCGTGGGCCTGCAGGGCAGCGCCCAGCGTCCAGCCACCGCCGCGCCAGTCGGCGCTCAGGCCTGCGCTCGCGCGCGCACGCCGCGCCAGCCGCTGGCCGAAGTTGGCGCCCGGGGTTGCGTTGACCGGGTCGAGGCTGTCGAGCGAGGCGGCCAGGGTCCAGGCGCCGAGCGCCGCGTCGAGGCTGGCGCTGACGCCGTCGATCTCTGCGCGCGCGATGTTGGCCGGCGGCCATCCGGCGATGAGGTTGCGGATGCGGTTCTCGAAGTACGCGACGCGGCCGCTCAGCGACCCTTGGCGCCAGACCAGCGCAAGCTCGCGGTGCTGGCCGCGCTCGGGCCGCAGGTCGGGGTTGCCCGCGCCGGGCCAGTAGAGCTGGTTGAAGCTCGGCGCGACGAAGCTGGTGCCCAGCGAAACCGTGGCGCGCCACGCCGGGTCGAGCTGCAGCCCCCAGGCCAGCGAGCCGGTGGTCGCATGGCCGAACTGCGAGTTGCGGTCGCGCCGCAGGCTGGCCTGCCAGCCGAGCGCGCCGGCCTCGCCGTTGAGCCCGAGCGCCAGGCCGTCGGTCGTGCGCTCGGACACCGCAAACGGCACGCCGGGGCGCTCGACCTCTTGCCGCACGCGCTCGGCCAGCGCGAGCAAGCTGCCCAGCGGGGTCGCGACCTGGTGCTCCCAGGCAAACTGGTGCTGCACGGTGCCGATCGTGCCCAGCGTGGTCCACGGCGAAGCGCTGGCCAGGGTGGTGTGCTCGTCGGCCGAGCGCGCCAGCCGCAGCGTGGTCCGCCAGCCCGGCGCCAGCGGCCCGTCCAGGGTCAAGCCCTGAGCGGCAGTGCGCAGCTCGGCGCGGGCATCGACGCCGGGGCCGTCGTCGTAGCGGTTGAGGCCGCGCACCTCGAGCAGCGTGACCTCGGCGCGCCAGCGCCCCAGCGCGGCGCCCAGCCGCGCGCTGAGGCTCGACTGCGCGAAGCCGTCGCGGTCGGGGTTGTGGCCAAACGACACCCGCGGGTTGGTCGCCGAGAATCCGTCGACCTCGCGGTGCTGCAGCCGCAACGCGCCGTCGAACCCGCCAGCGCCGAAGCGCGTGCCGGCGGCGACCTCGCGGTAGCCCAGGCTGCCGAGCGTGAGCTGGGCCTGCGGCACGAAGCCGGGCGCGCCGCGGCGGGTGAAGACCTGCACGACGCCGCCGGCCGCATGCGAGCCGTACAGCCCCGACAGCGGGCCGCGCACGATCTCGATGCGCTCGATCGCGTCGAGCGGCAGGTTGTCCCAGTTGGGCACGCCCAGCGTGGCCGAGCCGTGGCGCACGCCGTCGACGAGCAGCAGCGTGTGGCGGGCATCGAGGCCGCGCAGCGACACGCTCGCCGCCTTGCCATGGCCGCCGTGGCTCCAGACCTGCACACCGGGCACGGTGGCCAGCAGCTCGGCCAGCGTGCGGCCCGCCGCCGCCTCGATCGCCGCGCGCTCGATCACCGTGACCTCGGCGAGCGTGCGGTCGATGCGCTCGGCGACACGGGCGGCGGTGACGACGACGGTGGCGGCCGGGGCCTCGTCGCCGGCCGGCGGGCTGGCCGCGGCGAGCGCGGGCAGCGCGCTGCCGGCCAGCAGCGCAGCGGCGCTGGCGAGGCGGCGCAGGCTGCCGCCGGCGTAGCGGTGGCGGGTGGTGCGAAATGGACGGGCGTGGGTGGGCCGGGCCTGGGCGCAGGGGCCGCACAGCAAAGCAGACATGATGGGCAGGTTCCGAGACCAAGTCGCACCCGCCTGCTTCCCCGCAGGTGGGCGCCGTATGGCGCGCCGCTCGCACGGCGCGCCGCCTCGTTGGCCGGTATCCGGGCTGGCGGAGGCGACCTGTGAGCCCTTCCCAGGCCGCCGCAGA
>Ga0208609_100441_pt1 | contig 16151 bp, 14 predicted proteins | sample SubbioR11_8A_Apr_FD_184813 | JGI IMG/M metagenome (GOLD analysis project Ga0208609, IMG submission 184813) | Serpentinite rock and fluid subsurface biosphere microbial communities from McLaughlin Reserve, California, USA - CR11_8A_Apr (SPAdes) | ecosystem: Environmental > Terrestrial > Deep...
AGCGCGTCTACATTGCTGGGCTCGCGCTCGAGCGCCAACTGAAAGATGCGCTGAGCCAATAAAAAGTCGCCGCGCGCTAGGTAAAAGTTGCCCTGCGTCAACAGCTCCTCGACGGTGAATTCGCTACCAGCCCTGGGGGTGGCCTGTTGGGCCAAGGCGGCAGGTAATACCAGGAGCAGGCTTAACATCAAGATAGAAAATCGCACTTATGCCTCCGACAACGCGGTTAGCAAACCGCAGCATTCTAGCAGGTGGTGCTTGCCAAGGCAAGCGCCCTTGGTCTCTATCATCATGACCAGTCACCGTGAGAGCGGCGTGTGTCACGCACTAGAACAGGTAATCGCGGGCGGGCAAAAAGGCCTGTTTGAGCTGGAACTTCTCGGCACAGGCTACGCCCGCCTCGCGCCCGAGGGCGGTCCGGACAGCCTTAAACTCTTCCGGCGTATGGTTCCAACCGTAAAACCGCTGATAGAAGGCAAAAGCCTCGCAAGCCAGCCCGATCTCTTGACTAATGTCGACGTGGACCACCGGCCGCTGTACCGCAGCCGACGGGTACTGATAGAAGTGAATCGGCCGCCGGTGCGGAGCTAGGGGCTCGCTCAGATCGTGATTGATGATCTTGGGGATGCGCGCTAGCGTCACGGCGTCAAAGGCGATCCGCGCGGTCATACGGTGGTCGGGGTGGGGGTGGTCATCGCCCCAGGTGATGATAGCGTCAGGCTGAAAGCGCGCATACAGCCGCGCTAGCTGTAACGCCTCGCGGCGCGAGCCGGTCAGCATGGAGTCGCCCATATCAAAAAAGTGATGCTCAGCGCCGATCAGCTTGGCAATAGTGGCGCCGTGCTCCTGACGAATGCGCCGCACCGAGGCTTCGTCCTCAGTAAACTGGCTGGCCAGTTCGCCATGAGTGGTCCATACCAGCAGCACTGCGTCGCCGCGCCTAGCGTGCTTGGCCAAGGTGCCGATGCAGCCGAGCTCGTCATCGGGATGGGCAAAGACAGCAAGAAGTCGCATGGCCGCTATTGTACCGGGACTGGCCGTCAGGGGACTAGCCATCGGCTTCGGTGCCGAGAGGAGCGCAAAAGTCTGGTGAGACAGCCTTAGTTACCAACTCCCGGGGTGTCGGTGCGGGTGTGAACTATTCTACTCGGTGCTAGTGTGGGCTATTCTACACTGAAGCAGCGCAAGGCGTCCCAGTTGGGAGGGTTTAGCATGGGCGAAAGCCAACGGACCCAAGGGTTTGCTATCGTCGTGGTGTTGCTAATCAGCCTAGTGGTCTTGATGAGCATCGTTACCACCGCCTCAGTGACTACCCTCACCACCCGGGTGACCACTGCGGACGAGCGCGTGGCCTACCAGGCGCTGCTGACTGCCGAAAGCGGCATTAATTCGCTCGAGGCGCGCATCAGGAGCTTGCCAACTGCTCGCCAGTATCACGGCCCCTTCAACGACAGCACGCCGCAGCTCAAGACTCAGAGCCTCGCCGCGCTAAATGCTTGGCTTAACGCCCAGGGCTTGGCCACCCTGGAACTGGCGAAGGCCAATCAGGCCACGCTGAGCATCACCGACCTGCGCACCAATCCGACCGAGCGCATTACGGTCCGCTCTACCGGGACGCTCAGCGATCGGGGGGTCAAGCTGGTGCTAGTGGACTTCGTGCGCTTCAGGGAGGCGCGCATCCCGCCGGTGTCGGCGGCGCTGACCTCCTGGCCCGCTATCAAAGTCAGCGGCAACGCCATGATTACCGGCCAGGCCGGCGCGGGAGCAAGCGGCCAGATCAGTAACGTAGCTATGGTGAGGTCGCCCTACACTATTAGGGCCGGCACGCCCGCGCCCTATAGCTTTGTGCTGCAAGTCGATAATGTCGTCCTGATCAGAGTCAGAGGCTACCTGGTGATCGGCGGCCATACCTACCGCGTGACAGCTCGTGAAGAGAACACCTTGCAGCTGACTATGCTCGAGCGCGCCATCGCCAAGCGCACCATCACTGCTGGCAGCCCGGTCCATCTGATTCCCTACGCTACCGCTGTGGAGGTACGGAGCCTAAACGCCACCACCTTCAAGGTCTCCGATACGCTGGGGTTTTTGGTTAATGACGCTATTTCGGTAGGCGCCCGCCGGGCTACAGTGACCGGCATCAATCATCAACGCGAGACCATCTCAGTCAGCTGGGAGGGGGCGCCGCCCACCGACAGTAATCGTATCGCGGAAGGCACGCCCATCACCCGGGCGATTAGCGGTGCCACCTCGCACGGTGCCATCGTTGTCCTCGGCAATGCCACGGTTGATAATCCGCGCCCGCACAACTCAGGGATCAGCAATCCGTTTGCCCTAGACCCTACCCGGACGCTGTTTTACCAGATCTTCAAGCTGACCTATCAGGACTTCACTGCCCGCTATCCCACGGTACCTAGTGGCGGCTTTAACGGCGAAGTCTCTGGAGTCAGGCACCTCAACGGCAATCTCAATCTAACCGGTAATAGCAGCATTTGCGGCCGTGGAGTGCTGGTGGTCAATGGCGACCTGACCATTAACGGTTCGTGCAATGACGGTTTTTACGGCCTCATCTACGTCCGTGGGCAGTACCGCCAGCAGGGGAACTCTACCATTAACGGGGCGGTAGTAGCCGAGGGCCGGAGCGAACTTGGCAACCCCTCTGACGACACAGCGCTAGCAGGCACGGGCCAGGGCGCGGCTAAGCTCGGTTATGACCCGCGGGCGCTGCTAGAGGCTAGCTTGCTCATCGCTCCGACCGAGTTCTCGCTGAGTCAAGGAAGTTGGAGGCAGCGTTGAAACGCAGCGGCTTTACGCTCCTCGAGGGGTTGGTGGTGCTGGCGGTGTTAGGGGTACTGCTGGCCCTCGCTACGCCGAGCTACTTGCGCTGGCGGGCTAACACCGTCACCAACGAGGCGGCGCTGCAATTTGCCCGCGACATCGAGCGCACCCGCACTGAGGCCAAGCGCCGCAACACCCGCATGCGCATCGAGTTGGCGAGTGGCACAGCCGCCCAAGGCTATCTGAGGATCGACCTGGCTAGCGGCGCCCGGACCAGCATCAGCTTGCCGCCGGGGGTGCGGCTCGAGCGCTTGGGCGCGAGTATGGGCGCGACTTTCTCTCCGCCCTACGGCACTACCGACGCACCGCTCAGGAGCTTTGCGATCTTTTGGCAAAACGATGCCTCTATTACTCGGACTATTCGGGTAGTGGGAGTGACCGGCAAGGTAATCGTCCAATGAAGGGACTAACGATAATCGAGGTGCTGATCGCCATGGCTATCCTGGCGGTGCTGGCGGTGGCCACCCTGACCGCCATACCGACCTTCCTGCGTTTGAATCAGGCCACCGCTGAAGATCAGGCGGTAACAGCTCATGCCCGCACCTTCATGGAGACGCTACGCGCACAGTGGCGCGAAGAAGCCGCCTTTACCGCCGAGGTGCTGCCGGTAGTACCGGCGCCGGTGGGCTACCGCTGCGAGGCCGCAGTAAGCGACCCCGATCCGGGTGCTCCCGGTATCCGCAAGCGTGTCGCGCTTACTTGCACACGAGAGGCTGGGGGGAATTACAGCTTTATCGTGGAACTGGGCAGGCCGCGATGAGACGCCAGGGGTTTTCGCTGGTCGAGGTGCTAGTCGCCATCGCGGTGTTGGGGGTGGTGATCGGAGTTCTGATCACCGTTACCGCCAGCACCCTTACCTTTTCGGCTCGAGCTATTAGCGATGCCGAGCGGCTCGCGGAGCTGCGGGATGTGACCGGGTACATGAGCGATAATATCCGGCGGGCGAGGGCGGTTCTTACCGACACCACCGTCAACGGCGCTCGCTGTAACATTGCCGACGGCCTTAGCGCCTGTTTTGCCCTGGTGGTGCCCGTGGAGCGGGAAAGCGACACTATTAACACCTACCTCGTCCTGGCCTATCGGATTCAGCCACGCTCAGAGCTTGGCGCGCTCTACAAGCTAGCCGATGCCTGGGCCGATGCCAACACCTTCGTTATTCAAGAGTATCGGCGGGTCATCTGTGGCCCAAGTAGACCAAGAAAACCGGAGGACCCGCCGCCGCCCTACCCGCCCTGCAGCGGGTCACCAGCGGTGCCGCCTACCCCCTTGCCGACCATCAGCGGTGCGCGGCCCTATCTGGTGTTGGACGGCTTGGCTTTTGATAACTTAACCCAGGCTTTTAGCTATGATCCGGCGAATAGGAAGCTGACCCTTACACTACAGGTCAAGCAGCTTCACCGTGGCGTTGTCCACTTTACGCCGCAGTCGGCGCCGCAAACGCTGCAAGTGGTTAGGCGCAACTAGCCCTGCAGCCGGCTGTAGATGCCCTGCACATCCTTGGCATGAAAGCGGGCGGTCAAGCCGGTCGGTGGCAGGGGCTCCTGATAGAAAAACTCCGGCAGCTCGTCGTCTTGGATGGTAAAACCTGCCCGGCGATTGAACTCGGCCTCGAGTAGCAAGACCTCTTGGCCAAGTGCCTCGCAGTCCTCAGCGCTGAGTGCGGTGCCGTGGGCGTCGTTGATGGCCTCGGCGATAAAGGCCCAATTGACGTTGGTCACTGCGCCGCCGAAGATGCACAGCCCCAGCGAGTCGTTAGCAGCGGCAGCCACCTGCGCCTTGAGGCTGGCTGCCACAAGCTCGTCGAGATTCATCTCGCGGGCGCTGAGGCGCGGGGCGTTGCCGGCGGTGTGATCGGCCCCTTGGGCGCTGACCATCATGGTGATGCCGGTGGCCTCGACCACCCGCGGGTCGTAGGCGCTGATGGCCTGTTTCTTGATGACCGGCACGCGCTTAACGCCGTAATGCTGCCCGACGCGGGCGGTGCCTTGCGCCCAGAGCCTGCCCTGCGCGGTGCCCCGGCCGATCTCTTGCAGGGCGCTGACCAGCCAGTCTCGGTCGCCGAACTTGGCCAGTCCGGCTGCCATCAGCACCGCTAAGGTAGCGCCGGTCTCAATGGTGTCGATGCCCAGGTCGTTGGCGATGAAGTTCAGTGCAGCAAGATCATCGGGGTCGCCGATGCCGCAGTTGGTGCCGAGCAGCCCGATGGTCTCGTATTCGAGCGGCGAGACCACTTCGTTGCCGTGCTGATCCACATAGATGTTGCTGGACTGGATCACGCAGCCGGGCATGCAGGCGTGGCTTTGTCTGCCGCCGCGCGACCTGTTCAGGTCACTGATATAGTCGCCGCCTAGCTTAAAGACCGCGCCGCTATCGGTATCCACGCACTGACCGGCCGAGAAGTTGTTGACCGGCAGTCCGCCCACGCGGTTCTGGTAGTCGGCCATGCCCATGGTGCCGATGGCGTGGTAGAAATTCATTATCAAGGGGTTCTCGCGCAGCAGCTTGGCGTAGCCGCGTAGCTTGCCGGTGAACTTCTGAGGGTCGTGCAGCACCGGGGTCTTATCAAGATCGATGACGATGGCCTTGACGCGCTTGTGCCCCATCACCGCGCCGACCCCGCCGCGCGCGGCTAGCCGCGAGGGCCGCCCGTCGATATCGCTAAAGGCGATGCCGGCCAGCAGCCCCTGATACTCGCCGACGGGGCCGCACAGCGCCAGCGCTACCTTTTTGCCGTAGCGCTGATAGAGCAGCTTGGCGGCCTCCATGTTCCCCTTGCCGAGGTAGGGCGTGGCGTCGTCGAAGCTAAGGCCCTGCTGCGTGAAGTGGATGACTACCCAGTCGGGCGAGCGCTCGTGCAGGGTGAATCCTGCCAGGTGCAGCTGCCCCAGGGCGTAGCCAAAGGTGCCGCCGCCGTTGGCCTCCTTGATACCGCCGGTAAGCGGGCTCTTGCAGCCGACGCTGGTGCGGTTGGCGTTGGAGAAGCTGGTGCCGGCAAACGGCCCGACCGAGAAGATCAGCGGGTTGGCGCTAGACAACGGCTTGACGGTAGCGGCGCCCAAGTCGAGCAGCGTCCTGGCGATATGGTACCGACCGGCCCTGGCGAGGGCTGCGCCCATCAGCTCATGTGCCGTTACTTCGCGCGTGCTCAAGTCAAGGTCCAGGTAGGTCCGCATCTAAGCCTCCTTGGGTTGGGGTGTGCCTAAGAGCGCTCTACTGCGCTATTCTAACAAGTAGAGGCTGTCGGTCTTGACTGCCCTTGAAACTCTTGAATCCGCCATTGATGACCGGCAAAAAGCGTGCTACGCTAACCCTATGGGTACATTGGAGCTGCAACTCCCTCGAGCTCTCCAAGAGGTTCTAAAAGCGCGCGCGACCGCACATGCGCGTTCCATTGAGGATGAGGCTCGCCTGCTCTTAGAGGCTGCTCTTAGCCAATCGGGCTTACCAAGCGATGACGAGCAGCTGAAGCAGTTGGCAGTTCTGGATGACAATCGTTTATGGCAGATAGCCAAACAGCGGGTCTCTTTGCAAAAAAGCGGGCGCATGCAAGCGCTTATCGACCGACAGCAGGCTGAAGGGCTTACCCCAGATGAACTTGAGGAAGTTAAACGCCTTCAGCACTATGCTCAGCGCATGATGCTGCTAAGAGCCGAGGCTGCAGCGCTGCTAAAACGCCGCGGCCATGACATCGAGAGCTTGCGCAGTCAGCTGTAACGAGCTGTAGTGTCCAAGGCGAAGTTACCCCTGGCTTTGCGCCGTCAGGTGGCGGCTCGTTTTGCGTTCCGCTGTGCCTACTGCCAAAGCCAAGAGGCCGTACTAGGCAGATGCTTTACCGTTGATCACATCATTGCAGAGGTCTTTGGTGGTAATGACGAGGCATCGAATCCGGGTTAGCCGTAGACCTCCGGATTGACCAGCGTCTTGGGGCGGGAGCCCCTCAGCACAGCGATCACCGCCTCGGCGCAGAGCCGGGCCATGCTGTTGCGGGCGCTGATGGTGGCTGAGCCCAGGTGGGGGGCCAGCACCACGTTGGGCAACTCAGTCAGGCCGGGAGTTAGTTGCGGTTCATGCTCAAAGACGTCCAACCCCGCGCCCCACAGCCGGCCTTCCTGCAGGGCGCGGCAGAGCGCCGCTTCGTCTACTACCGGGCCGCGCGCGGTGTTGATAATGACCGCACTCGGCTTCATCAGCCGTAGCTCGGCCTCGCCGAGCAGGTGCCGGGTGTCGGTGGTCAGCGGGGTGTGCAGGCTGACAAAATCGCTGCTTGCTAGCAGTTCGGTGAGCGGGGCGTAGCGTACCCCCAGGGCGCTCTCGGCCGCCTGGTTGCGGGTGCGGCTGTAATAGAGCACCTCCATGCCAAACCCCAGCGCCCGCTTGGCTACCGCCTGGCCGATCCGGCCTAGACCGATGATCCCTATGGTCTGGCCGTGCAGCTCGAGCCCTAGCAGTTGGAGCGGCTCCCAGCCCTGCCAGCGGCCGCTGCGCACCAGCGCAGCGCCCTCCAAGAGCCGCCGCGCCGCGGCGAGCAGCAGCGCGAAGGTTAGATCGGCGGTGGCTTCGGTCAGCACGTCCGGGGTGTTGCTGACTACCACCTGGCGCTGGGTGCAGGCCGCGATGTCGATGTTGTTGGTGCCAACAGCAAAGTTGGCAACCACCCGTAAGGAGGGCCCGGCGGCTGCTAGCAGCGCCTCATCCACCGTATCCGCGACCGTGGTGATGAGCGCGCTGCAACCGACCACGGCCAGCAAAAGCTCGGCGCGGGGGATGGGCAGCGCGCCGGAAAAGACGCTGACCGTAAGCCCGGCCTCCTTGAGCAGCTCAAGGCCCACGGCCGGGATCTCGCGGGTGACAAATACTTGCGGCATGGCGCTAGTCTACCGTGCAGCTAGAGACGGAGGTCTCGAGCCCGCAACCAGGGGCGCAGTTGTCCGGCTAAGTAGAGCGAGCCGGTCACGACCAGGGTCGCGCCCTCAGGGCAGCGGGCTAGCGCCTGGCTTAAGGCGGCCAGCGGATCGGCGATGTAGGTGCGTGACGACAGGCGGCTGAGCGCGCTGGCCTGCCGGTCAACATCGGTGATGAAGGTGGCCAAGGCAGCGGGCTCGAGCACCGCCAGGGTGGCCTCGCCATCCTTGCGCGGGAGTGCGCCAAAGAGCAGCAGGTAGGGCTTAGTCAGCGTGGCGCGCAGCGCCTGGGCGGCAGTAGGGTTATGGGCGCCATCGAGCAGCACGGTCCGCCCCTGAACCCGAAAGAGTTCACGGCGGGCCGGTAGCGGCGGTAGCGCTAGGCCGGTCGCCAACACGGTGTCGCTGGTTATCCCCAGCAGGCGACTGGCAGCCGCTGCTAGCCGCTGATTCTGCTCCCGGATAGCATCGCTAGGGGGGAGCTTGCTGGGCAGGACAAAGAGCGGATCGTCCGGATCGAGGCGGTAAAGCGGGCTACCGTGGGTCTGAGCCGCTGCCATAATTACCTCGAGCCCCAGGCCGGTGGCCCCGGTCACTACCGGCACACCGGGCCGGATAGCCGCGGCCTTGTCCCAGGCGACGTCGCGCAGGGTAGGGCCGATGACCTCCAGGTGGTCGTGGCCGATGGTGGTAATCACGGTGCAAGCGACCGGCTTAAGCACGATGGTGGCATCATTGCGGGCGCCCACACCAGCTTCGATGACCGCGATGTCGATAGCCTGCTGGGCAAAGTGCGCAAGCGCCAAGGCCAGGGTCAGTTCAAAAAAGGCGGCGCTCTGCGGCTGCGCTTGCAGCCGGCTCACCAAGGCCGTCACCGCTTCGGGGGGGATAGCCTGCCCGTTAACGGCGATGCGCTCAGAGAACTCCTCGACATGTGGCGACAAGAACCGACCTACCCGCTGCCCGCTGGCCTGGAGGGTGGCGGCGAGCATGGCGGCGACCGTGCCCTTGCCACTAGTGCCGACCACATGGACGCTTTTAGGCGGTGGGGTGAGCCCCAGTGTGGCGATCAGGCGCGCCATCCGCGCCGGGTCGCGGGGTTGGCCGTTGCGAGTAGCGCGGTAGAGCCAGGCCAGTGCTTCAGAATACTGTGGAGCCACAGTGGTTCAGGCGTTGCGCCGCCGACCCCGCCGCCGCCTGGGTCGACCCCGCCGACTGCGCTCTTCTACCGGAGCTTGGCGAGCAGGGGGCGCCTCGTGGGCAACTTTAACCAGCAAGGCATCAAGCAACTGCCCTTCGAGCCGTTGCGTGAGCTTAAGGATAATGTGCGGTGGTTCATCGTCCACGTAGACGTAGCTCCCTCCCGGCAGCAGCAGATAGACGCGGGCGGTGCGAGAGCCCAGGGGGTGCTCAATGACCGTATCGGGGAGACGCTCGACGACTACATCCTTGCCGAGCATGGGCACGCGCAGATGGCGGACGGTAGCCGGGAGCTGGCGCAGATGATGGAGCAGGCCGAGCGGATCCTCATAAGGGCGGAGATAAGGAACCTCGGCACCATCCTTGCCTTTACCGGCCCGCACTAGCCCCCGCTCAGCGTCGAAGGTGAGGTCAAACTGCCGCTTTTCGCCGCGGTCTTGCAGCAGCTCGACAAAGCTCAAGCTGTGATGACTCTCGGCATGCACGCGGCTCAGCTGCGTTACTACCTGTTGACCCAAGCCCCCTTGTAGCATCAGCTTGGCTTCTAGCTCTACCACCTTGCCGACCCGGTGGGTGCGTAAGGTATGCGTACCCACCGGCTTGCCGCGTAAAACTAGACGATAACTACAGACCTCAACCGACATGTTCTGAGCTTAGCATGCAGCGTGGTGGCGCTTTCGCTTCTGACCCTAAAAAGGCAGGTCGCCAGGGGCGAGCCGGGCCAGTTCGGAAGTCGATCTCCCTTTGCGCAGCAGGTTGATTAACAGCGTGACGATGGTCGGCTCGAGCTCATAGCCGGCGCGTTGGTCGAGCGCCTTTTCGACCTCGCGCAGCGGCAGCGCCTGGCCGCGCTCAGACGAGAGCAGGTCGAAGGCGTCGGCCACAGCAACGATCCTGCCTAGCAGCGGGATTGCCTCGCCGCGCAACCCCTGTGGGAAACCGGTGCCGTCCCAGCGCTCGTGATGGCTCTTAATCCCCTCAGCGGCCCGCGTTAGCAGCGGTGCGGAGGCGACTAAGTTGGCGCCGCGTGCGGGATGCTCGGAATTTTCCAGCGCCAGATTGGCGTTGCCTAGCTTACCGATGTCGTGCAGCATGGCCGCGAAGTACAGATCGCTGAGCTGGCTGCGGTTTAGCCCCAGGGCGCGGCCCAGGGCCAGAGCATAAGCCGTGACCCGCTCGGCGTGACCGAGTTGGCTGAACTCTTGCGCCTCGCTAGCCTGTACAAAGGCGCGGGTGAATTCGACCAGGCTGCGGCGGGCCAGTTGGGCCTCGGCGAGCGGGCCGAGGGTATGGCCGATGAGCCGTCCCCACTGGCTGGCGTGCTTAAGCTCGTCATCAGAAAGCGGGGTGCTGCCGTGCCGATGCAAGACTAGGGCGCCGTGTACCTTGTCGTGCTCAGCCAGGGGCACTACCAGGCTGCTAGCGGCGTGGCGTAGCCCGAGTTCACCTAACTGGTCGCGCAGCTCCTTGGTATTGGGGGTAAAAAGCTCCTGAATCAGGTTGCTGATCAATCGCGGGCCGGGTTCGCGCCAAGGGCCGTGGCTAGCCTTGAGGTTGAGGAGCAGAGAATCGTAGCCTTGTACCGCAGCGAAGTGGTAGCCGTGCAAGTCGCTGCCTAGCACCACATAGCCGCGGGTCTCGGCGCCAACGGCCAGCACCGCCTGTTTGAGGCCTAGTTCGCACACCTCCTGGCTCGAGCGGGCCGCTAAGAGCTTCTCGACTCCTGCTAACGGGTTAAAGGGCGTCGCTGCGTTGCTGCCGCCAAACCACCGCCTCACCACACCTACCTCCCTACCGCTTACGCTAGCAGGTCGGGCCGAGGCTGGGTGAGAGAGAGGCCACACTAGCGGGGGAGCTGTTCATCGAAAAACAGCCCTTTCATCAGCAAGCGGTAGCGGCTTTTTTCAAACTCGATGATCAGGTAGCAGTATTCGTCCTGATGGCCGTTGGTATCGAGCAGCAGAGCGCGGCCCTGCGAGGCGGTATTGACGCCGCCGCGCACCGGCGTATGGCCGTAGACACCAAGGCGGTAAGGGGTCTCAGCCAAGAAGTCCTGGTCGCTGTAGATCCAACGTCGGCGGTTTTCCAGGTAAAAGCCGTTGTCATAACGGTTATGTTCGGGCAGCGGGCCGACGTGCGCAAAGTGAATGCCGTCTATCACCAACTCAGTTTTCCAGCCCGCGATCCAGTCGGCTAGCTCGGGCTTAAGCGCTTGTTCTTTCCACTCCAGATGCAGCACATCATCGGTGCGCAGCGGCCCCTGGCTGGGGGTGATGGCATTGAAATCGTGGTTGCCCAGCAAGATCTCCATAGCCCCCTCGGGCAGCGCATCGGCAAAGCGCTTTACCTCGCTCAAAAAAGCTGCTTGGACGGCTTCGGCCCTGGCCAGGTGCTCCGGGTTGTACTCGTCGTAGCGCCCGACGCGGATCATCGCTGCGTAGCGCTCGCGGCTCTTGGCATGCACCAGGTCACCGAGCAAGATCAGCTTGACCTCGCCGCTGTGTAGCAGTGCGGTAGGCTGATTAGCCTCGTCCGCCAGCCCGGTTTCGCGGAGCATGGCCCAGAACTTGTCCGCTTGGGCATGGATGTCGCCGATCACGATGAGGCGCATGATGAATCTCCAGCTAGCACCGCCCGGATCTCCAGCGGCGTGACATCCGGGAGGGCTTCCCGGAGTCGCTTAAGGTGGCTGGTTCCATGTTGCGCTACAGCCTCGAGTACCTGCGCCCTGACGCCGGGACGGATCAGCTGCTCCTCAGTAAGCTTACCCTCTTGATAGCAGGCGATTAGCCACTGCTCAACACGTTCGGTCGGCACGGCGAGCGCTTGGGCGATCTGTGCTGGGCTCTGGCCGGCCGTAAACAGCGCCAAGCAGCGGGCCTTGGCGTCAGCCGAGCTAGCGGCGGGCTCGATCGCCCGGCGACCCGCCGCGCTTATGGCCAGCGCTCCCCGCTCTTGCAGCAACCCCTGGGCGCGCAGCTGCGTTAGCAGCCGACCGATGTCGGCCTGTGGCCAGTGGCTGAGCACACCGCGGCTTAGTTGGCCTACCAGCTCGCGCACAGCCAGGGGGCGGCTAGCGCACAGTTTTAATACCGCCAGGTCATCCTCGCTGAGCGGAGCCTGGGCGTCGGGGCGGCAGTGATCGCAACCGCACCCCTCGCGCTGACCCGCAGCCTCACCAAAGTAGGTCAGCAACAGCTCGCGGCGGCAGCGCCTGGCCTCGGCGTAACGCACCATCTCGGCTAGCAGCGCTAGGCGGTGCTGTTTGTGCGCCTGGAGCCGCTGCTCGTCGAAGTCGGGAATTTTGCTGTCAAAGGGGGCGGCCAGCCGGTAGCCGGCCTCGCCGCCCGCTAGGGCGATGCCTTGCTGGGCTAGCTCGCGCAGCGCCCCTGCCAGTTTGGCGCGGCTGAGGTTAAGCTGCTTGGCGAGGGCCGGGGTTGGGGCCGCTTCGTCCCGGTTGCGCAGGTACAGGTAGACCTTCTTAAGCTCGAGCGCCGAGGGGGTGCTGGACTCGATGAACCACTGCTGCAAGGTCTGGTCACCGGGCGTATAGAGCAGGGTGCAAATCGCCTCCCGGCCATCGCGCCCGGCTCGTCCAGCCTCCTGGTAGTAGTTCTCGATGGCGCCCGGCAGGCGGTAGTGACAGACTATCCGCACATCCGCCTTGTCGATCCCCATACCGAAGGCGCTGGTGGCGATTACCAGCTTAAGCTTGCCGCTCATGAAGCCCTCTTGCACACGGCGCCGCTCGTCGCTGTCGCGTGCGCCGTGGTAGTACGAACTGCGGTAGCCCCACTGCCGGGTGGCTTCAGAGAGCTCCTCCGCCTCGCGGCGGGTGCCTACGTAGATCACGCCAGGCCCCGGATGAAGCTCCAAAAAGCGTTTGAGCAGGGCGGGTTTGTGCGCTTCGCAGACCGTCGGCCAGACGCGGTAGGCCAGGTTGGGCCGGTCAAACCCGGTGACGATGCGCACCGGGTTAGTCATCTCCAGCAGGGTCAGAATGTCGCGCTGAACGGCTGGGGTGGCGGTAGCGGTGAGCGCCGTGACGGGCGGGCTGTCAAGCTGTCGCCGAACTGTACCGAGGTTTAGGTAGTCGGGCCGGAAGTCGTGCCCCCACTGCGAGACGCAGTGCGCTTCGTCGATGACCAAGCGCGCTATTCGGACGCGCCGCAACGCGCGCTGGAAGCCCGGCTGAGACAGGCGCTCGGGGGCGAGGTAGAGCAGTTTGAGCCGGGGGAGCGCGGCCACCACCTGGGCCTGCTCCGGCTCGCTCTGGCTGCTGTTGAGCATGGCCGCCGGGAGGTTGCGCGCCCGCAAGGTATCGACTTGGTCTTTCATCAGGGCAATAAGCGGGCTGACAACTAGGGTCAGCCTATCTTGCACCATAGCCGGGAGCTGGTAGGTGAGCGATTTGCCTGCGCCGGTGGGCATTACTCCTAACACATCATGCCCTTGCAGCGCCGGTCCGATAATCGCCTCCTGGCCCGGACGCCAGGCTGCAAAGCCAAAATACGCCTTTAGCAGCGGCAACAGGGGCGCAATATCCCCGTTCATAAAACCGTTAGGGCGAACACGCAGCGCTAGTTGCTGGCTTGGCGACCCTCGAGCAGCGGCAGCGGATCGAGGGGGCGGCCGTTAACGCGAATCTCAAAGTGCAAGTGAGAGCCCGTGGCTATACCGGTGGCGCCGATGCGAGCGATCAATTGACCAGCCTCGACCACCTCACCAACACTCACCAGCAGCTGTGAGGCGTGAGCGTAATAGTACTCGGTGTCACCGGCAGTGATAATGACCAGCTTGCCGAAGCCGCTGCGCCAACCCGCAAAAGTTACCAGGCCGCCCCGGGCGGCCACGATGGGGTCGCCGGTGTTGCCGTCGATATCGATCCCGGTGTGGAAGTTCGAGCCGCTAATGCGCAAGCGGCGGTGGCCAAAAGGTGAGGTAATAGCGCCATTAGCTGGCCAGATCAGCTCACTCCCGGCCCGCGGGGTGGGCGCAGGTGTTGGTGTGGGTGTGGGTGCCGGGAGCGCGCGAGCCAGTTCGTTGCCCGGTACGATGCGCAGCGTCTGACCAGTGCGCAGGTTGGTATCAGAGAGGTTGTTGGCCGACATCAGGGCGGCTACGGTGGTGCCGTAGCGCTGGGCGATCTGCCACAGCGAGTCGCCGCGCCGCACCGTGATGGTGGGCGGCGCCGCCCCTCCCTGATCGGCCTGATTAAGGGGGGCGTAACGGCCAGGGATGCGGAGCTGGTCACCAGGGCGGAGCACGCTGTTTACCGCTATGCGGTTGGCGGCGCTGATGGCTTCCGGCGTGCTGTCGTGCCGGCGGGCAAGCGCCCACAGGGTATCGCCGGGATTAATCGTTACTACCAGCGGCTCGGGCTCCGGCTCTTCCTCGCTGCGAACTACTCTAAGCACCTGACCGACGCGGATTAAGGTGCCGTCAAGGTTATTGAGCACAATCAACGAGTCGACCGACGTGTTAAAGGCCAGCGCGATGTCGTAGAGCGTATCGCCTGGCCTAACGGTGTAGGTGCTCGGCTGCGCAGTCGAGCCGCCGGGAAGTCGTAACACCATCCCCGGCATCAGACTACTACTGGTTAGGCCGTTTTCGAGCATTAGCGCCTCGACTGTGGTGTGGTGGCGGCTGGCGATGGCCCAGAGGGAATCGCCGGGCTTGACAGTAATATCTTGGGCTGCGGCGACGGAAAGCAGGAAGGCTATGAGGATAAGTATGAGGATGAAGCCGTAGCGCCAAGCAGGCATGACAGGCCACTATATCAGAATTCCCACTCCAGGCAAGAGGGTAAATTCCCACTTGGCCGAGGTTGTGGCGCCGATCGGAGGTCGTGAATGGTAGCCTAATCTATGTCAAACCTTAACCCGCATGTGGCTGGGACCATCCTAAAGAATCTTGGTATCGCCCTTAGCAACGCTTTAACCAACCTCCCAGGCGAGCGACCACCGTGGCTAGTGATCCCGCTCTCCGGTGGTTATCCGGCCAGAACCAGGCACCGCCGCTTGACCGAGTTCCCCCCTGACGTTAAGCCCCCTGAGGCCTCGCAAGAGGCACTAGTCGCACTTGTGCGGGAGCTAGGGCTGGCGCCCTGGCTAACCGGGGTGATCTTTCGGCTAGACGAGCTGCGCCTTGACTTCGCAACCGCCTATGCCCTCCTCAACATCCTCAAGCTACTCCGAGAGGCTGGCAAAGAGACGGTGGCTTATGCGACCCAGTTTGATCTTGGCAGCTACTACCTAGCCTCTGCCGCCAGCCAGATCGCTGCGCCTGAAAGTGCCGAGTTTGACCTGCGGGGCCTGTCACTAGAGACGCTGTTCATGCGTGACGCGCTGGCCCGCTTAGGCATCGCTGCCGACAAGATAGCGATCGGCGCCTACAAGAGCGCCGGTGATCAGTTCGTGCGCCAGGAGCTGAGTGAGGCGGCGCGCGAGCAGCTTTCGGCGCTGCTGAGCAGTTTTGAGCGGACGGTGCTGCAGAGGATTGCCGACGGGCGCAAAGTATCGTTCGAGACGGTCAAGGGCTGGATCGACCAGGGCGTAACGTCAGCCGTTACGGCCCAGCGCCTGGGTATTATCGACCGTGTAGCCTATGAGGATGAACTGATGCCCCGGCAGGCCGCCCCGCTAGCAGCCGGGGTGCGCTTCTTGCGGCGCACGCCGCTGCCGGTAGGGGAGAAGCGGGTGGCAGTGATTAGCCTAGAAGGGATAATTGTACCCGGCAAGTCGCGCCGGACGCCCTTCCCGCTGCCCCTTATCGGCGACCAGCAGGCGGGCGCGGAGACCATCCTGACAGCCTTTCGCCTGGCCGAGAAGGATGCTAGCACCGCTGCCATCGTGTTCTATGTCGACTCCGGCGGCGGCTCGGCCTTGGCCAGCGATCTGATCTGGCGCGAGGTAAAGCGTGTCGGTGTCAAGAAGCCGGTGGTGGCAGTGATGGGTAGCGTGGCCGCCAGCGGCGGCTACTACGTGCTGACTAACGCCCGGCAGATCGTTGCCGCTCCGACCACCGTTACCGGATCGATCGGGGTGCTGACTGTTAAGTTTGTGCTTGAGCAGTTCTACGCCCAATACGGCCTGCAACCTGAGGCGCTCTCGCGGGGGCGCTTTGCGCAGCTTTACAGCGCTAACCAGCCCTTTAGCCCGGAGGAGCGGGAGCTAATTGCGCACTATATTGGCGAAGTCTACCAGCGCTTTGTTG
>Ga0208609_100443_pt1 | contig 16104 bp, 13 predicted proteins | sample SubbioR11_8A_Apr_FD_184813 | JGI IMG/M metagenome (GOLD analysis project Ga0208609, IMG submission 184813) | Serpentinite rock and fluid subsurface biosphere microbial communities from McLaughlin Reserve, California, USA - CR11_8A_Apr (SPAdes) | ecosystem: Environmental > Terrestrial > Deep...
TGGCGCTTCAGGGACTCGAACCCCGGACCTGCGGATTATGATTCCGTCGCTCTAACCGACTGAGCTAAAGCGCCTGAGCCGGCCATTATAACGGTGCCTTTTGTGGCCGCCGCGGCCACCCAAGCCGCTGCGGCCGCACCCGACGATGTTCAGTTTCTTCCGCAAGAAGGCTCCGGTCGCTGCGCCCACGCCGCCGCCCGCGCCCGAATCCGCGCCCGTACCAGGGCCCGTACCAGGGCCCGCATCCGCGGCCCCGGACCCGGGCTGGGCCGCGCAGGTGCCCTCGCCAGCGGGCCCGGTGGTCGCGCCGCCCGCCGCGGCCGCCGAACCTGCGGCTGCCGCCACCCGCGCCGGCTGGCTCGAGCGGCTGCGCACCGGGCTGCGCAAGACCGGCAGCGGCCTCGTGCAGGTCTTCACCGGCGCGCGCATCGACGACGCGCTGTACGAGGAGCTGGAGGCGGCGCTGCTGATCGCCGACACCGGCGTCAGGGCCACGGAGTTCCTGCTGGCCGACCTGCGCCGCCGCGTCAAGGACACCGGCGCGACCGAGGCTGCGCAGGTCAAGGCGCTGCTGGTCGAGGCGCTCGCCGAGCTCCTGCGCCCGCTCGAGCGGGCGCTGGCCATCGGCGCCGAGTCGCCGACCGTGATCATGGTCGTCGGCGTCAACGGCGCGGGCAAGACGACCACCATCGGCAAGCTCACCCGCCACCTCGCCGACGCCGGGCAGAAGGTGCTGCTGGCCGCGGGCGACACCTTCCGCGCCGCGGCCCGCGAGCAGCTCGCCGTCTGGGCCGACCGCAACCGCGTCGAGATCGTCGCCCAGTCCGGCGGCGACCCGGCGGCGGTCAGCTTCGATGCCGTGGTCGCCGGCCGCGCGCGCGGCTGCGACGTCGTCATCGCCGACACCGCCGGGCGGCTGCCGACGCAGCTGCACCTGATGGAGGAGCTGAAGAAGATCCGCCGCACGATCGCCAAGGCGCAGGCCGGCGCGCCGCACGAGGTGCTGCTGGTCGTCGATGGCAACACCGGCCAGAACGCGCTGGCCCAGGTCCGCGCGTTCGACGACGCACTGCAGCTCACCGGGCTGGTCGTGACCAAGCTCGACGGCACCGCCAAGGGCGGCGTGCTGGCGGCCATCGCGCGCGAGCGCCCGCTGCCGGTCTACTTCATCGGCGTCGGCGAGAAGCTCGAGGACCTGCAGACCTTCGACGCGCGCGAGTTTGCGCAGGCGTTGCTGGCCTGAGGGCCTGTCCGCGGCCGCCGCGCCGGTGCAGCCGCGCAGCCGCAAGCCTTCAGCGCCCGAAGCCCGGCGGCATGAAGCCGCCGGGGCCCTTGGCGCCGCCCATGCGCTTGAACATCTTCATCAGGCCGCCGCCCTTCATCTTCTTCATCATGCCCTGCATCTGCTCGAACTGGTTGAGCAGGCGGTTGACCTCCTGCACCTGAACCCCGGCGCCGGTGGCAATGCGGCGCTTGCGGCTGGCCTTGATCAGTTCGGGCTTGCGCCGCTCGGTTGGTGTCATCGCGTGGATGATGCCCTGCATGCGGCGCATCTCGCGCTCGGCGCGCGCCATGTCGGCGCTGCCGGCCTTGGCCCCGAGCTGGGCGGGCAGCTTGTCGAGCATGCCGCCGAGCCCGCCCATGCGGTTCATCTGCTGCAGCTGCTGCAGGAAGTCGTCGAGGTCGAAGGCGTCGCCGGCCTTGACCTTGGCGGCGAGTTTCTCGGCCGCCTGCTGGTCGACGCCCTGCTGCACCTGTTCGACCAGCGCGAGGATGTCGCCCATGCCCAGCACGCGCCCGGCGTGGCGCTCGGCGTCGAAGACCTCGAGGCCGTCGATCTTCTCGGAGGTGCCGGCAAACTTGATCGGCGCGCCGCTGACCTGGCGCACGCTCAGCGCCGCGCCGCCGCGCGCGTCGCCGTCGAGCTTGGTCAGGATCACGCCGGTCAGTGGCAGGGCTTCCCTGAAGGCCTTGGCGGTGTTGACCGCGTCCTGGCCCTGCATCGCGTCGACGACGAACAGCGTCTCGACCGGCGCGAGCACCGTGTGCAGCTCGCGGATCTCGGCCATCAGCGCCTCGTCGATCGCCAGCCGGCCGGCGGTGTCGACCAGCAGCACGTCGTGGTGGTGCTTGCGCGCGTGGTCGAGCGCGGCCAGCGCGATCTCGCGCGGCTTCTGCTGCGCGTCCGAGGCGAACCAGTCGGCGCCGGCCTGCGCGCTGACGGTGCGCAACTGCTCGATCGCCGCGGGCCGGTAGACGTCGGCCGAGACGGTCAGCACCTTCTTCTTGCGCTTCTGGATCAGGTGGCGGGCGAGCTTGGCGGTGGTCGTGGTCTTGCCCGCGCCCTGCAGCCCGGCCATCAGGATGACCGCCGGCGGCTGGGTCGCGAGGTCGAGGTCGGCCACGCCCTGGCCCATCGTCGCGGCCAGTTCCTTGTGGACGATGCCCACCAGCGCCTGCCCGGGGTTGAGCGCGCCGGCCACCTCCTGGCCCAGCGCCTTGTCCTTGACGCGGGCGACGAAGTCGCGCACCACCGGCAGCGCGACGTCGGCCTCGAGCAGCGCCATGCGCACCTCGCGCAGCATGTCGGCGACATTGCTCTCGGTGATGCGGGCATGCCCGCGCACGGTCTTGACCAGGCGCGAGAGTCGGTCGGTGAGGGTCGAGGCCATCGGGGGTGGGCGCGCCGCCGCAGCGCCAGCCTCGGCGAGGCCGCGCGCGGGCAGGACGCGAAAGTACACTGCCCGGATGAGTGTACCGTTCGGGTCGGCCATGCTCGGCAGCGGCTGGGCATGGTGGCTGGCTTTGCCCGCCATGCTGGCCTACGCCTGCGCCTTGAGCGGCGCCGCGGCGCGGTTGCCGGCGATCGCGCTGGGCCTGGGCTGGGCGCTGCATGCGCTGGTCCTGGCGCTCGACGTCGTCGGCGCCGGCGAGTCCGCCGGCGCGGCCCGCTTCGGCTTCGCACAGGCCTTGTCGGCCACCGTCTGGCTGGTCATCGGCGTCTACCTGCTCGAGGGCCGGTGGCTGCCGCTGCCGGCGGTGCGCCGCCTGCTGGCCCTGCTCGCGCTCGCCGCGCTGGCGCTGGCGCTACTCTACCCGGGGCCGCCGCGGCCCTACGCCGGCGCGGGCTGGCTGGCCCTGCACTGGCTGCTGGCGCTGGTCTCGTACGGTCTGTTCGGCGCGGCGGTGCTGCACGCGCTGTGGCTCGACGCCTTCGAGCGCCGCCTGCGCTCGAAGGCGGCACCGGGTGCGGCCGCGGCCGGGCCGCTGGGGCTGCCGCTGCTGCGCCTGGAGCGGCTGACCTTCGGCTTCGTCGAGGCCGGCTTCCTGACCTTGAGCCTGACCCTGCTGCTGGGCATCGCCACCTCGCTGGGCGTGTCGCAGGGCTGGCGCTGGGACCACAAGACGGTCTTCGCGGTGCTCGGCTGGGCGACCTTCGCGCTGCTCATCGGCGGGCGTCACCTCTGGGGCTGGCGCGGCCGGCGCGCCACGCGCTGGCTCTACGCCGGCGCCGCGCTGCTCGCGCTGGCCTATGTCGGCTCGCGTTTCGTGCTCGAAGTCCTGCTCGGTCGCGGGGGGTGAAGTGATGAAGTACCTGGTCGTGGCGCTGGTCGTGATCGTCGTCCTGTGGCTGATGTTCGGCCTGCAGCGGCGCAAGTCCACTCCGCCGGCAGGCGGCAAGCCGGCGGCGCCGGGTCGCCGCGTCGGGCCGCCCGAGCGCATGCTGACTTGCGCCCATTGCGGCATGCACCTGCCGCGCGGCGATGCGCTGATCGCTGCCGGCCAGGCCTACTGCAGCGCCGAGCACCGCGACGCCGGCCCGCGCGACGATGGCTGAGCCGGACAGCGGCGGGTCCGGCCCCGACGACCGCCGCACCGACGACCGCCGCCGCGGCGATCGGCGGCGCACTGCCGACCGCCGCCGCGGCGAGCGCCGCCAGACCGATGCCGAGGCCTCGTGGTTTGCGGCGGTCGGCGTCGGTGCCGAGGCCGGGGCGGCGCCTGCGGCGGACTCGCGCTTCGTCGACGGCTGGGGCAGCGCCGAGCCGGCCGACAGCCGCTTCCTGTCGCAGCAGGCCCGGCGCATCGTCGGTGGCGGGCCGAGCGCGTTCCAGCGCATCCTGCGCGCCTTCCTCGCCGCCCGCGCGGGGCTGGGGCTGGCGCTGGTGCTGGCGCTGGCGGCCAGCCAGTGGCTGGGCACCAAGCCGGGCTGGCCGGTGCTCGCGCTCGGGCTGGCCTACGGCGTGCAGGCCGTCGCGCTCTGGTGGTGGCTGCGGCCGGCCGACGCCGCCGCGCCGCGGCTGAGCCGCCTGCAATGGCTGCTGACGATCGGCTTCGATCTGCTGGTCTTCTCGGCGCTGTACCTGCTCGAGTCCTCGCCGGGCATCAGCCAGGCCGCGCTGCTGGTGCTGCCGGTGCTGATGGCCGGCGTGCTGACGCCGCGGTTGGCCGCACTGGGCGTCGCCGCGGCGCTCACGCTGATGTTGCTCGCGCATGGCGGCTGGCGGGTGCTCGCCGGCGTCGAGCCGACTGCGGCGCTGACGCCGGCGGCGTTGACGGCGATCGGCCTGTTTCTGATCACGCTGCTGGCCAGCGAGCTCGCCGGCCGCCTGGCGCGCGAGGAGCGCACCGCGCGCGGCAGCCTCGAGCTGGCGCGCCAGCAGGCCCAGCTCGCCCGCCTGGTCATCGACGAGATGGGCGAGGGCGTGCTGGTCATCGACCGCCGCGCGCGCGTGCGCACGGCCAACCCGGCGGCGCGCCGCCTGCTGGTCGCCGAGGGCATGGCGCCGCCGGCGCCGTTTCCGCTGCGCGGCATGCCGGCCTGGGCGCCGCTGGTGCAGGCCGTCGAGCAGGCCTTGCGCGACCCGGCGTGGCCCGAGGGCGGGCGCGACGTGGCGCTCGACTTCGGCGCGGCCGGCCGGCGCACGCTGCGTCTGCGTGCGCGCTTCACGCGGCGCCGCCGCGCCGAGGGCGACGACGAGGAGGCCCCGCCACCGGCGCAGGAGGAGCTGTGCGTGCTGTTCGTCGAGGACCTGCGCGCAGTGCTCTCGCGCACCCGCCAGGAGAAGCTCGCCGCGATGGGGCGCATGTCGGCCGGCATCGCGCACGAGATCCGCAACCCGCTGGCCGCGATCGCGCAGGCCAACGCGCTGCTGCGCGAGGACCCGGCCGCGCCGCAGGCGCAGCGGCTGGCGGCGATGGTCGCCGACAACGTCGAGCGCCTCAGGCGCATCGTCGACGAGGTGCTCGAAGTCGCCGCGGCGCCGGTGGCGCAGCCCGCGCCGATCGACCTGGCGGCCGCGGTCGCCGCGATCGCCGCCGACTGGGCCGCGACCGCCGGCGTCACCCTCGGCGAGGACGGCCGCCTGGTGTTGCGCACCGGCAGCGCCGCGCTGCCGCCGGTGGCCTTCGACCCCGAGCACCTGCGCCGCGTGCTGGTCAACCTGCTCGACAACGCGCACCGCCATGCCGGCGATGCCGCAGCCGCGCTCGTCGTCGAACTGCACCGGCTGTCGCCGGCGCAGGTGGGCATCGGCGTGGCCAGCGACGGCGAGCCGATCGCCCCGGAAGTCGAGCCGCACCTGTTCGAGCCGTTCTACTCGACGCGCAGCCGCGGCAGCGGGCTGGGTCTGTATATTTGCCGCGAGCTGTGCGAGCGCAACGGCGCGAGCATCGAGTACCGCCAGCGGCCGGCCGGCCAGCGCCACCGCAACGAGTTCCTGATCACCCTGCCTGCCGCCGCGGCGCGCCGCGCCTGACGATCGCATGACTGCCCCCGCCGCCCTGCGCCTGCTCGTCGTCGACGACGAGCCCGACCTGCGCACCCTCTACGAGCTGGCGCTGGTGCGCGAGGGCTACGCGGTCGACACCGCCGACGGCGTCGCCGAGGCGCTGGCCCGGCTGGCCGCGGCCGACTACGCCGCGGTCGTCACCGACATGCGGCTGCCCGACGGCAGCGGGCTGGACCTGCTGCGCTGGCTCGACGCCCAGGCGCGCAGCGAGCGTGCGGTCGTCATCACCGCCTACGGCTCGGCCGAGAACGCGGTCGAGGCGCTCAAGGCCGGCGCCTTCGACTACCTGACCAAGCCGGTCGACCTGCGTCAGTTCCGCAGCGTCGTCGCGGCCGCGCTGGGCGTGGCCCCGGGGCCGGCGGCGAGCGCCGCGGCGCCCGCGCGCAGGGCCGCCGCTGCGGCCGGCGCGACCGCGGCAGGCCTGGAGGCCGGCGCGGCGACCGCAGTGCGGCGCCTGGTCGGCGACTCGCCGGCGATGCAGCAGGTTCGCGAACTCGTCGACAAGGTCGCGCGCAGCATGGCCCCGGTGCTCATCAGCGGCGAGTCGGGCACCGGCAAGGAGCTGGTCGCGCGCGCGGTCCACGCGCTGGGCGTGCGCGCGGCCCAGCCCTTCGTCGCGGTCAACTGCGGTGCGATCCCCGAGGCCCTGCTCGAGGCCGAGTTCTTCGGCTACCGCAAGGGCGCGTTCACCGGCGCGGCCGAGGATCGCGCGGGCTTCTTCCAGGCCGCGCACGGCGGCACCTTGCTGCTCGACGAGATCGGCGAGCTGCCGCTGGCGATGCAGAGCAAGCTGCTGCGCGCGATCCAGGAGCGCGCCGTGCGGCCGGTCGGCGCCACTGCCGAAGTGCCGGTCCACGTGCGGCTGCTGAGCGCGACGCACAAGGACCTCGCTGCCGAGGTGCGCGCCGGGCGCTTCCGCCAGGACCTGTACTACCGGCTCAACGTCATCCCGATCCACCTGCCGCCGCTGCGCGAGCGGCTGGCCGATCTGCCGTTGATCTGCGCGGCGCTGCTGGCCCGGCTGGCCGACGAGGCCCAGGTCGCGCCGGCGCCGACGCTGAGCGCGCGCGCGCTGCAGCGCCTGGCCGGCTACGACTTCCCCGGCAACGTGCGCGAACTCGAGAACCTGCTGCACCGCGCCGTCGCGCTCGCGCCCGGCGACCTGATCGACGACGTCGACCTCGGCCTGCCCGAGATCGAGGCCGGCAGCGCCGACGACGCCGCACCGGCCCCCGCCCTGGCCGAGGAGGCGCCGCCCGGGCCGGCCGCCTTGCCCGCCGACCTCGTCGCGCACCTCGACGCGGTCGAGCGCGAGATCCTGCAGCGCGCGCTCGCGCGGCACCGCTACAACCGCACGGCGGCCGGCGCCAGCCTGGGCCTGACGCTGCGCCAGATGCGCTACCGCATGGCCCGGCTGGGCATCGACGGGCCCGATGGCGGCAGCGGGCCCGGCGGTGGCAGCGAGCGTGGCGCGGCCGGCTGAGGCGGCCCGCCGGCGCATGCCGGCACCCGCTGCGCCAGCGCGCGGCGAGCGGGCCGCCGACGCCTGGGCCGCCGCCGGCTGGTGGGTGGGTGCGCAGGCCGCTGCGTCGCCGAACTTCGACGCCCGCCCGCCGGGCGAGGCGCTCACGCTGGCGGTCATCCACTCGATCAGCCTGCCCCCCGGGTGCTTTGGCGGCGACGCCGTCGAGCGGCTGTTCACCAACTCCCTCGACTGCGACGCGCACCCGTACTACGCGCGCCTGCGCGGGCTGCGGGTGTCGGCGCATTTCCTGATCCGCCGCGACGGCCGGCGCCTGCAGTTCGTCGGCTGCGACGACCGCGCCTGGCATGCCGGCGCGTCGCGCTGGGCCGGCCGCGAGGGCTGCAACGACTGGTCGGTGGGCATCGAGCTCGAGGGCCTCGAGGGCGGGCGCTTTACGCGCGCGCAGTACCGCTCGCTGCGCACGCTGCTGGTGGCGATCACACGCCGCTACCCGCTGGCCGAGGTCGTCGGCCACGAGCATGTTGCCCCGGGCCGCAAGGCCGACCCCGGCCCGGGCTTCGACTGGGCCAAGCTGCAGCGCATGCTGAGCGCGCACCCGGCGCTGGCGGCGCGTGCGCCCTGGTGCTGGCCGGGCCCGGCAGCGGCCTGAGCCGCGCGCCATCGGGGTCGACCCGGTAGCGCCACGCTACCGGTAGTGGTCTAATGCGAACCCACACCCCACATCTAGTGTGCGCTGTCCAGAGGCACCCCACGGGTTGTCCACAGCTTTGTCCACCAACGGCCGGTGCGCAGGGCCGCCCCGGGCGGGCTGCCGGTCGGCTTCAGCGCCCAGCGTCCGGCCGATCGCCCACCGGCTCTTACACGAGGAATCCGATGCAAGTCACTTCCGCGCCTTCGTCCGTCGTCAGCCGTGGAGTCGCTGCGGCGCGGCCCGTTGCCGCCCCGGTCAGCGCCTACGAGGGCTACCAGATCATCCGCCGCAACGGCGCGGTCGTGGCTTTCGAGCCGGGCAAGATCGCCGTCGCGCTGATGAAGGCCTTCCTGGCGGTCCACGGCACGCAGGGCGCGGCCTCGGCCAGCGTGCGCGAGACCGTCGACGGGCTGACCGAGTCGGTCGTGCGCGCGCTGCTGCGCTCGCGCCCGGGCGGCGGCACCTTCCACATCGAGGACGTGCAGGACCAGGTCGAACTGGGCCTGATGCGCGGCGGCCACCATGAGGTCGCGCGCGCCTACGTGCTCTACCGCGAGCGCCGCGCGCAGGAGCGCGCCCGTCAGGTGCAGGCCCGCGCAGAGGTCGCGCCGGCGCTGCACGTCGTCGACGCCCAGGGCCAGCGCGTGCCCTTCGACGCCGCGCGGCTGCACGCGCTCGTCGCCACCGCCTGCGCCGACCTGGGCGAGGCGGTGCGGCCCGAGCCGATCCTGGCCGAGACGCGGCGCAACCTCTACGACGGCGTGCCGATGGCCGAAGTCCACAAGGCCGCGATCCTGGCCGCGCGCACGCTGATCGAGCGGGTGCCGGCCTACACCCGCGCGACCGCCCGGCTGCTGCTGCACACGGTGCGCGAGGAGGTCCTTGGCGAGGAGACCACGCACGAGCAGATGGCCGCGCGCTACGCCGAGCACTTCGCGCAGTTCGTGCAGCGCGGCGTCGCCGCCGAGCTGCTCGACGAGCGGCTGCTGCAGTTCGACCTCGCCCGTCTGGGCGCGGCGCTCGACGCGCGGCGCGACCTGCAGTTCGACTACCTCGGCCTGCAGACCCTGTACGACCGCTACTTCCTGCACATCGACGAGCGCCGCATCGAGCTGCCGCAGTCGTTCTTCATGCGCGTGGCGATGGGCCTGGCCCTCGACGAGATCGACCGCGAGGGCCGGGCCATCGAGTTCTACGACGTGCTCTCGCGCTTCGACTTCATGTCCAGCACGCCGACGCTGTTCAACAGCGGCACCCGGCGCTCGCAGCTCTCGAGCTGCTACCTGACGACGGTGGCCGACGACCTCGACGGCATCTACGAGGCGCTCAAGGAGAACGCGCTGCTGTCGAAGTTCGCCGGCGGCCTGGGCAACGACTGGACCCGCGTGCGCGCTCTGGGCAGCTACATCAAGGGCACCAACGGCAAGAGCCAGGGCGTGGTGCCGTTCCTGAAGGTCGTCAACGACACCGCGGTCGCGGTCAACCAGGGCGGCAAGCGCAAGGGTGCGGTCTGCGCCTACCTCGAGACCTGGCACCTCGACATCGAGGAGTTCCTCGAGCTGCGCAAGAACACCGGCGACGACCGCCGGCGCACGCACGACATGAACACCGCCAACTGGATCCCCGACCTGTTCATGAAGCGCGTCATCGAGGGCGCCGAGCAGCCGCAGGATGCGAGCAAGGGCCGGTGGACCCTGTTCAGCCCCAGCACCTGCCCCGACCTGCACGAGCGCTTCGGCCTGGACTTCGAGCGCGCCTACCTCGACTACGAAGCCCGCGTCGACCGCGGCGAGATCAAGCTCTACAAGCGCCTGCGCGCGCTGGACCTGTGGCGCAAGATGCTGTCGATGCTGTTCGAGACCGGGCACCCCTGGATCACCTTCAAGGACGCCTGCAACGTCCGCTCGCCGCAGCAGCATGTGGGCGTGGTGCACAGCTCGAACCTGTGCACCGAGATCACGCTCAACACCTCGGACACCGAGATCGCGGTGTGCAACCTGGGCAGCGTCAACCTCGCCCAGCACCTGGTCGACACCGCCGAGGGCGGCCGCAGCCTCGACCAGGCCAAGCTGCGGCGCACCGTGGCCACCGCGATGCGCATGCTCGACAACGTCATCGACCTCAACTACTACGCGGTCAAGAAGGCGCGCGACGCCAACCTGCGCCACCGCCCGGTCGGGCTGGGCATCATGGGCTTCCAGGACTGCCTCTACCAGCTGCGCCTGCCCTACGCCAGCGCCGCGGCGGTCGAGTTCGCCGACCGCTCGATGGAGGCGGTCTGCTACCACGCCTACTGGGCCAGCACCGACCTCGCCGAGGAGCGCGGGCGCTACAGCAGCTACCGCGGCAGCCTGTGGGAGCGCGGCATCCTGCCGCTGGACACGCTGGCGCTGCTGGCCGAGCAGCGCGGCGGCCACCTGCAGGTCGACACCTCGGCGACGCTCGACTGGGACGCCCTGCGTGCGCGCATCGCCCGCCACGGCATGCGCAACAGCAACTGCGTGGCGATCGCGCCGACCGCGACGATCAGCAACATCGTCGGCGTCGACGCCTCGATCGAGCCGAGCTTCGGCAACCTCTCGGTCAAGTCCAACCTCTCGGGCGAGTTCACGGTGGTCAACGAGTACCTCGTGCGCGACCTCGAGCGCCTGGGCCTGTGGGACGACGTGATGCTGATGGACCTCAAGCACTTCAAGGGCTCGCTGCGCGCGATCGACCGCGTGCCCGGCGAGTTGAGCGAGCTCTACGCGACGGCCTTCGAGATCGACCCGGTCTGGCTGGTCGAGGCCGCGGCGCGGCGCCAGAAGTGGATCGACCAGGCGCAGAGCCTCAACCTCTACCTGGCCGGCGCCTCGGGCAAGAAGCTCGACGAGACCTACAAGCTGGCCTGGCTGCGCGGGCTCAAGACCACCTACTACCTGCGCACCAGCGGCGCCACGCAGGCCGAGATGAGCACCGTCCACACCCGCCAGCTCAACGCGGTGGCGCAGACCGGTGCAGCCGGTGCCGGTGCGGCGGCGCCGGCACCGGCGGCCGACGTCAGCTTCTGTGCGATCGACGACCCGGGCTGCGAAGCCTGCCAGTGATCGCCGGCATCACCGCCAAAGACGATGGGGCCGCTGGTGCCGCCTCGGCCCCATCGACCTCACGTTGCATCGACGCCATGTATGCACGACTTTGCTTCGGCGATGTCAATAAGTGCTTGGTGTTTCGGCGCAACGTTCAGATAATTCGCAGCCATAGGACGCACACCCATGCTGGTCTGGGAAGACAGCCCCCGCTCCACCGTCAACACGAGCCCTGCCGCGCCGAGTCCGTCTCGGGACGCGCGGCCCGTGACCCCCTCACCCCTGCTGATGCCCGCGCTGGCCGGCGCCGTTGAGCGCCGCGTCAACGCCGCCGACAAGCGCATCATCAACGGCCAGACCGACGTCAACCAGCTCGTGCCCTTCAAGTACAAGTGGGCCTGGGAGAAGTACCTCGCGACCTGCGCCAACCACTGGATGCCGCAGGAAGTGAACATGTCGCGCGACATCGCGACCTGGAAGGACCCCAACGGCCTGACCGAAGACGAGCGCCGCATCGTCAAGCGCAACCTCGGCTTCTTCGTGACCGCCGATTCGCTGGCCGCCAACAACATCGTGCTGGGCACCTACCGGCACATCACCGCCCCCGAGTGCCGCCAGTTCCTGCTGCGCCAGGCCTTCGAGGAGGCGATCCACACCCACGCCTACCAGTACATCGTCGAGTCGCTCGGCCTCGACGAGGGCGAGATCTTCAACGCCTACCACGAGGTCGCGTCGATCCGCGACAAGGACGAGTTCCTGATCCCGTTCATCGACGCGATCATGGACCCGCACTTCACGACCGGCACGCCCGAGGCCGACCAGACGCTGCTCAAGAGCCTGATCGTCTTCGCCTGCCTGATGGAGGGCCTGTTCTTCTACGTCGGCTTCACGCAGATCCTCGCCCTGGGCCGCCAGAACAAGATGACCGGCGCCGCCGAGCAGTACCAGTACATCCTGCGCGACGAGTCGATGCACTGCAATTTCGGCATCGACCTGATCAACGCGATCAAGCTCGAGAACCCGCACCTGTGGACGCCGCAGTTGCGCGCCGAGATCAAGGCGCTGTTCCTGAAGGCCGTCGACCTCGAGTACCGCTACGCCGAGGACACCATGCCGCGCGGCGTGCTCGGCATGAATGCGAGCATGTTCAAGGGCTACCTGCGCTACATCGCCAACCGGCGCGCGACGCAGATCGGCCTGGAGGAGCTCTTCCCGAACGAGGACAACCCCTTCCCGTGGATGAGCGAGATGATCGACCTGAAGAAGGAGCGCAACTTTTTCGAGACGCGCGTCATCGAGTACCAGAGCGGCGGCGCGCTGTCGTGGGAGTGAGCCCGGCGGCGCAGCCGGGGGCTCGTCAGCCCACCGAGAGATCAAGACCCGCGGACGACGCACGGCTGCCACCACAGAAGTGGCTGGCGTCGTCCGCAACCCGGTTCACCGCGCGGGTCGCCGCGGCAGGCATGCCTGCTGCGGCCGGGCCCGCGGGTGAATTCCGCGCTGCATGCGGGCGCGGAGCATTCGCAACTTGATCAAGGAGATCGACATGGCAACTGCGAAGAAGGCCCCTGCGGCCAAGAAGGCCCCCGCGAAGAAGGTGGCTGCGAAGAAGGCCCCCGCCAAGAAGGCGGCGGGCAAGAAGGTCGCGGCCAAGAAGGTCGCGGCCAAGAAGGCGCCGGCGAAGAAGGCCCCGGCCAAGAAGGTCGCGGCCAAGAAGGTCGCGGCCAAGAAGGCGCCGGCGAAGAAGGCCCCGGCCAAGAAGGCCCCCGCGAAGAAGGCCGCCGCGAAGAAGGCCGCCGCGAAGAAGGCGCCCGCCAAGCCTGCCCCGGCGGCGAAGACCGCCCTGAGCCCCGCGGCCGCCTGGCCGTTCCCGACCGGCACGAAGCCCTGAGGCTTCCAGCCCGCAACGACAAACCCGGCTGCGGCCGGGTTTTTTTGTGACCTGGCGGATGCCCGGCGATCAGGCCAGTGGCAGGGTGTCGGCAAAACCGCTGGCCGGCAGCTCGCGCCTGGGCAGGACGAGCGTCGGTGCCTCGGCCAGCGCGCGCGCGACCTGCGCGCGCTGCTGCTGCCGTTGCTGGTCGGCCAGCCGCTTGCCGAGCTCGCTGCGCAGCTGGGTCAGTTCCTGCTGCAGCTGGACAACCTGCTGGCGGGCCTGCTGCGAGCGCTCGCTGGCGGCGGCGCTGGCCGCCTCGCTGCTGGCGAGGCGCTTGCGCAGGGCAAGCTCGCGGCGGTGGGCCCACAGCCCGACGCCGCTGCCAGCGGCAGCAGCAGCGGCGGCGGCGGCCGCGACGATCGGGAGCAGTTCGGCGATGTCCATGGAGGCAGGATCGGCGCGCCGGCGCCGCGCCTGCAGCGCGTCAGCGCGTCGCCACTGCGTCAGAGCGGCAGGATTGCACGCTCGATGCGGTGGTTCTGCCCGCCGCGGCTGGCGATCTTGATCGCGCCCACGCGGTTGCCGAGCTCGACGCAGCGCGCCAGTGGCCAGCCGTGCTCGAGGCCGTAGAGCAGCGCGCCGCGGAAGGCGTCGCCGCAGCCGGTCGGGTCGACGACTTCGGTGGCCGGCACCCCGGGCACATGGCTGCGCTGGCCGTCGACCCACAGCTCGCAGCCCTCGGCGCCCAGCGTGACGATGACCCCGCGCAGGTGCGAGCGCGAGAGCTGCGCGAGGTCCTGCCCGGTGCGCTCGCACAGCAGGCGTGCCTCGTAGTCGTTGACCGCGACCCAGGTCGCCAGCGCGACGAAGCGCTTCAGCTCGGCGCCGTCGAACATCGGCAGGCCCTGGCCCGGGTCGAACACGAAGGGGATGCCGGCCGCGTGCATCTGCTGCGCGTGCAGCAGCATCGCCTCGCGGCCGTCGGGCGCAACGATGCCCACCGCGAGGTCGGCGCGCTGCGGCAGCGGGCTCAGGTGCGCCTGCGTCATCGCGCCGGGGTGGAACGCGGTGATCTGGTTGTTGTCGGTGTCGGTGATGATGATCGCCTGCGCCGTGTAGTGGTCGGCCTCGACGCGCACGCTGCCGGTGTCGGCGCCGAAGCCGCGCAGCCGCGCGAGGTATTCGCCGCCGTCGCTGCCGAGCGCGGCGACGACCACCGGCTGGCCGCCGAGCTGGGCCAGGGTGTAGGCGATGTTGCCGGCGCAGCCGCCCCACTCGCGGCGCAGCGTCGGCACCAGGAACGAGACGTTGAGGATGTGCACCTGCTCGGGCAGGATCTGCTGCGCGAAGCGACCGGGGAAGGTGGTGATCGTGTCGAAGGCGAGCGAACCACAGATGACGGCGGGCATGCAAACTCCGGCTGGGCCGCGCGCGGGCGGCGGTGGGCAAGTCAGGGGTAGAAGACTTCGAGGCTGTAGCCGACGACGCGCAGCTCGCCGGTGTCGAGCGCGGTGCGCAGCGTGAGCTCGCCGCCGGCGGCGATGCGGTCGGTGCGCACGCCGAGTTCGGCGGGCAGCAGCACGCGCCGGCTGACGATGTCGCCGCGCGCATCGGTCAGGGTCAGCTCGACCGCCGGCGGCTGCAAGGGCAGCGGGTGGCGGTTGCGCAGGGTCAGCGTCAGCCGCACCAGGCGGCCCTCGTCGCCGAGGTGGACCAGGGCGCTGCTCTCGATGCGCAGGCCCTCGATCAGCCGGCGCGGCCCGGTTTCGCAGCCGGCCAGCGGGCACAGCCGGTCGAGCACGGGGCGCGCCGCCGGCCAGTGCACGAAGAGCGGGTCGTGGAACGCGCGCGCGCCCTGCAGCAGCGCGGCCGCGGCCAGCAGCAGTGCCGCGCTGCCCAGCGCCAGCCGCACCGGCGTCGAGCGCCAGCGCGCCGCGCGCTCGGCCTCGCGCACGAAGGTCGGCGTCGGCCGCGCAGCGGGCCGGGCGACCGGCTGCGCGACCGGCTCGGCGTGGGCCGGGTCATCGATCGGGGCGCCGCCGCCCACCGGGGCGTCGGCCGGGGTGTCGGCCGTGGCGATCACGGCGACTGCCGGGGCGTCGTCCGCCGCCGGGGTGGCCGGTGGCGCGGTCGCCAGGGCGGGCACCGGGGGCGGCGCCGCGCTTGCGGTGGCGGGTGCGGGCACCACCGCAGCCGTGTCTGCGGGCGACGGCGAGGGCAGCGGCGCGGGCCCGGCCGGGTCCGGATCGAAGTCGACATGCGGCCCGTCGTCGCGCCGGCTGGGCAGACCGTCGGCTGCGCCCGCGCTGTCGGCAAGGTCGGCCGTGTCGGCGGGCTCGGCCGGGTCTGCCGGCTGCGGCCCGAACAGCCCCGCATGCAGCTCGTCGACCGACAGCGCCACGGGCTGCACCGGTTCGCTCCACGCCGTGGCCGCCGGCAACGGCGGTGCCGGCAGCTCGCGCGCCGCGGGCGCGCCGTCGACTTCGAACAGGGTCTGGGTCGCGTCGAAGACCGCGGCGCAGCGGCCGCAGCGCACCCAGCCCTCGGACACGCGCAACTGGTCGCGCACGACACGGAATGCCGTGCGACACGAAGGGCAGCGTGCGGCGAGCGTCATCGGGCGGTGGCGGCGGGCGGGCGGCGCATGATGCCATGCGCGGGCACCGTCTCCGAGCGGGCTTTAGCCGCCTGGCGCGGGCCCGGCCCGGTGCGCGTGCATCAGCACCCAGCCGTCGTCGCGGTCGATGACGGCCAGCGTGCACCACGGCGCGTAGACCGCGCGCAGGGCGTCGGCCTGGCGCTCGAGGATGCCCGCCAGCAGCAGCTCGCCGCCGGCCTCGACCCGGGCCGCCAGCAGCGGCGCGAGCAGTTCGAGCGGGCGCGCGAGGATGTTGGCCAGCACCAGCGCATAGCGCCCGTGCACGGCCTCGGGGGCACCCGCCTGGACGGCCACGCCGTTGGCCGCCGCGTTGGCGCGGGTGGCGGCGACCGCCGTCGGGTCGATGTCGACGGCGTCGACCGCGCGCGCGCCGTGCAGCGCCGCGGCGATCGCCAGGATGCCCGAGCCGCAGCCGTAGTCGAGCACGCGCTGCCAGCGCGCGCGGCGCGCCGCCGGCTGCGTCGCCAGCCAGCGCAGGCACAGCCGGGTGGTCGGGTGCGTGCCGGTGCCGAAGGCCTGGCCGGGGTCGAGG
>Ga0208609_100444_pt1 | contig 16077 bp, 13 predicted proteins | sample SubbioR11_8A_Apr_FD_184813 | JGI IMG/M metagenome (GOLD analysis project Ga0208609, IMG submission 184813) | Serpentinite rock and fluid subsurface biosphere microbial communities from McLaughlin Reserve, California, USA - CR11_8A_Apr (SPAdes) | ecosystem: Environmental > Terrestrial > Deep...
GGCGACACCACGCGCGATCGCATCGCGGCGTCGCGCTGCAGCGCCTTGTCACCTGTGACGAGCAACAGGTCCGGCTTGGCGGCCAGCAGGTCCCACAGCTGTTGATCGCCGGGGTCTGGCGCCGGCGAGCCGACGCCTGGGGGCAAGACGATGGCGTGCTGGGCGATGTCGGTCAGCAGCGTCTCGACCTCCGCTACCGTCAGCCCATGCAGCTTGCGCAGGGCCGGGCGTACCAGCACGTCTCGGTACTCGGCCAGCAGGGCTTCGGACACGACAAACGGGAAGGCCGCCGCCAGCATGCCGTCGAGGATGCGCGCCACCGGGGACGTGGCGTTGCCGGTCAGCAGCCCGGCAACCACCACGTTGGTGTCGACGATGACGGCCTGACGGCTCACGACTTGCGCCGCACCGCCCGCACGTGCTCCTGCGCCACTGCCAGTGCCTGGTCGTCGGGCAGCTTGCTGTGTGCTCGAGCGCGACGCACCAGATCACGCGCGTCGGCGCGCGACTTGATGCCGTAGAAGTCCAGGCTTTCGTCGATCAGTTGCCCGATCGTCTTGTCGCGCTGCACGGCTGCTTCCTTCAGCGCCTTGTAGCGAGCCTCGGACAGGGTGATGGTCAGGCGGCTCATGTCGGCCTCGCATTGGTGCTTTGACACCAATATGCTAGCGCGCCGTCGCGCAGACGACAAATCGGGCCTGGCGCCGACTGTCAAGGCGGCTTGCGCTGCTTCACGCGCTTCATCGTGAGCGCCGAGCAGATGGAGATCAGCCGGCTGCGCGCCGAGCTGGCGCGCGTCAAGATGGAGCGCGACAGCCTGGGAGAAGCGACGGCGTACTTCGCAAAAGCCCAGTCATGACGCGCGGCAGCGTCATCGACGCGCTGCGCATGGCCTGGTTCAAGCGGCATCCGAGCAAGCAGGCCGGGCCGATCTTCCACAGCGACAGAGGCAGCCAGTACGCCAGCCAGGACTTCAGGGACGTGCTGGCGGAATACGGCTGCACGGCCTACGCTTCGCGACACGGCGCCAGGCCAGGGACGGAGTCATCGCCTGGCTGCTCTGGTACAACCAGACCCAACTGCACTCGACGCTGGCCCACGTCAGCCCGATGCGGCTCGAGCAAGACTGGCTTGCCGCCCAGAGGCCAGGCCAGTCAATTCGTGACTCGGCCAGGGAGTGCGGATTCCAGGGGCAAGGTCAGCAATGCGGCAACTCGACATCTTCGACGACGGCCGCGACCTGATGCGGGTCAACGAGGTCGCCGCAGCGATCGCCGGCGACGACCTGGCCGCGGCCAGCGCGGCGCTGGCCGCGCTGCAAGCCGAGTTTCCCGACCACGCCGGCATCGGCCCGGCCAGCGCGCTGGTCGCGGCGATGCACTCGCGCGCGGCGACGCCCTTCGGCGATGCGGGCGCGGCGCTGGCCGCGCGCGACGAGCTCGAATCGCGGCTGGCCCCGGCCGCGCAGGCCCTGCTCGGCAGCGACGATGCGCGCCGCTGGCTGGCCGCGCGGCTGCGCGCGCTGGCCGCCCGCGCGGCGCGCCTGCCCTGGCAGGCGTCGCAAGCGCGCGCGCACGCGGCCGGGCTGTACCTGGCTGCCGGCGCCTGGCCCGAGGCGCTCGCCGCGGCCAGCAGCATCGAGTCCTGGCGGCGCCAGCCGCAGCCGCTGGCCTGGGCCGCCGAAGCGACCTGGCGGCACCTGGGCGCCGACGCCGGCTGGCCGCTGCTGGCCGAGCTGGCCTGGCTCGCGCCGCCGCGCGCCGCGGCGCTGGCCCGGGCCCTGGCCGCGACACCTCACGAGCGACGGCTCGCGCGCTGGCTGACGGCGTTCGAGGCCGACCTCGACGGCGAGGACCATGACTGGTTGCCCGCCTGGCTGCTGGTCGAGCAGCCGCTGCTGGCCGGCCCGCTCGCGGCGGCGCAAGCCCAGCGCGACAGCCCGCCCGAGCGGGCGTTCAGGACCGTGCTCGCGCTGCTACGGCTCGAGCGCGAAGGCCGCCAGCGCGAGATCGCCGAGCAGCGCCGCCTGCTGCGCGACCTGCACCCCGGGCTGTTCGCGCTCTATCTGAAGACGCGTTGAGCCGACACCCCACCCGCCGCCGGACCGCTGCCCGACGCCCCCGCCCGCTCGCGGCAACCTCGCGCGGGCTCCCGCCGCACGGGGCGCCGGGCCCGCGTGGCATCATCGCGCCCGCCCCCGCCGGGGCCGCTGCTGCAGACGCCCGGGCGGCGTGCCGAGGCGGCGCGGACTTGACTTATCCCCATTTCTCGTGCTGCGGCGCAACGCACACGCGGCTCCCAAGGCGCCCCGGGAGCAATCCCGCCGCCGCCGCTAAGCACTTGATTTGTAACGATGAGCCCGGCTGCTGCGGCATGCGGCAGGGTGAGTTATCCCCTGTCGGCACAAGCGCTTAGCGCAGTCGCGGGCAGGATGCCCACAAAGTTATCCACAACAACCGTGGACAGTTGCTAAAACCTCAATAAATCATGAGCTTGGCGGGTTTGCTTGAGGTGGATCCGAGGTTCGGGGCATGACTGCCCTGCCGCCGGCGCCGCCCGCGGCGGCCGCGCCGCGCGTGCGCGTGGCCGTCGACGCGCCGCAGCACAGCGGGCTGGGCAGCGTGCTCGACTACACCCACCCCGTCGCCCTGGCGCCGGGCACGCTGGTGCGCGCTCCGCTGGGCCGGCGCGAGGTGGCGGGCATCGTCTGGCCGGCGGCCGCCGACGGCGACCCGGCGCCGGTGGCCGACGCGGCGCTGCGCCCGCTGGCGCAGGTGCTCGCTGCGCTGCCGCCGCTGCCGCCGGCGTGGCTGGCGCTGGTGGCCTTTGCCGCGGCGTACTACCAGCGCAGCCCCGGCGAGCTGGCGCTGGCGGTGCTGCCGCCGCCGCTGCGCGAGCTCGACGCGGTGCGGCTGCAGCGCCGCCTCGCGCGGCTGCGCGCGCCGGCGGCAACGCCGCGCGAGCCGCCGCCGCCGCTGACGCCGCAGCAGGTGGCCGCGCTCGAGGCGCTGCACGCGCCGGAGGCGCCCGCGCAGGCCCCGGCGACGACGCTGCTCCACGGCGCCACCGGCAGCGGCAAGACCGAGGTCTATCTGCACGCCGCGGCGCGCGCGCTGGCCGCCGGCCGCCAGGTGCTGGTGCTGGTGCCCGAGATCAACCTGACGCCGCAGCTCGAGTCGCGCTTTGCCGCGCGCTTCGGCGCCGAGCGCGTGGTCACGCTGCACAGCGCGCTGACCCCGGCGCAGCGGTTGCGCCACTGGCTGCGCGCCCAGCTCGGCCAGGCCGAGCTGGTGCTGGGCACGCGCATGGCGGTGTTCGCGCCGCTGTCGCAGCTCGGGCTGATCGTCGTCGACGAGGAGCACGACGCCTCGTTCAAGCAGCAGGAAGGTGCGCGCTACTCGGCGCGCGACCTCGCCGTCTGGCGCGGCCGCCACGAGGGCGTGCCGGTGCTGCTGGGCTCGGCGACGCCCTCGCTCGAGACCTGGCACAACGCCGCGCAGGGCCGCTACCGCCGCGTGAGCCTGCCCGAGCGCATCGGCGGCGGCGCGCCGCCGCGGGTGCGGCTGGTCGACCTGGGCGCGCTGCCGCGCGCGGCGCAGCAGCAGGCGCTGGCGCCGCCGCTGCTGGCTGCGCTGCAGCAGCGCCTGGCCGCCGGCGAGCAGAGCCTGCTGCTGCTCAACCGCCGCGGCTACGCGCCGGTGCTGCATTGCGGCGCCTGCGGCTGGAAGAGCGGCTGCCCGCATTGCAGCGCCTGGCGCGTCTTCCACAAGCGCGACCGCACGCTGCGCTGCCACCACTGCGGCCTCACGCAGCCGGTGCCACGGGCCTGCCCGGACTGCGGCAACCAGGACATCGCGCCGGTCGGCCGCGGCACCGAGCGGCTCGCCGAGCAGATCGCGGACCTGCTGCCGGCGGCGCGGGTCGCGCGCATCGACGCCGACAGCGCGCGCGCCGCCGGCGCGCTCGAGGCCCAGCTGGCCGCCGTGCACGCCGGCGAGGTCGACGTGCTGGTCGGCACGCAGATGGTCGCCAAGGGCCATGACTTCCGCCGCATCACGCTGGTGGCGGCGGTCAACCCGGACGGCGCGCTCTACGCCAGCGACTTCCGCGGCCCCGAGCGGCTGTTCGCGCTGCTGATGCAGGCCGGCGGCCGTGCCGGGCGCGACGCCGCGCACGCCGCGGCCAGCGAGCTGTGGGTGCAGACCTGGCACCCGCGCCACCCGCTGTACGCGGCGCTCGTGCGGCATGACTTCGAGGCCTTCGCCGCCAGCCAGCTCGCCGAGCGCGAGGCCGCCGGGCTGCCGCCGGCGACCCACCTGGCGCTGCTGCGCGCCGAGGCGCGCAGCGCGCAGACCGCCACCGACTTCCTGCGCGCCGCCTCGGGCTGCGCCGCCGCGCTGCCCGAGGCCGCCGGCGTCAGCCTGTACCCGCCGGTGCCGCCGCCGCTGGCGCGGGTGGCCGACGTCGAGCGCATGCAGATGCTCGTCGAGTCGCGCTCGCGCGCCGCGCTGCAGCGCCTGCTCGCCGCCTGGGTGCCCGCGCTGCACGCGCTGCGCGGCGCGCACAAGGGACTGGCGCGCTGGGCGATCGACGTCGATCCGCTGGCGATCTGAAGCCCTTGCGGCGCGACAATGCCCGCCACGCCACGCCGCGGCCCCGGCCGCCGCCTCCGCACCGCGCCCCACCCACCCCGACCGCCCGATGACCGACGCCCTCGAGTCCGCCCGCGCGCATTTCCTGGCCGGCCTGCAGCACCTGCAGGCGCAGCGGCTCGACGACGCCGCGCGCAGCTTCGAGGCCGCGCTGGCGCTGGCGCCGGGGCGCGCGTCGGTGCTGACCAACCTCGGCGCGGTGCGCCTGATGCAGGGCCGGCCGGCGGCTGCGCTGGCGCCGCTCGAGGCGGCCACCGCCGCCGAGCCCGAGCGCGCCGAGGGCTGGCTGCAGCGCGGCCTCGCCCTCGACGCCCTGGGCCGCGAGGCGCCCGCGCTGGCCTGCTTCGAGCGCGCGCTCGCGCTGGCCCCCGACGAGCCCGAGGCGCGGCTGCGCGCGGCGCGCCTGCTCAACCGCGACGGCCGCCACGCCCAGGCGCTGGCCCACCTCGAGCAACTGCTGCGCGCGCACCCGCAGCATGCGCGCGGCTGGTCGCTGCAAGGCCAGACGCTGCAGAGCCTGCAGCAGCATGCCCAGGCGCTGCCCGCGTACGAGCGCGCCCTCGCGCTCGAGCCGACGCAGGCCTGGACCTGGACCCTGCTGGGCGGCCTGCTCAAGGACCTCGGCCGCCGCGCCGAGGCGCGGCGCGCGTTCGAGCAGGCCATCGCGCAGGGCGGCGACGCCGACTACAACGGCTACTTCATCGCCGCGCTCGACGGCGGCAGTGCGCCGACGCGCGCACCCGGCGCGTACGTGCAGCAGCTCTTCGACGGCTACGCCGGCAGCTTCGACGAGCACCTGGTGCAGGTCCTGCAGTACCGCTCGCCGGCGATGCTCGCCGAGCGGCTGCGCCGGCTCGGGCGGCGCTTCCGGCACGCGCTCGACCTGGGCTGCGGCACCGGGCTGTGCGGCCCGCTGCTCGCGCCGCTGGCGGCGCGGGTCGACGGCCTCGACCTGTCGCAGGGCATGCTCGACAAGGCCGCCGCGCTGGGCGTGTACACCCGGCTGACGCGCGCCGACCTCGTCGACCACCTCGACCACCTCGCCGGCCAGGGCGGCGAGGCAAGCCACGACCTGCTGCTCGCGGCCGACGTCTTCACCTACCTCGGCGACCTCGACGCCGTGCACGCCAGCGCGCAGCGCGTGCTCGAGCCTGCCGGCGTGCTGTGCTACTCGGTCGAGCGCGCGGCCGACGCGGTCGACTTCGAGCTGCGCGAGAGCCTGCGCTACGCGCACGGCGAGCCCTACCTGCGCGCGCTCGCGCAGCGCCACGGCTACGAGGTGCTGGGCATCGAGCGCGCGACGCTGCGCGAGGACCAGCGCCGCCCGATCGAGGGCCTGCTGGTGCTGCTGCAGCGGCGTTGAGGCCGCAGCGTCGATGCCGCGGCACCCGGGCCGCGCCGCCGCTTCAGCCCGCCGGCGTCGCGCCGAACAGCGCGGCCAGCAGCGAGAAGCTGACGAACGCCGCCGCCGTCGAGGCCAGGATGATGCGCGCGATGCGGCCGTTGTCGGCGCCGTAGCGCTCGGCCAGCAGCGAGACGTTGCTCGCGCTGGGCAGCGCCGCAGCCAGGGTCAGCACGAGGAGCTGGAAGGCGCTCAGCGGCGCACCGAGCTGGATCGCCGCGGCGCCGACGGCGAATACCAGCAGCGGGTGCAGCAGCAGCTTGACCGCGGCCACCGGCAGGTACAGCGCGAGCGGCGTGCGGGTGTGCGCGTGCTGGCCGGCGCGCCAGAGCACCGCGCCGATCGTGAACAGCGCGACCGGGGTCGCGGCGTCGGCGAGCAGGCGCACGACTTCGGCCAGCGGCCCGGGCAGCGCCAGCCCGGCCACCGAGAACAGTGCGCCGGCGGCGATCGCCCAGGGCAGCGGGTTGGCCAGCGTGCCGCGCAGCGCCCGCCGCGCGGCCGCGCGCGTGCCGCCGCCGCTGGCGTCGTGGGCCTGGGCCAGCGCGATGCACAGCGAGGTCGTCACGAACAGGTCGGCCAGCACGATCGCGATCACCGGCCCGGCCGCCGCCGGGCCGAGCAGCGCCACCAGCAGCGGCACGCCCATGAAGCCGGTGTTCGGAAACGCCGCGACCAGCGCGCCGAAGGCCGCGTCCTTCAGGTTGACCGGCCCGAGGGTGCAGGCGATGGTGACGAAGACCACGAGCAGCGCGCAGACCAGCCAGACCGCCAGCACCACCGGGTTGAGCAGCTCGAGGATCGGCGTCTCGGCGCCGAAGCGAAACAGCATCGCCGGCAGCGCGAAGTACAGCACGAAGGCGTTGAGCCCGGGAATGGCCGCCTCGGGCAGCACGCGCCGCTGCGCGGCCAGGTAGCCCGCCAGCACGAGCGCGAAGAACGGCACGGTGACGGCGAGGACGGCGGACATCGGCGCGCAGTATCGCAACGTCGGCGCGGCGCGCCGGCGCGCCGCAGCGCGGCGCTCAGGCCGCCTGCGGCCCCGGCCGCCCGGCCTCGACGACCCAGCGCGAGAGCACCTCGACCGCGCTGGCCGGGTCGGTGACGTCGGCCACGCCCATCAGCTCGGCGTCGAGCCGGCCGGCGTGCAGTGCGAAGCGCGCGTAGCCGCGGCGGTCGGCGCGGCCGTGCAGCAGGTGCGGGTTGAAGCCCCGCGCCATCGCCACCCGCGCCGGGCTCAGCGCCGAGCGGCTGCTGATCGAGGTGCCGACGAACTCGCTGGCGACGACCGGCGCGCGCGGGTCGTCGTAGTCGGCCTTGAGTTCGGCGACCCAGTGCATGTGGACGTCGCCGCCGAGCGCGACGACGCCGGGCACGCGCCGGCGGGCCACCTCGCCGAGCAGGCGCGCGCGCGCCGGCGCGTAGCCCTCCCAGCCGTCGGTCCAGACCAGCGCGGTGTCGTCGGCGGCGTCGCCCCAGGCCAGGCGCGCCATCAGCGTCTGCTGGGCGAGCAGGTTCCAGGGCCGCTGCAGGTCCCAGCCCTCGGCCAGCCAGCGCTCCTGCGCGTGGCCCAGCGGGCTGCGGCGCTCGTCGGCCAGCGCCGGGCAGGCCGCACGCGGCACCAGCGCCGAGCCGCCGCGGCCCGGCCGCGGGCAGGCCTGCGGGTCGCGCCACTGGCGGTTGTCGAGCCAGTGCAGGCGCGCCAGCCGGCCCCAGTCGAGCCGGCCGTGCATGCGCATCGCGCCGCCGGCAGTGTGCAGGTCGGGCCGCGCCGCGGCCGGCAGCGGCATGTGCTCCCAGTACGCCTGGTAGGCCGCGGCGCGCTGCGCGGCGAAGTCGGGCTGCAGCAACTGGCCCTGCAGGCCGGCGTAGTCGTTGTCGACCTCGTGGTCGTCCCAGACCAGCAGCCAGGGCGCTGCCGCATGCGCGGCCTGCAGCAGCGGGTCGCTCTTGTAGGTGGCGTGGCGCGCGCGGTACTGCGCGAGCGTGCTCACCAGGCCGCCCTCGTGGTGGCGCAGCGCGTCGGGGCGCGAGGCGTATTCGTAGATGTAGTCGCCGAGGAAGAGCACCAGGTCGGGCGCGTCGGCGGCGACCTGCCGCCAGGCCGCGTAGTGGCCGGCGTCGTAGCGCTGGCAACTGGCGATCGCAAAGCGCAGGCCCGCGCTCGCCTCGGCCGCCGGCGCGGTGCGCGTGCGCCCGTGCGCGCTGCGCTCGCCCAGCGCCTCGAAGCGGTACCAGTACCAGCGCCCGGCGTCGAGCCCGGCGGGCTCGGCGTGCACGCTGTGCGCCCAGGCCGCCTCGGCCCGGGCCACGCCCTGCGCGGCGAGGCGGGTGAAGCCCGCGTCGTGCGCCAGCTCCCAGCGCACCTCGACCTGCGCCGGCAGCCCGGGGCCGGTCAGCCGCGTCCACAGCACGACGCCGTCGGCCTGCGGGTGGCCCGAGGCCACGCCCAGCGCAAAGCGCGGCGCGGCGGCGGTGCCGACCGCGCGCACGATCCAGGGCGCGACGCCCAGGCCGGCGGCGGCCAGCGCACCGCCCAGCAGCAGTCGGCGACGCGGGCTCCTCATGCCGGGCGAGTATCGCCTGCCGCAGCCCGCAGCCCGCCTGCCCAGGCCCGGGCGGCGGGGGCAGCGCCGCTATCATCCGCGGCCCTGCGCCCCTGCGCCCCGCCCCGGGGCGCGCCCAGCCGGCTGCCATGCCCGACGCCCCCGCCCCGCTCAACCCCGCGCAGTACGCCGCCGTGGTCCACCTGGCCACGCCCTGCCTGGTGCTGGCCGGTGCGGGCTCGGGCAAGACGCGGGTGATCACGCACAAGATCGCGCACCTGCTGGCCAGCGGGGCAGCGCCGGCGCGCGTCGCGGCGATCACCTTCACCAACAAGGCCGCCGCCGAGATGCGCGAGCGCGCCAAGGCGCTGGTCGGGGCGCGTGCCGCGCGCGAGCTGGTCGTGTCGACCTTCCACAGCCTGGGCGTGCGGTTGCTGCGCGCCGACGGCGAGCGCATCGGGCTCAAGGCCAATTTCTCGATCCTCGACGCCGACGACGGGCTGGGCCTGCTGCGCGACGCCGGCGGCACCACCGACGCCAGGACCGCGCGCCAGTGGCAATGGGCGATCAGCCGCTGGAAGAACGCCGGGCTCGACGCCGCGCAGGCGCTGGCCGCCGCGCGCAGCGACGACGAGGCGGTCGCCGCGCGCGTGATGCAGCGCTACCAGGAGCGGCTGGCGGCGTACCAGGCGGTCGACTTCGACGACCTGATCGGCCTGCCGCTGGCCCTGCTGCAGCGCGACGCCCAGGCCCGCGAGCGCTGGCGCGCGGCCTTCGCGCATGTGCTGGTCGACGAGTACCAGGACACCAACGCCGTGCAGTACGAGCTGCTCAGGATGCTGGTCGGCGCCGAGGGCGTGTTCACCGCGGTCGGCGACGACGACCAGAGCATCTACGGCTGGCGCGGCGCGACGCTGGACAACCTCAAGCGGCTGCCGCAGGACTACCCGCGGCTCAAGGTCATCGCGCTCGAGCAGAACTACCGCTCGACCGGGCAGATCCTGCGCGCGGCCAACGCGGTGATCGCCGGCAACCCCAAGCTCTACCCGAAGTCGCTGTGGAGCGCGCTGGGCGAGGGCGAGCCGGTGCGCGTGCTCGAGTGCGACGGCGAGGAGCACGAGGCCGAGCGCGCGGTGGCCTTGGTCCAGGGCTTGCGCGGCCAGGGCGCTGCGGCGAAGTGGTCGGACTTCGCCGTGCTCTACCGCGCCAACCACCAGTCGCGGGCCTTCGAGCAGAAGCTGCGCGCGGCGCAGATCCCGTACAAGGTCTCGGGCGGGCAGAGCTTCTTCGACCGCGCCGAGATCAAGGACCTGACGGCCTGGCTGCGCCTGCTCGTCAACGCCGACGACGACCCGGCCTTCCTGCGCGCGGTGACCACGCCGAAGCGCGGCATCGGCACGACCACGCTCACCCGGCTGGGCGAGTTTGCCGGCCAGTGGAAGACCAGCCTGTGCACGGCGCTGCACTCGCCGCTGCTCGACACCGCGCTGGGCGCCAAGGCCGCGGCCTCGCTGCGCGAGTTCGGCCGCTACCTCAACGACCTCGAGTACCGCGCGCGCCGCACCGAGGGCGCCGAAGCGGCCAGGGCGCTGCTGCTCGAATGGCTGGCCGACATCGGCTACGAGCAGCACCTGCACGACGGCGAGGACAGCGCCAAGCTGGCCGCCGCGCGCTGGACCCATGTGCTCGACTTCGTCGACTGGATCGCGCGGCGCTGCGGCGGCGAGATCGAGCCCGACGGCAGCGGCGTCGAGTCCGAGCGGCGCAGCGTGCTGCAGGTCGCGCAGACGATCAGCGTGATCCTCAGCCTGGCCGAGCGCGGCGGCGAGCAGGACGTGCTCACCCTGTCGACGCTGCACGCGGCCAAGGGGCTGGAGTGGCCGCATGTCTTCCTGGCCGGGGTCAACGAGGGCCTGCTGCCGTTCAAGTCCGACGGCGAGGACGCCGACGCCGGCCGCATCGAGGAGGAGCGGCGGCTGATGTACGTGGGCATCACGCGGGCGCAGCGCACGCTGGCCGTCAGCACCCTGCGCCGGCGCAAGCGCGGGCGCGAGACGGTGGCCGGGGTGCCCAGCCGCTTCATCGCCGAGATGAAGCTGCACGAGGCGCAGCCGCAGGTCGACCCGCGCGAGAAGCTCAGGCAGTTGCGCGCGCAACTCGCGGCGCGCAGCGCGCAGGCCGCGCCGGCTGAAGGTTGAAGGTTGACGCACCGGGGCCGCGCACCAGCGCGGCCGCTGCGGTTGGCGTCTGCGTCTGCGTCTGCGTCTGCGTCTGCGGCGCTCAGCGCGCCGGCGCCGGCGGCTGCGGCGGCACGGGCGCCGCCGGCGTGACCGCCGCCGCGGCCTGCAGCGGGAAGCGCTCGAAGGCCAGCGCGACTGCGCGCGCGAGCGCCGCCGGCAGTTCGTCGGGCCTGCGGGCGCTGATGTCTTCGGTGACCACGGCTTCCCAGACGGTCTGGCGGCGCTGCGCGTCGACCAGGTCGATGCGCAGCGTGCTCGCGCGAAACGGCCGCAGCTCGGTGGCGTCGACCCACATCGGCCAGCCGGCGTAGATGCCGTGGCGCCAGCCATGCGCGCCGATGCCCAGCACCGGCGCCGGCACGGCGCGCAGGCGCTCCTCGTCGTGCAGGTGGAAGTCGACCCGCAACTGCGGCGCGGCGGCGTCGAAGCGCAGGCCGCGCGCCTCGAGCTCGCGCTGCGTCGCCGCGACCAGGTGCTGCGAGACGATGGTGCGGTAGCCGGCGCGGTCGGTGCCCAGCGGGGTCGCGAAGCCGAAGCTGCGCAGCGCGCCGAGGTCGACCGCCGGCGCGGTCTTGACCTGGACCTGGGGCACCGCGGCGCAGCCGGCCAGCAGCGCTGCGCCGGCCAGCGCAGCGGCGATCAGGGGGCGGCGGGCGATGCGGTTCATCGAGCTCGGCGGGCAGGGGCGCACAACCCTCAGGATAACGTCCGGCGCGGCGGCGGGGTTGACCGCGCCGGCAGCCACCGCGCGGCTTCAGCCGGCATCGTGCACGACGCCCTCGTGCAGCGCCAGCGCGCCGCTGGCGGCGAGCTCGGCGAGCAAGGCGTCGCCCCAGTCCGCCAGGCTGCCCGCAGGGTGGCCGAGCTGGCGCCAGGCCTGGTGCAGGTACGGCGTGTCGGCCAGCCACTGCCGCAGTGCCGCCAGCGGCTGCGAGCGCACCTCCATCAGGTGGTACTTGAGCAGCACCTTGGCGGCGTAGCGGGTGTGGCGGGCGGGGTCGGCGCGCATCGTGGCCAGCCGCGCGCGGGCGCGGGCGAGGGCGCCGGCGACGTCGGCAAACGGCGCGCCGTGGCCGGGGATGACCCAGCGCGCGTCGAGCCCGGCGATCAGGTCCAGCGTCGCGGCGACGTCGTCGAAGCCGGGCTCGCCGGCGAGCTCGGGAAAGACCACGCCGAAGCCGTTCTCCCACAGCGCATCGGCCGAGATCAGCACGCCCTGCGCGTCGTCGTAGAGCACGACCGAATGCGGGTCGTGGCCCGGCGCGGCCAGCACCTGCCAGCCGCACCGTCCCACGCGCAGCGTGCTGCCCGGCTCGATTCGGCCCTGCGGCACGAAGCGCTCGCAGCGCTGGCGCGTCGCGGCGTAGCTCAGCGCCTGCTCGTCCCAGTCGAGCACGGCCTGCCACTGCCCCGGCGGGATGCGCACGGGCGCGCCGAACTCGCGCTGCAGCGCGGCGTTGCCGCCGCAGTGGTCGGAGTGCAGGTGGGTGTTGACGACGGCGGCCAGGGGCTCGCCGCGCAGGCCGTGGTGCAGCAACTGCACGGTCTGTGCCGCGTGCAGGCAGTGGCTGCTGTCGACCAGCACCGCGCCCTCGCCTTCGCCGGCCAGCAGCACGTTGTTCGACGACAGCCAGCCGCGCTCGAAGACGCTCAGGCCAGGGTGCAGGGTGGGGTCGGTGCGCATCGGCGGCGATGGTAGTGCGCCGCGGCCACCCGTGCTGCGCGGGCGCGGGTGGCCCTTCAGGCGAGCGCTGCGACGCCCTGCGGGCGCAGCCGCGCCAGCAGCCAGTGCGCGGTGCGCAGCAGGCGCGCGTCGTCGTCGCGGCGGCCGACCAGTTGCACGCCGATCGGCAGGCCGCGCGCGTCGTGCAGCAGTGGCAGGGCGAGCGCGGGCACGCCGCTGGCCGTCCACAGCGTGCAGTAGACCGGGTCGCCGGTCGAGTCCAGCCCAGCCGGCGCGCTGCCCGGGGCGGCCGGGGCCAGCACCGCGTCGAACCCGGCCAACGCGGCGTCGAGCGCATCGGCCCAGGCGGCGATGCGGCGCAGCGCGTCGCGGTGGGCGTGCGCCGGGGTCTGCCGGCCGCGCTCGATCTGCCCGCGCAGCGAGGCCGACAGCCGCTCGCCGCCGCGGTCATGGAGCTCGCCGTACGAGCCGGCGATCTCGGCTTCCATGACCAGCCGGTGGGCATCGATGACGGCCTCGGCGCCGGCCGGCAAGGCCAGCGGCGCGAGCCCCACCCCCTGCGCAGCCAGCCGCTCGCGCAGCGCAGCCAGGGCCGCGCGCGCGTCGGCGGTGAGCCGCCCGGCGGGCGGCGGCTCGACCCAGCCCAGCCGCGGCGGCAGCGGCGGCGGCTGCAGGCAGGTCGCGAGCAGCGCCGGCGTGGCCCGCGGCCGGCTGGCCGGGTCGCCGGGGTCGGCGCCGCACAGCACCTGCGCCAGCAGCGCGGCGTCGGCCACGCTGCGCGCGAAGACGCCGATCTGGTCGAAGCTCGGCGACTGCTCGAGCACGCCGGTGCGCGCGATCCAGCCGAAGCTGGGCTTGTAGCCGACCACGCCGCAGAACGCCGCCGGGCGGATCACCGAGCCGTTGGTCTGCGTGCCCACGGCCAGCGGCACCTGGCCGGCGGCGACCGCCGCTGCCGACCCGCTCGACGAGCCGCCCGGGGTGTGGCCAGGGTCGTGCGGGTTGCGCGTGCGCCCCGGCGCGTAGGTCGCCAGCTCGGTCGTCACGGTCTTGCCCAGGACCAGCGCGCCGGCCGCGCGCAGCCGCTGCACCAGCACCGCGTCACGCCGCGGCTGGCGGCCGGCATGCAGCACGCAGCCATGCTCGGTCGGCAGGTCGGCGGTGTCGATGACGTCCTTGAGCCCGACCGCCAGGCCGTACAGCGGCGCGCCGCATGCGGCCTCGCCCTGCGCAGCCAGCGCGGCGGCCTGCGCGAGCACATGGCCGGCGTCGAGCGCCTGCCAGGCCTGGACCGCAGGCTCGGTCGCGGCCACCCGCGCAAGCAGCGCCTGCGCATAGTCGGCCACCGTCAGCGTGCCCGCACGCAGCCGCGCGAGGGCTTCGAGCGCGCCGAGGTGGTGCAGTGGCGGGTCAGGCGAGTCCATCGGGAGGCTCTGGAGTGAAGCAGCAGCGGTGTGGCTGCGGCCGGCGCTGCGGTCGGTCGGCAATGCCGATGCCTGATTCAGGACTGTTCGGATACATGCTTGTGCTGTGACTTTCAGCACCGGCCCGTGTCTGCGATCGAGCCCGGCTCCGCGACGGCGGAGTCTGAAGTTGCTGATCTTGCGCCTGATGCCACCTGGGTTGGAGTGACCGCGGCGGCGCTCTCGGCGAGCAGCGCTGCGCGCCAGATGGGCTCGGGAGAGTGGGCCGCAGCTTGCGGCATTCTGCGCTCGATCACCCGCACCGCGTGGCTGAAGCGCAGGCGCTCCGCATCGAGTGCGCGATCCCATGCCGCCCGGGCCCTCATTCTCGCTGCGCGCATCCAGGGCGAGGTCGGCAGCCACCACGCCCTGGCTGCCGCCGGTGGCGCTCGCAAGGCGCTTCGCGGCCGTTGACGTGCGAATTTTCAGTAGCTACAGTAAACTGTGCGCATCGTCTTCGATCCGTCCAAAGACAGGATCAACCAGTCCAGGCACGGGCTCTCGCTGTCGTTCGCCAGGCAACTCGTCTGGGACGAGGCTCTGGTCTGGGTCGACGAGCGTTACGCCTATGACGAGGTACGAATGGTCGGACTCGTCCCCGAAGGCCATCGCCTCTACTGCGTGGCCTTCGTCGACCGAGGCGGGGTCCGCCGGGTCATCAGCCTGCGCCACGCCGAGCGCCGTGAGGTCAAGCACTATGTCGAAAGCTACCCCTAGGCGAGAGATCGCGCTCCCGACCGAGGCCGAGAACCGCAAGATTCGTCGGGCCGCCAAGGCCGACCCGGACGCCCAGCCCCTGACCGCCAGCCAGCTGCAGGCCATGGTTCCACTGAAGTCGGTGCGCGGCCGCCCGAAGTCCGAGAACAGGAAGCTGCTGGTCTCGGTCCGCTACAGCCCCGAAGTCCTCAGCTACTTTCGCGCCACTGGCGATGGCTGGCAGGCCCGAATGGACGGCGTTCTTCGCGACTACATAGCCAAGCAGGGCACCCGAGGCCGCAAAGGTGCTGCCTAGCGCCTCGTTCGAGAGGCGCCCCGGCTGGGGACGCTCTGCACAAGTCCCGCGCGCCTGTGCTGGCCGCCGAGCGGGCACGCCGGGATGACACCGTCAGGGCTGGGAGCCAATCGCAGCTCGACGGCGGACTTGATCGCAACCCATGCCGCCTGTGTCCGTGCGACAGGCTGCGCAGCGGCGCGCGCCGGGCCTGACGGTGGGCGAGGCGGCGGTAGCGGGCGCGCCGGCGGCTCAGCGTCCTGCGGGGGCCCCGCACCACAGCCCGGCGGCAGCGGCGTCGAGCCGCGCGTGGGTGGCGGCATCGAGCAGGCGGTGGCGCAGCGCGAAATCGAGGGTGGCGAGGGCGGCGTCGGTGGTCATCGCGCCGCTGGCGGCCAGGGCCAGCGCGTCGGCCACCGGCAGCCGGCGCAGCGCGGCGACTTCGCCGTCCTGGTTGCAGGGCTGGACGGTGGCCGGCAGCGCGAGGTCCCAGACATGCAGGTGCTCGCGCTGCAGGCCCTCGGCGATGTCGCAGTCGAGCGCGACGACGCGGCCCGGGCGGGCGCGGCGCAGGGTCGGCGCGTCGAGACCGGCTTCTTCCCAGCCTTCGCGCAGCAGCGCCTGCCAGGGCGTCTGGCCGTGCGGCACGCCGCCGCCGATCAGGTTGTCGTGCAGGCCGGGGTCGGTGGGCTTGGTCCAGGCGCGCTGGGCGACCCAGACCGCGACCGGGCGGCCGGCGGCGTCGGCGACGTAGCCGTTGGCGTGCGCGCCCAGCGTCAGCGCGCCCCAGAAGCGCGCCGCGGCGCGCTCGATGACGGCCAGCGGCGTGCGCGTGCGCGGCTGCCACAGCGTGTAGGGCTCGTCGCGCCAGGCGCGGATGCGGCCCTGCTCGCGCAGCGCGGCGTGCAGCTCGGCCAGGCGCGCGTCGAGGTCGGCGAGCGGGCGCAGCCGCACCGCGTCGGCAGCGACGTCGAGCAGACGCGGCCAGCGCGCGAGCGCGTCGAGGTCGGCGCAGGCGACCGCGCCCAGCGGCGTGGCGTCGGCGCCCAGGTACAGCGGCACGCGCGGCACGCGGCGCCGGCGTGCGGCCGGCAGCGCC
>Ga0208609_100446_pt1 | contig 16041 bp, 14 predicted proteins | sample SubbioR11_8A_Apr_FD_184813 | JGI IMG/M metagenome (GOLD analysis project Ga0208609, IMG submission 184813) | Serpentinite rock and fluid subsurface biosphere microbial communities from McLaughlin Reserve, California, USA - CR11_8A_Apr (SPAdes) | ecosystem: Environmental > Terrestrial > Deep...
CGGCGCGACCGCGAAGCGAGCAGCGCAGGGCAGTCGCCGCGCCAGCGGCGACCGCCACAGTGTGAGCCCCCGGCGGCTGGCCTGCGACGCGACACGCCACCCAGCGACACGCCACCCAGCGACACGCCGATCAGCGACACGCCAAACAGCGACACGCCAGACTGCTACAAGCCAACGGCCTTCGTCGCCTCGAATTTCGACCCAGCCTTCGAAAGCAGGCACGAACGAGGCTACCCTTGACAACCGTCAAGGCCGCGCGCGGGCCGGCTTGAAAACTCCCCACCGTCGCCCCAACTGCGGGGCAACCGGAGGACCCCAACGATGCGTTTCGACAAGCTGACCACCGCGTTCCAGCAAGCCCTGGGCGATGCCCAGAGCCTGGCGGTCGCGCGCGACAACCCGTACATCGAGCCCCAGCACCTGCTCGCGGCGATGCTGCAGCAGGCCGATGGCCCCAAGGCCCTGCTCGAGCGGGCCGGCGCCAACACCGCGGCGCTGACCACCGCGATGGAGACGGCCACGCGCAACCTGCCGCAGGTCAGCGGCAGCGGCCAGCCGGTGCAACCCTCGCGCGACCTCGTCGCGCTGCTGCAGGCGGCCGACAAGGAAGCCGGCAAGCGCGGTGACCAGTTCATTGCCAGCGAGATGTTCCTGCTCGCCGCGGCCGACGCCAAGGGCGATTTCGGCGCCACCGTGCGCGGCCATGGCCTCACGCGCAAGGCGCTCGAGGCCGCGATCGAGGCGGTGCGCGGCGGCCAGAAGGTCGACTCGGCCGAGGCCGAGGGCCAGCGCGAGGCGCTCAAGAAGTACACCCTCGACCTCACCGAGCGTGCCCGGCTGGGCAAGCTCGACCCGGTGATCGGCCGCGACGACGAGATCCGGCGCGCGATCCAGGTGCTGCAGCGGCGCACCAAGAACAACCCGGTGCTGATCGGCGAGCCGGGCGTGGGCAAGACCGCGATCGTCGAAGGCCTGGCCCAGCGCATCGTTGCCGGCGAGGTGCCCGAGACGCTCAAGGACAAGCGCGTGCTGTCGCTGGACATGGCCGGCCTGCTGGCCGGCGCCAAGTACCGCGGCGAATTCGAGGAGCGGCTCAAGGCGGTGCTGAAGGAAGTGGCCGCCGACGAAGGCCGCATCATCCTGTTCATCGACGAGCTGCACACCATGGTCGGTGCCGGCAGGGCCGAAGGCGCGATCGACGCCGGCAACATGTTGAAGCCCGCGCTTGCGCGTGGCGAGCTGCACTGCATCGGTGCGACCACGCTCGACGAATACCGCAAGTATGTCGAGAAGGACGCCGCGCTCGAGCGCCGCTTCCAGAAGGTGCTGGTCGACGAGCCCAGCGTCGAGGCCACCGTCGCCATCCTGCGCGGCCTGCAGGAGAAGTACGAGGTGCACCACGGCGTCGAGATCACCGACCCGGCGATCGTCGCCGCGGCCGAGCTGAGCCACCGCTACATCACCGACCGCTTCCTGCCCGACAAGGCCATCGACCTGATCGACGAGGCGGCGGCCAAGATCAAGATCGAGATCGACTCCAAGCCCGAGGCGATGGACAAGCTCGAGCGGCGCCTCATCCAGCTCAAGATCGAGCGCGAGGCGGTACGCAAGGAGAAGGACGAGGCCAGCCTCAAGCGCATGGGGCTGATCGAGGACGAGATCGTCAAGCTCGAGCGCGAGTACGCCGACCTCGACGAGATCTGGAAGGCCGAGAAGGCCCAGGCCCAGGGCAGCGCGCAGGTCAAGGAGGAGATCGACCGCATCAAGTTCCAGATCGAGGAGTGCAAGCGCAAGGGCGACTTCAACAAGGTCGCCGAGTTGCAGTACGGCCGGCTGCCCGAGCTCGAGAAGCGCCTGCACGACGCGCAGGCCAAGGAGACCGCCAAGGCCCGGGGCGCGAAGGCCGGCGGCGTGCCGCAACTGCTGCGCACGCAAGTCGGCGCCGAGGAGATCGCCGAGGTCGTCGCGCGCGCCACCGGCATCCCGGTGGCCAAGCTGATGCAGGGCGAGCGCGACAAGCTGCTGCAGATGGAAGCCCGCCTGCACGAGCGCGTCGTCGGCCAGGACGAGGCCATCACCGCGGTGGCCAACGCCATCCGCCGCAGCCGCGCCGGCCTGTCCGACCCCAACCGGCCGCTGGGCTCGTTCCTGTTCCTCGGCCCCACCGGGGTCGGCAAGACCGAGCTGTGCAAGGCGCTGGCGGGCTTCCTGTTCGACAGCGACGACCACATGGTGCGCATCGACATGAGCGAGTTCATGGAGAAGCACTCGGTCAGCCGGCTGATCGGCGCCCCGCCGGGCTACGTCGGCTACGACGAAGGCGGCGTGCTCACCGAAGCGGTGCGCCGCAAGCCCTACAGCGTGATCCTGTTCGACGAGGTCGAGAAGGCGCACCCCGACGTCTTCAACGTGCTGCTGCAGGTCCTCGACGACGGCCGCCTGACCGACGGCCAGGGCCGCACCGTCGACTTCAAGAACTGCGTGATCGTGATGACCAGCAACCTCGGCAGCCACCTGATCATGCAGATGACCGGGCAGGACCCCGAACTGATCCGCGACGCCGTCTGGGCCGAGGTCAAGACCCACTTCCGGCCCGAGTTTCTCAACCGCATCGACGAGACGGTGGTCTTCCACGCGCTCGACGCGCAGCACATCGAGAATATCGCGCGCATCCAGTTGCGTGCGCTCGAGGCCCGGCTGGCGAAGTTGGAGATGCGGCTCGATGTCTCGCCGGCGGCGCTGGCCGAGATCGCCAAGGTCGGCTTCGACCCGGTGTTCGGCGCGCGCCCGCTCAAGCGCGCGATCCAGCAGCGCATCGAGAACCCGGTCGCCAGGCTGATCCTCGAAGGCCGCTTCGGCCCCAAGGACACCGTGCCCGTCGAGGTCGACAACGGCGTCTTCAGCTTCGGCCGCGTCGTGCACTGAGCGACGACGCGCCGGCCGCCGCGGCTCTCAGTGCGGCGCCGGCTCGTCGTCGATGCGCTCGAGGTGGCGCAGCGCGAGCACCAGCGGCGTCGCGCTGCGGTCGATGACCGCGTGCAGCACCAGCCGCGGCTGGCGCGGCAGCGGCCGCAGGACGAGGTAATGCCCGGCCAGCGTGAGCGCCGCCTCGGGGGTGGCTGCACCCAGCCCCAGGCCGCGCGCGGCCGCCGTCAGCGCCGCGCAGATGGCAGCGCCGTTGGCCGCCAGCGCGGCCGGGCCGGGGCGCGCGCCGGCATGCGCCAGCGTGCGCTGGGTGTCGGCCTCGAAGATGCAGCAACTGACCATGCCCTTGATCTCGAGGCAGCGCTGGACGTAGCGCTGCAGCGGCGAGACCGGCTCGGCGCCGGCCTGCGCCGCGCGCGGCAGCGGCAGCGGCTGCATGGCCAGCGCGGGCGGCGACGCGGACGGTGCTGCCGCAGCAGCCGGCGGCAGGGCCGGCGTCGGTGCCGGGCCGGTGGCCGGCCGCTGCCGGATCGCCAGCGTGACGATCGGCGCCGATGCCCCGGCGTCGGCCAGCGGCGCGTGCAGGTGGTTCCAGGCCTCGACGGTGGCGGCCAGCGCGTCCTCGGCGTCGGCGACGGTGGCTGTCATGCGCGAGTGCACCTGGGTGGCCTCGGTGACCGCGGCGGCATGGCGGGCCAGCACGCCGGTGCCGCGGGTGGGCATCAGCAGCAGCTCGCGGTTGCGCCAGGGGCCGGCGGCGATCGCGTCGTGCAGCGGCTGCAGCGCGGCGGCCAGCGCATGGCCGGGCAGGTCGCCGACCAGCACCGCGCCGACGCGGCTGGCGCCCAGCAGGACGCGGCCGATGGCCTGGCGCTGGCGGGTGTCGGCGTCGGCGTCGGTCGAGTACAGGCGCAGTGGCGCGCCGGCGGCCACCGGCAGCTCGATGAAGTGCAGCGTCGCCAGCGCGACGCCCCAGCCCTGGCTGCGCACGACCAGGCGCTGCGGCACGAGCCGGTGCGCGGTCGCGATGTCGGCCAGCCAGCGCCGCGACTGCGGCGAGCCGATGTCATGCAGCGCGGCGTAGGGCTCGGGGTGCAGCTCGAACTGCTGAGCCAGCGCCTGCGCCGGGTCGTAGACGACGAACAGCTCCCACAGCCCCGGGCCGACGCGGCGGCCGACGCCGGCGTCGGGCCCGGCGCGGTCGGTGTCGGCGAGGATCTGGGTCGGCGCGCCGCCGGCTTGCAGGGTCGGCTGCCAGGCCGCGGGCGGGCCTGGACTGCGGGTCGGGGTGTGGGGCAGGGCCATGGTGTGCTCGGGGCGCAGCGGGGGCGCTGGCTGATCATCGGCGATGCGCGGGCGCCGCTGCAGTCGCGGCAGCGGCGGTTTCGAGCACTGTGCAACGCCGCGCCGCGCCGCGTCCATCCCCAGGATCCGGCGTACGGGTTCGTAGAATGGTCCGCATGGATCAATCCCGCCGGGCCGAGACCGCCGCGCCGGTCGTCGTCGTCGGCGCCGGCCTGGCCGGGCTGGCGGTGGCGCTGGAGCTGGCCGCGCACCGGCGCGTGATCGTGCTGGCCAAGCGCGGCCTGCACGAGGGCGCCACGGCCTGGGCGCAGGGCGGCATCGTCGGCGTGCTCGGCGCCGACGACAGCGTCGAGTCGCATGTGCACGACACGCTGGCCGCCGGCGCCGGCCTGGTCGACGAGCGCGCTGCGCGCCGGGTGGCCGAGCACAGCGCCGAGGCGGTCGCCTGGCTGGTCGCGCAGGGCGTGCCGTTCACCGGCGACGCGCAGGGGCCTCTCGGGCTGCACCTGACGCGCGAGGGCGGGCATGCGGTGCGCCGCATCGCGCATGCCGCCGACGCCACCGGCCGCGCGATCCACGATGCGCTGCTCGCGCGCGTGCGCGCCGAGCCGCGCATCGAGCTGCGCGAGCGCTGGATGGCGGTCGACCTGATCACCTCGCGCCTGCTGCAGCGGCGCGAGCCGCCGCGCTGCTACGGCGTCTATGCGCTCGACATCGAGCGCGGCCGCGTCGAGACCCTGGCCGCCGAGGCCGTCGTGCTGGCCACCGGCGGGCTGGGCAAGGTCTACCGCTACACCAGCAACCCCGACACCGCCACCGGCGACGGCGTCGCGATGGCCTGGCGTGCCGGCTGCCGGGTGGCCAACATGGAGTTCGTGCAGTTCCACCCGACCTGCCTGTACCACCCGCAGGAGCGCAGCTTCCTGCTCACCGAGGCCCTGCGCGGCGAGGGCGCGCTGCTGCGCCTGCCGCTGGGCGCGGCCGGCGACGACGGCTCGCCCTGGGGCCCGCGCTTCATGCCCGCGCATGACGCGCGCGCCGAACTGGCGCCGCGCGACATCGTCGCGCGCGCGATCGACTTCGAGATGAAGCGCCACGGCGTCGACCATGTCTGGCTCGACGCGACCCCGCTCGGCGAGGCCAGGCTGAAGGCGCATTTCCCGACCATCCACGCGCGCTGCCTGGCGCTGGGCATCGACATCGCGCGCCAGCCGATCCCGGTCGTGCCGGCGGCGCACTACAGCTGCGGCGGCGTCGCCACCGACCTCGACGGCCGCACCGACCTCGCCGGCCTGTACGCCGCCGGCGAGACCGGCTGGACCGGGCTGCACGGGGCCAACCGGCTGGCCAGCAACTCGCTGCTCGAGTGCATCGTCGTCGGCCATGCCTGCGCGCGGCACGTCGCCGCCGGCGCGCCGCAGCCCGCACCGGTGCTGCCGGCCTGGGACGAGAGCCGCGTCGAGGACGCCGACGAGCAGGTCGTCATCGCCCACAACTGGGACGAGCTGCGCCTGCTGATGTGGAACTACGTCGGCATCGTGCGCACGACCAAGCGGCTCGAGCGCGCGCTGCACCGCATCGACCTGCTCGATGACGAGATCGGCGAGTACTACGCCAACTTCCGCGTCGGCCGCGACCTGCTCGAGCTGCGCAACCTGGTGGCCTGCGCGCGGCTGATCGTGCGCTCGGCGCTGCAGCGCCACGAGAGCCGCGGCCTGCACTACAGCCGCGACCACCCGCACCTGCTGCCGGTGAGCCTGCCGACGGTGCTCGCGCGCAAGCGCCCGCGCGGCTGAGGCTGAACCCTCAGGTGCGCGCGCCCAGCAGCGTGCGCGCCTGGACGAACTCGTAGGCCGCGCGCACCGCGGCGTCGACCTCGCGCCGGTGCTCGGCGCGGGCCTGCGCGCCGAGGTAGAAGTGCAGGTCGACCGCGTGCCGGATGTAGCGCGGTGGCAGGCGGTTGAGCGCGACGCAGGCGACGTCAGCGAGCAGCCCGCGGTCGTCGCCGATCGCCGGGTAGTCGGCGGCCAGCGCGGCGACGGCTTCGAAGACTGCCGCCTCGTGGTGGTTCTGGACGGTGCTGAAGTCGGCGTGCATCGGCGGGCGTGGGCGCGGGTGGTGGCGGGGTTATCGGCCGCCGCAGGCGCCGGCTGCAGCCCGGGCGCGCGCGGCGGCTGGGGCCGGGCGTGAAATCCGCCGCGCCCGTCGCCAGCGCTGGCTTCAGGCCGCGCCCAGGTTCGGCACGAAGCCCGCACGCGGCTGCGCGATGGCCTGCGGATGGCGGGCGACGAAGTCGAGCATGCGCTCGATGCAGCCGAGCGCGCGCACGCGCACCGGCTCGGGCACGTTGACCTCGCCGCGCCCCTGGGCCAGGCAGTCGACGATGCCCGCCAGCGCGTTCATCGCCATCCACGGGCAGTGCGAGCAGCTCTTGCAGGTCGCGCCGCTGCCGGCGGTCGGCGCCTCGATCAGCGTCTTGCCGGGGGCGAGCTGGCGCATGCGGTGGAACAGCCCGGCGTCGGTGGCGACGATGTACTCGCTGGCGTCGCCCTCGACCACCGCCTTGAGCAGTTGGGAGGTCGAGCCGACCAGGTCGGCCTGCGCGACGACGGCCGCCGGCGACTCCGGGTGCACCAGCACCATCGCGGCCGGGCGCTCGCGGCGCAGCAGCTCGAGCTCGAGGCCCTTGAACTCGTCGTGGACGATGCAGGCGCCGTCCCACAGCAGCATGTCGGCGCCGGTCTGGGCCTGGATGTAGCGGCCCAGGTGCTTGTCGGGCGCCCAAAGGATGCGCCGGCCCTGGCGGTGCAGGTGCTCGACGATGGCCAGCGCGCACGAGCTGGTGACCATCCAGTCGGCGCGCGCCTTGACCGCTGCGCTGGTGTTGGCGTAGACGACGACGCTGCGCTCGGGGTGGGCGTCGCAGAACGCGGCGAAGTCGTCGGCCGGGCAGCCCAGGTCGAGCGAGCAGGTGGCGTCGAGGTCGGGCATCAGCACGCGCTTGTGCGGCGACAGGATCTTGCCCGTCTCGCCCATGAAGCGCACGCCGGCGACGACCAGCGTCGAGGCCGGGTGGTCGCGGCCGAAGCGCGCCATCTCGAGCGAGTCGGCAACGCAGCCGCCGGTGGCCAGCGCGAGGTCCTGGATGTCGCCGGCGACGTAGTAGTGCGCGACCAGCACCGCGTCGTGCGCGGCGAGCAGCGCCGCAGCGCGCGCCAGCGCGGCGGCGCGCTCGGCCGGGGTCAGCGGCGGCGGCACGCGCGCCCAGGCCTGCGCGGTGCAGCTTCGGCCCTCGGCGTCGGGGCGGGTGTAGTCGTAGAGGGTGGTCGCGTTCATCGTCGAGGCCGTCGCGTCGGCGGCCGGGCCGCCGGCGCCGATGGTATGCCAGCGCGGGCGGGCCTGCGCGGCCTGCACGACCAGCCGCGCGCTTCGCTACCATCGCCGGATGTCCGCATCGACGCTGGCCGCGCCGCAGGCGCCCGCACCGCTGCCCTGGCGCACCGAGGCCCGCACGATCGGCCTGGTCGGCCTCGCCCACGGTACCTCGCATTTCTTCCACCTGCTGCTGCCGCCGCTGTTTCCGGCGCTGATCGTCGAGTTCGGCCTGTCGTACTCGGTGCTGGGCCTGCTGGTCACGGTGTTCTTCGTCGTCTCGGGGATCGGGCAGGCGGTCTCGGGCTTCGTCGTCGACCGCATCGGCGCGCGGCCGGTGCTCTACGCGGCGCTGGGCTGCTTCGTCGTCGCCGCGCTGGTCGCGGCCAGCGCCCAGGGCTGGGCCACGCTGATGCTGGCTGCGGCGCTGGCCGGGCTGGGCAACTCGCCGTTCCACCCGGTCGACTTCACGATCCTCAACCGGCGCGTCTCGCGGCCGCGGCTGGGCCATGCCTTCTCGGTGCATGGCATCAGCGGCAGCCTGGGCTGGGCCGCTGCGCCGGTGGTCATGATCGGGCTGAGCGCGCTCACCGGGTCTTGGCGCTGGGCGCTGGTCGCCGCTGGCGGCCTGGCACTGGCGGTGCTGCTGCTGCTGTGGTGGCAGCGCGCGGCGCTCGACGACCGTGCGGGCCACGCGGCCGCCGCCCCGGCGGCGCCGGCAGCGGTGGCCGCCACCGCCGCCGGCGAACACCCGCTGGCCTTCCTGCGCCTGGCCACCGTCTGGCTGTGCTTTGCCTTCTTCTTCTGGAGCACCGCGGCGCTGGCGGCGATCCAGAGCTTCGCCGCGCCGGCGCTGCACAAGATGTACGGCCTGCCGATCGAGGCCACGGCCTTCGTCGTCACCGGCTACATGCTGTTCAGCGCCGCCGGCATGGCCTTGGGCGGCTTCCTCGTCGCCCGCGTCGCCCGGCTCGATGCGGTGATCGCCGCCGCGCTGTCGCTGGCTGCGCTGCTGATGCTGCTGGTGGCCAGCGGCGCGCTGCCGGGGGTCGTGGCGGCGCTGCTTGCGGCGCTGGCCGGGCTGGCCACCGGGCTGGCCGGGCCCTCGCGCGACATGCTGATCCGCCAGGCGGCGCCGCCCGGCGCCACCGGCCGCGTCTACGGCACGGTCTACTGCGGGCTCGACGTCGGCTTTGCGCTCGCCGCGCCGGTCTTCGGCTGGCTGCTCGACCGCGGCCAGGCACCGGGCATCTTCGTCGGGGCGGCGCTGGCGCTGGCGCTGGCGGTGGTGTCGGCCGGCTGGGTCGGCCTGCGGCTGCCGCGCGTGCCGGCGCGCGCGGCCGCCTGAGCGCTGCCCGCGGGCGTTTGCCGGGCCCGGCATACTCGCCACCCCGAGCTCCCCGCTCCCCCGCCGACCCCGAGCGCATGCCCGCATGAACCCGCCTCTGCCGACCCCCACCAGCGACCTGTGCGACGCCCACAGGGGCGATGTCGGCGCCGCCTTGCGCGTGCTGCCGCCGGTCTTTCGCGACTTCGGCGGCGTCGGCGTTTTTGCCGGCCCGGTGGCCACCGTGCGCTGCTTCGAGGACAACTCGCTGGTCAAGGCCGCGCTCGACGAGCCCGGCGGCGGGCGCGTGCTGGTCGTCGCCGGCGGCGGCTCGCTGCGCCGCGCGCTGGTCGGTGGCAACCTCGGCGCGGCGGCAGCGCGCAACGGCTGGGCCGGCATCGTCGTCGATGGCTGCGTGCGCGACGTCGCCGAACTCGCCCGCTGCGCGCTGGGCATCCGCGCGCTGGCGGCGATGCCGCTGGCCACCGACAAGCGCCAGGAGGGTCAGCGCGACGTCGCGGTGCAGGTCCAGGGCGTCTGGCTGCGCCCGGGCGAGCGGCTGGTCGCCGACGCCGACGGCATCGTCGTGCTGCCCGCCGCCTGAAACCGGCGGCCGGGGCCGGCCTCGCTACAATCCCGGCCCATCGGGGTGTAGCGCAGCCTGGTAGCGCAACTGCTTTGGGAGCAGTGGGTCGGATGTTCGAATCATCTCACCCCGACCACCGGCCGGCCGCGCAGCGCGCCATGGCCACAGCGCCGATCAGCGACGAGCGATGAACGACAACGCAGCCGAGTTGCAGGAGCTGGAGGGACTCTTCGAGAAGGTCTCGGGCTATTTCTCGCTGCTGTCGGAGCCGATGCGGCTCAAGATCCTGCACGTGCTGTGCAACACCGAGCGCAGCGTCGGCGACATCGTCCAGACGCTGGGTGCGACCCAGGCCAACGTTTCGCGCCACCTCAACCTGATGCACCGCGCCGGCGTGCTCGCCCGCCGCAAGGACGGCAACCTGGTCTACTACAGCGTCTGCGACGCCGAGGCAGTGCAGCTCTGCCGAACCGTCTCGATCAACATGGCCAGCGCCCCCGAGCCGGCCGTCAAGCGCACCAACCTGCGCCGCTTCATGCCCGCCAAGACCGGTACCTGAGTACCGGCTGCCGGCCGCGGGTTTGTCCCGAGTTCTGTCGCCGTTTGTATATGCGTCAATACGCATACGCGCAATCAAGCGACAGACGCATGACCGAGTTCTCCAAGCCTCCGGGTCGCCTGCGCAAGGCGCCCGAAAACTTCGTCGGCCGCGACTTCAAGCTCGCCGTCGACCAGGAGGGCATGACCGCCGAGCGGCGCAGCTTCCTGCGCAGGAGCTTTGCGGCCGCCGCGGCGTCGGTGGCGGCCGGTGGCGCGCTGGCGCAGGTCGCACCGCAGGGCGAGAGCGCGATCCTCGAGCTGCCCGAGCACACCCGCGGGCTGGGCCAGCCGGTGGCCGCCAGCGGCTACGGCCAGCCGTCGAAGTACGAGGCCGCGCTGCAGCGGCGCCAGAGCCCGGGCCTGACGCGCACCAGCCAGGCCAGCGTCTCGTTCTGCCCGCTGCAGGGCATGTTCGGCATCATCACCGCCAGCGGTCTGCACTTCGAGCGCCACCACCAGGGCTGGTGGGACATCGACCCTTCGCAGCACCGGCTGATGATCAACGGCCTGGTGCGCAAGCCGCTGGTCTTCACCGTCGATGAGCTGATGCGGCTGACGCCGGTCTCGCGCATCCACTTCATCGAGTGCGGCGCCAACACCGCGATGGAGTGGGGCAACGTCGCCGTGCCCACCGTGCAGTACACGCACGGCATGCTCAGCTGCAGCGAGTTCACCGGCGTGCCGCTCAAGGCGCTGCTCGACATGGCCGGCGCCGACTACCGGCGCGGGCGCTTCGTGCTTGGCGAAGGCGCCGACGGCTCGTCGCTGACCCGCACGATCCCGATGGAGCTCGTCGAGTCCGGCGAGGTGATGGTCGCCTATGGCCAGAACGGCGAGATGCTGCGCCCCGAGAACGGCTACCCGCTGCGCCTGGTCGTGCCGGGTGTGCAGGGCGTGAGCTGGGTCAAGTGGTTGCGCCGCATCGAAGTCGGTGACATGAAGTGGGCGACCAAGGACGAGGTCCTGCACTACATCGACCTGATGCCCGATGGCCTGCACCGCCAGTACAGCGGCGTGCAGCAGTGCAAGTCGGTCATCACGACGCCCTCGGGCGGGCAGTTCCTGCTCGAGAAGGGGTTCTACAACATCAGCGGACTGGCCTGGTCAGGGCGCGGCACGATCCGCCGGGTCGACGTCTCGGTCGACGGCGGGCGCAACTGGCGCACCGCACGGCTCGAGCGGCCGGTCGTCAGCAAGGCCCTCACGCGCTTCAACCTCGGCTGGGTATGGGATGGCAAGCCGGCCATCCTGCAGTCGCGCGCGATCGACGACACCGGCTACGTGCAGCCGACCATCGCCCAGTTGCGCGCGATGCGCGGCACGCGGTCGATCTACCACAACAACGCGATCCAGTCCTGGCTGGTGGTCGAGTCCGGGGAGCTCAGCAATGTCCAGGTTTCGTGACGCGCTGGCAGCCTGCGCGCTGGCTGCCGCCTGCACCGTCGTCTGGGCGCAGAGCCTGCCGCCGGGAATCGGCCGTGCGGCCACGCCGGCCGAGGTGCGGGCCTGGGACATCGATGTGCGGCCCGACTTCCAGGGGCTGCCCGTGGGTTCGGGCTCGGTGCGCAAGGGGATGCAGGTCTGGGAGGCGCAGTGCATGTCCTGCCACGGCGTGTTCGGCGAATCCAACGAGGTCTTCCAGCCGCTCGTCGGCGGCACCACCCGCGACGACGTGCGCACCGGCCGAGTCGCTGCGCTGCGCAGCGATGCGCCGCGCACGACGATGATGAAGCTCAGCACCGTCTCCACGCTGTGGGACTACATCAACCGCGCAATGCCCTGGCAGGCGCCCAAGAGCCTGAGCGTCGAGGAGGTCTACGCGGTGACCGCCTACCTGCTGTACCTTGCCGAGGTGGTGCCCGGTGACTTCGTGCTGTCCGACCGCAACATCCGCGACGTGCAGAACCTCATTCCCAACCGCCACGGCAAGACCACGGCCCACGGCAAATGGCTGCCCGATGGCCGCCCGGACGTGCGCAACACGGCCTGCATGCGCGACTGCAAGCCCGGCGAACCCCGGATCACCTCGGCGCTGCCGGCGCATGCCCGCAACGCACATGGCAACCTGGCCGAGCAGCACCGCCGGGTCGGGCCGGTGCGTGCCGTCGACACCACGCAGCCGCCCGGCACCCGGCCGCCAGTCGCGCCCGTGGCGCCCGCGGCGGCCAGCCGTTGAACCCGACCGAGCCGCGGCTGTCCAAGGATTGATGGGGACCGTGATGACGTCAGCCGTTCTGCACCGCTTGCTCGCGGGTGCTTCGCGCATTGCCGGGGGGGCCGGAGCCCAGGTTTCGCAGCGAATGCAGCGCGGCAGCAGTGGGGTCTGGGGACCGGTGCCGACGCCGCCGACGGCGGGTTTGTCCGACAATATCGCCCTGTCTTTCGCCCAGGGGGCGTTGGCCCGGGCTTGCCGCCCCTGTGGGGCGGTTCCGACGCAAAAGGAGTGCATTGGATGAGCATCAATCGACGCAAGGCGCTGCAGGCCACCGGCGGGGCCGGCGTGCTGGGCATGTTCGTGGCGGCGGGCGTGATCACCCCGCTCGAAGCGCAGGCTGCGGCGCGCAACGCCGCGGCTTTCGACGCCAAGGACCTCAACGGTGCGATCCGGGCCTTCGGCCCCAACGCCACCGTGTCCGACCGCATCACGATCACCGGGCCCGACATCGCCGAGAACGGCGCGGTGGTCCCGGTCGGCGCCAACACCACCTTGCCCAATGTCGAGATGATCGCGCTGCTGGTCGAGAAGAACCCGGCACCGCTGGCCGCGGCGTTCATGACCTCGCCGGACATGGAGCCGTTCGTCGCGACGCGCGTCAAGATGGGCCAGACCTCCGACGTCTACGCGCTCGTGCGCGCCGACGGCCGGCTGCACATGGCCAGGCGCGAGATCAAGGTCACGCTCGGCGGCTGCGGCGGCTGAAGCCCAGCGATTCGATGAGGAGCAGTCGATGAGCAACCCCATGCGTATCCGCGCCGCCGAGACCGGCGGCATCGCCGACGTCCGTGTCCTGATGTCGCACCCGATGGAGACCGGCATGCGCCGCGATGCGGCCGGGGCCGTGATCCCGCGCCACTACATCACCGATGTCACCGCGCGCGTCGGTGACCGCGTCGTGATGACCGCGCAGTGGAGCCCCGGTGTGTCGACCAACCCGTTCCTGCACTTCAGGGTCAGGGGCGTCAGAAAGGGCGAGCAGCTCACGGTCGTCTGGCGCGACAACCGCGGCGAGAGCCGAACCGACCAGGCCACCGTGACCTGAATCCGGCCCGACGAAGGCCCGCCCAGACCCCGGCCAGGCCGGGGTTTTTTCCGCCTGCGCACGCTCGGGCCAGAGCCGAGCGTGCGCGCAAGGAGACCGCATGTCCTTGTCCCGACGCGAGTTCATGGGCGCGCTGGCAGCCGCATCCGCAGCCGGCATGGCTCTCGATGCCCCCGATGCGCTGGCCGCCAGCCCCGCGGCCGCGCGCCGGCTCTACGAGCTGCCGCGCTTTGGCAATGTGCATTTCCTGCACTTCACCGACTGCCACGCGCAGCTGCTGCCGGTCTTCTTCCGCGAGCCCAGCGTCAACCTCGGCGTCGGCGAGGCCGACGGCCGACTGCCGCACCTCGTCGGCGAGCACCTGCTGCGCGCAGTCGGCATCCGCCCCGGCACGATCGAGGCCCATGCCTTCACCTACCTGGACTTCGCGCAGGCCGCGCGCACCTACGGTCGGGTCGGCGGTTTTGCCCACCTCGCCACGCTGGTCAGGCAGTTGCGCGCGACGCGGCCCGGGGCCTTGCTGTGCGACGGCGGCGATACCTGGCAGGGCTCGGGCACCGCGCTGTGGACCGACGGCCAGGACATGGTCGACGCCTGCCTGGCGCTGGGCGTCGACGTCATGACCCCGCACTGGGAGATGACGCTGGGTGCCGCGCGGGTCAAGCAGATCGTCGAGCGCGACTTCAAGGGCCGCGTCGACTTCGTCGCGCAGAACATCAAGACCACCGATTTCGGCGACCAGGTCTTCCCGCCGTTCACGCTGCGCGAGATGAACGGCGTGCCGGTCGCGGTCATCGGGCAGGCGTTTCCTTACACGCCGATCGCCAACCCGCGCCACCTGGTGCCCGACTGGACCTTCGGCATCCGCGACGACCACCTGCAGAAGGTCGTCGACGAGGCCCGCGGGCGCGGTGCGCGGGTCGTCGTCGTACTCAGCCACAACGGCATGGACGTCGACATCAAGATGGCCTCGCGGGTGCGCGGCATCGACGCGATCCTCGGCGGCCACACGCACGACGCGGTGCCGGTGCCGGTGGTCGTCGACAACGCGGGTGGCCGCACGCTGGTCACCAACGCCGGCTCGAACGGCAAGTTCCTGGGCGTGCTCGACTTCGACGTGCGCGGTGGGCGCATCCAGGGTCACCAGTACCGGCTGCTGCCGGTCTTTGCCAACCTGCTGCCGGCCGACCCCGGGATGGCGGCGCTGATCCGCCGCATCCGTGCGCCCTACGAGGCGCGGCTCGGCGAGCGGCTGGCGCGCACCGAGGGGCTGCTCTACCGACGCGGCAACTTCAACGGCAGCTTCGACCAGCTGATCGTCGACGCCCTGATGGAAGTGCGCGGCGCACAGATCGCATTCTCGCCGGGGTTCCGCTGGGGCACCACGCTGCTGCCTGACAGCGACATCCTGATGGAGCATTTGCTCGACCAGACCGCCACCACCTACTCGTTCTCGACGCTCACCGAGATGAGCGGCGAGATGATCAAGACCGTGCTGGAGGGCGTCGCCGACAACCTCTTCAACCCCGACCCCTACCTCCAGCAGGGCGGCGACATGGTGCGCGTCGGCGGCATGACCTACACGATCGAGCCCATGCAGCCGATGGGCCGGCGCATCACCGAGATGCGGCTGCAGGGCCGCCCGATCGAGGCGGGCCGGCGCTACACGGTCGCCGGCTGGGCCCCGGTGGCCGAGGACGCACGCGCGACCTCGGGCGGGCGCATGGTCTGGGACGACGTCGCGACCTGGCTGCGCGAGCGCAGGGTCGTGCCCCGCCTGCGCGTCAACACGCCCAGGATCATCGGCATGGACCGCAACGTCGGGATGTCGCTGTGAGTGCAAGGCCTGGGTCGCTGCCGGCCGCGGCCGATCTGCCCGCGCAGATCCGCGCGGCGGCCACCCGCGGGCAGCCGCTGGTGCTGATGGTCGCGCTGGCCGGCTGCGGCTTCTGCGACATCGTGCGGCGGCACTACCTCGCCCCGATGCGCGCAGCCGGCGAGGTGGTGGCGGTGCAGATCGACCTGCAGGGCCAGCGGGAGCTGCGCTCGCCCACCGGGCAGCCGATGCGCGAGTCGCAACTGGCGCAGGGCTGGCGGGTGGTCACGGTGCCGACCCTGCTGTTCCTGGGCCCGGGCGGCCAGGAACTCGCGCCCCGGCTGGTCGGCTTCAGCGAGCATTTCTATGGCGGCTACCTCGACCAGGCGCTGGCGACGGCCCGGCAGCGGCTGGCAGACCGCCCTGGCTGAAACTCCGACGCCAGTCGAGCGCGCCGGCTGGCTGCGCTGGGCGTCGTTGCCGGCGTTGCGGCCTGCGCAGCGGCTCGATGTGAGATCGATCCCCCTCGAGCGGGAGCGCGCAAGCCTCGCCCGCTGCGGCGTCCGGCGCACGTCGTCGGGCAGCGCCGTCAGCCACAGCGATCGCTTAGGCAGTGACGAAGCAGTTCTTGCTTTGTCGCGCGGGCGCGCCCGGTTAGGCTACGCCGATCGACACCCCGCTGGGCCTGGCCGCATGCACCGGATCGCTCCCTCCATCCTCAGTGCCGACTTCGCCCGCCTGGGCGAGGAGGTGCGCGCGGTGATCGCTGCCGGTGCCGACTGGATCCACTTCGACGTGATGGACAACCATTACGTGCCGAACCTGACGATCGGGCCGATGGTGGCGGCCG
>Ga0208609_100447_pt1 | contig 16033 bp, 13 predicted proteins | sample SubbioR11_8A_Apr_FD_184813 | JGI IMG/M metagenome (GOLD analysis project Ga0208609, IMG submission 184813) | Serpentinite rock and fluid subsurface biosphere microbial communities from McLaughlin Reserve, California, USA - CR11_8A_Apr (SPAdes) | ecosystem: Environmental > Terrestrial > Deep...
TCTGCAAAGGCGCCCTGGAGAACGATTCGCAGTCCTGCGAGCACCCGCAGGATCAAACCAGATGATACCTGCTATTGGCAGCTCCCCACGCCCTCGTGCAGTAAACCCCCGTGTTAGGCGGCGTCCTCTTCGTCGTGGCGGGGGTGATCGAGCGTGCTCAACAGTTCGGTGGGGAGTTGGCCCTGCTCGACGGCGCGGTTGAGCAGCTCGATGCCGAGCCGCACTACTTCGGACTTCGACACTAGCCGTTCGGGGTTGGAGAGGTGATAGGCTGTCTTGGTCAGCAGCGAGTCCTGTTCCTCGGTGATGACTACTTGCAGCCTTTTGCTCTTCTCACGCTTTGGCACCTTGGCCTCCCGTGCTGATATTGTAGCATTATGCTGCTTGCCTTGACAATGTGTATAATGCGACATATACTAAACGTGTGTAACTTGTGTATAGCACGAGTACGCATTGAGGCTAATCATTGTGACGCACCTGATCACCCCGCTCGAGCCGGTACTGCGCGAGGCTGCTCTTAGCATTCGTGGTGGGCGCCCCCTGCGAGGAACGTTTCACGCTCATACCGCCAAGAATTCCGCGTTGTACCTCATCCTCGCCGCGCTACTGACGCGGGAGCCGGTGCTGCTTCGTAGTGTCCCCAAGCTGAGCGATGTGTCGGTGCTGCTCGACATCGTGCGGCATGTCGGTGCTACGGCGCGTTGGCAAGGGCATGACCTCTATTTGCACGCCCCGCAGATCGAACGCTGCGAGGCGCCGTATCACCTAGTTAGCCAGATGCGGGCCAGCTTCGTGGCACTCGGAGCGCTGCTAGGCCGTTGCGGCACAGCCCGTGTCTCGATGCCGGGCGGGTGTGCCTTTGGGCCGCGGCCGGTCGACCGCCACATCAAGGCTTTGGCACAGCTTGGCGTTGAGGTTCGGGAAGAGGGCGGTGACTTTATCGCTGTCCGCTCGCGCCCGCTACAGGGCCGGGCCGTGTTTGAAGCGCCTACTGTTGGCGGTACGCAGAACATCTTGCTGGCTAGCGCTTTGGGTGAGGGGCAAGTGGTAATTGACAACGCCGCGCTCGAGCCCGAGGTCGCGGACCTAATCACTATGCTCAACGCCATGGGCGCTAGGATTAGCGGCGCTGGTACTAGCACGCTGGAAGTCCAGTCGGTCCCGGAGCTGCACGGGGTGATCTACACGCCCATCCCCGACCGCATCGAGATCGGCACCCTGATGCTGGCCACCGCTGCCACCCGGGGCCAGGTTACTCTCCATGACGTCAACCCCGAGCACCTCCGGGCAGTCATCGCCAAACTGACCGAGGCCGGTGTGGAGGTCGCTATTATCGATCAGCGCACCCTGCATGTCGATGCTACCGGCCCACTCAAGGCGGTCGATGTCACCGCTGTCGAGTACCCGGGGGTACCGACTGACCTGCAAGCGCCGTTTGGCGCTTTTTTAGCGACTGTGCCAGGGGTCAGCAACATCGTCGATCGGGTCTACCCCGACCGCTTTACCCACGTTGGCGAGCTGAGCCACACCGGGGCTAGGCTCGAGCTGCACGACCGGACCTTGATCGTTAGTGGCGGCAAGCTGCACGGCGCTGCGATGCACGCCGCCGATATCCGCGCCGGCGGGGCGCTGATCGTGGCAGCGCTAGCGGCCGAGGGCGAGTCGCGCATCACCGGCATCCAGTTTGTCGAGCGCGGCTACGAAGCTCTGCCGGAGCGGCTAGTCCGCCTCGGGGCCGATATTCGCCAGGAAGCGGCGGCGCTGGCTACCGGCACCTACGGCGACTAATACACTTTGCACGGGCAAAGACTGTTCGTCACACGTCGGGGCGAACCCTTCTGGCTGAGGCCCCTCAGGGCGAAGCCTTGGACGGCTACCTATAACCTTTCATCAGCCAGGGCCGTTGCCAGTATAATTAGCTCTGGCGCTCATCTTTTGGTTTAAGCGTTAGGTCTTCTTCCTCTTCCCAGAACGGCCAGTCGTGCGCCTCTTGCGCTAAGTGTGGGGGGGCGCCGTCGGCTCCCGGCGGAGGGCTCTGGTCAGGTACGGTCAGGGCTGTATCGTCGGCCACCTTGCTAGGAGGGGGCAAGGCAGGCGTGGTGATCGGTTGGAGTGGTGGGGGAAGGGCCAGTACGGGCTGCGGCTCCGGTGCTTCGGGCGGCGAGGCCGGGGGCGGCTTTGGCTGAATAGGGCGGCTTCTCAAGAGGCGGCCCACTACCCCCACTAACGCCAACAGCACGCCCAGCCCCATCAGTTGCAGCCAGCCGTCACGCCGCACGGAGGGGCGGATCTCGGGCAGGATGCCGGTATCAATCGCGCGTGCCTGACTCTCTACATCCTCGGCCAAGATGTCGATGGCGCGGACCTGTTGGCTAGGGCTGCCGAAGGCACCGACGGTTGGCTCCGGCAGTACCGGACGCCAACCGGTGGGGTCGAAAAAATCGTAGCTGCCAACCATGCCGAAGAGGCTAAAGCGCGTGGGGCGAGGCAATTCGGTGGTGACGATAATGGTGTCGCCCTCGACCGAGAGGCGCGCGCCTACACTGTCGGTGATATCGAGTGGCACGCCGGCTTCGGCGCCGGGCACCAGCACCGTGAGGCTTTCGCCCGTTATGCGCAGCGCATAGTTCCAGGTTGCGCCGGCTGGGAGGCTCATCCCTGAGCCGGGCAGCAGGTTGTGTTCGCCCTCGGCACCGGTATCAAGATAGAACTCAATGATGGGCAGCGAGAAGCCGTAAGGGAGCTCCCAGGGGTTGTTGAGCCGACCCATGGTTAGCCGTATCGAAAAGGTAGGGGTGTCGGGTACTTCGAGGAGTTGGGCGTCAAACACTCCAGGAGTGCGAAAGACAACATCAGTCGGCGGTAACAGGTTGCCGTTGCCAAAGGCGTCGCCTACTGGGTCGTGGAGTGTCAGGAGGCTGGCGAGGATGAGGGCGTGAATCACACTGGCTCCAAAGAGGGATTAGGGCGATACTTGGCCGTTTTGGCATAACTTGCTAGCCACTCTGCCAGCTTGTACGGATCGTGCTGCGCCCAGGGGCCGGGGCCGAGTAGCTGAAGTGTCACGAGGTCAATCTTGGCCCTGGCGAAATCGGCCTCATTCCAGCTCACTACCTCGGCCTGCTCGGTGCGGTAGCGCTCAAGCCGGGCTTCGTCAACCGGGGTGGTGTTGATGGCTACCACGTCCGGGTAGCGCCCCAAGTGCTGATGGATGGCGGCTACATGGTTCCAGGCACTAAAGCCGTCGGTTTCCCCGGCTTCGGTCATGACGTTACAGACGTAGACCAGCTTGGCATTAGTCATCAGCAAGGCGCGGCGGCAGCCGGGGACGAGCAGGGGTGGGAGGGTGCTGGTGAACAGGCTGCCGGGCCCGAGCACTATCAGCTCGGCTGTTTCGATGGCGGCTACCACCTCGGGGACTACAGCGGGCTCGCTCGGCCTAATCAGCGCCCGCGCTGCCGGGCCGGGCACCGCCCGCACCTGGCTTTCGCCGCGCACCCGCTCGCCGCTACGCTTGATGACCTCGAGCGAGACCGGCTCGGTAGTGACCGGATAGACCGCGCCACAGATGTTTAACAGCGAGTTAAGCACGCGGGCCGCCTGGGCAAAGTCGCCTTCTACCTCGGTTAAGGTAGTGATCAACAGGTTGCCGAAGGTGTGCCCCTCTAGCTCCGCCCCGCGGGTAAAGCGATACTCTAACAGGCGGCTGACCTGTAACTCATTATCTGACAGCGCAGCTAAGCAGTCACTAAGGTCGCCGGGCGCCGGCATACCGAAGGCGCTGCGCAGCCGTCCTGATGAGCCGCCGTCGTCGCTGACGGTGACAACTGCGGTGATATTAGAGGTATAGAGCCTTAAGCCGCGCAGCAGGTTCGACAGGCCGGTCCCGCCGCCGATGGCCACCACCCGCGGGCCACGGGCTAGCGACAGCCGCCGGTGCAACACCACGGCAGCCTCATCGGGCTTGGGGAGCCAGTGCGACAGCAGCGAGCGATTGAGCCTGCCGACTGCTGAGACGCTGATGGCTAGGCCCGCCAGCGCGACCAGGGCGGCGACCCAGCCGCCGCTCTGGCGCCAAGCCGCACTGACCAGCCAGGCCTCGATGGGCTCAGCGATCTGGCCGCGTGCCTCGGCTAACAGCCACAGCGTACCGGCGATGACACCGACCAGCAAGATTACGGTGCCTAGCACAACCCAGGCGACATGCCGCTTGACCCCCATGCCGGGGGTGAGCCAGAGCCGCAAATTGCTGAGTCGCCGCAAACGGCTCATGACCCCTCGCCATGCTCGGCCAAGGCCGCAGCAACGTCGCGGTGTTCGGCATAGGTGGCAAAAGTGTCGGCGAGGTCGTGCATCAGCCGCTCGGCCACCGCCACTGAACGGTGTTGGCCGCCGGTACAGCCGAGCGCTACGGTGTAGCTATTGCGCCCGCTAGTGGCGGCTTGGGCAGCGAGCAGCTTAACAAAGGCGCGCAGTTCGCTATAGAAGGCTAGCCCTTCCGGGCTGAAAACAAAGCTCTGGACAGCGGGGTGGCGGCCATCTTGGCGCCGCAAGTCCTCTTGGTAATAGGGATTGGGCATACTGCGCAGGTCGAAGACGTTATCGGCATCGATCGGCACGCCGCGTTTAAAGCCGAACGAGACCAGGCGCAGCCGGAAGCTCCGCTCGCCGCCAAAGCGCTCCCATAACTCTTCGGTGAGCTGGCGCGCCGTGGTCTGCGAGGTATCGAGCACTACATCGGCCATGGCCCGCAGCTCGCCCAAGACCTGCCGTTCGCGATTGATGTCGGCTGACAGCCCGGATTGCCCCAGAGGGTGGGTGCGCCGCGTGAGGTTATAGCGCCTGACCAGCACCTCATCGCTGGCGTCCAGAAATACTACTTCAGGGGTGATACCCGCTGCTAGCAGCGCAGCTAGCTGCTCCGGCACGGTGCCGAGGTGGGCGCGGGTGCGCACATCGACACCGACCACCAAGCGGTTTTGCTGGAGCTGCTCCGTCTGGGTGATGAGAGGCAGCCAGAGCGGCGGCGGCACGTTATCAGCGGTGTAGTAGCCCAGGTCTTCGAGCGCCTGCAGGGCGGTGGTCTTGCCGGCGCCGCTTAAGCCGGTCAGGATGACAAATCGCACGCTACTCACCAGGATCCCGCAGACAGGATACGCTTACGGCATTAAGGTTTGGTGACAAGACTGACAGCCACCAGAGCGCCGTTGCTTCGCACGATGGCCGCGTGAGACGACGACCAGATCAGCTCACCGGCCGCTACCACCAGCGAATTGCCCGGCAGGCGGGCCTTGATTACCGAAGTGTCGAGATGAGGGCTCGAGCCGTAAGTCAGGCCGCTCACGGCGGGGAGGCGCTCGATAGCGCCGGGGTTGGGACTAGGAGTAGCGAGCCAGCTCGCTCCTGGCACGGCGCTCGGCTCGCGCTGCAACACCTGCCAGCCGCTGGTGGTATGGGCGATATAGCCGCGGTGTCCGGACAGCTCTACCCAGAAGATGACGGCCTCAGGCTGGCTGCTATGGATGCCCCAGGAGGCCGGTTCGTTGAAGCCGAGATCGAAGCGGACGCAAGGCCGAGGTTCGGCTTGGTCGCTCATAGGGAGCACTACGGCCTCTCGGGTAACCCCTGCCTTAAGGAGTGCGGCGGCGTTGGCGGCACCGTCGCTATCGACAAAGCAGCCTACCCGCACACGGGCGTACTGGAGACCTTGGTTCATGGTGAACTCGTGATAGGCGTCAAACCCCAACTCGCGCAGCTCTGACACGACCTCGCTGGCTACCCGGAAGTCCCGGTAGGCGGCGATCTGAACGGTCCAGGGTTGGGCCAAGGCGACAGTAAAGACAAGCCAGACTAGCAAACATCCCAAACGTAACACCTGCGTATCATAGCAGCTCTGGGCACTATCACCCTAGTAGTCAAGTAGTCGCGAGGTGACACTCCCAATCCCCTGAAGTTGAACACTACAGTCTTTCCATGCCGCATAGCAGGTATCATCTGGTTTGATCCTGCGGGTGCTCGCAGGACTGCGAATCGTTCTCCAGGGCGCCTTTGCAGAGATGATACCTGCGCTAAGGCGACTCAGTATTTGTGAAAACCGCTGTCAGAGCAGCCTAGCGATAAGCCGCTGGGCCTGCTCCTTGGTTAAGCCTAGCGGCCGGCGGGCAAGCGGACCGCCTTCGTGCAGAACCTGTTCCCGCTGCTCGAGCGTGTCTCTACCCTTAAACTGGTAGAAAAGCCCGGTATAGATGGTGTCGCCCCAGACCATCGCCTTTTCGCAGGCCGCCTTCCAGTCGCTGGGGTCGTGCCCTTCGTCCTCGAGCCTTTTTACGCGCTGCCGGAAAAACGGGTAGTCGTTGTCGTGATTGAAGGTCACGCAAGGGCTGAAGACGTCAATCAGCGCGAAGCCTTGATGCTGAATTGCCTTGACCATCAGCTCGACGAGGTGCTTGGCGTCGCCGCTGAAGCCGCGGGCCACGAAGGTGGCGCCGTTCATGATGGCCGCCGTGAGCGGGTTGGCCGGCCGCTCGACGCTGCCATAAGGGGTGCTCTTGGTCTTCATCCCCTCGCGGCTGGTGGGGGAAACCTGGCCGGTGGTCAGGCCGTAAATCTGGTTGTCCATGACGATGTAGGTAAGGTTCACATTGCGCCGTGCAGTGTGAGCGAGGTGGTTCCCGCCGATGCCGTAGCCATCGCCGTCGCCGCCGGTGACGACGACCGTCAGCTCGTGATTGGCAAGTTTCGCGCCCGTTGCGACCGGCAGCGACCGGCCGTGCAGGCTATGCACGCCGTAGGCGTTGAAAAAGCCGGGTAAGTTCGACGAGCAGCCGATGCCGCTGACGACGAGCAGTTCGTGCGGCTTGAGCGCCAGCTCCGCGCAGGCTCGTTGTAGGCAGTTCAAGACCCCGTAGTCGCCGCAACCTGGGCACCAGTCGGGATCGACTTTGCCTTTGAACTCCTTGGCGGTTAGCGGGGCCGGATTGGTAATGGTCATGCTGTCTCCTTTCAAAGACGACAATCAAAATCAGCTTGACGGAGCACTAAACCACGACCTCTTGATAGGGCACATACCTGTCCGTCTTGCCCTCAATGATGGCCCGAACACCCTCGGCGACGTGGTGCGGCATGAACGGCTCGCCGTCGTACTTGCGAATGTGCCCGTGCGCTTTGATGCCGGTCTCGCTGCGCAAGTAGCGGGCGAACTGGCCGGAATAGTTGTTTTCCACGACGATGACGCGCTTGGACCCCGACAGGATGGCGGTGACGGCAGCGGCGTGGAAGGGGAGGATCCACTTGATCTGAAGGTGATTGGCGCTGACTCCCTGATCCTTAAGCTGGCTGGTGGCCTCGCGGATGACGCCGTAGGTCGAGCCCCAGCCGACCAGGGTGACGTCGGCGTCTTCGGGACCCTCAAGCTCCGGGGGAGGCACGTCCGTGGCGACATACTGAAACTTGCGCGCGCGCTTCTCGACCATCTTGCGGCGCTTGTGCGGATTGGTGAACTCGTCGCTGATCAGGACGCCGTCTTCGTCTTGCTCGTCACTGGCGGCGACATAAACGTAACCTTCGGTGCCGGGGAGGGCGCGCGGCGAAATGCCCGTTTCAGTGTCGGCGTAGCGCTTGTAACCGCTCCCCTCGCGGGTCGCGGGGTCGGCCAAGCTGCCGTCCGGCGCGGCTCTGGGTTCGGTAATGAGTTCGCCCCGGTCGATCTTGGGATGCATGTCGATGGTGCCTGGATCGACACTAAAGGTCCCCTCGGAGATGAGCAGATCAGAGATGACGATGCCGGGACACTGCGCTTTGTCGACCAAGTTGAAGAGTTCGGGGATGGTGTTGAAGGCGTCGAGGGCGTCTTTGGGCGCGACGACAAAGCGTTCGTAGTCGCCCTGACTGGCCCCCAGAACTTGCCACAGATCGCCCTGTTCAGTCTTGGTCGGCACCCCTGTCGAGGGGCCGGCACGCTGCACGTTGATGAAGACCACCGGGGTCTCCATCATGCCGGCCAGGCCGATGGCTTCGGTCATCAAGGCAAAGCCGCCGCCCGAAGTGGCGCACATCGCCCGGCAGCCGGTATGCGCAGCGCCGATAGCCATTGTCGCCACGGCAATTTCATCCTCGGCCTGACGGACCATGATCCCTAGCCCAGGTCCATTTTGCGCCATCCAGTGGAGCACCCCGGTCGAAGGGCTCATCGGGTAGGCGGCGTAAAACTTGACGCCGGCCGCCGCGCCGCCCATCGCCAGCGCTTGATTGCCGGTCCAGACGGCAAGCGGTTTCGGGCCTTCGGGGACGGTCACAGGGAAAGGTTCGAAGTTGGTCTGAGTGAAGTCATAACCGGCCTTAGCCATCCGCAGGTTTTCGTCGACGACGTCCTGGCCTTTGGCTTTGAAATGGCGCGCCAGACTGTCCTCGAGCAGCTGAAAGTCCAGGCTGAGAAGCGCGGTCATCGCGCCGAGCGCGACGGTATTTTGCACCACTTTGTTGCGGTGATTGTCGGTGAGCGCGCCGACCGGGAGCGGGCAAAGATGTACACCCGCCAAGGCCTCGCCGGGCTTGATGACATCGCTATTGTAAAGGACGCGCGCCCCCGACCCTAAGAGCCCCAAATGGCGGTTCATGGGGTCCTGGTTGAGGCATAACAGCAAATCGAGCTTGTCGCCGTGGCTGGTGACAGGCTGGTCGCTGACGCGCATGGTGAGGAAGATATGACCGCCGCGAATGATCGACTGATAGGCGTTGTAAGCGTAAAAGTGGAGGCCACGACGGACGAACATTCGCGCCAGAACGTTGCCCGGGGTGGCGATGCCCTGTCCCGCCGCGCCGCCGATACTAAAGACGATATCCAAGGCTCCACTCATCTAATACCTCCAAGTTGACATGGAAAGCTACCCGCTAGCCATGCGGCAGCGTGTTCTGGAAAGGTCGACCTGGGCACCCACAAGGGAGGGAGCACAGGCCGGTGACAAAGATTGCCGATGGTCATAACCAGCATGCTGGTCGCTCGCTTCCTTGGATAATCATACAACAGAATACCCCAGAAACCACTAGTAGGAACAAAACCTACTAACCTTCTACTACAGTCAACTGGCCTACTATCTTCCGGGCGCCCGTGGTCTAGACTCCCAACTGGAGGCTGTGGTCGAACCTGGCGCCGATGGGGTTGAGGCGAGACTCGAGCCAGAAAGGTTGCGCGCTATGATCGATCATCAAGCTCATCGCACCATGAGAGAGCCAATGATGAACTACTCGTTAGCACAGTCCATCGATAACGACTTTGAGCAAGGTGAAAGCACTCTGGACCACCTGATCGCCGAATTAATCACCGGACTCGGCGAGGACGTGACGCGCGAGGGGTTAATCAAGACACCGCAGCGGGTCGAGCGTTCACTGCGCTTTTTGACCAGCGGTTATCAGGGTGATATCAAGAAAATTCTTAACGGAGCTCTTTTTGAGGCCGAGAGCGCGGAGATGATCGTAGTTAAGGGGATCGAGTTTTACTCGCTGTGCGAACACCACATGCTGCCGTTTTTCGGCACCGCTCACATCGCCTACATCCCCCACCGCAAAATCCTCGGCCTATCGAAGTTCGCCCGGGTAGTGGATCTGTTTGCCCGGCGGATGCAGGTGCAAGAGCGGATGACCGCTCAGATCGCCGATGCGCTAGTGGAGGTGCTCGAGCCTGCCGGGGTGGCAGTGGTAACTGAAGCCAGCCACCTCTGCATGATGATGCGCGGGGTCGAGAAGCAGGGCGCAACCACGCGCACCAGCGCTATGCGCGGCGCCTTCAAAAGCGCTGCGGACACCCGTCAGGAGTTTCTAGCCGCGATCCGCTAGGGCCTCACGGCACAACTGTCAGCGCAAAATAGCCGCGTTACGGGTTACGATAGTGGCTGTGTCGGTACGGCGCAGCCACCCTCTGCTTACGCGTTATCAGACGGCTAGGCGCAACTTCTGGCTAGGTGTTAGCAACGGCGCACTGATCACCGGCGCCGAAGCTTTTTTTCATAGCAGCTTGGTACTGGCCCCTTTTTTGGCGGCGCTGGGCGCCTCACCGTTGCTGATCGGGCTAATTCCGGCTTTGCGGGTAGGTGGCTTTTTCTTGCCGCAACTGCTGGTAGTCAGCCGGATCGCCCATCACCCCCTTAAACTTCCCTGGTATCGCGCTACCTCGATCGTGCGCTCGGCGGCTTACATCCTGATGGTGCTGGCGGTCTTTACGCTGCCTGAACCAGCGTGGATCATGACGGTGGTGCTGGCGATGATCGCCATCAACGCTATTGCCGGAGGGATCTCAGGGGTGCCCTTTGCTGACGTGACAGCTAAGATCGTGCCCCACAACCGTTTGGGTACTTTCTGGGCGCTGCGCAGCGTCATCGGCGGGGTGTTAGCGCTGCTGGCCGGGCTAGTGCTGCGCCAGATCCTGGCTGGCGACATCCCGTTTCCTGATAACTTTGGCTACCTGCTGTTAATCGGCGCGGTGTTGGCCATCCTGGCCTATCTTTCATTCACCCTGGTGCGCGAGCCGCCGGGCCGGGCCGGAGCGCGCCAGCCGCTGGTGACAGTACTCAGCCGGATCCCTACACTGCTACGCCAGGATTATAACTTCCGGCGCTATCTGCGGGTGCGCTTCATCGCCCTGCTGGCGCTCTTGGGCGAACCTTTTTATGCGGTCTATGCCATTAAGGTGTTGGGTGCCCCGGCGAGTGCGATCGGCACCTTCGTCATGCTCAGTACGGCAGCGGCCATTGCCGCCAACTTTCTGTTCCGGCGTCCCGCTGACCAGGGTAGGAACGTGATGGTGATGCAGATCAGCATCTTGCTCTTATGCGCCGCTCCGCTCCTGGCCCTGCTAGCCCCCTCATGGCAACTGTTTTCTGTGGTCATGATGCTCTCGGCAGCAGGCCAGTCAGGGATGGGAATGGCTGCCTGGAACCTGCTTTACGCCATTGCGCCGGAAGAGGATCGGCCCTTGTATGTAGGAGCTGCCAACACCATGCTGACCATACCGACCGCAGCCCCCATCCTGGCTGGCGCCATGATCACCTGGGCCGGTTATCTGAGCGCCTTTGCGGCAGCCGGTCTGCTGGCGATCTGCGCCTTAGCTCTGACCGCACGATTTGCCGAGCTACGGCGTCTTGATGTGCAGGCGCTGAAAGTAACCCGTACGCGGCCCTGAGCGAAGGGCGCTGCTAGTGGCAAGCTAGCAGGTTGGCTTTAAGCCAGTGCGCTACGCCGCCCTCTTCAGGTGAGGCTACGCGCTCATCAGCCGCATCTAATGCCCCCGGATGCGCCTGGGCGCCAACCGCTACCGCGTAGCCGGCCCACTGCAACATGCTCACATCGTTCACCCCGTCGCCGAAAGCCACCGTCTCGCTCTGCGGCACACCTAGCAGCGCCGCAATCAGCTTAAGCGCCGCCCCCTTGTGCGCGCGCGCTCCGGTTACCTCCAGAAAGTGATCCTCCCACAGGTAGAGCACTAACTCTGGAAAGCGTGCTGTGATCTCATTGTGTAGCACCTCACCATCGTCGGGAACGCTAAAAACTACCTTGTCGGCAGCGCCGCCCGGGTAATGCGCCAGGGGGGCGATCGGCTGAAGGGCGGTATGAGCCCAGGCCCACCGCGGGTCTTCGGGGCGGCGTGCGTAGAGGGTATCGTTAACGACGCAGGAGCTTTCGAGGTCGAGGCGCTGGCCGTAGCGTTCTAGCAGCTCCCGCACATATAGCTCGGGAATAGTGGCCTGATGAATCAACACTCCGGCAGTATCAAACACCTGAGCGCCATGGTTGACGCTGTAAGGGCCGCGCACACCGAGGCGCTGCAGGTAGGGCCGGGCAGAGGCGTGGGTGCGCCCGGTGAGCACCGTGACCTGGTGACCCGCCTGGCGGGCCGCCGCGATGGTGGCCACGATATCGTCACGCAGCTCATAGCTTTGTGTGACGATAGTCTTGTCAAGGTCAAAGGCAAGGAGCATCACTCTAGCTTACTACCATGGCGCTGCCAGGGCAGCGTCAGGAGCCTGAGTCTCCTCCGATGCGCCGTGGCCGCTAGGGGTCCGGTAGACTTACCGAAATGGCGATGCGCAATGCCGAAGTGACCCGTGATCGACTGATGGGCGCCGCGCTCGAGCCGGTCGCACTTAAGATCTTGTCATCCCCACTCGCTAAAGGCATATACTGGTAAGCGCTGGAACAGGGCATCGGCTGTTGTTGCGCCCTGCAGTCGTCCGAGGTCGATGCGGCTGCGGCCGCTGAAAGGGTAGGTCGAGATGGATCCGATCATGCTGGATCTGGTCATCCTACAAATTCGCTGGTACGGCTTCTTGATCGCCTTAGGGGTGCTCGTCGGCTTACGGTGGGCGCTCCGGCTGGCTAAGCAGCGCGGCTTGGACCCTGACAAGCTGCTCGATATGGTGTTCTATTTGGTCATCGCCGGCGTATTAGGCGCCCGCCTGGTCTATGTGCTAACCAGCCCCGGCGCCTTTTTTGGACCGGGGGGGGACCCGATTTCGGCACTGTATATCTGGCAAGGTGGTCTGAGTTTCCACGGTGCGGTGTTGGGTGTGCTGTTGGCGGTGTGGCTGTACGCCAGGCGCCAGCGGCTCAACATGTGGGCCTATCTCGATGTGATGACGCCGGCGGCAGCCTTCGGCATCATGGGCGGGCGCCTGGGCAACTTCATGAACGGCACCGACACCGGTGGGCGCCTCACCGGCTGGCCCGTCGGCTTTACCTGGCCGGAGCCGGGGACGCCGACCTTGGGGGTACTTGGTCGCTGGCTGTTTGGAGACAACCTGTGGGCGGCCTTTCCAGGGGTATGTAGCGACGGGGCGGGGATCCCCCTGTGGCAGTGTGCCGGTGAGATCGTGCGCGGCCCGGTGCATCTGACGCAGTTTTACGGGTTTTTGGTGGGACTGCTGTTGCTGTTCGTGCTGATCTGGGCTTTTAGGCGCAGCCGCACGCCGGGCTATGTCTTTGCCCAGTTCGTGCTCTGGTACTCACTGCTGCGGTTTGTCATCGAAGAGCCGTTCCGCGATAATCCGCTCTTCTGGCAGATCTATCTGGCTGAAGGGGTTAATCAGCCGGGGATCGGCCTGTTTACCTTGACCCAGCTAGCCAGCATCCCCATTATCTTAATCGCGGGGTATCTGCTGCTCACCATGGATCCTGACAAGCCCGCAAAGAAAGAGCGGCTCAGCGCTCGAGCTAGGGGGCGCTAATGGCCTTGGCGGTAGTCATCTTGGCGGCTGGGCAAGGAACGCGCATGAGGTCGGCCATCCCCAAGGTGCTGCACGAAGCGGCGGGCAGGCCGCTGCTAGGCCACGTCCTCAAAGCGGTTGAGCCGCTAGCGCCGCAGCATACGGTGGTGGTTATCGGACATGGCGCCGAGGCTGTGCGAGCTCGCTTTAAGGACGCCCCGGTGACCTTCGTGGAGCAGCCCCAGCGCCTGGGGACCGGCCACGCGCTACTGCAAGCCAGGCCGGCGCTGTCAGGGTTTGATGGCGTGCTGCTGGTCGTTAACGGTGACGGACCGCTGCTTAAGACCGAGACGCTGCGAGCGCTAATCGCAGCCCATCAGTCCGGCGCCGGGATGACCCTACTCACCTGCCAGGTAGCCGACCCGACCGGGCTAGGGCGGATCGTCCGGGCCGCGGATGGCAGCGTGTTGCGCATTGTCGAGGAGAAAGACGCTACTGACGCGGAGCGGCGGCTGCAGGAGATCAACCCCGGCATCTATACCTTTGACCGCGAGGTCTTTCGCCATGCTAGCGCCCTCTCCAGCGACAACGCCTCCGGCGAGTACTACATCACCGACCTGCTGGCCATCTATCGCCAAGCGGGCAAGCGCGTCGAGGCGCTGATGACTCCAGATGAGGCCGAGGTCTTGGGCGTCAACGACCGCCAGCACTTAGCCCAGGTGGATCGGCTGCTACGCGACCGCATCCGCGAGCGCTGGTTGCTGGCTGGCGTCACCATGATCGCCCCGGAGCAGGTGTTCATCGACGATACGGTGGTGCTTAACCCCGACGTGGTGCTCTTTCCAGGGGTATGGCTGCGCGGTCGCACGGTGGTGCGCGAGGGCGCCCGCATCGGACCCTATGCCGTGCTTACCGACTGCCAGGTGGGGGCTGGGGTGGTGGTGGCCCCCTTTGCCGTATATCAGGGAGAGCGGCTAGGCCAAGGCGTGGACGATCTTCACGGTGGCTGATAGCAGGTATCATCTGGTTTGATCCTGCGGGTGCTCGCAGGACTACGAATCGTTGCCTATCCTGCGGTTTACTCGCAGGACGTTTTTGCGGAGATGATACCTGCACCTAGCCGACTCAGCATTTGTGAAAACCGCTGTGAGTAGCGCGGGTCGTAGCGGGGCGCAAGCTCGGAACCTCCGGAGAGCTCTTGCCGCAAACCCCAAGAGCAGTAGAGCGCATTCGAAAAATAGCTACAACCCATCGTTTGAGGTAGGGGCGACCGGCCGGTCGCCCCTACAGGACGCAACCGCACGGGTCTTACTGGGAATTTCTGAATGCCCTCTTGGGCCAGAGTCTTGCTTCGAGCTGAGGCGGGGGCGCGGCCCTGAAGCGGTTTTTGGCGGACCTGCGTCCTGCGGGTACTCGCAGGATCGGCTCGACCTGCTAGGGCCAGAGTTGAGACTTAGCGCATAGAGCCCACAGACCCAACCAGCAAGAGGGGCGCGGACAGAATACCCATAGGTTTGAGCTGGTACTCGTATGACCACCGCTCGCCCTCACTGCGCCAGGCGTTGGGTCCGATCCAGGTCTCCTGCGCGTCGGCAAGATGGACCGGTCCGAAGGCGTTAAGGCGGTTGCCGTAGGCAGTGATCTCCAGCCGATGGCTGCCAAGCGGCACATGGCCGAGCTCGAGCCGGTAAGGCGCAAAAGCGATACGGCCTACGGGGTTGCCATCGAGATTAACGGCTAGCAGTGGGTTCGTGAACTTCGGTACGCCGATAGCCAAAGGCTCCCCTGCTGCCTCGAGCGTGCCGTGGTAGGTGACGTTCCCGGCGTAGAAGGGCAGCCCCTGGCGCGTCCAGTCGCCAAAGGCAAGCTCCCGCACCGGCGCGGTGAGCCGCGCCTGCCCTTGAACGGTGACGCCGAAGTCGCCTAGCAGGTAGCACCACTCCGGCTGGCTCCGGGGCCCGTAGGGCATGGTCAGAACAAGCTCGTGCGTGCCTGCCTCAAAGGGTGGCAGGGGCACCGTCTCAAGCGCTTCATCCACCCACCAGCCCGTCACTTCGGTCGGTACCGCCCGGCCGTTCCAAAAGAGCCGGACCTGCTTGGCAGCCTCGAGCGCTAACTGCGGGTGCTCAACGCTGACGTCGCTGTGGATGGTGAACTTGAGACTCAAGGTATGATCAGGCGCGGGCTGGTGTAGCTCCGCCCACGGCTGCGCCCCCCTGAGCCTGAGGGGCCAGCCAAGCCGCCGCCTAAGGGCATGATCGAGTCGCAGTATCTCCTCGGTGGCCTGCCAGGGTTCGTCATCCAGGCGGTAGGCAGCCTGATCCAAGAGCAGCACGTTCGGCTCGGAGAGCGTCACCGGCAGCGGGTCTGGCAGCCGCGCCAACTCTCGCCACTCGCGTTGCTGCGACCGGCTAGCGATCTCGGCGCGACCAGGCTCGAGCCCCACCAGCAGATGGCTGTGGGCGTGCAGCTCCCAAGGGATCACCGTCTCATCCTGATAGTCTGCGTAAGCCGGGTGCGTATCACCGCTAAAGGTATCGTACTGGGTGACCTTCCAGGAGCCAGGGACCCTCACCTCGACAGGCCCGAAGCTCTCCTCGCGGGCCGTGTTGCAGAGGAACAGATAGCGCCGTTCCCCCTCGCTGCGCAGTTGGTGCAGCACGGTGGTGGCAGGGCTGCCGTCGGCCAGTCTAACTGAGACCTCACGCCAGGGCTTAAGCGCCTCCAGCACGGCGCGGCGGCTGAAGGGCAGGTGTCGGCTCTGAGCGGCCAGTCTCGCGGCCCGATCTGAGGGCTGGGCGTCTAACAGCGAAGGTACTTCACCCACGAAGAGCAGCTCT
>Ga0208609_100449_pt1 | contig 15921 bp, 18 predicted proteins | sample SubbioR11_8A_Apr_FD_184813 | JGI IMG/M metagenome (GOLD analysis project Ga0208609, IMG submission 184813) | Serpentinite rock and fluid subsurface biosphere microbial communities from McLaughlin Reserve, California, USA - CR11_8A_Apr (SPAdes) | ecosystem: Environmental > Terrestrial > Deep...
CATCTAACTATTGCTGCAGTCGGATCACATGTCTACACTGCTCTAAAAGCAGCAGATTTGCTGCAAAAACAGGGCTTTGCCTGTACAGTAATTAACCCAAGATTTCTCAAACCTCTTGACACCAACCTGATTTTAGATTCTATACAGCAAACAATGAGGTTAATAACCATTGAAGAAAACTATATAGCAGGCGGTTTTGGATCCTCAATAAATGAATTGCTTGCTGAATATGGTATTAATGGTGTGGAGGTAAGAAATATGGGAATAAAGGACAATTTTGTAACCCATGGCCCAGTTCAAACCTTAAGGCAGCAGTTAGGCCTGACTCCTGAAGGAATAATTCAGACGGCAGCATCTATGGTTGGATTAAAGGTTGCTAACAGGTAGAAAAATGGCCAAGGAACGTTTAGATGTGCTATTAGTTAACAAAAACATATTTGAAAGCAGGGAACAGGCCCAGAGGGTCATTATGGCTGGAGAAATCCTTGTAAATGATATTAGAATAACAAAGCCTGGAACAAAGGTTAATGATGATGCAGATATAAGGTATACGGGAAAAGGCCTGCCCTATGTAAGCAGGGGAGGACTAAAGCTTAAAAGGGCAATAGACGCCTTTTCTATAGATTTTAATGAAAAGATAGTTTTAGATGTTGGTGCCTCTACTGGTGGATTTACTGATTGCGCTCTTAAACATGGTGCCAGGAAGGTATATTCAGTAGATGTGGGATATGGGCAGCTTGCCTGGAGCCTAAGAAATGACCCAAAGGTTGTGGTTATGGAAAGAACAAATGCCAGGGAACTTAAACCTGATATGTTTCGGGAAAAGTTAGATATTATCACCATGGATGTTTCTTTTATATCAATAACAAAGATACTTCCCCAGTTCCCAGCTCTAATAAATAATAATGGGCTAGTAATAACATTAATAAAGCCCCAGTTTGAGGCTGGTAAGGAGAATGTGGGTAAAAAGGGCGTTGTGAAGGATCCCAACATCCATATATTTGTCATTAAAAATATTGTAATAGAAGCGAAAAAATCAGGACTATATGCAATTAAACTAGATCACTCTCCCATAAAAGGTCCTGAGGGCAATATTGAGTTTTTACTGTTATTAAATACCAGGAACAAAGTAGAAATAGATGAAAAAATAATTCACCAAGCTGTTCAGGCAAGCCAACAGTTAATCTAAATTAGCTAGCCCTTAAACTAACCTTAAAAGTGCTTTAAATAGCACTTTTTTCTATGCAATTAAAAAAGGAAAACTTATGCAATCTGTTGAATAAAGTATCAGGGGTGGTAGGTTTGTCTTTTTATGATCTAGGGTTTTTAATTTTGATAATTAGTGTATTTTTGTTTTATAATAGATTTAAAAAATATAAGCAAAATAAACATCTGGAAATGTTTGCTTCCCTGGGGAAAAAAGAACAGTGGCTTTTAGAAAGCATTCAAGATAAAGGCTATAGTATCAAAGCAGTTTATCCAGAGGTTTCAGCAAGTATTGATGAAGACTATAAAACCTATACTGAACATTTCAGGTATCCCTTTATAATTTCTAAAAACAAGAGAAATTATTTAGTCAAAATTAGAAAAGATAAAGAGTCTATTCGTTTATCCAGCAGTAGATATCGCAGGAATCTTCTGATAGAATGTGCTATTTTTAATGTCCAGGGAATTGTCACTGCAGAATTGACTGGCAAGCTTAGAGAGTTTAATATAACTTTACCAAAGAAGAAAAATGTCATACCAAGGACTGTACTAATAATTATTACAGCCTTTACATCAGGTTTTTATATAGCTTATAAATTTTTATAAAACTTTTCATAAGGGGTTATGTAATGAAAAAAATTGGTTTTATAGTTAACATGAGAAAAGAATCAGCACCTGCCATTGCACAGCAAGTAATCAATTGGCTTATAGAAAATGACATGGAAGTTTATTTAACTAATGAAACTGCAAATTCATTGTCGTTTTTTAATCATGGAGTTAAGACAGATGACTTGTTTTCTATTTCTGACTGTATCCTGGTACTTGGTGGAGATGGTACACTTTTGAATACAGCCAGAATAGCAGCTGGCAAAGACATACCCCTGCTTGGAATTAATCTGGGGCAGTTAGGATTTTTAACTGAGCTAGAGGTTGATAAACTCATATATGGACTAGAGGAATTGAAAACAGGCCATTATCATATAGAGGAAAGAATGATGCTTGAATCCTACGTATACAGAAATGGTAAGATAGTTGGGAATTTTCATGCCTTAAATGATATAGTTATTACTAAAGGTGCTTTTGCCAGAATGATAGAAATGAAAACCTATGTTGATAATGAGTTTTTAACTACTTATCCAGCAGATGGCCTTATTATTTCTTCTCCAACGGGCTCAACTGCTTATTCATTATCAGCTGGAGGACCTATTGTTTCACCTGATCTTGATGTTATAATCATTACACCTATATGTCCCCATACTTTGTATGCAAGGCCAGTGGTAATTTCCCATGATCAAAGTGTAAGGGTAGTCCTGGTTTCTGATACTGGCGAGGTAATGCTTACTGTAGATGGCCAGGATGGTTTTCTTCTCAAGGCAAAGGACGAAATTATAGTAAAAAAATCTAACCTAACAACCAAGCTAATTAAGCTGCGCAACAGATCCTTTTATGATATCTTAAGGGAAAAGTTAAAGGATGGGAGTAAAAATCGTGTCTAATATATTTGCCAGGGCCACATCAATAAATCATGATTTTATCAGAAGATTAATTAAACCTGGAGACAGGGCTGTAGATGCAACTGTCGGAAACGGGCATGATACCTTATTCCTGGCTAATTTAGTAGGTAATGCTGGCAAGGTTTATGGCTTTGATATACAAAAGAAGGCTATTGAAAAGATAAAAATCTTGCTCTCAGAACATAATTTAGCCAATCGGGTATCACTTATTCTTGATGGCCACGAAAATATTGAAAAACATGTACAACATTCTGTTAAGGCAATCATGTTTAACCTGGGTTATCTCCCTGGTGGAGAGCATGGAATAATCACCAGAGAAGAAACTACAATAATTGCCCTCAAAAAGTCACTTTCTCTGCTGACATCAGATGGTGTGCTATCAGTAGTTGTTTACTCAGGACACCAGGGAGGAGAAAGAGAAAAGCAAGCAGTTGAAGTTTTTTTCAAAGCCATTCCAAAAAGTGAGTTCCATGTGGTGAAGATACATCACTTGAATAGATTAGAAAGTTCTCCCTGCATTATTCTTGCCCAAAGAAATAATTAATCAGGAGAAAGGAGAGAAGGGACAAACCTTAATATTAGGTGTCTGTAAATCATGAAAAATTTAAGACAACGAAAAATATTAGACTTAATTAAAGAACATGATGTGGAAACCCAGGAGGATCTGGTTAATAAACTCAGGGAAAATGGCTTTGATGTAACTCAAGCCACTGTATCTAGAGATATTAAAGAACTAAATTTAATAAAAATTGCCACAGATAAAAATACATACAAATATTTTGTTGCTTCAGAGCCAAGACACAATTTAAATGTGAACAGGCTTAGTAAGCTTTTAAAAGATTCAGCAACAAGCATTGATTACAGTGATAACCTTATAGTTATCAAAACCCTGCCTGGAGTTGCAAATGCCATAGCATCCTGTATAGATCATATTCAATGGCCTGAAATAATTGGTACCATTGCTGGTGACGACACGATTCTCCTGATTGTTAAACCAAAGGAAGCCGTGGAAAAATATCTGGAAATCCTTAATAAGCTCTTGGAATGAGGTGAAACCCCATGCTGCAGGAAATACACATCAAAAACTTTGCTTTAATTGAGGAAGTTACCATAGAATTTGAAAAGGGCCTTAATGTATTGTCTGGAGAAACTGGAGCAGGCAAATCAATTCTTATAGATGCAGTTGGCCTATTGCTTGGTGATAGAGCCTCAAGTGATTATGTGAGAACAGGTTGTGAGAAGGCAATTATCCAGGGAGTGTTCAACTTTTCACCAGCTGAAAATCAAGAATACACTGCTATTCTTCAGAACATTGGTATAAGTCCGGAAGAAGACGGTACAATTATTCTCGCCAGGGAAATTGGCAACACTGGCAAAAATGTGTGTCGTATTAATGGGAGAACTGTTAACCTATCAAGCTTTCAAAATCTAACCACCCTCCTGGTTGAAATTCACGGACAAAATTCCAGTCAGCAGTTAACCTCCACAACCAAGCAGGCTGAACTCCTTGATAGACTTGGGGGTGAAAAACTTCAAACGCTGCGTAATAATATAAATGATAAACATAAGGAAATTATCTTCTATGAAAGGGAAATAAAGAGACTACAGGAAATAGTAACAGATGGACTTCGTGAAAGAGATTTTCTTCAGCATCAAATAGAAGAGATAGCTCAGGCCCGCCTCTTGCCAGGTGAAGAGGAGAGTTTAGAAAGAGAACTCAAACTCCTGGGAAGTGCTCAAGAGCTTCAGACCGCTTGTGAGGAGGCAAATTCTCTGCTCCTATCAGGAGAAGGGACAGCAGTTAGTGCATATGATTTAATAAGTACAGTATTAGACAGGTTTCGAAATCTTCACGGTTTAAACCAGGACCTGGATAGTTCCTTATTAGAATTAGAAAATGTCATGTACCAGATTCAGGAACTGGCTCATAATTTTAAAATCTATCCTCAAGATATGGATTATGATCCATATAAAATGCAGGAGGTAGAAGATAGGCTTGCTTTAATCAGCAAATTAAAAAGAAAATATGGAAACCATATTGAAGATATTATTAATTTAAAAGAAAAATTAACATCTGAATTATATGAAATAGAAAATGCAGAAGACATGCTTAAAGCAAATGAGAGCAAATATAATGAAGTATCCCGGGAATATGATGTCCTTGCACAGAAAATTCACTCTGTAAGAAAACAGGTGGCTGATGAATTAGAGGTAAAAATCATGAAGGCATTAAATGATCTGGTAATGCCTAATGTAAAATTCAAAATTTCAATTGACTTATTAAAGGATAGGGGACCCTTTGGCAGGGATAAAATTGAATTCCTTATTTCCCCAAATCCAGGTGAGCCACTTAAACCTCTAGCAAAAATAGCTTCTGGAGGGGAAATTGCCAGAATCATGTTGTCACTAAAAAGTATTCTGGCAGAAGTGGATAATGTTCCTGTTTTAATTTTTGACGAAATTGATTCTGGAATTGGAGGTCTGGTACTAAAGCCCGTAGCAGAAAAGCTCTCTGAAACAAGCAAATTTTGTCAGGTGATTTGTGTTACCCATGCACCTCAAATAGCAGCCCATGCAAATGCTCATTTTTTAATTCAAAAACATATTAAAAATAATAAAACTTTGACAGAAGTTTCGAAATTAAAAACAGAAAAAGAAAGGGTAGAAGAATTATCCAGAATGCTGGGAGCAACTTCCAAGGCCAGGGAACATGCTTTAGAATTGAGAAAAGAACGAGAAAAGTGCAGTTAATATTAACTGTACTTTTTTATATTTACTTGGATAGTGAGTATTGCCAGGATATTAAAACTTTCTGAAGCCACACTAGATAATGAAAGATAAATAAATTTTTATAATTTACGGGGGTGAAATTCAAATCGGGGAGACTAAAGTATTGGAGTGAATAAGATTTGCGCAAAAGCAAATTCAACAGGGTTTATGCATTTATTATTATTGCTGCAATTTTGGCCATAAGCTTCAGTCCCCAGATGCAAAGCTATTTCCTGCTTCCAACAACACAAAAATTATCTGTTGGTGATGAATTTAATTTAACATTAGTTTTTCCTAAAAGAATAAAAAGTAATTTTAAAATGCAAATTCATGATGAAAGTGGTTTAGTGGACACTTTAGATTTATCAAGTGTAAAAGAGTTTAACAGCAGTGGAAAATATATTGCAAAATTAAGTCTTTTTGGGTTAATTCCTTTAAAGGAAATAAATGTTGATGTTGTTCCAGAAATCAAGGTTTATCCCTCTGGACATTCAATTGGTGTTATTTTAAAAGCTCAGGGAGTTATGGTTGTGGGTTTTTCACCTGTTATAAATGAGATTAGGATGGAAATGCAGCCTGCAAGGGATCAGGGAATACAGATTGGAGATATTATTTCCAAAATCAACAATGAACCTGTAGGAAGTGACAAAGAATTAGCAGAGCTTATAGACAAATATGGAAGTTCAGATAAACAGGTCACTTTGGAAGTAATTAGAAATGGAATGAAAATGGATTTTTATCTAGAACCAATAAAATGTGGAGATACAGGCAGGTATAGAATAGGCCTCTATGTTAGAGATACAGCAGCTGGGATAGGTACTTTAACATTCTTTGAACTCAACAATGGCAAGTATGGTGCTTTAGGTCATGTAATAGCTAATGCGGATATAAAAGAAGACTTGCAAGATGGCATGGGCAGAATAATTTCTGCATCTATCCAAAAAATCAATCAGGGTAGGAAGGGCTTTCCAGGAGAAAAAATAGGAAGCTTTAGTAATAACTCCTCTTTATCGGGAGTTATAATGAAAAACTGCAATCTGGGAATTTATGGAGTTCTGGATAAAATACCAACCAATACCTACTATAGCGAACCAATACCCGTGGCCTATACTAATCAAATAAGTCCAGGTAAGGCTCATATATTGACTGTTTTAGAAGGTGACAAAATTGAAAAATTTGAAATAGAAATTGAGAGGGTAATTTCTCACCAAAGGTCAAATGGAAAGGGCCTGGTAATTAAAGTTACTGATAAAAAATTAATCGAAAGGACAGGCGGTATAATTCAAGGTATGAGTGGTAGTCCAATTATTCAAAATGGCAAACTCATAGGTGCAGTAACCCATGTTTTTGTACAAGATCCCACCAGGGGTTATGGTATCCTTGCAGAATGGATGATAGAGGAAGTAGGTATAATTCCTAAAGAACTTGTTATAGATTCAGTTTTATCAGCATCATAAATGACAAAAACATACAGTAATTTTCTGTAAAGAAAATACTGTATGTTTTTTCTTTGGCTAAAAGTAAAATTTTTGGCGAATTTTAACTAATAATAGGATATTGCAAAAAGTGGCAGGAAAAGGCAAATTTATGTTGAAATAATAAAACCATACAGAAAAAACAAAATACAGGGGGCGTGGGTTAACGTGGATGAACCAATAAATGTTTTAGTGGTAGATGACAACAAAGATTTTTGCGGTATACTAAGTGAATATTTTTCTGATCAAAAAGATTTGAACCTTTGTGGTACAGCTTATAATGGCATAGAAGCCGTCAAAGCTATCCAGGAAAAGGAACCAGATGTAGTTATTCTGGATATAATAATGCCTCATTTAGATGGAATAGGCGTTCTAGAAAAGTTGAATTCCACAGAACTAAATGTAAGGCCAAAAATTATTATTTTAACGACTTTAGGTCAGGAAACCATGACACAACAATCCTGTGACCTGGGAGCAGACTACTACATACTAAAGCCATTTGATCTAGATGTATTAGGAACTAGAATCAAGCAGTTGGTAAGAGGGGAAACAAGCGGCAGTGGGCCTAAAAATGGAATGGTTAAAGGCAAGAGCCTGGATGTTGAAGTAACAAAGATCATTCATCAAATGGGTGTGCCTGCACACATTAAAGGCTATCAGTACTTAAGAGATGCAATTTTAATGGTCATTGAAGAAGTTAATTTGTTAGGTGCAGTCACAAAGGAATTATATCCACTTATTGCTAAAAAATATATGACTACACCAAGTAGAGTAGAAAGAGCCATCCGCCATGCTATAGAATTGGCCTGGGATCGTGGTAATGTTGATATGATGAACCGTTTCTTTGGTTACACAATAAATGTTGAAAGAGGCAAACCCACCAACTCAGAATTCATAGCCATGGTAGCTGACAAATTAAGAATCGGTACAAAGGTAAGTTAATAAATTTTAAATTTTATTATTAAATAAAAAGGATCATGAGTTATTAAAGCTTAATGGTCCTTTATATTTTTAAATAATACTAAAATCCTTCCTTGGGCAAGCTAAAAAAGGGTGTTAGAAATGAAAAAAAACACAATTAAAGGGCGAGTCCTAAAAAATCGTAAAACAAAAGAGCTGGTGCCAAATTTAAAGCCAGGGGATATTGCACTGATTGCCCATGAAGATTTAGATGAAATAGCAGCTAATTCGCTTATTGGAGCCAAGGTTAAAACTGTAATCAATGTTAGAAGATTCAGTACAGGCAAATATCCCAATCCTGGCCCTTTAAATTTGCTTGAAAATAAAATATCATTAATTGAATGTGTTAAAGATGAAATCTGGGATACTGTTAATGATGGTGATGAGATTAGTATTATTGGGGGAACAATATATAACAGCTCAGGTGTTCATCTAGCACAGGGAAAGTTATTAAATTTACAGGATGTTAAGGCTGCATTTAAAAAAGCCAGGGAGAATTTTAATCCCCAACTTGAAAATTTTATCAAAAATACCATTGAATATGCAAAAAAAGAGCTTGAAATAATTTTTAAAGAAATAGATTTATCCCATATTCAAACTACTTTCAAGGGAAAGCACTGTTTAATCGTTGTCAGGGGACAAAAGTACAAGGAGGATTTACATGCACTTAGAAGCTATATAAGAGAAATGAAGCCAATTTTAATTGGTGTTGATGGCGGGGCAGATGCATTACTTGAAAATGGATTGAAACCTAACCTAATAATAGGTGATATGGATAGTGTATCTGATAAAGCTTTAAAGTCTGGTGCTGAAATTGTTGTCCATGCTTATAGCGATGGTAAGGCTCCTGGTATAGATAGAATAAAAAAACTTGGTGTCAGCAATTACAAGGTTTTACCTATTTTCGGAACTAGTGAAGATGTTGCAATGCTGGTGGCCTATGAAAAGGGTGCAGAGCTCATAGTGGCTGTTGGAACTCATTCTAATGTCATTGATTTTCTTGAAAAGGGAAGGCAGGGCATGTCCAGTACTTTTTTAGTAAGGCTAAAGATAGGCTCCATTCTCATGGATGCCAGGGGAGTTAACCAGCTATACAAACAAAAATTTAGACTAAAGTATCTTATAGCAATGGCTGCCGCTGCCTTTATCCCTTTATTGGTTGTGTTTATTATCTCACCCCCAGCCTTTCAGTTTGCTAGGTTACTATATCTAAGGCTGCGCCTAATACTTCAGGTTTAGGAGGCGTTAAATTTGATGAAATCTGTATCGGTAGTCATACCTGCCTATAATGAAGAGCAATATATTGTAGAAACCATTAAGGCAGTAAAAAAGGTTCAAGGTGTTAATCAGATAATTGTTGTTGATGATGGAAGTAAGGACAATACTGGCCAGCTTGCTGCAGAAGCTGGGGCTGAGGTTATTAGAATAGAACATAATAGAGGAAAGGGTAATGCTTTAAACCTTGGGTGTCTTAAATGTAATCAAGAATTGATTGCCTTAATTGATGCTGATTTAGGTGCTAGTGCTGGTGAACTTGCAAGGCTGATGGAACCTGTTGTCAATGGTACAGCTGACATGACAATTGCTGCTTTTCCAGGAACCAGGAAGAAGGGGGGATTTGGTCTGGTAAAAGGCCTGGCAAATATGGGAATAAGGGTATATGTTGGGCAAAAACTAAAAGCTCCCCTGTCCGGCCAGAGGGTTATAAATAGACAAGCTCTTGCAGAGATATTCCCCTTTGCTCCAGGGTTTGGCGTAGAGATAATGGCTACCTTAAAAGCCTTTAAAAAGGGTCTTATTGTAAGGGAGATTGAGACCAAAATGCATCATAGAGAAACTGGCAGAAGCATTTCAGACTTTAAGCATCGTGGAAAACAGTTTTATCATATACTAATGACTTTATTCAAAATTAGGCTTTTAAGGAGCTAGATATGATGCTAGGTACATTTGTGGCTTATATAATAACAAGAGTTTTCATGCCCTTTGCCCTTAAGGTATTTGGGTCACTGGAGTGGACAAAGGAGAATTTTATGGGAAGGAAAATACCAGCAGGCACTGGTATTTTGCTAATCCCCTTGAGTGTGGCAGTTCCCTTTGTCTGGTATGATAGTATATTACCTTCAGTAATTTTTTTTTATGGAAGTGCATTAATAATAATGGGTTTTGTTGGTTTATATGATGATATATTTGGTGATACCAAAATCAAGGGACTCAAAGGGCATTTCAAAAACCTGGTTTTTAAGGGAAGGGTCACATCTGGAATAATAAAGGCTTTTGCAGGGGTGATAATTGCACTTGCTGGAGCTTTTTTGCTTGCAGTAAAACCAGTAGAAATTATGGTAGCATTTTTAATAATTCTACTATTTACAAATGCTTTTAATCTCTTTGATTTAAGACCAGGCAGATGCATTAAGGTGTTTTTCTTAACAGCTATTTTTTTAATTATTATGGCTTATTATTTAGGAAAGAATAATATACTGTTATTATATCCACTATTAGGCTGCATCCTGGCTTATGCTCCCTTTGATTTTAAGGGAAGATCAATGCTTGGAGATGCAGGCTCTAATACTATAGGTATAAGCGTGGGAATTATAAGTGTTCTTGTATTACCTTTTTTAATAAATATTATATTAGTTCTTGTTTTAATAATGCTACATTGGTATACTGAGAAAAATTCATTAAATTCTATTATAGAAAGTAATCACTTCCTAAACCGTATTGATAATTGGGGCAGGAGCTAGTTATAATACTACAGGGGAGAGCCAGGATGATAACAAAAAAAGTAGGAAAGGTAGTAGAAATTGATAAGAAAAATGCTGATGTACAGTGGATAAAGGTTACCATTGGTGATGAAGAGTTTTCTGCAATTAATTATCCTCCAACAACAGGCATGGTGAAGCCAGGTGATGAGGTTGTGTTAAATACTACGGCAGTAGAGCATGGTCTTGGTACAGGTGGATACCATTTAGTTATGCTAAATTTAGCTAATATGGAAAGCACAGCTAAAGAGGAGGGTCATATTATGAAGCTCAGGTATACGCCTTACCAGATCAAGGTGCTGGCAGTAGAAGAGCAGGCAAATCCCCATCATGGTAAAATTTCAAATTTTAAAAACCTGGATGGGATACCAGTTATGATAGGCAGTCTACACAGCAAATTAGCTCCAGCGGCCCTTGGATATAAACTAGTGAAACCCAGGGGAAGATTGGTATACATAATGACAGACGGTGGGGCCTTACCCATTGCCTTTAGCAAAACTGTAACCACTTTAAAAGAACTAGAATTGATTGACGGTACCATTACCGTTGGCCATGCCTTTGGTGGCGATTATGAAGCGGTAAATGTTTATTCAGGCCTGATTGCAGCAAAGGAAGTACTAAATGCAGATGCTGTAATTATTTGTATGGGACCTGGAGTTGTAGGAACAGGAACTAAATGGGGCTTTACCGGCATAGAACAGGGCGATATAATAAATGCTGTAAATATTCTAGAGGGCAGGGCCATAGCAATTCCTAGAATCACTTTTAAAGACAAAAGGGATAGACACAAGGGGCTCAGTCACCATACATTAACAATTTTGGAAAAAGTAGCCTTACAACCTGCTGAGGTTTGCCTACCGGCACTGCCTAGACATGAAAGCGAGTTTTTAAAGGAACAGATACGAGAAAGAAGATTAGATGATAAACATATTTTTGTAACTATAAATGCAGAACAGGTAATAGACTATGCTAATCATTTAAAAATACCATTTTCAACCATGGGAAGAACAGTTGAAGAAGAACCTTATTATTTTTTAGCTGCTGGTGCTGCAGGGGTATTAGCGGCCCAGGTCTAGTTAACATACCAATTATTGGCCAACTAATGGAGCTTGCTTTTAATGAATTGGGCTACAGTACTATATTCTGTGCTTAATTCATTTAAGTATTTTCTGAGTTCTTTAACCTTACCATAAAAGTAAAAGCTTTTTTTATTTACAGTAATAAACATGTAGGTCCTCCAGTACTATATTTAGGGTATTAGTTTATGTAGCTTATCCCAGATTATGCCTGAATAAGCTAAAACTTATGAAAGTGGGTGATTTTGGTGAGTAATAGGGAAAATACAATAAGTTCTCAGTGTTTCTTTGAAGGCAGGATCCTGCGTTTAAGAGTTGATAAAGTTGAGCTGGAAGGGGGAAAGATAGGGGAGCGAGAAATTGTTGAGCATCCAGGTGCTGTAGCCATTGTAGCTATTACCCAGGATAAAAAGGTTTTGCTGGTTACCCAATATAGAAAGCCAATGGAAAAGGAGCTTATGGAGATTCCTGCCGGCAAGCTTGAAAAAAATGAAATACCTTTAGCTTGTGCACAAAGAGAGCTATTAGAGGAAACAGGCTATATGGCTGATAATTGGAAGGAATTACTTGCTGTTTATACATCTCCAGGCTTTAGTAACGAAAGGGTAGTAATTTTTTTGGCAATGGACTTATCCAGGACATTAGATTTTCCCATGGATACTGAGGAAATAACCCGCCTTGATATAATACCTTTAGGGGATGTAATAGATTTAATTAAGGAAAACAAAATTGAGGATGCAAAAACTGTTGCTGGTATTCTTGCTGCTAAGGTTTTTTATGAAGATGAAACAAACTAAGGTTTATATGACGATGGATGCAAGTGGAGCTTATAAAGCGGCAATTAATGGACATATAGTTGTTATAGTAGACATTATAGACATGTCAACAAGCCTGGAAACTGCCCTGGAGATGGGTGCTGCAGCAGTATTTGGTGCTAGTCCTGACCAAATTTATGCTCCTGTTATAGTCAATCCTGAAAAAATTGCAATGGGTGCTGCTTTCGTTGCTCAAAAATTAAATACTGAAGTGATAATAATTGGTGAGCCTAGATTTGCAAGCAAAGAAGAACAAATGGAAAACTGTCAAAGATTAGTTAATAAACTCACTGAAATGAATACAAAAATCTGTGACTTTGTCCCCAATGTTGGCAAAGAGCTTTGGGCCTTTGCTCATATTGGCAAGAAAATTGCCATAGCTGTTACCAGCACAGGTGGAGTGGCCTTTGATGCTGCCTATAATGCTGGAGGTATTGTAACTACAGCAACCATTGCCCGAACCAGGCATATGAGGGGAAAAGCCCCAGCCCTAAAAGGTGCGTACAGGGCTAAAAACCTTGCACTTGAACTGAAAAGGGACATATCTTATGTAGCAGCAAGCTCTAAGTCCTATGAAGATGTTTTGGCGGCAAAGTATTTGTGTGACCTTACAAAGGGCTTGTCATAAAACAAGCCTTCCCGCATATCATGTAAAGAGAAGCGGTATGGGGGGACAGCACTAATGATAAAAGCCTTGCTAAAAATATGGTTTAACCATATAAGAGATCACATGGTGTTGTATATAATTACAATACTTATGTTTATTGGTGGCAGTTCCCTCGGTGCATATACTGTTAGTACCTTAAATGAATCTCAACTCCAGGAGTTGGTAGATTACTTTGACTATTTTTTAAAGGGTCTTACAAACTGGAATGTAAATTCTGTAATAGTCACACAAGATGCCATTCTTAATAATCTTAAGTTTATTTTTTTAACCTGGACTTTAGGCCTAACTGTCATTGGAATTCCCGTTATTTTATTAATAGTTGCCTTTAAAGGCTTTATTATGGGTTTTACAGTTGGCTTTCTAATTCTGCAAAAGGACTTTACAGGAATGCTCATAGCTATTTTTGCAGTATTGCCGCAAAATTTTTTCTACGTACCCAGCTTGATGATTTGTGCTGTGGCCGCAATAACCTTTTCATTGTGTTTGTTAAGGGGCACAATGGGCGGCAGGAAACTTTCAATATCCCATATGTTTATCAATTACATACTACTTTTGTTGATATTTTGCTTTTTTACAATAATAGGTGGATTATTAGAGGGCTACGGCGCACCCCTGACCATGAAAATTATAATAACATATTTTTAAGTTAGCATAATACTAGTCTAAAATATAACCTTCCCTCATACTTTTTAACATGTGAATGTTTAAAATAGGGAGGTTAGTTTAATGATTGTTATAACCATTCCAAATTGGCGCAAAAAGCTTATCATTTTAGCTTGTATAATTCTTTTGGCAGCTGCATTTAGTATAGGGTTAAACTATTACAAAAGCATCAACACTGCTATAGAATTTGAGGAAATGTTTGACAATCCAATTGGCTCTGAGGTACAGGCTCTAGAGGGTGAAGAAGAGGCTGCAGTAGAAGGTGCTCAAGAAGAAGCTGTTCAGATACCAGAAAATGAAGCTGAGGTAGTGGAGCATGACAATGATAATGGAATCTGTGAAAATGAGAATAAAGACCAGGAAGCACCTGATAAGGGTAATCTAGAACAGGAGTTTGAGGAAAAAGAAGCGAAAAAGGGATTCTGGCAAAAAGTTCTAGAAAAGTTTCGCAAAGAATAATTTACTGACAGGAATTTCCCATCTCTTGTGGAAGTAATCTATATTCCAGCAAGTGATGGGAGTTATTTATGATGAGGGTTTTATTAGAAAGATTTATACATTATCTTGCAGTTGAAAGAGGTCTGTCTGATAATACTTTATCCTCCTATTTAAGTGACCTTGAACAATTCATAACCTTTCTTGAGGAAAAGAATATTGCTTCTGTTCATGTGCTTAATAATCAACATTTAATAGAATATATCTTGTTTCTAAAATCAAATAGTAAGGCACCTGCAACTATTTCTAGAAACAGGGCAGCCATCAAAACCTTTATGAAGTTTCTTGTTAATGAGGGAATACTTGACAATAACCCTTCAGAGAATTTACAGTCACCCAGATTAAGCAGAAAACTTCCAATGACCCTGACCATGGAACAAGTGGACAATCTCCTTCAAAAACCTAGAATAAAGACAACCATAGGTTTAAGAGACAGGGCAATGCTGGAGGTGCTTTATGCTTCAGGATTAAGGGTTAGTGAATTGGTGTCTCTTGATGTTGGAGATATGGAATTAAGCAAGGGGTTTATTAGGTGCTATGGAAAAGGCTCAAAAGAAAGAATAGTTCCCCTGGGCTCAATGGCTATTTTTTTTGTAACTCAATATTTAGAACAGGCACGGGTTAAACTAATTAAGAAACCTGGTGAGAAGGCAGTCTTTGTTAATAACATGGGCAACCGTTTAACAAGACAGGGCTTGTGGAAAATCCTAAAAAAATATGCCAGGGCTGCAGGCATTAGCGAAATTACACCACATACATTAAGGCATTCCTTTGCAACACATTTGTTAGAAAATGGTGCTGATTTAAGAGCTGTTCAAGAAATGCTAGGACATGCTGATATTTCCACAACTCAAATATATACCCATGTAACAAATAGTCATTTAAGAAAGGTTTATGATAACACCCATCCCAGGGCAAAAAATTCATAAGCTTATAAAAATGAGGGATAAAATGATACAACGAGTAATTTTAATAATATTAGACAGTGTTGGAGTTGGAGAACTCCCTGACGCCCATCTTTATGGTGATACTGGAAGTAACACTTTAAAAAACTTGGCTGCTGCTGTAGGAGGAATTAATGTACCCAATCTTGAAGAAATGGGGTTGGGACATATTATTGAGATAATGGGAGTTAAGAGGGCAGCTGAAACCCTTGGGGCTTATGGGAAAATGGCTGAAAAATCTGCCGGCAAAGATACAACTACAGGCCATTGGGAAATTGCAGGTCAAATACTTGAAAACCCCTTTCCTACATATCCCCAGGGATTTCCACCAGAGGTTATAGAAGAGTTTAAAGCTAGAATTGGCAGGGATATTCTTGGCAACATAGCTGCCTCTGGCACAGAAATTATTCAAAAGTTGGGTCAAGAACACATGGAGACAGGGAAACCCATTGTTTACACTTCTGCAGATAGTGTTTTTCAAATTGCTGCCCATGAGGAGATTATTCCCCTGGAAACCCTATATGAGTACTGCAAAATAGCCAGGGAAATCTTACAGCCTCCCCATGGAGTTGGCAGGG
>Ga0208609_100453_pt1 | contig 15868 bp, 18 predicted proteins | sample SubbioR11_8A_Apr_FD_184813 | JGI IMG/M metagenome (GOLD analysis project Ga0208609, IMG submission 184813) | Serpentinite rock and fluid subsurface biosphere microbial communities from McLaughlin Reserve, California, USA - CR11_8A_Apr (SPAdes) | ecosystem: Environmental > Terrestrial > Deep...
GGCTCGCGCGTGCCCGCTTCGCCGCGCGAAGCGGGCGGGGCCAGTCGCACCGCGGGCAGGCGAAGATCGTTCATCTCTGGAGCTCGCCAACGGTGCGCTGCGCGCTCATCGGCGCCCCCTACGGCGCTGCGCGCCGGTCCCCCCGAGGGGGATTGAGCGCCTACGGAGCGGCCGGGCGGCGCTCATCGGCCGCCCGCCAGCGGTGCCAGAGGTGCGGCGGCGGCGGCCAGACCGCGCGCGATCTCGTCGGTCGACTTCTGTTCGCGCCGCGCCTGCACCGCGTGCTGCTCGGCGCGCCGGCGCTCGGCGAGCCTCTCCAGGCTCAACAGTCGCCGCTGCGCCTGCGCCAGCTCGGCCTCGGCACGAGCCAGCGCCAGTTCGCGGCGCGCGACCTCGCCCGCCTGCTGCTCGGCTGCGCGCCGCAGGCGGGCGCAGAAGGCGCGCAGGTTGTCCTGGGCGGCGATGTCGCAGCCGGCGCTCAGGGTCGACTGCGCGCGCCGGTCGTAGTCGCGGCCGTAGCCGCGCAACAGCTCGAGCTGGTCGGCTGCCTGCGCCAGTTGCATCTGCGCCTGTGCGCGCCGTGCCGCGGCCGCGTCGCGCGAGGTGACGGCCAGTTCGATCAGCATGCGCAGGCTGTGGTTGTCCATCGCGGTGCGTCTGGAGACGGTGGAGCGGAGGATCGGCCCTGCGGCGCGCTTCGAATCGCCGGAACAGACCCGGTGATCGGGCGAGTGTTCGGCGCATCGCGCTGCGTGTAGGGCACGGCGCCGTCGCCCGGTAGGAAATGCGCCTACACGGTGGCCAGCAGCGCCGCCAGCCGGCCGTGCGCTTCCGACAGCGACGAGGCCTCGTGCATCGGCTGCTGCAGGAAGGCCTCCAGGCGCGGCTGCGCGGCGATCGCCGCGTCGAGCTGCTTGTCGGCGCCCGGCACGTAGGCGCCGACCGCGATCAGGTCGCGGTTGCGCGCGTAGGTCGAGTACAGCGCCTTGAAACGGCGCGCCATGTCGATCTGGTCGGGGCCGACCACCGCGTTCATCACGCGCGAGATCGACGCCTCGATGTCGATCGCCGGGTAGTGGCCGGCCTCGGCCAGGCGGCGCGACAGCACGATGTGGCCGTCGAGGATCGCGCGCGAGGCGTCGGCCACCGGATCCTGCGGATCGTCGCCTTCGGTGAGCACCGTGTACAGGCCGGTGATCGAGCCGGCGCGCGCCGCGCCTTCGCCGGCGGCGCCGTTGCCGGCGCGTTCGACCAGCGCCGGCAGGCGCGCGAACACGCTCGGCGGGTAGCCCTTGGTAGCCGGCGGCTCGCCGATCGCCAGCGCGATCTCGCGCGCCGCCATCGCGTAGCGCGTCAGCGAATCGAGCAGCAGCAGCACCTGCAGGCCCTGGTCGCGGAAATACTCGGCGATCGCGGTCGCGTAGACGGCGCCCTGCAGGCGCACCAGCGGCGGCACGTCGGCCGGCGCCGCCACCACCACCGCGCGCCGCAGACCGTCGGCGCCGAGAATGTCCTCGATGAACTCCTTGACCTCGCGCCCGCGCTCGCCGATCAGGCCGACCACGGTGACGTCGGCGCTGGTGTAGCGCGCCATCATGCCGAGCAGCACGCTCTTGCCGACGCCGGAGCCGGCGAACAGCCCCAGGCGCTGGCCGCGGCCGACGGTGGCGAGCGCGTTGACCGCGCGCACGCCGACGTCGAGCGGTTCGCGCACCGGCTCGCGGTCCATGGCGTTGATCGGCCGGCGCGCCAGCGGGCGCAACTCGACGCCTTCGAGCGCACCGAGGCGGTCGAGCGGCCGGCCGTTCGGGTCCACGACCCGGCCGAGCAGTTGCGGGCCCATCGGCAGGTGGCGCGTGCGGTCCTCATTGCGGCGCCACGGGTGGTTGTTCCGGTGCAACTGCGGCCGCGCCGCCGCCGCCTCCTGCGGCACTACCAGCGCCCCGGGCCGCAGGCCGGCCGGCTCGGAACCCGGCATCAGGAACAGCCGCTCGCCGGAGAAGCCGACCACCTCGGCCTCGACGCGCAACTGCTCGTCCTGCAGCACGCGCACCTGGGCGCCGAGCGGCAGTCGCAGGCCGACCGCCTCCATCACCAGTCCGGTCACCCGCGTCAGCCGCCCGCGCGCGAGCAGCGGCTGCGCCGCCTCGGCCATCGCCGCGGTCTGGGCGAGAAAGCGTGCGAAGGGCGCCGCCTCGGCCGCCATCACGGTCCCTCGACGCGCGGCGTGCGGCGCGGATCGATGCCGACGGCTGCCAGCACCCGCTGCCAGCGCGTCTCGAGCGTGGCGTCGACGTCGCTGGCCGCGGTCTCGACCCGGCAGCCGCCGCGGCGCACCGACTCATCGGGTACGAAGCGGCAGCCCTTGAGCAGGCCTTCGGCCTCCAGTTCCGGGCGCAGGTGCGCGTGGTCGTGCGGGTTCAGGTGCACGCGCGGATGGGCGTGCTGATCGATCACCGCCGCCACCGCCTCGCGCAGCGCCGGCAGCACCGCGGCGGCATCGACCTCGACCTCGCGACGCACGACCTGGCGTGCGATCGCCAGCGCCAGTTGCAGCACCTGCTCGGCGCCGGCCGACTCCAGTTCGGCGAAGCGGCCGCGCAGTTCGGCCAGCACCTGCGCCACTTCGCGCGCGTGCTCGGCGCGTTCCACCTGCGCCGCCTGCCGGCCCTCGGCCTGGCCCTGCAGGCGGCCGCGCTCGTAGGCGCGCCGCTCGCGCTCCGACAGCAGCCTCGCCGTGCCGGTCGGCGCGGCGCCGGCCGCCAGCGACTCGAACTCCCACAGCGCCGCCTCGCCGACGTGATCGCGCGGGATGCGGCGGCCGGAGGGACGATCGGCGGCGCCCATCAGCCCGCCCCGTCAGACATAGGCATCGTCGCCGCCCTTGCCGCCCAACTGGAGCTGGCCCTCGTCGGCGAGCCGGCGCACGACCTTGAGGATCTCGCGCTGCTCGGCCTCGACCTCGGACAGGCGCACCGGTCCCTTGGCCTCGAGGTCCTCGCGCAGCATCTCGGCGGCGCGGGTGCTCATGTTCTTGAACACCTTCTCGCGCAGGGTCTGGTCGGCGCCCTTCAGCGCCACGATCAGGCTCTCGCTCTGCACCTCGCGCAGCAGCAGTTGCACGGCGCGATCGTCGAGCCCGTTGAGATCGTCGAACACGAACATCTGGTCGAGGATCTTCTGCGCCAGGTCGGCGTCGTGGGCGCGGATCGCCTCCACCGCCGGCGTCTCGATCTGCGCGCCGAGGAAGTTCAGGATCTCGGCCGTGACCTTGGTGCCGCCGAGCGTGGTCTTGCGCAGCTTCTCGCCGCCGGCCAGCACCTTGCTCAGCACCTCGTTGAGTTCCTGCAGCGCCTGCGGCTGGATGCCGTCGAGCGTGGCCACCCGCAGCAGCACTTCGTTGCGCACGCGCTCGGGCATCGCGCGCAAAACCGCGGCCGAGTGATCGCGCTCCAGGTGCACCAGGATCGAGGCGACGATCTGCGGGTGTTCGCTTTTCAGCAGTTCGGCGATCGAACCCGGATCCATCCACTTCAGGCTCTCGATGCCGGAGACATCGCGCCCCTGCAGGATGCGGTCGAGCAGCATGCCGGCCTTCTCTTCGCCGAGCGCGCGGCGCAGCACCTGGCTGACGAAGGCGTCGGTGTCGCCGACGAGCGAGAACTGCTGGTCCTTGCTGCGCTGGAACTTCTCGAGCACGGCGTCGACCTTCTCGCGCGGCACCGTCTTCAGGCGCGCCATCGCCTCGCCGAGCTTGTGCACTTCCTTCGGCGACAGGAACTTGAAGATCTCGGCCGCCTGCTCCTCGCCGACCGTCATCAGCAGGATCGCCGCCTCTTCGATGCCGACCGTGTCGTCGCCCGTCATCGGCTACTCCGGCGCGCTGCGCGCGCGCGTCGCGTCGCTCGGCCGCATGGTCAGGACTTGCCTTCGCCGACCCACGACTTGACCACGTTGGCGACCGTCGCCGGGTCGTTTCTCGCCAGGTCGCGCACCTGGTCGATCGCGGTCGGCGGCCGTTGCGTCTCGGGCGACGGCAGGGCGGCCGCCGCCGACGGTGCCGCCGCCGCGCCGGCCGGCAGCGGCTGCGGCCGCGGCGCGTTCGCCACCGCCTTGAGCGCCGGGCGCAGGACGCCGAACACCACGATCAGCGTCAGCAGCAAGAACAGAGCCGCCTTGCCGGCTTCCTTGGCCAGCGCGATCGCGTCCGGCTGCTGCCACAGCGGCGGCGAGTTGACCGGGCCGTGGTCGACCGAGTTGAACGGGCTGTTGACGACGTTGAGCGAGTCGCCGCGCGTCTCGTTGAAGCCCATCGCCTCGCGCACCAGCGCCGTGACGTTGCGCAGTTCTTCCTCGCCGAGCGGCGCGGCGCTGGCGGCGGCGCCGGCTGCGCCCGCTCTGAGGCGGTGGTTGATCACCACCGCCGCGGTCAGGCGCCGGATCTGGCCGCTCGCCACCTTGGTGTGGCGCACGTTCTTGTCGAGTTCGAAGTTGATCACCTCGTCGCGCCGCGTGTTGTTGCCGGCAGCGGCCGCCGCCGGCGACGGGTTCAGCGGCGGCGCGGCACCGTTGATCGGCGCTGCCGCCGGCACCGGCGGCTGGTTCGACAGCGCTCCCGGCACGCCCTGCGCCGAGGCCGACTGCGGCTGTGCCGACTCCTGCAGCGACTGCGAGCGGATCGCCTTGCGCGAGTCGGCGCCCTGGTTCGGGCCGAAGGTCTCGGCCATGTTCTCGATCTGCGAGAAGTCGACGTCGGCGGTCACCTGCGCGCGCACGTTGCCGCGGCCCATCAGCGGCTCGAGGATGTCCTCGATGCGGCGGATCGTCTCGGCCTCGATGCGCGCCACGTAGTCGAGCTGGGCGGCATCGAGCGCGCCGGCGCCGGCGCGATCGTTGGCGAGCAGGTTGCCGTGCTGGTCGACCACCGCGACGTTCTTCGGGTTCAGTTCCGGCACCGACGAGGACACCAGGTGCACGATGCCGGCCACCTGCTGGCGGTCGAGCGACCGTCCCGGGTGCACCTGCACCAGCACGCTCGCGGTCGGCGGCTGGCGCTCGCGCAGGAAGCCGCTCTGCTTGGGCAGCGCCAGATGCACGCGACTGGCGGCCACCGGCGCCAGCGACTGGATCGAGCGCGACAGCTCGCCTTCGAGCGCGCGCTGGAAGTTGACCTGCTCCTGGAACTGGGTGACGCCGAAGCGCTGCGTCTCCATGATCTCGAAGCCGACCACCGAGCCCTTGGGCAGGCCCAGCGAGGCGAGCTTCAGTCGCGCCTCGTGCACCTTGTCCTGCGGCACCAGCAGGGTGCCGCCGTCGGCGTTGCGGTAGGGAATGTTCAACTGCGCCAGTTGGGCGATGATCGCGCCGCCGTCGCGGTCCGACAGGTTGGTGAACAGCACGCGGTAGGTGGGCGTCGCGCTCCACAGGGTGGCGGCGGCGATCAGCGCCGCCAGCGCCAGCGCGCCGAGCAGCAGCATGCCGCGCGTGCGCGACGACATCTGCGCCAAGACGCCGCCGGCCGACGCACGTTGCGCCGCCTGCAGCGTGCTGGGGACCACTGCCGAGTTCTGCATCGTTGCCGCCCGCGTTCCGAGGTGAGTGCGCCGCAGGCCACGCCGCCCGCTGAGGGCAGCCCGGCCTGAGCGGCGATTATTCGGAGGACTTGAGGGCGCGAAAGCGCCGAAAAGACGGACCAAAGCGCACCGACTCCGGCGCCTGCCCGGCCGGAATTGGCGCCCGAAGCGGCCGCTTATCGCCGCCCGCCGCCGCCCGCCGGCGGGCGACACTTGCCGCGACGAAACGCAGCTTCGGTGGAGCGCCAGCATGCAGGTCGGTTCGATCAACGCGCAGATCGCGCAGGCGGTGGCGAGCATCCGCGCCGGCGCGCCGGCATCCGCCGCGCGCGATGCCGGCGGCCCGGACTTCGTCGCCAGCCTCGACTCGGCGCTGCGTGCGGTCAGTCGCAATCAGCAGGTCTCGGGTGACCTGCAGCGGCAATTCCAGCTCGAGAACCCGAACGTCAGCCTCGAGCAGACGATGATCGCGATGAACCAGTCGTCGCTGTCGTTCCAGGCCGCGGTCCAGGTGCGCAATCGCCTGGTGCAGGCCTACGAACAGATCATGCAGATGCCGGTCTAGGATCGAGGATCGAGGATCGAGGATTCAGGGTCGAGGCGGTGGCGGCCGGCGCGTTTGCCTACACTGTGCGCGAAATCCACGTGCCGGAGGCAAAGATGGCCGCACCCCCCCGACCGATCGATCTGGACGCCGTCGCGCGCCTGGTCGATCAGCTCGAGCAGGACCTTGAAAAGGCGCGCGCCGGGCGCGCCGACACCGAGACGCTGCGCGCCGAGGTCGAGCAGTTGCGCGCGCTGCTGGCGGCCGAGGAACCGGCGCACGACGAGGTGCACGCCGGCCTGTGGGGTTTGCGCGAGCGGCTGCACGCGCTGTCCGACGAGCTGATGGTCGACGCGGTCAAGGGCGGCGACTATCTGGCGCGCATCGGCCGCCTGCTCGGCCTGTGATCGCGCAGCCGCGGGCGGCGAAATTCAGAAGCCGAGCGAGGCGAGCAGGTCGTCGACGCCGGCCTGATCGGTGACCACGTCGTCGCGACCCTCGGCGCGCACCACCGGGCCGGACAGTCGCTCGCCGCGCACCGCCGGCTCGCCGTGCTCGCCGCCGTGCGCCGTCTGGCGCTCGGCCGGCGCGGTCTCGAGCAGCAGCCGCAGCAACTGCTCTTCCATGCTCTGCGCCACCGCAACCACCTTGCGGATCACCTGGCCGGTGAGATCGTGGAAGTCCTGCGCCAGCATGATCTCGGTCAGGATCGCGCGCGTGGCCTGCGCCTGGCCGTCGGCGCTGGCGAAGAAGGTGCAGGTCTGTGCGATCAGTTCTCGCCCGGCCGGGGTCGCGCGCGCGCCATCGCCGGCGGTGTAGGCGGCCACCGCCTGCCAGCGCGCGTGCAACTGGGCAGCGCTGGCGGTGGTCTGCTCCTGCAGCGCGCGCGCGCGGTCGACGGCGTCGAGCACGCGCTCGGCGGCAGCGCCGGTGACGCGGCCGATGTAGGCGAGACGGTCGCGCGCGTCCGGCAACTGGTCGTGGGCGCCGCGCAAGTCCTTGTCGTAGCCGAGTTCGCGCAGCGCCTCGTGCAGCGTGCGCGTCAGGTGGCCGATGCGTTGGTGGACGTCGTCGCCGGCGATCGCACCGGCCGCGTCAACCGACGCCGGCGGCAGCGGCGCGGCTGCGATCGCGCCGAGCACGGCCGGACCGGACTGCGACTGCTTTCGGGCGCGCGCGCGGCGCGACTTCTTCACGGGTGGCGCCGGCTCGCCGCCACCGGCGTCGCACTGCATTGCTGGCGTGAGTTCCTCCATCGTCGCCTCAGGCCGAGGTCGCCTGCTTCTGCAGGATCCTGAGCACCTTGTCCTCGAGGATCGCCTTGGTGAAGGGCTTGACGATGTAGCCGGCGGCACCGCCGCTGGCGGCGGCGACGATGTCTTCCTTCCTGGCCTCGGCGGTGACCATCAGCACCGGCAGCGCCTTGAGGTTGTCGTCGGCCTTGATCTGCTTGAGCAGTTCGAAGCCGTTCATGTTCGGCATGTTGATGTCGGACACCACGAAGTCGAACCGACTGGCACGCAGCATCTTGAGCGCGACCACGCCGTCCTCGGCCTCCTCGGCGTTGTCGTAGCCGATCTCCTTGAGCAGGTTGCGCACGATCCTGCGCATGGTGGCGAAGTCGTCGACGATCAGGAAACGCACACCGCTCATTCCTTGCTCCCGACCGGCGGGCGATGCCGCCTTCGCGCCCGCACCCGCCTCGCACGCAGTGTCGCCCGCGCAGCGATGGCGTGATCGCGGGAAAAGTCGCGCCGCGGCACGGCCACTCGACCGATCAGCCGCCCGGCGCCGTCGTCGCCGCCGCCGCCGGCACTGCGGCCGGCGCCGGCGCGGGCGGCGCCTCGGCGCCGGGCTCGGTGTCGATGCCCTGCTCGACCTCGTCGGCGGATCCGGCCTCGATCTCGCCGCCGGCGCGCGCGAGCTTCTCCTCGGCGAGCTTGTTGAACACGATGATGCTGATGCGGCGATTGAGCGGATCGCGCGGGTTGTCCTTGTTGAGCAGGCTCGAGTCGGCCAGTCCGACCACCCGCAGCACCTTGGCCGGGTCCATGCCGCCGGCGATCAGCTCGCGGCGCGAGGCGTTGGCGCGGTCGGCCGACAGTTCCCAGTTCGAGTAGCCGCGCTCGCCACCGACGTAGGGGGTGGCGTCGGTGTGGCCGGTGAGCGCGATCTTGCGGTCGACCTCGTTGAGCACCTGGCCGATCTCGCGCAACAGGACGCGCATGTAGGGCTGCACCTGGGCGCCGCCGAGCGCGAACATCGGCCGGTTGAAGTCGTCGACGATCTGGATGCGCAGGCCGTCGGGCGTGATCTCGACCCGGATCTGGTGGCGCAGCTCGGCGAGCTGCGGGTTGGCGAGCAGCGCCGACTCCAGGCGCGTCTTCAGATCCTCCATCTGCGCGCGCTCGCGCCGGGCGCGCTCGGCGCGCTCGCGCGCGCGCCGCTGCTTGTCGGCCTCGACGTCGCCGCGCTTGACCTGCCCCGGCGCGTCGGTGAGGCTGGGGCCGCCGCCCTGGATCACGGAATCGGCGTCGCCGGCGCCGGAGCCGCCGGCCATCGCCACCTGCAGCGGCGACTGGAAGTAGTCGGCGATGCCCTTGAGGTCGCCCTTTGTGGTCGAGCCGAGCAGCCACATCAGCAGGAAGAACGCCATCATCGCCGTCACGAAGTCGGCGTAGGCGATCTTCCAGACGCCGCCGTGATGGCCGTGGCCGGCCTTCTTGATCCGCTTGATGACGATCGTCGACTTGGCTTTTTCGCTGGCGGCAGTCATGTCTCGTCACCGCTTCTGCTTGACGTGCTTCTCGAGTTCGACGAACGACGGCCGGTCGGCCGAGTACAGGACCTTGCGGCCGAACTCGATCGCCACCGCCGGCGCGTAGCCCTGCAGGCTCGCCAGCAGCGTCGCCTTCACGCACTGCAGTTCCTTGTGCGCCTCGTCGGCCTTCGACTCGAGCAGCTTGGCGAGCGGACTGACGAAGCCGTAGGAGAGCAAGATGCCGAGGAAGGTGCCGACCAGGGCGCTGGCGATCATCGCGCCGAGTTCGGCCGGCGGCTTGCCCACGCTCGCCATCGTCTTGATCACGCCGAGCACGGCGGCGATGATGCCGAAGGCGGGCAGGCCGTCGCCCATCGTCTGGATCGCGTTCGCCGGCACCAGCGCCTCGTGATGGTGGGTCTCGATCTCCTGGTCCATCAGGTTCTCGATCTCGAGCGGGTTCATGTTGCCGCTGACCATCATGCGCAGGTAGTCGCAGATGAACTCGAGCAGATGATGATCGTTGGCCACCGTCGGGTGCTTCTGGAACAGCGCGCTCTTGTGCGGATCCTCGACGTCGGCCTCGATCGCCATCATCCCTTCCTTGCGCACCTTGGACAGGATGTCGTAGAGCAGGGCCATCAGCGCCAGGTAGCGCGTCTTGCTGTACTTGGAGCCCTGCAGCAGCTTGGGCAGGGCGGCGATCGTTGCCTTCAGGGTCTTGCTCTGATTGGCCACGAGAAAGGCACCGATGGCGGCACCCATGATGATGAACATCTCGATCGGCGCCGCGCGGGCGATGATCCCGATGTAGCCGCCGGCGAACATGTAGCCGCCGAACACCGTGACCAGGACCGCGATGTAGCCGATGATGACGAACATGTCCCGAGTTCCTCGGCGCTGCGGCCCGGCGCGGCGCGCCGTGATCGCCGGCGGCCGCGCGCGAACCGGCCGGTTCGGTCCGCACCCCGGGTAACGGCAGCGCACCATGCCGACTTGAACGCGCGCGGCGTCGGCGAGCCCTCGCCGGCGCCGGCAATGGCGCCGCTTTTCGCTCGATTCCCGGCCTGCGCGTTGAGGTCGCGCCCGGCGATCGCGGCGCGCGCGGCGCGGGCAAGAAAAACCCGGGCGCGCGGCCCGGGTCAAGTCGGAGGAGAAACGCAGGAAGACACTGCATGCCGGCACGACGCTCGGCCCCGGCACCGGGCCGTACAACCCTGGGCCGCCGCCGGCGGCCCGGCGATCAGACCGCTGCCATCTCGTCGCGCCGGGCGAGACCCCGGCCCTTGCCGGCGCGCGCCGGCGGCTCGCACAGGCCGCAGACGTAGTTCTTGGTCAGCTCGAAGGTGTGGGTGACGAACTTGCCGTTGCACTTGCAGCAGGGCGTGAGCGTGACCATGCCGGCGTCGACGAACTTCACCAGGCGCCAGGCGCGAGTGACCGACAGCAGCGGCTCCAGGCTCTGCGCCCGGATCTGCTCGAGGTACAACTCGTAGGCCTTGATGATCGCGTCGATCTCTTCGATCTCGCTCGTCTTGTTCAGGTACTCGTAGATGTTCAGGAACAGCGACGAGTGGATGTTCGGCTGCCAGGTCATGAACCAGTCGGTCGAAAACGGCAGCATGCCGCGCGCCGGCGATTCGCCCTGGACCTCCTTGTACAGGCGCAGCAGGCGCTCGTAGGACAGGTCGGTCTCCGACTCCAGCACCTGCAGTCGGGCGCCGAGCTTGATCAGCGCGATCGCGCGCTGGATCTGGCGGCTTTCGGTGACGATGCTCTTGATGCGCATGGCGTTCCTCTCGCTCGCGGGCGTCGCCTCAGGCGACGCTGGCGATCTGCCCGGCCATCACGATGTTGGCGTGCAGCCCGGCGACGGCGCCGCTGCCGGTGCGCACGCGCGAATGGCTGGTGAGCAGGTTCCACACCAGGTCGTCGTCGAAGCGGAAGCGGCAGATCAACTGGTTGGCGCCGGCGATCTTCATCAACTGCGCCGGCGACAACTGGTCGATGATGCCGGCCACTTCTTCGGAGACGCCGAGCCGGTACATGGCCTGCGCCTTGTCGGCGCGGATCATGTGCTGGGCGAGCATCAGGTAGGCCAGATTCACTTCGCGCACTTCTTCCAGAAGCTGCTCGTTGATCGCGACGTTGCTCATGGTCGGTCCCTGTCGTTGGCGGTTGCCTTGCGGTCGCCGGTGCGGCGGCCGCTCCTGAATCAGTGAGGCGGATTGTCGGCAGGCGCCGAATTCGGCGCGATCAGCGGCCTTCCAAATCCTTTGTCGGCAGCGGCGCCGGCGCGCTGTAGGAATCCGCCCTACACGGCGGCTCCGGCCCGACGCCGGCGGCAGTTGGCGACCGCGGCACTCAAGTTCGCGCCGGCGTCGCCGATACCTGCGATGCAGCGACTGCGTCGTTGTGTTCTTCCCCGCCTTTGTCGACTGGACAGCGCGCCGCCGGCCTCGTGCCGCCGGCGCGGTTTTTTTTCCGGCGCGCGCCGCGCGGCCGATCGCGCGAAAAGCGCCATCCGACCGTCTGATGACCGCGCGCCGCCTAAAGTCGGCCGCACCGGCCACCGATAAGCAGCCAACGCGGCCGGCAAACGATCCATCGCACCGCGTGATCGCGGAAGCCCGCGCAGTTCAAGGGCAGCCGCTTGGGCAAAGGTGAAAGCGCCGACTGTCGAAGCGGCTGCTTTTCGTGAAACCAGGAAAGGAGCTTGGTATGGCACAAGTCATCAACACCAACATCATGTCGCTCAACGCGCAGCGCAACCTGAACACGTCGCAGGCGGCGCAGTCGCAGGCGATCCAGCGGCTTTCTTCCGGCCTGCGACTGAACAGCGCCAAGGACGATGCCGCCGGCCTGGCGATCTCGGAGCGGATGTCCGCCCAGGTGCGCGGCCTCAGTCAGGCGGTGCGCAATTCGCAGGACGCGATCTCGCTGGCGCAGACGGCCGAAGGCGCGCTGGGTGCGGTCGGCAACGCGCTGCAACGGATTCGCGAGCTCGCCGTGCAGTCGCGCAACGCGACCAACAGCGCCGACGACCGCAACGCACTGAACGCGGAAGCCGTCCAACTGCGGCAGGAGATCGACCGGATTTCCAGCCAGACCGCGTTCAACGGCGTGCGCCTGCTGGACGGTTCGCTGAACGCCGCGTTCCAGGTGGGCGCCAACGCTGGCGAGCTGATCACTGTCGATCTGCGCTCGGTGAACGTCGGCTCTGCGACCCTTGGAACGCGGAGCGTCGCACAGGTCACCGGTGCCGCGGCGACCGCCTTCACGGTGATCGCCGCCGGTGATCTGACGATCAACGGCGTCAGCGTTGGCCTCATCGCTGACACGACAACTCCAGCGCTACGTGCGGCTCAGATCGAGACCGCAGTCAACTCCGTCTCGGCACAGACCGGCGTCCAGGCGACGGTCAACGCGAGCCACGGGGTGGTGTTGACGAACCCCTCGGGGGGCAACATTCAAATTGGGCTTGCCGGAACTGCCACGCTCGCCACCACAGGTTTGACGGCAGGCACTTTTACTCCGTCATCGCCAGGGTCAGTGTCTGTGAGCGGATTCACCTCGCTCGACATCAGCACCGTCATCGGCGCCGACACGGCGCTCCGGCAGATGGACGCGGCGCTGACCTCGGTCAACACGGCGCGCGCAACCTTGGGTGCGGTCCAGAATCGGTTCGAGGCGGTGGTGTCGAGTCTGCAGACGACCAACGAGAACCTGACCGCCGCCCGTTCGCGGATCCAGGACGCCGACTTCGCCGCCGAGACCGCGGCGCTGACCCGGGCCCAGATCCTGCAGCAGGCGGGCGTGGCGATGCTGGCGCAGGCCAATGCGGTGCCGCAGAACGTGCTGGCGCTGCTGCGCGGCTGATCGATCGCAGTCGAGGCAGGACGACAGGGCGCCCCGCGAGGGCGCCCTTTTCGCTTCGGTTGCCGGGGCAGCGACGCCGACGGTCGCCGGCAGCGCCGGCGATCGTCGGGGTGGTGCGGGCCGCGACCCTCAAGTTCAAGCCGGCGGTGCCGTAAAAAACGTCGAACCGGGGCTTTCGCACTGATTGCCATGCCGACCTCGCCGATGAACGCCGACCCGCTGAAGCTGCCCGCGGCACGACCGTCGTTCGGCGCGCTGTCGCGTGCGGCGGCGGTGCTGGCCCAGCCGGCGCAGGTGCCGGCACCGGCACCGGCTCCACAGACCGCCGCGCGCGCCGACGAAGCCCGGGCAGCTGCGCTCGAGGCCTCGCGCCGGCTGGCCGAAAAAGGCAGCGAATTGACCATCGAATTCGAGGATGCGCTCAATCGCACTGTCTTTAGGCTGGTCGACACTCAAACGCGCGAAGTGTTGAGGCAGATCCCGTCGGAACAGATGTTGGCCATCGCGCGCGCGCTGGCGGCCAACGAGTCGGGCGGCGTGCTCCTGGACGGCGACGCCTGACCGGCGTGCGCTGCTTCGCCCGCGTCACCGGAAGGCAGCATTGAACATGGCCACGTCCGCCATCGGCACCAGTTCGCTCGATGTCAACCGCATCGTCTCGCAGCTCATGACGCTGGAGAAGCGGCCGTTGACGGTCCTGCAGCAGCGCGAGGCGACCATCACCGCCCGCATCGCCGCCTTTGCCCGCGTGCAGGGCGCCGTATCGTCGGTGCAGTCGACCGCCGCCGCGCTGGCGCTGCCGGCGACCTGGACCAGCTCGCGTGCCACGGTGTCCGGCGACGGAGTCAGTGCCGCGGTGACGGATGCCGCCAAGGCAGCGCCCGGCGCCTATTCGGTCAAGGTCAATCAACTGGCGAGCGCGCAGGCGCTGGCCTCCGGCCCGTTCGATGCGAGCAGCGAAGTGCTGGGCAATGGCACGCTGACGCTGCAGGTCGGCAGCAGGAGCACCACGGTTGCGGTCGGCGCCGCCCACAACACGCTGGCCGGCGTGCGCGACGCGATCAACGCCGCCAAGGCCGGTGTCTCGGCCAGCATCGTCAACGACGGCGGCAGATTCCGGCTGACCCTGGTCGCGGCCGACACCGGCGCGGCCAACACGATCCGGATCACGGCGATCGAGGAAGGCACGGTCGCCGGCGATCCGGCCAACGGCGACGCAACCGGGCTGTCCCGCCTGTCGTTCGACGGCGCCATCGCGCTGACGCCGCCGGCAACGACGGCCGCTGGTCGCCATCTGGTCGAGACCCGGGCCGCAGCCGATGCGCTGTACGAGGTGAACGGCCTGGCGCTGTCGTCGGCCAGCAACACCGTCAGCGGCGCGATCGAGGGCGTGACGCTCAACCTCAGGGCCGCCTCCGCCAGCGCGATCAACAGCGTGTCGATCGGCCGCGACAACGAGTCGATGAAGGGCGCGGTCAACGCCTTCATCAGGGCCTACAACGACCTCGAAAGCACGATCCGCGCGGTGACCTCGTTCGATCCCGCCTCGCGCAGGGGCTCGGCGCTGACCGGCGACAGCTCGGTGCGCTCGCTGCAGGGCCAGATGCGCGGCCTGCTGCGGTCGTCGATGACCGCAGCCGGCGACGACTTCACCTCGTTGTCGGCGATCGGCGTCGAGGTCGGGCGTGACGGCAGCTTGTCGCTCAACAACGCCCGCTTCGATGCAGCGGTCGCCGATCCCGCCCGGCTGTCGCGCCTGTTTGCGGCCACCTCCGAGACCGACGACAGCGCGCGCGGCTTCGGTGTGCGTTTCCAGGCGCTGACCCGGGGGATCGTCGATGGCGACGGACTGCTGCCGTCTCGCGCCCGCAGCCTGCAGTCGCAGATCGACTCGATCAACAAGGAGGAGCAGCGGATCAACGACCGGCTGACGCTGGTCGAGGCGCGCCTGCGCAGGCAGTACTCGGCGCTCGATACGCAGTTGTCGATGATGCAGAACACCAGCAACTCGCTGGCCAGCGCGCTGAGCCGGTTGCCGGGCACCGATAGCGGCAGATAGCCGTTGGCCGCGGGCCAATTCGCGTTCAACCTCGTCAGTGCAAGCGCCGATAGACAAGGCATTGCATCGGGCAGGAGTGCGGCATGACCGGGTTCGGCGCGCAGGCATACAAGCGGGTTTCGGTCGACACCGGCGTGGCCGGCGGCGACTCGCGCGCGCTGGTGCTGATGCTGTACGACGGCGCGATTGCGGCCGTGCGCCTGGCGCTCGGGCACATGCAGGCGGGCCGCATCGCGGACAAGGCGGCGGCCCTGTCGAAGGCGATCCGGATCATCGACGAGGGTCTGAGAGTGAGCCTCGATCCCACCGCCGGCGGCCAACTCGCCCAGCGACTGTCCGACCTGTACGAATACATGACGATGCGGCTGCTGCAGGCCAATCTGCGCAACGACATGTCCGGTCTGACCGAGACCCTGAAGTTGCTTGAGGATCTGCGGGCGGCCTGGGCCTCGATCCGGCAGCCGGTCGCAGGCTCGGTCGGGGGCGGCGCAGCCGATCAACTCGCGGTTGCATCGGCGGTCGCACCGGCCGTCGGATCTGCTGTGGCGCCGGCACCGGCGCGGCCGCCGAGCGTCGTTGGCCGTCTGCCCGCGTTCGACGGCTTGTCCACCGCTTCGGCGCGCGGTTTCGCCGCGTCGGCCTGAATCGACGAGGCGCGGCCTGCCATGCCCGACGATGGACGCACTGGCCGGCGCGTGGACCTGCTCGAGCACTACGAGCGCATCGCCCAGGCCAGCCACGAGATGCTGGCCGCCGCCCGCCATGGCGACTGGCATGGCGTGGCGCGGCTGGAGTCCACCTGCCGGGCGCTGATCGCCGAGCTGCGGCAGGCGGCCGCGCGCGACCGGCTCGGTGTGCGCGAACAGCGCCGCCGGATCGCGCTGCTGCGCGAGATCCTGGCCGACGACGCCGAGATCCGGGCGCGCGCCGAGCCGTGGCTGCAGCAGCTCGAGCATCTGGCGCGGCCGGCCGGCGAACGCCGGGACGACTGATCATGGACCTGACCCAGGTCGCAGGGGTGGCGAGCCGGGTCGGCGCAGCGCCGGAGCCGC
>Ga0208609_100459_pt1 | contig 15714 bp, 12 predicted proteins | sample SubbioR11_8A_Apr_FD_184813 | JGI IMG/M metagenome (GOLD analysis project Ga0208609, IMG submission 184813) | Serpentinite rock and fluid subsurface biosphere microbial communities from McLaughlin Reserve, California, USA - CR11_8A_Apr (SPAdes) | ecosystem: Environmental > Terrestrial > Deep...
GGAGCCGAACAGTTCGCGGCCCGAATCGATCGCTCCGTTGGCGTTGCGGTCCCAGACCAGAAGGCCGTCACCGGGGGCGACCCAGCCGGTGCGTTCGGCAAAGCCGTCGGCGGCGTGGTCGAAGAAGACGCCCGACGACAGGCCCACCGTGCGAATGACGCCGTCGCCGTTCAGGTCGAGGATGATGGGGGATGCATAAGCGGAGGCGGTTTGGGTTTGGCGTTTGATGTCTTGGATGGGGCAATCGCCGGGAGCAGGAATTCCCGCTCGGAGTCGGGATTTTTCCAACTGGCGACGGATGTTTTGTGTGGCTGGATCGGTTTCCGGGTCAATGCTGTGGAGGCGCAGCCGTTGCTCGCGATTGCGCAGGGTTTCTTCGTAGAATTCGGGTTCGAGGGTGGGGTCGAAAAGGAATTCGCCGAGTTTTTGGCCGATTTCTCCGCCAATGTACGAGGCGGCACCAACAGCAATAATGCCAACAGCACCAATCCCTCCAGTAGCGGCAACAAAAGCCACCCCCATAACGGCTGCCCCAGCTGCCCCCCCCAATGCGCTAGATAAATTGACCAGCGCTGGGGTCCAGCCACCTTCCAGAGCTGCCTCACCGATTTTGTAAATATCGTAGACATCACCAACCGGGCCGCCTGCCTTTCCGATAATGGAAGGCGTAATACCTCGTGCTTTTAGATCTTCGATATATGCATCAAGACCCTCCAGTGCTGAACTTGAAACGTCGCCCAGCGGACTCTGGGAGGCGTTTTGTGTGTTTTGATTGCAGCTCATTGTTACATCCCCTTATTTTGAGAAAGCAGAAAAAATGATCATGTAAATTATCGTTACACCTATCCCTAATGTGCCCTGTAGCATGAATGCGGATGGCGCAACGCCGCCTATCCAAATTGCACGCTCACCGCGCGTTAGAGGATAGTCAACCAGCCACAACATTCCGAAATACACCGACCCAAAGATAAGTATCGAGAACATCAAATGAGGAATCCATCCGCCGAACCTCTCGCGTAGTTCACGCCAGCAACCTGCATAACGTACTCGACCGCCGTTTCTCTTTATGATCAGGTAGGGAAGCAACGTAGGAAATAGCCACGTCGCCAACACATGACAGTGAATGAAGTATTGAGGATCAGCGGCAAAGGCGATCGAATATTCAGAGAGGTAGGGATTGACCTTGCTGGCAATGGCGAACGCAACGGCGCCAGGCGCTGTATCCAGCCAGCTTGTCGGTATCAGCCATACGGCCAAGAAATAGCCAATTATCAGCGCGATCTCTGGAAAAGATATCGCCAAGGGTTTCGGGTGTGGCGTCTGGTTATCTTGCTGGGATATGCGTGATTTCATCCTTAATCCTTCACCAAACTCATATGCATGGCATGCTGCCCCATATCCACTACCTCATCCACCTGCAAGCCCTTGGGCACCTGATGGGTGATGAAGATCATCGTCACCTTGCCTTTCAGGCGGTTGATTGTCTGGGCGAAGTGCTCGGCGGTTTGCTGATCCAGATTGGAAATGGCTTCGTCGAAGATCAGCACCTTGGGGCGTTTGAGCAGGGCTCGGGCGATGGCGATGCGCTGGCGTTGCCCGCCCGATAGCCCGGTGCCGCGTTCGCCGATTTCGGTCTGGTAGCCGTTGGGCAGCTTTTCGATCACCTCGTGAATTTCTGCCGCTTTGCAGGCGGCGATCACGTCCTCGAAGCTCGCATGCGGGTGCGCCATGACCAGGTTGTCGTACACCGTGCCGGAGAACAGCACCGTTTCCTGCGGCACCACGCCGAAGACGGCGCGCAGTTCGTTGGCTGCGAGTTGGCGGATGTCGCGGCCGTCGAGGGTGATCTGCCCTTCCTGCGGCCAGTAGAAACCCTGCATGAGTTTCGCCAACGTGCTCTTGCCACAACCGCTGGGGCCCATCAGCACGGTGAGTTTGCCAGTAGGAATGGCGAGACTCAGGTTGCGGTAAAGCCAGGGGTGTTGCTCGGAGTAGCGGAAACCCACGTCGCAGATGTCAATCCGGCCTTCGCCGCCAGCGGCCCGCTGCGGGGTGAGCGTGAAGGGCTCCTGCGGCATGTCCAAGATGTCGCCAAGGCGCTGGACGGCCACACTCGCCTGCTGAAATTCCTGCCACAGGCCGACAATGCGCATCACCGGCTGGCTCATGCGGCTGGCGAACATCTGGAAAGCCACCAGCATGCCTACGGTCATGCCCACGTTCTGCATCACATACCAGGCCCCGACGATGAGGATGGACAGCGTCATCAGCTGCTCCAGCCCCCCGGCGACGACCTGGTAGGTATTGCTTACCTGCCGGGTGGCGAAGCTCGCCGAAAGATACTGGGCCAGGTAGGTGCCGTAGCGCTTGTCCACCACCGGCTCCAGTTGGAGCGACTTCACCGTAGCCACACCGGCCAAGTATTCGGTGAGGAAGGCTTGATTCCTTGCGCCGAGCAGGAACTGCTGGTCCAGCCGGGCGCGAAAGACGGGCACCATGAAGAGGCTGGCGATGACGATGAGGGCAAGGATGCCCAGCACGATCAGCGTGAGCTGCCAGCTGTAGGCGAACATCACCGCTAGGAAGATAAGCAGGAAGGGCAGGTCGAGCACCAAGGTCACGGCGGCGCCCGAGATGAATTCGCGCAACTGTTCCACTCCGTGCAGACGTGCGACCAGCGTGCCCGTGGGACGGGCTTCGAAATACGGCAACGGCAGGCGCAGCAAGTGGCGCATGACTTTTTCGCCCAGCACGGCGTCGATGCGGCTGCCGGTGTGCAGCACCAGATACTGGCGCAGCCAGCTCATGCCGCTGGTGAAGAGCATGAACACCACCATGGCCACACCCAGCACGATGAGCGTGCTCTCCGAATGGTGGGCAATAACCTTGTCGATGATGACCTGGGTGAACAGCGGCGTGGCCAGCCCGACGAGCTGGATGGCGAGGCTGGCCAGAAGCACGTCGCGCCAGATGCGTTTGTGGCGCAGCAACTCGGGGATGAACCAAGAGAAACCAAAGGGTGGTTCCGGCGGGTTATCTGCCTGGCTGTTCGTTTCGGTCAGCGGAGGATCGGCTTGCGCCACCAGTAACATGAACGGCGAGGCTTGGGCGCGAGCGGCGGCGAGCGACACAGTCTCGGGTGCGGCTTGACCGGGTTTGACCCAGGCGAGGGTGTCGTCACCGTGCTGGACGATCAGTGCCGGGGTGAGCAGGGTGCGGGATGGCGATTGCGACGAGGCTGCATATTCCGTATCGGGAGAAGCCGTATGCGTTGTTTCTGATGCCGGTGCCGCCAGCAGCGCCACGGCGGGCAGCGGCAAGGCAGACCGCCCCGCTTCGGGCCAGTGCGCCAGCCCGGCCTTGAGGCCGAGCGCGTCCAAGGCCTCGATCAGCGTGGGCAGATCGATCGGCGGCGGAAAACGCTTGGTCACCAGCGCGGCATCGAAGGGCTGGCGATAGAAACCGGCCAAGCTCGCGAGGAGCCATAGCGCGGATTTCGTCTCTACATAGCCTTCCGAATTGGTAACCGTGTCCTGATGCACTCCCTGCATACTTTATCTATCTTGATTACGGCAAGCACATTCTATAAGCGTAACGGGGGGGGGCTGTCAATAACAGGATGGCATTTTGTCGCAGAATTTTTCGGAAGTGTTGCGCTTGCAAGACGGCGGTGTGCGTTCACAGGAACGTGCAACCACTCAAGCTTGGGTTGAGTCCTTGCATGCCAGATTGTCTTAGGGAAATGATCGTTTTGGTGAACTGCATCCGGCCCCACGCGGCGGGGTTGCCCTGCGCCTCAGTGGCCCCTAGGTCCAGCCCAGCCCAGCCCTTACACTGCGTGAGTTCAATTTTGTGAGCCCCAAGCCATGCCCGAACCGCTGTTGATCGCGCGCAACGCCACCACCGAATGCCACCTGCTGCCCGGGCTGGCGAACCGCCACGGCCTCATCACCGGGGCCACCGGCACCGGCAAAACCGTGACCTTGCAAACCCTGGCCGAGCGCTTTTCGGGCCTTGGGGTGCCGGTGTTCATGGCCGACGTCAAGGGCGATCTGAGCGGCATCAGCCAGCGCGGCCAGATCGGCCCCAAGCTGGCGCAGGTGCTGGCCGAGCGCGGCTTGGCGGCGCCAGAGCCGCTGGCCTGCCCGACCACGCTCTGGGATGTGTTTGGCGAGCAGGGGCACCCGGTGCGCGCCACCGTGTCGGACATGGGGCCGCTGCTGCTGGCGCGCATGCTCGACCTCAACGACACCCAGGCCGGCGTGCTCAACCTGGTGTTCAAGATCGCCGACGACCAAGGCCTGCTGCTGCTCGACCTCAAAGACTTGCGCGCCATGCTGCAGCACGTGGGCGACAATGCGCGCCAGTACACCACCGAATACGGCAACATCAGCGCCGCCAGCGTCGGCGCGATCCAGCGCGGTCTGCTGCAGATCGAGAGCCAGGGCGGCGAGCAGTTCTTTGGCGAGCCCATGCTCGACCTGAACGACTTCATGCAGACCGTGGGCGGGCAGGGCGTGGTCAACATTTTGGCCGCCGATCGGCTGTTGAACGCACCGCGCCTGTACGCCACCTTTTTGCTCTGGATGCTGTCCGAGCTGTTCGAGCAACTGCCCGAGAACGGCGACCCCGAAAAGCCCAAGCTGGTGTTCTTTTTCGACGAGGCGCACCTGTTGTTCAAAGACGCGCCCAAGGTGCTGGTCGAGCGCATCGAGCTGGTGGTGCGGCTGGTGCGCTCCAAGGGCGTGGGGGTGTATTTCGTGACGCAAAACCCGCTCGACATCCCCGATGCGGTGCTGGGCCAATTGGGCAACCGCATTCAGCACGCGCTGCGCGCTTTCACCCCGCGCGACCAAAAAGCGGTGCGCGCCACGGCGCAGACCATGCGCCCCAAGGCCGGGCTGGACATCGAGGCCGCCATCACCGGTCTTGCAGTGGGCGAGGCGCTGGTGAGCCTGCTCGACGCCAAGGGCCGGCCGCACGAGACCGAGCGCGCCTACGTGCTGCCCCCGGGCAGCCAACTGGGCCCGATCACACCGGCGCAGCGCCAGGCGCTGATGCAGCAGTCGCTGGTGGCCGGGGTCTATGAGCAGACGCTCGACCGCGAAAGCGCCTACGAGCTGTTGCGCCAGCACGCCCAAGCTGCGCTGGCCAACGAGCCCGCTGCCGGCGCGCGAGGCCAGACTGCCAGCACAGGGGCGCGCGCACCAGTCGGCGCAGCCGGTTCGGGAGGCATGCTGCAAGAGGCCTTGCTCGGGCGCACCGGGCCGCGCGGCGGGCAGACCCAAGGTCTGTTGCAAACCATGGCCCAGACGGCAGTGCGCGCTGCAGCCAGCCACGTCGGGCGGCAACTGGTGCGCGGCGTGCTGGGCAGCCTGCTGGGGGGTGGGCGCAGGCGTTAAAAGGGTGATTGGCGCTCTGTGTGCGCCCCTCAGTGCACCGCCACTGGGGTCTGCGCCAGCGTGGCATAGCCTTCCAGCGTGTCTTCCACTTCCTCTTGGGTCGGGGTGTTGCGCTGCCAGGCGTGGATCTGCTGCTGGAACAGCTCGGCCCAAGAGCCGTCCAGATAGACCTCTTTGCCCGAGCGCTTGTCCACGATCTCGAAGCCGTGCCGGGGCAATTGGTGCGCCGCCGGGTCGGGCGCGGGTGTCGCAACCAAGCCTTCAATGCCGAGCTGCGCCACGCCGGGCAACCCCGCCGGCAGGGACGAGGCTTGCGCCAAGATGTGGACCACCACGAAGGTGTCGGAGTCGTAGAGCGTGTGCATGGTCGTACTGTGCGCTGAAACGGAAAACCTTGCAAGGGCTTGGGCTGCGGTGGCCGCCGCAAGGTGCATGGTCTTTAGATGGGGCGCTCAAGCATTTGTTCAAGCCGCGGGCAGTTGCCGCAGGCGCTGGTCGGCCCAGTCGCCATCGGGCTCTTGCAGCAGGATGCGCACGGGCAAAAAATGCGTGGCTTCGGCCAACCACAGGCTCATGCGCGTGTCGTCGGGCTGTGTGTTGTGGCGTTCCAGCCGCCAAGCCGGCAGCACGCCCGCCGGGGTTTCGGTGGGCTCTTGGGCGCGCAGCCGCAGCGTCCAAGGCTGCACCCCACCCGCGCCCAGCACGGGCACGGTCCAGAGTGCGTCGGCAACCGGGGGCTGCAGGCGCAGCCGCCGGGCGAGCTCGAAGAACAAACTGAGCCGGTCTTGGGTGCCCGCTTGCAAGGGGCCGACCTGCTCGGCCTCGTGGTCGCGCTGGTAGCGGTAGCGCTGCGCGGCCCAGTCCAGCTCGAAGCGGCGCAGGCGCCGGGTTTGGTCGCTGAAGGCCAGCGGTTGAACCCCCATGGGCAGCAGCCGCCCGCGCGAGCGCTGGGTGCGTGCGCCCACCAGCGGCAAGCGCATGGTCAGGCTGGCCTCGTACAGGTCGCCTTGCAGCAGCCACTGCAGTTGGCCACTGGCGCGCACCGGGATTGCGCCCACGCGCGCACTCACCTCGTAGTCCAGCTGCAGCCGCTCAGGCCATGCCGCCGGCCCCTTGCGCGGGCTCATCGGCGCAGCCGGGTTGGCCTGGGCCGCACCGCCGCCAGCCAAGCCCAGCGCCAGCGCCCAAGCCAAGCATTGGCGCCGATTCGGCTGCTCAGCCGTGCCAAGCTCGTAGGCGGACTGCACGGCGCTTACATCGATGGGTGGGTCTCGGCGCGCGCATGCTCGAGCTGGCTTTGGCAGCTCACGCAGCGCGCCGCCGTCGGGTTGGCGTGCAGGCGCGCGGTCGGGATTTCGATTCCGCAGGCGGTGCACAGGCCGTAGCTGCCGGCTTCGATGCGCTTGAGCGCGGCGTCGATGGCCGACAGGGCTTCGGTTTCGCGTTCATCGATGGCCATGGCCAGATCGCGTTCGGCCTCGCTTTGCGCCCGGTCGCCGCTTTGCACGTCGTGGCGGTCGGGCGCCGCCTCGGCGCGGCCAATCTTGCCGCCGCGTTGCGCCCGCAACTGCGCGATCAGATCGGTGCGCATTTGCTGCAACTGCGAGGCAAAGGTGTCGGAAATGTTCAGGCTCATGGCGAAGGCTCCTGGTGCTGCGTGTGCTTGCATTGTGCGGCAAAAAACCCGCGCCGGGTGTTGATGCAACGCAAGGATGTCGTCGTGCCAGCGCCTCCCGTGCCGCCCATCCCATCCCGTGCCATCCGTGGTGCCGATTGGCACGCACCCCAGCGCCCGCAGCCTGTGGCATGATCGCTCCAAGCAGGAGCGCGCCATGTCCAAGCAAGAACCCTCACACCATGCCCACACCATTCCCGGCTTCGATTTTTTGAGCAAGCTCAGCCAGCACGGCGCGACCGGTTTGGGTGGCGGCGCCGCTGCGCTGCCGGGTCTGCCGCCCATGAGCCACTGGATCGCGCCGGTGTTTGATCCCGAGGAGCTCGACAAACGCATCCACGACCTGCGCGCGGTGCATTTCTGGCTCGATCAAAACACCAAGGCCCTGGCCGCCACGATCCAGGCGCTGGAGCTGCAGAAAATGACGTTGCTCACGCTCCGGGGCATGAACGTGAGCATGCAGGAAATGGCCGAGTCTTTTGTGGCCAAGCCAGCGCCCGCCGCAGAGGCCGCCCCCGGCGCAGCCCGCGCCACTGCCGGATGGCCGCAAAGCGCCCAAGCCGCCCAAAGCGCCCAAGCCGAGCCGGCGCCGGCCGCCAAACAGGCCGCTGCCTCTGATGCGCCCGCAGCGCCCGCGCAGACGGGCGCCACGCCGCCCGCAGTCGATCCGGTGCAGTGGTGGGGCGCCCTCACCGAGCAGTTTCAAACCATCGCCAACGAGGCGTTGCGCGACATGTCCGCACACGCCAGCCGCGCCGCCGAGCAGATGGCGCACAGCGTGCAAGCCGGCACCGAAGCCATGGCCAGCGCCCAATCGGCCGCTGCGGCGGCGCCTACCGAAGCCGCTGCTACACCCCGCGCGAGCGATCCGCCGCAAAGCGCGCGCGCCAAGCCGCGAAAGCGCCCGCCTCCAGCGCCGCGCGCAGCTCGCGCATCAAGTTGAGGTAGTAGTGCAGGTTGTGGATGCTGGCCAGCATCGGCGCCAGCATCTCGCCGCAGCGCTCGAGGTGGTGCAGGTAGGCGCGGGCAAAGCCGCCGCGCCCGCCTTGCTCCCAAGGCACGCCCTCGGCGCCCGCGCAGGCGGTGCAGCTGCACGAAGGGTCGATCGGCTGCGGGTCGTGGCGGTGGCGGGCGTTGCGGATTTTCAGGTCGCCATAGCGTGTGAACAAGGTGCCGTTGCGCGCGTTGCGCGTCGGCATCACGCAGTCGAACATATCCACGCCATCGGCCACGCCCTGCACCAAGTCCTCGGGCGTGCCCACGCCCATCAGGTAGCGCGGCTTGTGCGCCGGCAGCCGGTGCGGCGTGTGGGCCATGATCTGGCGCATCAGCTCCTTGGGCTCGCCCACGCTCACGCCGCCGATGGCGTAGCCGGGCAAATCCAGCTCCACCAGCGCCTGCAGCGATTCGAGCCGCAGGTGCTCGAACATCCCGCCTTGCACGATGCCAAACAGCGCGTTCGGGTTTTGCAGGCGCGCAAACTCGGCCTGCGAGCGCCGCGCCCAGCGCAGGCTCAGCTCCATGCTGGCGCGGGCTTCGGCCTCGGTGGTTACATGGCCTCGGTCGCCCTTGGCCGCAGCCGCACCATCGCCCTGCCAGTAGGGGGTGCATTCGTCAAACTGCATCGCGATGTCGCTGTCGAGCACGGTCTGAATCTGCATGCTCACCTCGGGCGACAGAAACAGCTTGTCGCCATTGACCGGGCTGGCAAACTGCACCCCTTGCTCGCTGATCTTGCGCATCGCCCCCAGGCTCCAGACTTGGAAGCCGCCCGAATCGGTCAAGATCGGCGCCTGCCAGTTCTCAAAGTTGTGTAGGCCGCCAAAGCCTTGCACCACTTCCAGCCCCGGGCGCAGCCAGAGGTGGAAGGTGTTGCCCAAAATGATCTGCGCACCCATCTCCTGCAGGCTCTGCGGCAGCACCCCCTTGACGGTGCCGTAGGTGCCCACCGGCATAAAAATCGGGGTTTGCACCACGCCGTGGCGCAGGCTCAGGCGGCCGCGGCGGGCGTGGCTGGCGGGGTCGGTAGCGAGGATTTCAAACTGCAACATGGGGGCGATTTTCGCCCAGTCGTCGGTGCGGGCGCCGCAACCAACGCTTTGGCGGTGCGGAGGGCGGCAAAGCTGGGCCTTTTGCGCCGTAAATGTTGTTTTGACGTCGCATTGCAGTGCTACGATGAGGGACAGTAGGGTTTTTATTGCTGCCTAGGGCCGTCCGCATGGGGTGGGGGTATCGAGCGCAGCGCAGTCGGTTAACAAGAAAGATGCGTGCCACCATGACCCAGTCACCACCCCCCGTTGGCGTGCAGCCGCCGCCCACCAAACCGCATCGCCAGCTCGACCGCTGGGTGCAGTCGCAGCTGTCGCAAGCCGCCATGGGCTTGTCGCCGATCTCGTTGGCGCTGGCGCAGGCCGACTGGCTCTGGCACTTGGCAGCCGCGCCCGGCAGGCAGTTGGAGCTGGCGCAAAAAGCACTGGATTTGTCTGCCCAGGCCGCGCGCAACAGCAGCAGCCAAGCCACCACGCCCGACCCCGACCCGCGCTTCACCGAACCCGAGTGGCAGCAATGGCCCTTCAAGGCATGGCGCGAGGGTTTCCGGGCGCTGGACGAATGGTGGCGCGAGGCCGCGCAAGTCGAGGGCATGAACCGGCACCACCAGCACCTGCTGGGTTTTTTTGCGCGCCAAGGCGTCGATGCCATGGCCCCGGCCAACTGGCCCCTGAGCAATCCGGTGGTGCTCAAGTCGGGCTTGCAGACAGCGGGCCAGAGCTGGGTCAAGGGCGGTCAGCAATTTTTACAAGATGTGGCGGCGCAGCAACGCGCCAAGCCCAGCACCCCGCCCGAGCAACTCGATCCCCTTCCTTACGCCGTGGGCGAGCAGGTGGCCGTCACCCCGGGCCGGGTGATCTACCGCAACCGCCTGATCGAGGTCATTCAGTACCTGCCCAGCACGCCCGAGGTGCACGCCGAGCCGCTGCTCATCATTCCCTCGTGCATCATGAAGTACTACATCTTGGACCTCTCGCCCGAGAACTCCATGGTGCGCTACCTGGTCGCGCAAGGCTTCACGGTGTGCATCATTTCGTGGCACAACCCGGACGCCAGCGACCGCCAGCTCGGGATGCAGGACTACCTGCGTCTGGGGGTCATGGAGGCGTTGGCGGCGGTGCAGCGCAGCACCGGTGCCGAGCGCGTGCACACCTTGGGCTACTGCCTAGGCGGCACCTTCTTGGCCATGGTGGCGGCGGCGCTGGGCCGGCGCCAAGACGATCGCAGGCACGCGGGGGCGCAGCAGCGCCGCCACGCCGACACGCTCTACGACCACCTGCCCACCTTGGCTTCGGTGACGCTGCTGGCGGCGCAGACCGATTTCAGCGAACCCGGCGAACTCGGCGTGTTCATCGACGACGACCAGCTCCAGACCCTGCGCACCTCGATGGCGCGCACCGGCTACCTGTCGGGGCGGCAGATGGCGGGCTCGTTCCAGTTCCTCAACTCGCGCGACTTGGTCTGGTCGCGCAACACGCGCCGCTACCTGCTCGGGCAGGACGAAATTGGCAACGACATGATGAGTTGGAACGCCGACGTCACGCGCCTGCCCGAACGCATGCACTCCGAATACCTGTCGTCGCTGTTTTTGAACAACGCGTTGGCGGCCGGGCACTACCGGGTCGATGGCCGCGGTGTGGCGCTGGTCGATATTCAGGTGCCGCTGTTCGTGGTTGGCACCGTGCGCGACCACATCTCGCCGTGGCGTTCGGTCTATAAAATTCACCTGCTCACCGACACCTCCGTCACCTTCGTGTTGGCCGCCGGCGGGCACAACGCCGGCATCGTCTCCGAGCCCGGGCGGCCGCGGCGCAGTTACCAAATCGCCACCACCGTGCCGGCCGACGGCTGGATCGAGCCCGAGATCTGGGCGGCGCAGGCCCCGCTGCGCGAAGGCTCTTGGTGGGAAGCCTACCGGGATTGGTTGCAGGCCCGCTCTGGCCCTAGGCAGGCACCGCCCCCGATCCCGCCCGAGCTGCAAGTCGGCGACGCCCCAGGCCTTTACGTCAAAGAACGCTATGCAGACTGACGACGACCAAAAACACCTGCGGGCCGAGGCCGCCTTCATGCTGCGTCGTGAAGACTCTTTGCGCGCGCTCAATCAGCGCATCCAGCGGCTGGCGCACGCCTTGCAGCTCGACCTCGAGCGCGAAGGCAACGTCGATCGCCTGATCCGGCAGGTGAAAACCCCCAGTCCGCCCAGCAACGCCGAGCCCTACACCGGGCCCGAGCGGCGTGCGCGCGCGCTCGACGGCAGCGAGCGGCGGCGCAAAGACCTGCTGTTTTTTGAGTTGCGCGGCCTCGTGGTGTTGCGCTACGAACTGGTCAGCTCCTACGCCAGTCAGTACGGTTCTCAGGCCATGATGCAAATGATCGAGAGCGTCGATTTGCACATCACGCACGTGGGCGCGGTGGCCGGGTCGGACACCGCGCGCACTTCGTCATCGAATTGATGGTTTGCATGCTGTTGCCCAACGTCGTCCTCGAATCACCCCCTCACGCCCCATGAACGCTTCCCACCTCCCGACTGCCGATTGGCTCGAAAACCACACCTTCGACGAACTGGCGCTGGGCCAGACGGCGCGCCTGCTGCGCACCCTGACGCAGCAAGACATCCAGGTCTTCGCCGCCGTCTCGGGCGACACCAACCCCACCCACCTCGATCCGCAATACTCCCCGCACACCCGCCTGCACGGTGTGGTCGGGCACGGCATGTGGGGTGGGGCGCTGGTCTCGGCGCTGCTGGGCACCCAGTTCCCCGGGCCGGGCACCATTTACCTCGAGCAGCAGCTCACGTTCCTGCATCCGGTGCACATCGGTGACACGCTCGAGGTGTTGCTCACCGTGGTGTCCAAAGACGAGGTCAAAAAGCGCGTCGAGCTCGACTGCAGCGCCACCAACCAGCACGGGGTGCGGGTGTTGCAGGGGCTGGCGCGGGTGCTGGCCCCGACGCAAAAACTGCGTTTGCCCCGTCCCAACCTGCCGCGCCTGCAGTTGCTCGACCCCGAGGCCCGGTTACGCGAGCTGCTGGCGCGGGGCCAAGGGCTGGAGCCGGCGCGCTGCGCGGTGGTGCACCCTTGCGACGTTGGTTCGCTGCAAGGCGCTGTCGATGCCGCGCGGGCCGGCCTGATCGTCCCCGTGCTCATCGGGCCTGAGCAGCGGCTGCGGCGCGTGGCCGCCGAAGCCGGGCTGGATTTGTCGCCCTACCAGATCGTAGCCGCCGCGCACAGCCACGAAGCGGCCGAGATCGCGGCCCAGCTGGCCGTGCAAGGCGAAGTCGAGATGCTCATGAAAGGCAGCCTGCACACCGACGAGCTGATCGCGGCCGTGCTGCAGCGGCGCGAGCTGCGCACCGGGCGGCGCATGTCGCACGTGTTTCGCTTCGACGTGCCGCTCTACAGCAAGCCGCTGCTCATCACCGACGCCGCGCTCAACATCCGCCCGTCTTTGAGCGAAAAAGTGGACATCGTGCAAAACGCCATCGACTTTGCGCGCATCATGGGCGTGGAGCAACCGCGGGTGGCGATCTTGTCGGCGGTCGAGACCGTCAACCCCAACATCCCCTCGACCATCGACGCCACCGCTTTGTGCAAAATGGCCGACCGTGGCCAGATCAAGGGCGGTGTGCTCGACGGCCCACTGGCCTTTGACAACGCCATTTCGGCGCAGGCGGCGGCGATCAAGCACATCGAGTCGCCGGTTTCGGGGCAAGCCGACATCCTGATGGTGCCCGACCTCGAGAGCGGCAACATGCTGGCCAAGCAGCTCGAGTACTTGGCCGGGGCCACCGGTTCGGGCATCGTGCTCGGGGCGCGGGTGCCGATCGCGCTCACCAGCCGCGCCGATGGCGCCAACGCGCGCGTGGCCTCGGCGTTGCTGGGCTTGCTGGTGGCCAACAACGCGCGCCGCCACCTGCCGCGTGAGGCTTGGAGCCGCTAAAGCCCGCGCTCAGCCCCTCACATGCCCAGCGAGCGCAGCAGTTCGTCGGTGTCGCCGTCGCCCGTCTTGGGAGACTTGGCCGCCGCAGGCGTGGCCGCGTGCAGTGCGGCGGCCTGCTCCATGAGTTCATCCGGGTTTGGCGCTTCCTGGGGCTCAAAATCATACAGCCGTACAAACTCGGTGCGGTCGGTGGCAAGTTCCAAGTAAAAAATGTTGTTGCGTGCGGTGTAAAACGTCACGCGCCGCGCCTCCGGCTGGTCCAAATGTGCGTCCACGCTCAGCACCACCTGCTTGCTCAGCACCAGCATCTTGGGCTGGCTCTGCAAAATGTGGGTGTGCAGTTCGCGCTGCACCTTGCTGGTGAAATCGCCCAGCACCTGGTTCATCAGCTCACCCATCACGTTGCCCACCTCGTCCGAGGTGTGCGAGTTGGCCAGATCCTCCCGCGCCATGCCCATGCTCACCAGGTAGCTGTGGTAGATCTCCAGCGCCGCAGGGGCGCTGAAATTGAGGATCACCAAGCCCGAAAAGCCGCCGTCAAACAGCACGAAGCAGCCAATGTCGGGTTTGAGGCAGGTCTTGTGGATGCGCTGCACCATGCCCGAGTAGGTGATCGAGCTCTGCGTGGCCACACCCAGCACCTTGGTGACCGAGTTGCACAGGCTGGTCAACAAGTCTTCGGTGTTGAAAACGACTTCGGTGCGTTGGACGGGGTTCATGGGGGAGGCAGTGGAGCGGTGTGGTGGGGTGGACGGTTGCAAGTGCGCTCAGACGCTCGCGCGCTGCAGCAGCATCGAATCGCCGTAGCTAAAAAAACGGTAACGTTGCGCCACCGCATGACTGTACAGCGCCATCACGTGATCGTAACCGGCAAAGGCCGTCACCAGCATCATCAGCGTGCTCTTGGGCAGATGAAAGTTGGTGATGAGCCGATCCACCAGCGCGAACTCAAACCCGGGCGTGATGTAGAGCGCCGTGTCGCCACTGGCCGCACCCGTGCGCGCCCAGCTCTCCAGCGTGCGCACCGAGGTCGTGCCCACCGCCGCCACGCGGCCGCCGCGAGCGCGCGCGTCGGCAATGGCTTGCTGGGTGGCCGCAGGCACCTCGTACCATTCGCTGTGCATCACATGCTCATGGATGTTTTCGCTCTTGCAGGGCACAAAGGTGCCGGCCCCGATGTGCAGCGTCACGCTGGCGCGCTGCACCCCGAGCCGATCCAGCGCATCGAGCACGCCCTGATCAAAGTGCAGCGCCGCCGTCGGGGCCGCCACGGCGCCGGGGCGCTGGGCAAACACGGTTTGGTAGCGCTCCTCGTCTTGCGCGTCATCGGCGTGTTCAATATAGGGCGGCAGCGGCACGTGCCCGTGCGCCGCCATCAGCGCATAAGGGTCTTGATCGAGCGCCAAGCGAAACAAGGTGCCCTCCTCATCGGGCCAGCGCCCCAGCAGGGTGGCTCGGGCAGCCACCGAGCGGCCATCGCGCTGCCACAGGTGCAGCACCGTGCCTGCAGGCGGCTTCTTGCTCACCTTCAGGTGCGCCAGCACCTCGTGGCCAGAGCCGGGCAGCACGCGCTCGATCAGCAGCTCCACCTTGCCGCCCGAGGGTTTCTCGCCATACAGGCGCGCCTTCATCACCTGCGTGTCGTTGAACACCAGCAGGTCCAGCGGGCTGAAGAAATCCGGTAGGTCGCGGAAAATGCGATCCCTTGGGGGCCAGCGGGTGCCATCGAGCAAGCGCGCTGCGCTGCGCTCCGGCGTGGGGTGTTGCGCGATCAACTCAGGCGGCAGGTGGTAATCGAAGTCGCTCAGCGTGAAAGCGCGTGAGGCGTCAGGGGGTGCAGATGGCATGGTGTGCTTGAGGGCCGGACAGGCCCGTTCCAAGTTGATAAGGGGTCTATTTTGCCGGGCTTTGGAGCCGGTGCTCTACCTAGGAGGCTGAAGTGGGCGCAAAGGGCAGCGTGGGACAAGGCAAGAGCAAGTGCAAGAGCAAGTACAAGAGCTCCATGGGGGCGCAGCGCGCAGCGGGGTCGCCGACACCCGCACAAACCCAAGCAGGCGCAGTCAGGCGCTGGGGGGTGAGCGCAGCGGTGGAGCAGGCTATTTTTCGAAAAAACACCAAGGCTGCTTGACAGGGTCGAAAAACGTGCCATAATTCGAGGCTCTGCAGCAAACAACGGTGCCTGGGCAGTCCAGCAGCGGCCACTTGTGGCGAAAGTGGGCCCCTAGGGCTTAAAGCACGAGTTGTGCAGACGGTGTGGGTGGCATGAAGGCCAAGTCTTCGAGCTCTTCACGCGGCCTTCTCCAAGTCTTCAGAAAAAAAGTTTTTGAGGATTTGGACAAGGTGCAGGAAACTGTGTCATAATACGAGGCTTCGCTGATCGCAGCGAGGTTGAGGCGGAAGGGGTTGAGGTTAGCGAGTAGTTGCTGGCTGAGGATTCCGGAAGTGGTTGATCGTTAACAAGTTACAGCCGATAAGCGTGGGCGTTTGGATGTGGTTTTAAGTTGGGCAGTTCTTCGGAACATGTTCTTCGGAACGACAAAAAAACGCTCATGAGACAGTTTGGAGTGGAAACACTTCAATTCCGTTGAATTGAGTAAATCAAGATCGAACTATAGAGTTTGATCCTGGCTCAGATTGAACGCTGGCGGC
>Ga0208609_100460_pt1 | contig 15648 bp, 13 predicted proteins | sample SubbioR11_8A_Apr_FD_184813 | JGI IMG/M metagenome (GOLD analysis project Ga0208609, IMG submission 184813) | Serpentinite rock and fluid subsurface biosphere microbial communities from McLaughlin Reserve, California, USA - CR11_8A_Apr (SPAdes) | ecosystem: Environmental > Terrestrial > Deep...
CAAGTCATGCCGCAAGCACGATCGAGGTGTCGATGCGCCTCAGGCCAGGTGGCGGCCGAACCAGGCGAGCGTGCGCCGCCACGCATCCTGGGCCGGCTGCTGGCGAAAGCTGGCGCGGTAGTCGGCGTGAAAGGCGTGCGGCGCATCCGGGTAGAGCACCAGCTCGGAGGCGGTGTTGCCGGCGCTGCGCAGCGCCGCCATCATGCGCTCGATGGTCTCGTTCGGGATGCCGGCATCGGCGCCGCCGTACAGTGCCAGCACCGGCTGGCGGATCTGGGCGGCGACGTCGATCGGATGGCGCGGCGTGTTGGCCGTGGCCTCGCCGACCACGCGCCCGTACCAGGCGACACCGGCGCGGCACTTCGGGTTGTGCGCGCAATACAGCCAGGCAATCCGTCCGCCCCAGCAGAAGCCGGTGACGCCGAGCCGGTCGCCGGCGCCGCCGTTGGCGGCGGCCCAGGCCGCGGTGGCGTCCAGATCGCTCAGCACCTGCGCATCGGGCACCTTGCTCACCAGTTCCCGGATCAGGGTCGGGATGTCGGTGAACTTCGAGGGATCGCCCTGGCGAGCGAACAGTTCCGGAGCGACGGCGAGGTAGCCGGCCTTGGCGAAGCGCCGGCACACGTCCTTGATGTGCTCGTGCACGCCGAAGATCTCCTGGACGACGAGCACGCTGGCGAGCGCCTGCCGGCCAGCCGGCGCGGCGCGGTAGGCCGGCATCTCGCCGTCCGCGGTCCTGATTCTCACCTCGCCGGCGGTCAGTCCCTGGGTGTCGGTGGTGATCATCGTCTGCGCCTGCACCGGCAGCACCGCCGCGGCGAAACCGGCCGCCAGCGAGGTCTTGACGAAGCCGCGGCGGTCCACGGTCGCGGCCGGATGAAGGCGGTCGATCTCGTCTTGCGCGTCGCGCGCGATCTGCGTCCGATCCCTGTCGGTCATGCGTTCGTCTCCTCGTTGGACATCAGGGCCATGAGCGGCGGCCGGCCAGTGTAGCCATGCCGGAGGGCAACGGCGCTGGCACAATCGCCGCCCTGCCCGGATCGCGCCGCCGATCGCCCCCGGAGGCTTCTGCCATGCCCTTCGACACCGAATCGCTCGCACGTCGCTTCCACCGCCTGGCGCCGGCGGTCGACTATTGCGCGCTGCGCGTGGTCGAGGAGCACTCGCAGACCGTCGCCGTGCGCCAGGACATCGCCCAGCCCGCCGCCACCACGGTTGATGCCGGCGCGATGGTCACCGTGTTCGACGGCGACGGCGTCGGCTACGCCGCCAGCAGCGACCTGTCCGATGCCGGTCTCGCCTGGGCGATCGGCCGCGCGCGCGACTGGGCGCGACTGGCACGGGGCCGCAGCGTGTTCGACGGCGCCGCGCCGCGCCTGCCGCGCCCGCGCGGCCGCTACGCCTCGCCGACGGCGCGGCCGCTCGACTGGCGCAAGGCCGACCGGATCGAGACCCTGATGCGCGAGTCGCGCGCCTGCCGCCTCGATGCCCGCATCGTCGACTGGGAAGCGAGCCTGTGGACGATCCGCACGCGCCAGTTGTCGCTGACCGCCGACGGCGCCGCCGACGGCGAGTTCGCGCTGCAGGAGTTCGACTTCACGATCCCGGGCCTGCACGTGGTGGCGCACGACCGCGGCCTGACCCAGATCCGCTCCTGGGGCGGCCGCTACAACGGCTTCTGCCAGCAGGGCGGCGTCGAGGTCCTCGAACGCGCCGGTTTTGCCGGCGCCGGCGCCGCCACCGCCGAGCAGGCGCTGCAGTTGCTCGCCGCGCCCAACTGCCCGAGCGGCACGATCGACGTCGTGCTGATGCCCGACCAGATGATGCTGCAGATCCACGAGTCGATCGGCCATCCGCTCGAACTCGACCGCATCCTCGGCGACGAGCGCAACTACGCCGGCACCAGCTTCGTCACCCTCGACATGTTCGGCAGCTACCGCTACGGCTCGCCGCTGCTCAACGTCAGCTACGACCCGACGCGCGGCGAGCAGTTCGCCAGCTTCGCCTGCGACGACGAAGGCGCGCCGGCGGCGCGCACGCTGCTGATCGACCGCGGCGTGCTGCTGCGGCCGCTCGGCGGCGCCAGCTCGCGCCAGCGCGCGCGCCGGCTCGGCGCCGAGCTGGACGCAGTGGCGACCACGCGCGCCTGCGCCTGGAACCGGCCGCCGATCGACCGCATGAGCAATCTGAACCTCGAGCCGGGCGCCAGTACGCTTGAAGAGATGATCGCCGCCACCGAGCTCGGCGTGCTGATGCAGACCAACCGCTCCTGGTCGATCGACGACTCGCGCAACAAGTTCCAGTTCGGCTGCGAGTGGGGCCGGATGATCCGCGACGGCCAGCTCGCCGAAGTCGTGCGCGATCCGAACTACCGCGGCATCAGCGCCACCTTCTGGCGCTCGCTGGCGCAGGTCGGCGACGCCGCGACGATGGCAGTGATGGGCACGCCGTACTGCGGCAAGGGCGAACCGAACCAGGCGATCCGCGTCGGCCACGCCAGCCCGGCCTGCCGCTTCACCGCCATCGACGTGTTCGGCGCCGAGGCCTGAGAGCGCGCCCCCGGCACCTGTTGCGCGAGCCGCACGCCGTGAACGATCTCTTCTTCTCGATGGCGCAGTACGCGATCGGCCGCCTGGCCGGGGCCGAGACCCTGCTCGCCAACTTCGCCGGCGAGGCGACCGACTTCGTGCGTTTCAATCACGCGCGCGTGCGCCAGCCGCTGACCGTGCGCCAGGCGCAGCTGAAGCTGTCGCTGATCGACGGCCGCCGGCGCGACAACACCACGCTGGCGCTCAGCGGCGAGCCGCAGCGCGATCGCGCCAGCATCGATCAGGCGCTCGAGGCGATGCGCGGCGAGCTCGCGAGCCTGCCCGAAGATCCCTATCTGCTGTACGCGACCGACGCCGCCGTGAGCGATCGCCAGTCGAGCGGCCGTCTGCCGCAGGCCGAGCAGGCGGTCGAGGCGATCACCCGCGCCGGCGCCGGCAGCGATCTGGTCGGACTGCTCGCCAGCGGGCCGATCTACCGCGGCTTCGCCAGTTCGCACGGTGCGCGCCACTGGCACGCGGTCGACGCCTTCCTGTTCGACTGGTCGCTGTACCACGCGGCCGACAAGGCGGTGAAGTCGGCCTGGGCCGGCAGCCACTGGGACGACGAAGAACTGCAGCGGCGCATCGACGCCGCCCGCAGCCAGCTCGCCTGTCTGGCGCTGCCGGCACGCCGGCTGGCGCCCGGCGCGGTGCGCGCCTACCTGTCGCCGGCCGCGCTCGACGAGCTCGCCGCGATGCTCAGTTGGGCCGGCGTCTCCGAGAAGGCGCAGCGGACCAAGCAGAGCTGCCTGCAGCGGCTGGTCGACGGCGAGGCGCGGCTCGCGCCGCAGCTCACCGTGACCGAGCAGGCCGACTCGGGTCTGGCGCCGGCCTTCGACGAGTCCGGCTTCGTACGCCCGGCCACGGTGACGCTGATCGATCGCGGCCGGCACGCCGGCAGCCTGGTGAGCGCGCGCAGCGCGCGCGAGTACGGCCTCGAGGCCAACGGCGCCGACGACGACGAAGGCGCGCAGTCGCTGGCGATCGCCGCCGGCTCGCTGCCGGCGCAGCAGGCGCTCGCCGCCCTCGACACCGGGCTGTGGGTCGGCAACCTCCACTACCTGAACTTCTCCGATCGTGCCCACGGCCGCATCACCGGCCTGACGCGTTTCGCCACCTTCTGGGTCGAAGCCGGCCGGATCGTCGCGCCGGTCGAAGTCATGCGCTTCGACGACACGCTGTACCGGGTGCTCGGAAGCGAACTCGAGGCCCTGACCAGCACGCCCGAATGGACGCTCGACGCCGGCAGCTACGGCCAGCGCTCGGTGCGCAGCAGCCGCGTGCCGGGGGCGCTGCTGTCGAGCTTCACACTGACGCTGTGACCCGGCGGGCGGCCAGCAACGGCGGCCGGTGCGCCGCGCACCTTCAGTGCGCTTCGTCCCAGTTGCGCCCGACGCCGACCTCGGCCACCATTTCGACCTGCAGTTGCGCCACCGCCGCCATCAGGCGCGGCACCTCGCGCACGATCGCCGCCAGTTCGGGCTGCGGCACCTCGAACACCAGCTCGTCGTGGACCTGCATCACCAGGCGCGTGGCCAGGCCCTCGCGCCTGAGCCAGCCGTGCACGGCGATCATCGCCAGCTTGATCAGGTCGGCGGCGGTGCCCTGCATCGGCGCGTTGATCGCCGCCCGCTCGGCGGCGCTGCGCCGCGGGCCGTTGGGCGAGTTGATCTCGGGCAGCCACAGGCGGCGGCCGAACACGGTCTCGACATAGCCCTGGCGGCGCGCCTCGGCGCGCGTGCGCTCCATGTATCGGGCCACGCCCGGGTAGCGGGTGAAGTAGCGGTCGATGTACAACCTGGCGGCGTCGCGCTCGATGTTGAGGCTGGCGGCGAGGCCGAACGCGCTCATGCCGTAGATCAGACCGAAGTTGATCACCTTGGCGGTGCGACGCTGGTCGGCGCTGACCTCGGCCAGCGGCACGCCGAACACCTCGGCCGCGGTGGCGCGGTGCACGTCCTCGCCGGCGTTGAACGCCGCCAGCAGCCCTTCGTCGCCGCTGATGTGGGCCATGATGCGCAGCTCGATCTGCGAGTAGTCGGCGCTGACGATCCGGCTGTCGGCCGGCGCGATGAAGGCCTCGCGGATGCGCCGGCCCTCGGGCGTGCGGATCGGGATGTTCTGCAGGTTCGGATCGCTCGAGCTCAGGCGGCCGGTGACCGCGATCGCCTGCCCGTAGCTGGTGTGCACGCGGCCGGTGCGCGGATCGACACTCGCCGGCAGCTTGTCGCAGTAGGTGCTCTTGAGCTTCGACAGCGCCCGGTGCTCGAGCAGGGTCTTCGGCAGCGGGTAGTCCAGCGCCAGCTTGTCGAGCACTTCTTCATCGGTGCTCGGCGCGCCGGCCGCGGTCCTCTTGACCACCGGCACCCCGAGCTTGCCGAACAGGATCTCGCCGATCTGCTTCGGGCTGCCGAGGTTGAACGGCTGGCCGGCGAGCTCGTGCGCCCGCTGCTCGAGTTCGGCGATGCGCCGGGCAAGCTCGGCGCTGTGCGCCAGCAGCTTGTCGCGGTCGATCAGCACGCCGGTGCGCTCCATATCGAACAGCACCTTGCTCACCGGCATCTCGATCTGCTCGTAGACATGGCGCAGCCGCGGGTCGTGCTCGATACGCGGCCACAGCGTCCGGTGCAGCGCCAGCGTGACCTCGGCGTCCTCGGCGGCATAGGCGGTGGCGCGGTCCAGCGCCACCTGGTCGAAACCGATCTGGCCGGCGCCCTTGCCGCACACCTGCTCGTAGGTGATCGTCTGCCGGCCCAGGTGCCGCTCGGCGAGCGAGTCCAGGTCGTGGTTGCGGTGCGCCTCGAGGACGTAGCTTTGCAGCAGCGTGTCGTGCTCGATGCCGGCCAGCCGGATGCCGTGATTGGCGAACACGTGGGCGTCGTACTTGAGGTGCTGGCCGACCTTGCGGTGGTGCGCGCTCTCCAGCCAATGGCGCAGCCTTTCCAGGGTGTCGGCCAGCGGCAGTTGGTCGGGCGCGCCCGGGTAGCGATGCGCGAGCGGGATGTAGCAGCCCTCGTGCTCGGCCACGGCAAACGAGATGCCGACCAGTTGCGCGCGCATCGGTTCGAGCGAGGTGGTCTCGGTGTCGACACTGGCGAGCGGCGCCGTGACGAGCCGCCCGATCCACTGCTCGAGCTGCTCGCTGCTGAGCACGGTCTCGTAGTCGACCGGCGGCGAGGCTGGCGCCGCCTCCGGCGCATGCGCCACCGCCTCGGCGACCGCAGCCGCCGTGCCGGCGCCGGCCGCGGGCGGCGCGGCAACGCCGGCCGCCCCCAGTTCCTTGAGCAGCGCGCGGAACTCGTAGCGTTCGGCGAGCGCCTTGACCTGCTCGGCGTCGGGCGGCTGCGCGCGCAGCGCATCGAACTGCGGCACCTGCTGCGCGAGATCGCCGTCGCGCCGCACCGTGACCAGCGCGCGCGCGGTCGGCAGCCAGTCGAGCGCGCGGCGCAGGTTGTCGCCGATCGCGCCCTTCACCTCGCCGGCGGCGGCGATCACGCCCTCGAGCGAGCCGTACTGGGCGAGCAGACGGGCGGCGGTCTTGGGACCCACCTTGTCTACCCCGGGGACGTTGTCGACGCTGTCGCCGACCAGGGCCAGGAAGTCGACGATGCGCGCCGGCGGCACGCCGAACTTCTCCTGCACGCCGGCTGCGTCGAGGGTCTCGCCGCTCATCGTGTTGACCAGCGTCACCTGCTCGTCGACCAGTTGCGCGAGATCCTTGTCGCCGGTGGAGACCACCGTCTTCATGCCCCGCGCCTTGGCCTGCTCGGCGAGGGTGCCGATCACGTCGTCGGCCTCGATGCCCTCGACCACCAGCACCGGCCAGCCGAGCGCGCGCACCGCCTCGTGGATCGCCGGGATCTGGCGCGCCAGCTCCTCGGGCATCGCCGGACGGTGGGCCTTGTAGTCGGGATAGATCGCGTCGCGGAAGGTCTTGCCGGGCGCGTCGAACACGCAGGCGCAGTAGTCGCACGGCACCTGCGCGCGCAGCGCGCGCAGCATGTTGATGTAGCCGCGCAGCGCCCCCACCGGTTCGCCGCGCGAGGTGCGCAGGTCGGGCATCGCGTGGAAGGCGCGGTACAGGTAGCTGGAGCCGTCGACCAGCAGCAGGGTCTTCATTCGTTCGCCGGGCAAGGTTGCGTCGCGGCGCCGGCCTCGCGGCCGGCGGTCGAAACTGCGGTTAGGCTGAGCGACTTCGCAGCCGTCGGCCGCCAATGGCCACCCAAGGAGCCAGCATGAGCGATCGCCAGAAACAGATCCCGGGCCTGCGCGCCATCACCATGCCGGAACGGGCGACCACCCTGAAGGCGCGCGAGTCCTGGCACCTGCTGGGGATTATCTCGGAGTTCGTCGAGGCCACCGAGAGACTGGCCGAGATCCGGCCGGCAGTGTCGATCTTCGGCAGCGCACGCAGCCGGCCCGGCTCGCCGGTCTACGGGCAGACCGAGGAGATCGCGCGCAAGCTGTCGGACGCCGGCTTCGCCGTGATCAGCGGCGGCGGCCCGGGCGTGATGGAGGCCGCCAACAAGGGCGCCTTCGCCGGCCGCAGCCCGAGCGTCGGATTGAACATCGAGCTGCCGCTCGAACAGCACGGCAACGCCTACCAGGACATCACGCTGCGCTTCCGCCACTTCTTCGCGCGCAAGGTGGCCTTCGTCAAGTACGCGTCGGCCTACGTCGTGATGCCGGGCGGATTCGGCACCCTGGACGAGTTGTTCGAGGCGCTGACCCTGATCCAGACCGGCAAGGGGCGGCGCATTCCGATCGTCCTGGTCGGCGCCGACTACTGGAACGGCCTGCTCGACTGGTTGCGCGGCACGCTGGTGGCCAACGGCATGATCGACGACGCCGACCTCGAGCTGATGAAGCTGGTCGAAAGCAGCGACGAGGTCATCGAGGCGATCTTCGACTTCTACCAGTCCAAGGGTTTCGGCCCGACCGCGGCCGAGCGCGAGCAGCTTCTCTACCTGTGACGGCGCCGCGGCGCGCCTGCTCAGCGCGATGCACCGCGCGCCAGCGCCCGCTGCCGGCACTGCGCGGCCTCGGCCTCGCGCTGCGGCTGCTCGGCGCGCGCCAGCGGCCAGCCCTGCGTGTGGCTCTGCACCAGGTCGGCGAGCGCGTGGATCAACGCCGGCGCGTCGTTCAGGCAGGCGATGTAATGGAACTCGCCGCCGCCGGCGTGCTGGAACGTCTCCTTGCCCTCGACGGCGATCTCCTCCAGCGTCTCCAGGCAGTCGGCGACGAAGCCCGGGCAGACGACATCGACCCGCGGCGTGCGCGCCGCGCCCAGTTGCGCCAGCAGCGGCGCCGTGTACGGCTGCAGCCACTCGGCGCGGCCGAAGCGCGACTGGAAGGCGAGCGCGAACTCGTGCGCGCGCAGATCGAGCGCCTGCGCCAGCAGCCGCCCGGTCTTCAGGCACTCGCAGTGGTAGGGATCGCCGAGGTCGAGCGCGCGGCGCGGCACGCCGTGGAAGCTCATCACCAGCTTGCCGCCGACGTCGTGCGGCCGGCCATGCCGCTGCCAGTGGCTGCGGATCGACTGCGCCAGGGCCTCGATGTAGCGCGGGTGGTCGTGGAAGTGCTTGACCCAGCGCACCTCGGGCAGGTTGCGCACGCGCGCCAGATGGCGGTGCACGGCGTCGAACACGGTGGCCGTGGTGCTGGCCGAATACTGCGGATACAGCGGCAGGACCAGCAGCCGCTCGACGCCGAGCGCGCGCAGTTCGTCGAGCACGCGGGCGATCGACGGCTCGCCGTAGCGCATCGCCAGCGCCACCTCGAGATCGAGGCCGCGGCTGCCGAGATAGCCGCGCAGCAGCAGCGCCTGCTGGCGCGAGCCGTGCGCCAGCGGCGAACCGTGCTCGGTCCAGATCGTCGCGTACTTGGCGGCCGACCGCCGCGGCCGCAGGGTCAGCACGATGCCGTGCAGGATCGGCCACCACAGCAGGCGCGGGATCTCGACCACCCGCGGGTCAGAGAGGAACTGGCGCAGGTAGGCACGCACGGCGCCGGGCCGCGGCGCCTGCGGCGTGCCGAGATTGACCAGCAGCACCGCATTGCGCACTCGCCGATCGTGCGCGAACGGAGGTTCCGGAAGAAAGGTCAAGAGCGCACTCGCAGGAAGGCAGGATCGGGCCGGCGGCGCGCGATCGCGCGCGCCGGCAGTCTCGCGAAGGGTAGCAATGCGGCGGCGCTCACTCGCGCGACAGCGCGCTCGACAGCAGCCGGGCGGTGATGTCGACGATCGGAATCACCCGCTCGTAGGCCATCCGCGTCGGGCCGATCACGCCGAGCGTGCCGACCAGGGTGCCATCGACCTCGTAGGGCGCCACCACCAGGCTCAGTTCGTCGAACGGCACCCGGCTCGACTCGCCGCCGATGAAGATCTGCACTCCCTGGGCGCGGCCGCTGACCTCGAGCAGTTGCATCAGCCGCGTCTTGTGCTCGAACAGGTCGAACAGCGCCCGCAACCGGTCGAGATTGCCGGCCAGATCGGCTACGCCGAGCAGGTTGCGCTCGCCCGAGACCACCACCTGATCGGACTGCTCGGCCGCCTCGCTGCCGGCCTCGACCGCCGCCTCCATCAGGTGCGCGATCTCGGCGCGCAGTTCGGTCAGTTCGCTGCCGAGACGGCGGCGCGCCTCGTCGAAACTGGTGCCGGCGAAGTGCACGTTCAGGATGTTGGCCGCCTCGACGAGCTGCGCCGGCGTGTAGTCGTGCTGCGCCAGCAGGATCCGGTTCTGCACGTTGCCTTCGGGCGTGACGATGATCAGCAGCACGCGCCGCTCGGACAGGCGCAGGAACTCGACTTGGCGGAAGGTGGCGCTGCGCCGCGGCGTCAGCACGACGCCGGCGAAGTGCGAAAGCTGCGACAGCATCTGCGCCGCCACCTGCAGCGCGCGCTGCGGCTCGGCCACCTGCAGGCGGCCCTCGATGATCTGCGCCTGCTGGCGCTCGACCGGCTGCACCGTGAGCAGGGTGTCGACGAACAGGCGGTAGCCGCGCGGCGTCGGCACCCGGCCGGCCGAGGTGTGCGGGCTGGCGATGAAGCCCATCTCCTCGAGGTCGGCCATGACGTTGCGGATCGTCGCCGCCGACAGCTCCAGCCCGGAGACGCGCGCCAGCGCGCGCGAGCCGACCGGCTCGCCCTCGGCGATGTAGCGCTCGATCAGCGCCTTCAGCAGCAGTTGCGCCCGCTCGTCCAGCATGACGTCATTTTATGGCCGGCGGCGGTTGCCGTCGCCGCCGCACGCGCCGGGGCGGCCGACCCGCACGCCGTTTGCTAGATTCCGCGGCCATGGCGCAAGCGTTCAGCAAGGTCGCGGTCTTCGGCAAGCCGCGCGCGGAGGGCATCCGCAAACCGCTGCTCGAGATCATCGCGCTGGTCCAGCACGCCGGCCTCGAGCTGATGCTGGACGCCGCCACCCGCGAGGGCGCGCGCCTGCAGCAGTTCGCCGCCTGCTCGCTGGCGCAGATCGGCGCCGAGGCCGACGTCGCGGTGGTGCTCGGCGGCGACGGCACGATGCTCGGCATCGCGCGCGAACTGGCGCCGCACCGGGTGCCGCTGATCGGCATCAACCACGGCCGCCTCGGCTTCATGACCGACATCGCCCTCGGCCAGGCGGCGCAGGTGCTGCCGCAGATGCTCGCCGGCGCCTTCGAGGCCGATCAGCGGATGCTGCTCGACGCCGAGGTGCTGCGCGCCGGCACCTGCCGCTACCGCGCACGCGCGCTCAACGACGTGGTGGTGTCGCGCGGCGTGGCCGGCGGCATGGTCGAGTTCACCGTGCGCGTCGACGGCGTGACCATGTACAACCAGCGCGCCGACGGCCTGATCCTGGCCACCCCGACCGGCTCCACCGCCTATGCGCTGTCGGCGAGCGGGCCGATCCTGCACCCGTCGCTCGCCGGCCTGGTGCTGGTGCCGGTGGCGCCGCAGACCCTGTCGAACCGGCCGATCGCGCTCGCCGACAGCGTCCTGATCGAGATCGAGATCACCGACGTGCGCGACGCCTCGGCGCACTTCGACATGCAGACCTTCTCGCAGTTGGCGCCCGGCGACATCGTGCGCGCGCGGCGCAGCACCGACTACGCGACCCTGCTGCACCCGCGCGGCTACAACTACTTCGCGACGCTGCGCCAGAAGCTGCACTGGAACGTGATGCCGAGCGCCGAGCACGGCCGCGGTTAGTCCGAGATACGAGCGATGCTGCTGTCGCTGTCGATCCGCAACTTCGTCATCGTCGATGCGCTCGACCTCGAGCTCGCCGCCGGCTTCTCGGTGCTCACCGGCGAGACCGGCGCCGGCAAGTCGATCCTGATCGACGCCCTGCTGCTGGCGCTCGGCGAGCGCGCCGACGCCGACGTCGTTCGCGAGGGCGCGGCGCGCGCCGAAGTGGCCGCCGAGTTCCGCGTCGGCGAACTCGCCCGCGACTGGCTGGCGCAGCGCGAACTGGCCGGCGACGACGCCGGCAGCGCGCTGCTGCGACGCACGGTCGATGCCGGCGGCCGCAGCCGCGCCTACCTCAACGGCGCGCCGGTCACCCTGGCGCAACTGCGCGAACTGGGCGAGTTGCTGGTCGACGTGCACGGCCAGCACGCGCACCAGTCGCTGCTGCGACCGGCGGCGCAACTGGCGCTGCTCGACGAGCACGGCGGGCTGGACGGACAGGCACATGCCGTCGCCGAGCACTTCGCCCGCTGGCAGCAGGCAGCGCGCGCGCGCGAGCAAGCCGAAGCGATGCAGGGCAGCGCCCAGGTCGAGCAGGATCGGCTGCGCTGGATCGCCGACGAACTGGGCGAGATCGAGCCGGCCGCCGGCGAGTGGCAGGCGGTCCAGGCCGAACACAAGCGCCTGGCGCACGCGGCCAGCCTGATCGAGGGTGCGCAGGCCGCGGTCGATGCACTGTCGCAGGCCGACGACGCGGCGCTGGCGCGCGTCGATACGGTCGCGGCGCGCCTGTCGCAACTGGCCGGGTTCGACGAGCGCCTGCGGCCGGTGCTGGGCGCGCTGGAATCGGCGCGCGCGCAGATCGACGATGCCGTGCACGAACTCAACGCCTACCTGGCGCGCACCGACAGCGACGACCGCCGCCTGGCCGAGATCGAAGCGCGCCTCGGCGCATTGCACGCGGCGGCGCGCAAGTTCAAGTGCCCGCCCGGCGAACTGCCGGCGCTGCTGGCGCACACGCGCACCCGACTGGCCGCGCTCGGCGCCGCGGCGGATCTGTCCGGCCTGCGCCGCGACGAAGACGACGCGCGGCGCGCCTACCTGCAGGCGGCCGCCGAGCTGTCGCGCGCGCGCGCGCGTGCCGCCGCGCAGATGAGCCGCGAGGTCACGCGTGCGATGCAGGACCTGTCGCTCGCCGGCGGCCGCTTCGAGGCGCAGCTCGCGGCCTGCGATCCGGCGGCCTGCGGCACCGAGCGCGCCGAGTTCCTGGTCGCCGGTCATGCCGGCAGCCCGCTGCGGCCGCTGGCGCGGGTCGCCTCGGGCGGCGAGCTGTCGCGTCTGAGCCTGGCGGTCGCCGTGATCGCCGCCGCCGCCACGCCGGTGGCCACCCTGATCTTCGACGAGGTCGACGCCGGCATCGGCGGCGCGGTGGCCGAGACCGTCGGCCGCCTGCTCAAGCAACTCGGCCAGCAGCGCCAGGTGTTGTGCGTGACCCATCTGCCGCAGGTGGCGGCACGCGGCGACCAGCACTACCTGGTGAGCAAGACCACGGTCGATGGCCGGCCGGTCTCGCGCCTCGAGCGCCTGGAACGCAAGGCGCGGATCGAGGAGCTGGCGCGCATGCTGGGCGGGGTCGAGATCACTGAGACCACGCGCAAGCACGCACGCGAGATGCTCGCCGCCTGAACGCGCGCGGCCCGGTCGCGGTCAGCAGGCAGCGCGCAGGCTCGGCCGGCGCGGCCACCCGCACGGCGCCGGTTCACTCCTCGGCGGTGCGGTGCTGGCAGTCGGGCTTGTTGCACACGCCGTACAGGGCGAGCGCGTGGTCCTGCAGCGTGAAGCCGCGCGCGCGCGCGATCTTGCGCTGGCGCAGCTCGATCTCCTGATCGACGAATTCCTCGACGCGGCCGCAGTTCACGCACACGAGGTGGTCGTGATGCGAGCCTTCGTTCAGTTCGTAGACGGCGCGCCCCTGCTCGAAGTGATTGCGCCGCAGCAGCCCGGCCTGCTCGAACTGCTGCAGCACGCGATAGACGGTGGCCAGGCCGACATCGAGCTGGTCGGCGATCAGCTTCTTGTAGACGTCCTCGGCGCTCAGATGGCGCACCTTCTCGCCGTGCGCGGCCCGCTGGAAGACCTCGAGGATCTTCAGGCGCGGCAAAGTCGCCTTCAGGCCGCTGCTTTTCAGTTCGCTCGATCTCGAGCCTGGAGGCGAGTGCATGCGCAGTCCTGCAATCCGGTGTCGGCGCGCCCGGGCGCGCGGGCCGGCCGATGCACGCCTGGCCACGCGCCGGCGGCATGGCGCAGTCGCTTGCCGGTGGCTGGCAAGCGCGCTCGGTATCATAGCCGCTCGCTCCCCTTCGATGGATCGCGCGCCCGGCCGACGGTTGCGCCCCCTAGCCATGCTGCGCCTGCCGCCCCCGTTGCATCAGCTTGCGCGCGCCGCCTGCGTCGCTGCCGCCGCCTGCGCCGTCGTCCTGCTCGCCGGCTGCGAGTCGGTGCGCACCTGGGTGCCGCCGCTGCTCAAGCCCTACCGGCCGGACGTGCAGCAGGGCAATATCGTCACCCGCGAAATGGTCGAGCCCTTGCGCGCCGGCATGACGCGCGAGCAGGTGCGCTTCCTGCTCGGCACGCCGATGCTGACCAGCATCTTCCATCCGGATCGCTGGGATTACGTCTACTACCTCGAGCGCGGCCGCACCGGCGAGATCACCAAGCGCCGCCTGACCGTGCACTTCAAGAACGGCCGCGTCGAGACCTTCCAGGCCGACGAGATGCCGACCGAGAACCTGGTCAACCGCGAGATCCTCGGCCGCGGCTCGTCTGCGCCGGTAGGCCGATAGCGGCTCCGGGACGCGCCGCCTCGACGACCTGACCGGTCCCATGATGACCCAGAAGATCGCCATCGCCGGCGCCTCCGGGCGCATGGGCCGCACGCTGATCGAGGCGCTGCTGGCCGCGCCGGACCTCGCGCTGGGCGCCGCGCTCGACCGCGCCGACAGCACGGACATCGGCCGCGACGCCGGCGAGTTCCTCGGCCGCCGCACCGGCATCGCGATCGGCTCGGATCTCGCCGCCGTGCGCGGCTGCCAGGTGCTGATCGACTTCACCCGACCGCAGGCCACAGCCGCGCACCTGGCGGCCTGTGCCGAGCACGCCGTCAAGGCGGTGATCGGCACCACCGGCTTCGACGCCGCCGGCCGCGCGGCGATCGCCGCCGCGGCACGCCGGACGGCGATCGTGTTCGCGCCCAACATGAGCGTCGGCGTCAACGCCGTCTTCAGCCTGCTGCAACTGGCCGCGCGCCTGCTCGACGCCAACTACGACGTCGAGATCGTCGAGGCGCACCACCGGCACAAGGTCGACGCGCCCTCGGGCACGGCGCTGCGGATGGGCGAGGTGATCGCCGCCGCGCGCGGCCGCCGGCTCGACGAAGTCGCCGTCTACCAGCGCCACGGCCACCCCGGTGAGCGCCCGGCGGGCGCGATCGGCTTCGCCGCCGTGCGCGGCGGCGACATCGTCGGCGACCACACGGCGCTGTTCGCCGGCAGCGGCGAACGGATCGAGATCGTGCACCGCTCGACCAGCCGCCTCGGTTATGCGCTCGGCGCCCTGCGCGCGGCGCGCTTCCTGTTCGGGCGCGAAAGTGGCCTGTACGACATGAGCGACGTGCTCGGCGTGCCGCGGAGCCTGCCCTGATGGGCGGCGAGGCGCTCGGTCTCGGCCACTTCTGGGCCCAGGCCGATGCGGTGATCCGTTTCACCGCCTACGTGCTGCTGGCAATGTCGGTCGGCAGTTGGTTCCTGATCCTGTGGAAGGCGTTCGCCTGGTGGCGCGTGCGCGCTGCCGCGCGCGCGCTCGAGTCGTTCTGGCAGGCGCGCTCGATCGACGAGGCGATCGCGCGCCTGAGGCCGGTCGACGGCGAGCAGATCTTCGTGCCGCTGGCGGCCAGCGCCGCCGCCACCGCCCAGACCCCGGCCGGCGCCGACACGCTGTCGGCGCAGATGAACCGCTCCGAGTGGCTGACGCGCACCCTGCGGCAGCGGATCAACGAGGCGGCGGCGCGCCTGGAGTCGGGGCTGACCTTCCTCGCCTCGGTCGGCGCCACCGCGCCCTTCGTCGGGCTGTTCGGCACCGTCTGGGGCATCTACCGGGCGCTGATCGGTATCGCCGCCACCGGCACGATCTCGATCGAGAAGGTGGCCGGGCCGGTGGGCGAGGCGCTGATCATGACCGCCTTCGGTCTGGCGGTGGCGATTCCGGCGGTGCTCGCCTACAACGCCTTCGCGCGCACCAACCGGCTGGTGCTGGCGCAACTCGACGGCTTCGCGCACGACCTGCACGCCTACTTCACGGTCGGCGCGCGGCCGGCCAGCGCATGACGCCGGTGGCCGGCCGCGCTCGGCCGGCGCGGCGCGCCGCGCGCCCGGCGGCCGTGCCCGCAGCGGTGCGCGGCAGGCGAGGCGCTCGATGAGCTTCGGCGGATTCGAGCGCGGGCCGTCGCCGTCGCAGCCGATGGCCGAGATCAACGTCACGCCGCTGGTCGACGTGATGCTGGTGCTGCTGGTGATCTTCATCATCACCGCGCCGCTGCTCGCCTCGGCGATCAAGATCGATCTGCCCGAGGTGCGCGCCGCGCCCGCCGGCGGCGCCGCCGCCACGATCCGGCTCGCGCTCGATGCCGGCGGCCGCCTGCACTGGAACGAGCAGCCGATCGACGACGTCGATCTGCTGCCGCGGCTCACCGAAGCCGCGCGTGCGCGCCCGCAGCCCGAGTTGCACCTGCACGCCGACAAGGCGACCCGCTACGAGCGGCTGGCGCAGGTGATGGCAGCGGCGCAGGAAGCCGGACTGACGCGCATCGGCTTCGTCACCGAGCCGCCGGCCGAA
>Ga0208609_100463_pt1 | contig 15578 bp, 9 predicted proteins | sample SubbioR11_8A_Apr_FD_184813 | JGI IMG/M metagenome (GOLD analysis project Ga0208609, IMG submission 184813) | Serpentinite rock and fluid subsurface biosphere microbial communities from McLaughlin Reserve, California, USA - CR11_8A_Apr (SPAdes) | ecosystem: Environmental > Terrestrial > Deep...
AGTCCGACAAAATACCCTTTCCCTTTGTCTAGCAAGATACCCTCTCTCTGTCCAACAAAATACCCTCTCCCTCCGGGAGAGGGCTAGGGTGAGGGCAGAGGGGACTGTTAGGGGCTATTTTCAGGGCAGAAAAGTCAAGACAATTCCCCTCCCTTGGAGGGGTGCCCGTCAGGGCGGGGTGGTTCATGCCCCGTCAGGGCAGGGACGAAGCTGTCCCGTATTGGACCACCCCGGTGCTACGCACCACCCCTCCAAAGGAGGGGAATTAGTGGGCTATTTTTAGAGTAGAGGGCAAGAGCAGGGGAAAGGCGATTTTTCATACTTTCGTTGATGCCCCCGAAAATGGGGGCATTTTTGTCCTGTACACAAATCAGCCGTTTAACAAGCCGCGGAAGAAGGCCAGAATGCTTCGAAATGTGCGCACGACAAAGTTTGCGCGGCCCATTTCTTCGGCCGTTTGCAGCGGCACCCTCTGCAGAGTTTTATCGTCTAACTGCAGCAACAGATAACCTGCGGGGGCGCCTAGCTCCAGCGGAGCAGCCAGTTCTTGCTGCTCAACGACCAGTTTAAGTTCATTTTCGCGCCCTCTGGGAACTACGGCGGAGGCATCTGCTCCTATTGTTACCGGAACAGTCAGTCGCCTGCCGTCTTTCACCGGTACCTGCGCAACAGTTTCTCCCTTTTTTGCCGCAGTCGTCAGCCTGAAGCTATTAAAACCATGGTTTAACAGTTCCTGGCTGGCGGCAAGGCGCTCCCGGTCACTGCCTGTGTTGAGCACTACTGAAATCAGGCGCAGCTGTGCGTTGTCGGGTGTGGCCTGCTTTGCCGTCCCTACTAAGCTGAAACCAGATTCTGTTGTCCAGCCGGTCTTCAGTCCATCGGCGCCGGGGAAACGACCGAGCAGAGGATTGCGATTTTGTTGCTTGATACCGTTAAAAGTAAACTCTCTTTCCATTTCAATCGTCAGAATTTCCGGGTGATTAATAACCAGCTCCCTAGCCAGTATAGCGATATCCATGGCGCTCATCACTTGGCCTTCTGCCGGGAGTCCGGTAGAATTTTTAAAGACGGTATTTGTCATGCCGAGTTCTTGAGCGCGCCGGTTCATATGTTGGACAAACGCTGCTTCACTGCCGTAGAGATGTTCAGCCAAGGCAATGCAACCATCGTTGGCGGAAACGATGGATATGCCGCTGATTAGATCGCGGATGCTCACTTCTTGGTTAATATCCAAAAACATTTTGGATCCTTCCACTTCTTTGCTCCAGGCGTTTCTTGAGACGGTGGTGGTTTCATCCCAAGCCAAATCACCGCGCTCCAGCGCTTCAAACGCCAAAAGCAGTGTCATCATTTTAGCGATACTGGCTGGCGGCCGAGGGACGCTTTCATTTTTTGCGTAGAGAATTTGTCCTGATGCCGCTTCCATTAGGACGGCAACACCGGCGGCGGTATCGAAAACCTGCCCGTAAACAGGCATAGATACAAACAAGATAAAAATGAGGATGAGAGAGCAAAGGCGTTTCTTCATCGATTAGGTTCCTCCCTTGAGAATAATTTTTTACAGGCTGATTTAATATTATCTGAAATGGCGGGAAGAATCTAGTTAAAAACGCAGGAAAACTTAACAAATATTCTTAATGGATTAGACACAGAATCTCCTTTTTTCTGTAACAGAATTTGCGCTGCAATGAATTGTGAAATTCGTCTTTTTCCTGTATAATTAGGAATAAAAATGTTCCTCATTCTTAGGCTTTTGTTTAAGACAACCGCAGGGACGGTTCTTGTGGTAAGATGCCCTCACCCTAACCCTCTCCCAGAGGGAGAGGGGAATTAGAGGGAGCGTTGGTACTCGATACCCTACTCCAAGAGGGGAATTATAGGGGTCCAATACCCTCTCGAAGAGGGGATACCCAATACCCTCTCCACCCTTTGGGGGGAGAGGGCTAGGGTGAGGGGGGAAAGATTTTTAAGTTATTTGTATTTTACCGTATGGCGCTAGCGATGCGGAGGAAAGAAGGGAAGTGCCTTGAGCGAAGCTCTGATTCTTGTTGTCGATGATGAGGAACATATCCGGGAACTGGTCAGGCTGTATCTGGAAAAGGAAGGCTTTGCGGTAGCTTTAGCTGTTGACGGTGAGGAAGCGTTGCAAAAGGTTAAAGCCGTCAGTCCGCAACTTATTATCCTCGATATTATGCTTCCTAAAATGGGCGGGTGGGATGTTTGCCGCGAGGTGCGTAAATTTTCGGAGACACCGATTATTATGCTGACTGCTAAGGGCGAAGAGTTTGATAAGGTGCTGGGTCTGGAACTGGGCGCCGATGACTATTTGACAAAGCCCTTCTCCCCACGCGAACTGGTCGCCAGGGTCAAAGCTATTCTGCGCAGAACAAGTCATGAAGGAACTGCACCTATGGCTGAAATGGTTAACTATCCCGGTCTGGTAATTAACATGGCTTCCCGCGAAGTGTTTGTAGCTGAACGGGAAGTAACGCTGACTCCCAAGGAGTTTGATCTTTTGTGGTTTCTGGCGAAAAAACCAGGTAAAGTGTTTACACGGGAGCAGCTGCTGACGGCTGTTTGGGGATATGATTATTTCGGTGATTTGCGGACGGTTGATACCCATATCAAGCGTTTGCGGGAAAAAGTGGAGCGTGAAGGCGCCTCGCCCCGGGTGAAAACAATTTGGGGTGTGGGCTATAAATTCGAGGTGCATGAAAAGTGAAATCAAACATCTTCAGCAAGCTGCTGACAACTTACCTGGTGATCATTCTGATCACCTTGCTTGTTGTGGGGCTCTTTTTAACACAGCTTTTTCAGACCTATTTCTATGATGCCCGCGAAAGGGAGCTGTCTCTCAAGGGACAGCAGGTTTCCGGGCTCTTTTCCAATATGATTTTAGGTCTTCAGGATCCACGCATTACAGACGACCTGCTTTTTGCCTTGCGCAGGTTTATGGATGCCGATGTCCATTTAATGCCTAAAGACATGCTGCTGCTTGCTTCAAGCGCCGGTTTTGATGAGGCAGGTTTGCGCCTGACCGATGATGAGTTGGGTCTTGTTTTAAACGGACAGGTAGTCTCAAAACGGAGCTTCCACCATGAGACGAGAGAGCAAATACTGACTGTGGTAGTGCCAATCTTTGCCATGAATGACGTCTGGGGCGGAGTTTTTCTTATTGCCCCGCTGACCGGAATTTCGGCGACCGTCGCACAAGTGCGAAACATGATTGCTTATGCCGCTTTTGCCGCTACCATCTTAGCGATGATTGTCGGCTTTTATATGTCAAAATCTATTTCGCAGCCGCTGCAACTGATGAACCGTGCCGCCTTGGAAGTGGCCGGCGGCAATTATCAGCAACAGGTGGAAGTAGCTTCCCTTGACGAAGTCGGACAGCTGGCGCGGACATTTAATTATATGTCGGCGACTTTGCAGCAGACGGTGGAAGCATTATCGCATGAAAAAGCAAAATTAGAGAACATTATGTTGAGCATGAACGAAGGTGTGCTTGCCGTCGACCGACAGGGAGAGGTGATTCTTGCCAACCCTCAGGCTAAACTGCTGCTGCAATTTATGGAAAAGGATTTGACCGGCAAAGAGATTCACTCTCTGCTCCAAGACGAAGCAATGCCTGAGCTCTACAAGCAGGTTATCGCCACAAGCGAGACTGCGTCTGCGGAATATCATCTGGCCGATGGGAAAATTCTCTTTCTGCAGATCGCGCCGTTGCGCCGGGCCGACCGTACTTGGGGTGCGGTCGGGATTTTGCAGGATGTGACGGAGGTGCGGCGGCTGGAACAGATGCGCAGAGACTTTGTAGCTAATGTATCGCATGAACTGCGGACTCCGATGACATCCATCCAGGGATTTGTCGAAGCGTTGCTTGACGGGCTGGCGGAGGATAAGGAGAGCCAAAACCGCTATCTAAACATCATCCTCGATGAAACAATACGCTTAAACTCCTTAGTCAACGATTTGCTGGACCTCTCTCAGCTTGAAACGCGTCAAGTTTCCTGGCCGATGGAAGAAGTAGCTGTTAGGCCGCTTTTTGAACAGGTTGCAGCCAAATTTCAGCCTCAACTGGAAAAACAGAATCTGACGCTGGAAATCGAAGTTGACGGGGATTTGCCTGCTGTTTTAGGAAACAAAGACAGAATCCAACAGGTGCTGATTAATCTGCTGGGCAATGCGGTCTCGTTTACTCCTGCCGGCGGCAAGATTACACTTGCGGCTGTCCCTGCGGCGGAAATGGTTCGCCTCAGCGTTTCCGATACTGGTGTGGGAATCCCGCCTGAGGAACAGGAAAAAATTTGGGGGCGTTTCCACAAAGTTGACAAAGCCCGTACCCGCCGTTTCGGCGGCACGGGACTAGGGCTTTCTATTGTCAAGCAGATCGTGGAAACCCATGGCGGCACAGTAGGTCTTGAGAGTGTGCCGGGGCAAGGCTCCACTTTCCATCTTACGCTTAATAAAGCATAACAAAAAGTATAATAAAAAAAACCCTGCCGGCAAACCGATTTAGCCTAGGCAGGGTTTTTTTTAAGCAAAAAAAATAGAACAACGTTTGCCACAACGTTGCTCCTGTGCTTCTTGCCACATGACCCACATCATGCGACCTGATTTAATTATAAGCAGGAAATGTGTCAGCTTCGTGAACAAATAAGGAACAGTTTATTAACAATAAGAGCAGAATTGTTAATATTACTAAAAGAAGCTGATTTTCTCAAAAAAGTGCCTCTCGCTACAATTTTTGAGAAAAATTTTTATGTTTTCCTTGTTCGATAACGGCCAATCTTTGTAATTGGGAGTATTTTATGTCGAAAATTAGAAAATTTAATAAATGGTTAATAGAGGGAAAACGTGTTTAATTTTTGAAAACAATATTGCAAACTTCATGACAAGAGGAGAGATGTTTTTGTTTGCAAAAGACATAATGCCAGTTGTGGACGGCAATTTTCCAATTGGTTACTTGAACGCTGGTGTGGTGCTAAAAACTGAGACAGCAGAGGTTCTGCGGGTCCACGATCAGTTGGAAAGATACAAACAAATACCTGTTTTTATCTCGGCGATGCGTGAGGGACTGGTTGCCGTTGACAGTGAATACGTGATTCAAGAATTTAACCCGGCGGCAGAGAGACTTGCGGGACTTTCTGCAAAAAAAATGATCGGGCACAGGTCTCTTACATATGCGGCCCACGATTCGTTGGTACGTAAGGTATTAGAAAGTGGCAAGCCGCTTTACAATGAAGACGTCTTAACTAATAAAGGTCAGACGGTGCTTACTAATACGTTACCAATTATTCATGAGGGTCAAGTCATTGGTGCAGTTCAGACATTTGTAGACGTTACGGAAACAAGAAGGATACACCGAGAATTGCTGAATACACGAGATGAATTAGAAAAGGCTTTTGCTTTGACACTGCCCTGCGCTAAGGTGGAGCAGAAGCTGAAAAATACTCCCGAGTATCGTGATATTTTTAATCCCTCTACGGGAATGATTGAGATTATCGAAGTAATAGAAGCTGGAGGATACATTCACGTGGTTAACGCGTTAAAAGTAGCGGCTGATATGAACGAGAAAGGCCTAATGAGCCTGCCGGGAATTGATAAGGATACATTAACACAAGCATTATTGTTTCATGATATTGGTAAGTCGCAACCAATACTAAACATAGGTCAGGTGGTTGACCCTATGAAAAAATTTGAAGAAAGCACTCGACATGCGGCACGCAGCGCAGCAATTGCGAAAGATTTTTATAATAAGTCATCAGATGTTGTAGAATTAATTCGTTTTCATCACCATCAGGAAGAGGAACTACCGGAGAACTTTTCTCAGCACTTGATACCTATGCTTCGGTTGTTAAAAATAATTGACGGCTTATCGGCTGGGCTAACACGGCGCAAGGCCTGCATTGGTTTCCGGGTCAACGGTTCTCGTCTTACTGTATTGGAGCATAGCGACCACCCTGCTTTTAATCGCACCAAGGAAATTGATTTATATACTGGCGTTGAGGTAGCGTTTCTGGATAAATGAAGTAAGGCTGAAGTTTAGGAGAACTTACCTAATAAGCCTTACCCTAAATAATAACGCTTGAATAAGGGGTGGATATGTATTGGAAATTGTGAAGGACAAGCAGATTCTTGTTGTAGACGACAGCAAATTTCTTGCCCAAACAACGGCAGATGCGCTGAGAAGATACGGTTATCAAGCAGAAATTGCTTTAACAGGTGAAGAAGCTGTGGAAAAAGTTTGCGGTGGCATTCTTTCCCCAGATCTTGTTTTGATGGATATAGAAATGGGGGTAGGAATAGATGGGGCGCAAGCTGCAGGTCTGCTGCTGCAGCATAGAGAAATTCCCATTGTTTTTTTATCTGCCTATTCCGAGATAGAGGTGACAGAAAAAATTCGCTCAGTTGCAAGTTACGGTTACCTACTAAAAGGATCTGGCGAAAACGTGTTAATTTCTACAATCGAAATGGCTCTGCGGCTTTATGAAGTAAATTCCTTGGCAAATATGTATCAGCAAATTTTTGAAAATTCACTTACCGAACTCTATATTTTTAATCTGAAAAATTTTAAATTTCTTGCAGTTAACCGTGGCGCCCGGGAAAATCTGGGCTATTCCATGGAAGAACTGAGCAACATGACACCGCTTGATCTTGAGGCTGAACTTGATTTGCTTAGTCTCAAAGCTCGGCTCGAACCGTTGGTTTGCGGTTCAAATGAACAATTACTCTTTAACTCGCTGCACCGTCGCAAGAATGGCTCGCAATATTCTGTAGAAATTCGCCTGCAGCTTCATTGTTGCCGGAGGAAAAAAATCTGTGTGGCTTTTGTCATCGATCAGACTGATCGAATTGCACTCGAGGAAGAACTGTGGCTATTAGCTGTAACCGATACGCTTACAAACGTTTATAATCGCCGCTATTTTACTCAAAAACTGGAGGAGGAAATAGAGCGCGTTAGGCGGTCTGGCATCAGTTTTTCCCTGATTATGTTGGACATAGACCACTTTAAAAACGTTAATGACCTGTTTGGGCATAACGCCGGTGACTTGGTTTTGAAAAACATGGCAAAAATGATTTTGAACAGAATTCGCAAAATTGACACCATGGCTCGCTGGGGTGGGGAAGAATTTGTGTTGCTTCTGCCGGAAACCGACGGAAATGCAGCAGTAGCTTTGGCTGAAACGCTGCGGAGGCAATTAAGCCAAATGGAGATCCCGGGAGTAGGCAAGATAACAGTTAGTTTCGGCGTCGCCAGCTATTCTCCCGGGGATACGGTGGATACACTTGTAAATAGGGCAGACAAGAGAATGTACGAGGCAAAGTTCGCCGGCAGAAATTGTGTGCGGTAAAATGTCTAGTGTATCAAAGAAGAGAGAACAAGTTTAATGGGTGACCTCCTACTCGATTTTAATACCTTTAGTACATGTGTACACTGGGGGCAGGATCACCAAAGGTACGTTTGAGGCATGCTTAGTCTTTTTTATCCCGGGATGAACGGATTGACACACATTAACCTGTTTATCGCCACTATCATCCTCCGGCTAATTCAGAAAAAAACGGGCAGGCATATTTGACCAAAAAATATTAGAGTGCCGAATCAGGCTATCCAGTACTGGATAGCCTGTGCCTGTTTGTATAGCCTAAATTTGTTGAGATTGTGAAGAAAGCATGAAATTTCTCCCGCATGAGCAATATATGAAGGTTTTTTAGATGTAAGAGGCGAAAACAATTTTAAGAATGTGCGAAATGGAGGAGATGTCTTGCTTCTTCGTAAGCAAGCGGAAGTGCAGGAGGAGAAAATCCTTTCAGATGTGGCGGCAAAAAGCCGGATGGCTGAAAGGTTGAACTCTGAAGAAGAATGTAGTGTGCGTACCGCATTTCAGCGTGACCGCGACAGGATTGTCCATTCTAAAGCGTTCCGGCGACTAAAGCATAAAACGCAGGTCTTTATTGCGCCGGAAGGCGATCATTACAGAACCCGCCTTACGCATACCCTTGAAGTCTGCCAGATTGCCCGCACGATTGCCAGGGTTCTAAAACTAAACGAAGACCTAACCGAAGCGATCGCCCTAGGGCATGATTTGGGCCATACGCCTTTTGGTCATTCCGGCGAAGATATTTTGGATAAAATCCATCCCGGAGGGTTTCAGCATAATGAGCAGAGCCTGCGTGTGGTTGACATTCTTGAACGGACAAACGGTTTGAACCTTACGCTTCAGGTTCGTGACGGCATCTTGCACCATACGGGACCGTTTTCCCCTTTTACACTGGAAGGGCAGCTTGTTAAAATTTGTGACCGGGTAGCCTATATTAATCATGATATTGATGACGCGCTGAGAGCGGGTTTGCTGCATTTTAGTGACCTGCCTCTTGCGGAAATTAAGACTCTGGGGGAAAATTCATCTGCCCGCATTAACAGGATGGTCAGAGCCATCATTGAACATTCATGGCAAAACAATATGATTTCTCCCGGTCCGGCAATGAGCGAAGTTATGAATAATTTGCGCGACTTCATGTTTCGCCATGTATATATCGGTTCCGGCGCCAAGCTGGAAGAACAACGCGCCCGCCATGTTATACAGTTGATGTACACTCATTTGCTCGAAAATCCGGTTCATTTGCCGGAGGATTCTAAGCTGCGGGCGCAAACAGAAGGTTTGCCGGTGGCAGTCTGCGATTATGTTTCCGGTATGACAGATCGCTATATTTTGGCCCGCTATCAGGAGTTTTTTTTGCCGAAACCGTGGAAAAGTGCCTAAAACCTTGAAAATAAGCGTAAAATCGTATATAAAGCAAGAATTGGCATATAATATCTAGCACTATCAGCTTTATATTTTTTGATAAAGAAGGAATCATTCAACCAATGTAGAAATTATTTGCTAAAGTCTAACTTCCCTTAACTGGTGCCTCGGACGAAGGAGGAAACAGATAGATAATAGGGCTTAAGAGAGGCAAAGCTGAGTATAGCAGCCCGATGCGGATCTCGTCTCTCTTCTTGGGGATGAGGTTTTTTCATAAGTTTAGGGTTAAATCTCTTAGGCAGGAATTTGTTTGCCTGCGGAGAATAAATATGCCTCGACTGCCGCTAAGAAAAATGGGTGAGAGTAATGGCGGGGAATCTACCGAGCCAGTTTTTGGATGAGGTTAGAAATTATTTTGATATTGTCCAGTTTATTTCTGAGTATGTGCAGTTAAAAAGATCTGGGCGAAATTATCTCGGGCTCTGCCCGTTCCATGGGGAAAAGACTCCCTCGTTTAGTGTCTCCCCGGATAAGCAAATCTTTCATTGCTTTGGCTGTGGGGAAGGGGGGGATGTTTTTTCTTTTATCATGAAGGCAGATAGCCTAACCTTTCCGGAAGCTGTAACCGTTCTTGCCAAACGGGCCGGACTTGCTCTGCCGCAAGTTGCTTTGTCACCGGCGGCAGAGCGCAGCCAACGCACCAGAGAGCGGTTGCTTGACGCTGTCAGCTGGGCGCAAAGGTTTTACCGTCACCGGCTGGAGTATCCCGAAGGCAATGCCGCAGCGCAATATCTTCATCAGCGAGGACTGTCGGCGGAAGTTATTCATCAGTTTGGCTTGGGTTTTGCGCCTGAAAGTTGGGATGCAGGCAAGCAATTCTTGCTAAAAAAAGGATTCAGCGAACAGGAACTGCTGAACGCAGGAATACTTACAGAAGGGGAGAAAAGGACTTATGACCGCTTCCGCAAGCGGGTGACATTCCCAATCTGTAATCGGCGCGGTGAGATTATTGCCTTCGGCGGACGTATTCTTGGTGAAGGAACACCTAAATATCTGAATTCACCGGAAACGCCGCTTTTCGATAAAAGCAAACATCTTTATGCCCTCCATCTGGCACAGGGAGCAATCCGCCTGAATAAACAGGCGGTTATCTTTGAGGGGTATTTGGATGTTATCGCAGCTCATCAGGCAGGAATTACCAATGTCGTCGCCTCGCTCGGCACCTCACTTACAGAAGCGCAGGCTCGCCTGCTGCGCGGCCAGGCGGAAGAAGTGGTGATAGTTTATGATGCCGACACTGCGGGGCAGGCAGCCACTTGGCGCGGTGTGCAGGTTCTCCGGCAAGCCGGCTGCCTGGTGAAAGTAGGACGTCTGCCTGTCGGTCTGGATCCGGACGATTATATTCGCCGCTTTGGCGGTGATGTCTTTCGCCGGGAGGTGCTTGGTAAGTCACAGTTATTAGTAGACTACCAATTGGAAAACCTGACTGAGCAGTTCAACCCGGAGAAAGATGATGAAAGAATTCGTCTTTTTGCTAAGATTAGTGATCTTCTTGCTTCTGTGGAAAACGCCATGGAGCGGGAAGATTATATAGAAAAGATCTCTGTCAAGTTTGCTGTTCCCGCCGCCGCCATCCGGGAGGAATTAAGGAAGAAAAAACAGCCGCCTGCGCAGCGCAAGCAAGTCAACCAGCTTGTCGGGGTAACGGCGCAGATTGAAAATGCCGTTGATAAGGCGCCTTTGCAGCTGGTGGCACTCTGGTCTCGTTTCCCGTCCTTGCAATGTTTTGCGGTCGAGTTGGATGACGCTGATTTTCCCGCGGAGCTTAGGTTTCTGTTAACGGCAGCTAAAGAAGGGGAAGATTTATTTTCGCCCTCCCATATTTTAGAGCTGCTGCCTGCAGGAAAATACCGGCAAATAATAAGCCGTATGTTGATAGATGATCACTTTGAAGAAAAACATGCAAAAAAAGCGGTAACTGATTGTGTCAGGCTTCTGAAAATTGTCCGTATCACCTGCCGACGCAAGGAGCTGGAGGCAGAAATGGCGAAATTGGACCCCGTCGCATCGAAAGGGGAAATAGCTGAGTTGTCGAGAAAGTGGCTGGAACTGCGTAAACTTGAAGAAGCAATCAATAATCCCAGGGAAGGAGGTAAAGGTGTTGGCTAAGGACTTGGAAAAAGAGCAGCTGTTAAAACAAATCCAGTTTGAGCTTGTCCAGCATGGCAAGAAGCGCGGCCTGCTCACATACAGGGAAATTATTGAGCCGCTGCAGGAGCTGGATTTGTCTCCGGAAGAAATAGATGAAGTTTATGAGCACCTTTCTCGGCTGGGGATAGATGTTGTTAATGAGGCCGGCGAACTGGTCGCTTTGGATGAGGAAGAATTGAAAGACGAAGAAGTAGTGATAATTGAAGAAGAGATTGACCTGTCCGTTCCCGAAGGCATCAGCGTTAACGACCCTGTCCGCATGTATCTGAAAGAGATCGGGAAAATTCCGCTCTTGAGCTCCGATGACGAAATTCAATTAGCAAAGCGGATGCAGTCCGGAGACGAGGAGGCCAAACGCCGTCTGGCAGAAGCCAACCTCCGCCTTGTGGTAAGTATTGCCAAAAAATACGTAGGACGGGGCATGCTTTTCCTTGATTTGATTCAGGAGGGCAATTTGGGTCTGATTAAAGCGGTAGAAAAATTTGACCATCGCAAAGGATTCAAATTCAGCACTTATGCCACTTGGTGGATTCGTCAGGCAATCACCCGGGCTATTGCCGACCAGGCAAGGACGATTCGGATTCCTGTGCACATGGTGGAAACGATTAACAAGTTGATTCGGATCTCGCGTCAGTTGGTGCAGGAAATGGGCAGGGAGCCTTCGCCGGAAGAAATTGCCCATGTGATGGGTATTTCGGAAGAGCGGGTGCGTGAAATCTTAAAAATCGCCCAGGAGCCGGTTTCACTGGAAACTCCTATTGGTGAAGAAGATGATTCTCATCTGGGAGACTTTATTGAAGACCAGGATGCCTTGGCGCCGGCAGAAGCCGCCGCGTTTGAGCTGTTAAAGGAACAACTTGACGACGTTTTGGAAACGCTCACCCCACGGGAAAAGAAGGTGCTTAAACTCCGTTTCGGGCTTGACGACGGCCGTTCCCGCACCTTGGAGGAAGTTGGTCAGATTTTCGGCGTTACCCGGGAGCGGATTCGTCAAATAGAAGCAAAAGCACTGCGGAAACTGCGCCATCCTATGCGCAGCAAGCGTTTAAAGGACTATCTGGAGTAAGAGGCTTAAAATATTTCTAAAATTTCTGGGTTGACTATTGTTTTGGATTTAGCTATAATAGACATTGCGCTACTACAAAGCTTGCTTTCCTCGATAGCTCAACGGTAGAGCAACCGGCTGTTAACCGGTAGGTTGTAGGTTCGAATCCTACTCGGGGAGCCAGGGCCCATAGCTCAACGGTTAGAGCTACCGGCTCATAACCGGTCGGTTCTAGGTTCGAATCCTAGTGGGCCCACCACTTTAACAACATGGCCCCTTGGTCAAGCGGTCAAGACACCGCCCTTTCAAGGCGGTATCACGGGTTCGATTCCCGTAGGGGTCACCATTAGGGCGATTAGCTCAGCTGGGAGAGCGCCTGCCTTACAAGCAGGATGTCGGCGGTTCGATCCCGTCATCGCCCACCATTAAAAATGATAGCGGCAAGACGTTACTAAAACGTCCGGCCGCTGTTTTTTTTGCCCCTCTCCCTCAGGGAGAGGGTTAGGGTGAGGGCTATGACCAGAGCAACTCTCCCCTCACCCTCGCTGCGCTCCACCCTCTCCCGGGGGGCTAACCCTTACCCACACTTGACACCGTGGGTCAAGCAATGCTAAGATAGGAATATGCAAATACATGGTCAGTATTTTACTAAAACCGTCATAAGTGAAATCCAAGAGATCGTCAAGGCGAAGCCGGGCATATCGCGCCGGGAGCTTTCCCGCCAGATTTGTCGTCTCAACGGCTGGCGTTCACCTAACGGCAACCTCAAAGACATGAGTTGCCGTAAGGCTCTAACGGAACTTGATCGGCGTGGAATTATCGATCTCCCGTCGGTGAAAAGTATCGCCAATTTTACCAAATCCCCCTCTGCTGACGCGGAAATTAATGTTCCGCTGGTAAGCTTGACCTTTGCGGAGTTGGGTGAAGTTACCGTTGAGCCGATAAGTAGCCGCTATACCAATGCATCGAAGCTGTGGCGTACATTATTGGAAGAACATCATTATCTTGGTGCAGGCCCGTTATGTGGTGCGCAGATAAGATATATAGTAAAGAGTAGCAACTATGGCTATGTTGGAGCCTTAGCTTTTACCTCGGCCACATGGGCGCTAAAAGACCGTGATGAGCATATCGGCTGGAGCGAAGGGGCCAGAAGGGCAAATTTGGATAAGGTTGTTTTAAACGCTCGGTTTTTGCTTGTGCCCACGCTAAAGGTCGCCAATTTAGCGTCGCATGTATTATCTTTGGCTCTGTCGCGCTTGCCTAAAGACTGGGAAGAGCGCTACCGTATTCGTCCTGTCTTGGTGGAAACCTTTGTTGATCCGGAGCGTTTTTCAGGTGCCTGCTACCGCGCCGCTAATTGGCGATGCATTGGTCAAACGGCGGGAAGGCGTGATGGTAAGCGTAAAAACATCTTGATATATCCTCTAGTCCCAAGTTGGCGTGAAATATTATGCCTAGAGCCTGAAATTAGACTTGGGGAAACTCCACGCATAGAAGACCCGGCCAATTGGGCCGAAGAAGAGTTCGGCTCCATACGGTTTTATGATCCAAGATTAAAGCGAAGGCTATATACTATTGCCCAAGACTTTTTTAATAAATGCGAGAAAAACATCCCGGAAGCTTGCGGTTCTAAGGCTAAAACCATAGGTGCCTATCGCTTTTTTCAAAACAAGGAGGTTAGCATGGAGGTAATCTTAGACGCCCATACCGAGGCTACTATAGAACGTATAAAAAATCACCAGGTAGTATTGGCACCCCAAGATACTACCATTTTAGACTACAGTACTCATCCCATGACCGAAGGGTTGGGACCGACAAACGGTATCGAAAACAATAGCATCGGCCTGATCCTGCATGATACCGTAGCCTTTACTGAAAACGGCACTCCCCTAGGCGTTGTAGATGCCCAGTGCTGGGCTCGTGACCAAGAAGACAAGGGCAAGAGCCGCAGACGAAAAGAACTGCCTATTGAACAAAAAGAGAGCGTTAAGTGGTTGCGTAGCTTTCAAAAACTGGCTCAGATCCAAAAACTTTGCCCACAGACAACTCTTGTAAGTATCGGCGACCGTGAATCTGATATCTACGAGTTGTTCTTTGAAGCTATGCAAAACGATGCAGGACCGAAATTGCTCATACGCGCAGAAAAGACACGTAGTCGCTTAGTGGAAGAAGAACTGCTGTGGGATTATATGGCTTCCCGGGAGGCAGACGGCACTCTACAAATTCATATTGCCAGACAAGGTGGCCGAAAAGGCCGGATTGCTTCTGCAGAAGTGCGCTTTGCCGAAGTTGAGTTATCGCCTCCTAAAAGATGCTCTTCTAAACCATCGATTAAGTTATGGGCCGTATATCTTGTAGAGACTGAAGCGAGCGAAGACGTTACCCCGGTTGAATGGATGCTTCTTACCACAGCAGAAGTTAAAACCTTTAAAGACGCCCAAAAAAGAGTTGAATGGTATGCGATGCGCTGGAGGATCGAAGTTTACCACCGCGTATTGAAAAGCGGCTGTCGGATTGAGGATCGCCAGTTGGGTACAGCCGAATCCATCGAAACCTGTCTAGGAGTGGATATGGTGGTGGCTTGGCGTATCTACCACCTAACCATGCTTGGTCGGGAGACGCCTGATGTGGACTGCACTGTGTTTTTCAGCAATGTTGAGTGGAAAGCGCTTTGTTGCTACGTCACAAAAAACCCTACTCCTCCTAAAAAACCACCTTCTTTAAAAGAAGCAATATACATGGTGGCGAAGTTGGGAGGATTCTTAGGAAGGAAACGAGATGGTTGCCCCGGCACTACCACACTATGGCGTGGTCTACAGCGCTTAGATACTGCCTCCGAGATGTATGGCATCATCAGGGGCGAAGAATCCCTCCCTCCCCTGGAAGCATGGCCATAATACTCCGGTGTCAAGTGTGGGTAAGGGTTAGCCCGGGGGGAGAGGGTAAAATTAGAGGAAATCCCCTCTCCCTCTGCCCTACAAATTCCCTCTCCCTCAGGGTGAGGGCATATTAGGGTGAGGGCATATTAGGGTGAGGGCATATTAGGGTGAGGGCATATTAGGGTGAGGGCATATTAGGGTGAGGGCATATTAGGGTGAGGGCAATATGTTGAATTTATCAGAATTTTGTTGTATACTGCTTAAGGGCAGTATTTTTGTCTTAGTTTTCAAAGGGCAGTATTTTTGTCTTAGTTTTCATAGGAAACGCGCATGTTGCATAAGGCCCGGCACGTCTTGAGTGTTGGGCTTTTCAATAGCACAGTAGGGGGGTAGGATATTTGCCTAATCAACAACGACAGGTCAGTGCCGACTATTTGTTATATGAGGCGCCGCGCACGCCAAACTTTATTACCGGCAGCGAAGCTGTCATGGAAGCTGTGAAACGTGCCAATGTAGATATGGCTATCGCCTATCCTATTACTCCCCAGAGTGAAAGCATGCATCTGGTGGGTGATCTGTATGCGCAAGGCTATCTGAAAGACTATTTCAGGGCGGAGAACGAATTTGCCGTGATGGCGGCTATTCATGGTGCCGCTTTGGGCGGAGGTCGTGTTTTCACCGCCACCAGCGGTCCGG
>Ga0208609_100469_pt1 | contig 15445 bp, 13 predicted proteins | sample SubbioR11_8A_Apr_FD_184813 | JGI IMG/M metagenome (GOLD analysis project Ga0208609, IMG submission 184813) | Serpentinite rock and fluid subsurface biosphere microbial communities from McLaughlin Reserve, California, USA - CR11_8A_Apr (SPAdes) | ecosystem: Environmental > Terrestrial > Deep...
GCGCGGCTGGTCGCGCGCGACCTGCGCCAAGGCGCGCGCGGGCTGGACTTCACGCTGGTCGAGGCCGGTGGCCCGGCGCTGCCGGTGGCCAGCCCGGTGCTCGGCGAGTTCAACGTCGCCAACCTGTTGCTGGTCGTCGCCGCGCTGCGCGCGCTGGGCGTGCCGCTGGCCGACGCCGCGGCCGTCGTGCCCGCGCTGGGCGCGGTGCCCGGGCGCATGCAGCGCGTCGATGCGCCCGCGGGCGCGGCCGGGCCCGCGGTCGTCGTCGACTACGCGCACAGCCCCGACGCGCTGGCCCACGCGCTGGCCGCGCTGCGCCCGCTCGCTGCCGCGCGCGGCGGCCGGCTGTGGTGCGTATTCGGCTGCGGCGGCGACCGCGACCCCGGCAAGCGCGCAGCGATGGGCGAGCTCGCTGCGCGCGGCGCCGACTGCGTCGTGCTGACCAGCGACAACCCGCGCAGCGAGCCGCCGGCGGCGATCCTCGCGCAGATCGCCGCCGGGGCGGCCGCGGTGGCCGGCGCCGCGTCCGTGCGCAGCGTCGAGGACCGCGCCGCGGCCATCGCGCTGGCCATCGCCGAGGCCGAGCTGCGCGACGTCGTGCTGCTCGCCGGCAAGGGCCACGAGCGCGACCAGGAAGTCGCCGGCGTGCGCCGGCCGTTCAGCGACGTCGCCGAGGCCGCACGCGCGCTCGCGGCCCGCGCCGGAGTCGTGGCATGAGCCCCGCCCGGCCGCCCGCAGGGGCTCATTCCCGCCTGGCGGGACCGGGCCGCAGGCCCGAGGGTGCCCCAGTGAGCCCCGCCCGGCCGCCCGCAGGGGCTGATTCCCGCCTGGGGGGCCGGGCCGCAGGCCCGAGGGTGCCTCGGTGACCCACAGCCCGATGATGACGCTGGCCCAGGCCCACACGCTGCTGCCGGCGGCCCGCCTGGTCGGCGACGGCGCGACCGCGTTCGAGCGCGTGCACAGCGACAGCCGCACGCTGCGCCCGGGCGACCTGTTCGTCGCGCTGGCCGGCGAGCGCTTCGACGGCCACGACTTCCTGCCCGCCGCGCGCGCCGCCGGCGCGGTCGCCGCGCTGGCCGCGCGCGGGCTGGCCGCAGCCGGACTGCCGGGCCTGCAGGTCGCCGACCCGCTGGCCGCGCTGCAGCAGCTCGCCGCGGCCTGGCGGCGCCACCTGCACCTGCCGCTGCTGGCCGTCACCGGCAGCAACGGCAAGACCACGGTCACGCAGATGGTCGGCGCGATCCTGCGTGCCTGGCACGGCGAGGGCGGCTTCGCGACCGCGGGCAACCTCAACAACCACATCGGTGTGCCGCTGACCCTGCTGCGCCTGCGCCAGGATGACAGCTGCTGGCACCGCGCCGGCGTCGTCGAGCTGGGCATGAACCACCCGGGCGAGATCGCGCAACTGGCCGCGCTGGTCCAGCCGCAGGCGGTGCTGATCAACAACGCGCAGCGCGAGCACCAGGAGTTCATGGCCGGCGTCGAGGCCGTCGCGCGCGAGAACGGCAGCGCGATCGACGCCCTCGGCGCCGCCGGGGTCGCGGTCTTCCCGGCCGACGACGCGTACGCGCCGCTGTGGCGCGCGCAGGCCGGTGCGCGCAGCTGCCTGTGCTTCGCGCTGGCCGATGCCGCGGCCGGCGCCGAGGTGGTCGCCGAGGCCCGCTGGGTCGAGGCCGCCGCGCACTGGGACCTGGGCCTGCACACCCCGGCCGGGTCGGTGCCGACGACCCTGCGCATCGCCGGTCGGCACCACGCGAAGAACGCCGCCGCGGCGGCCGCCGGCGCACTGGCGCTGGGCGCGCCGCTGGCGGCGATCGCCGCCGGCCTGGCCGCCTTCGAGCCCGCGCCGGGGCGCTCGCAGCTGCACCGCCGGCGCTGGCGCGGCCAGACGCTGACCCTGGTCGACGACAGCTACAACGCCAACCCCGACTCGGTGCGCGCAGCGATCGACCTGCTCGCCGGGCTCGGCCAGCCGCGCTGGCTGCTGCTGGGCGACATGGGCGAGGTCGGCGCGCAGGGGCCGCAGTGCCACGCCGAGGTCGGGGCCTGGGCGCGCGCGCGCGGCATCGACGCGCTGTGGGCGGCGGGCCCGCTGGCGGCGCACGCGGCGCAGGCCTACGGCGCGCCAGCGCGCCACTTCGCCGACGTCGACACGCTGCTGGCGGCCCTCGCCCAGCACCCGCCGGCGCGCGCGCTGCTGGTCAAGGGCTCGCGCTTCATGCGCATGGAGCGCATCGTGCAGGCGCTGCTGGCCGACACCGAAGAGGAGCGCTGATGCTGCTGCCGCTGAGCGAATGGCTGATGCTGCTGGCGCCCGACACGCTGAGCTTCCTGCGCGTCGTGCAGTTCCTGACCTTCCGCGCGGTGATGGCGGCGATGACTGCGCTGGTCATCGGCATCCTGCTCGGGCCCTGGGTCATCCGCAAGCTCGCCGAGCTCAAGATCGGCCAGCCGGTGCGCGAGTACGGCGTCGCCGAGCACCTGGCCAAGAAGGGCACGCCGACGATGGGCGGGGTGCTGATCCTGATCGGCATCGCGATCTCGACGCTGCTGTGGTTCGACTGGAGCAACCGCTTCGTCTGGGTCGTGATCTTCGTGACCTTCGGCTTCGGCCTGATCGGCTGGGTCGACGACTGGCGCAAGGTCGTGCACAAGAACCCCGAGGGCATGCCCTCGCGCGAGAAGTACTTCTGGCAATCGGTGGTCGGGCTGGTCGCGGCGTTCTTCCTGGCCTTCGCGATCTCCGAGGGCTCGAACCAGCGCGTCTTCGAGCTCTTCCTGCGCTGGGTGCAGAGCGGCTTCACCGAGCCGCTGCCGGCCACCGACCTGCTGGTGCCGTTCTTCAAGGAGGTCAGCTACCCGCTGGGCGTCTGGGGCTTCATCGTCCTGACCTACCTGGTGATCGTCGGCTCGAGCAACGCGGTCAACCTGACCGACGGCCTCGACGGGCTGGCCATCATGCCGGTGGTCATGGTCGGCTCGGCGCTGGGCATCTTCGCCTACGTGCAGGGCAACGCGATCTTCGCGCGCCACTTGCTGCTGCCCTTCATCCCCGGCGCCGGCGAGCTGCTGATCTTCTGCGCCGCGATGGCCGGCGCCGGGCTGGCCTTCCTGTGGTTCAACGCGCACCCGGCGCAGGTCTTCATGGGCGACGTCGGCGCGCTCGCCCTCGGCGCCGCGCTCGGCGTGATCGCGGTCATCACGCGCCAGGAGATCGTGCTCGCGATCATGGGCGGCATCTTCGTCGTCGAGGCGCTGTCGGTGATGGCCCAGGTCGTCTACTTCAAGTACACCCGAATGCGCTACGGCGTCGGCCGGCGCATCCTGCTGATGGCGCCGCTGCACCACCACTTCGAGAAGAAAGGCTGGAAGGAGACCCAGGTCGTCATCCGCTTCTGGATCATCACGATGCTGCTGTGCCTGATCGGGCTGTCGAGCCTGAAGCTGCGATGAGCCCCGCCCGGCCGCCCGAAGGGGCTCATTCCCGCCTGGCGGGACCGGGCCAAGGGCCCGAGGGTGCCCCAGCGAGCCACGACGAGCCGCCGGCCGTGCTGGTGCTGGGCCTGGGCCACTCCGGGCTGGCGATGGCGCGCTGGTGCGCGCGCCAGGGCCAGGCGGTGCGCGTGTGGGACACGCGCGCCGACCCGCCGCAGCGCGCCGCGCTGGCCGAGCTGCTGCCGCAGGCCGTGTTCGACGCCGCGCCGCTCGACGAGCAGCGGCTGGCGGGCGTGCAGCGCGTGCTCAAGAGCCCGGGGCTGGCCCCGGCCGACGCGCGCATCGCGCCGCTGCTGGCGGCGGCGCGTGCGCGCGGCATCGCGGTCCACGGCGAGCTCGACCTGTACCAGCAGGCGCTGGCGGCGCTGCGCGAAGCGCGCGGCTACGCGCCGCGCGTGCTGGCCGTCACCGGCACCAACGGCAAGACCACGGTCACCGCGCTGACCGCGCAACTGGTCGCGCGCACCGGGCTGCGGGCGCAGGCCGCCGGCAACATCGGCCCGGGCCTGCTCGATGCGCTGCGCGAGGCGCTCGACGCCGAGGCCGCCGGCGATGCCCAGGCCCTGCCCGAGGTCTGGGTGCTCGAGCTCTCGAGCTTCCAGCTCGCGGACTGCGCCACCGGCTTCGACTGCGACGCCGCGGTGGTGCTCAACCTCAGCCAGGACCACCTCGACTGGCACGGCGCGCTGGCGGCCTACGCGGCGGTCAAGGCGCGCGTCTACGGCCAGCGGGCGCTGATGGTCGTCAACCGCGACGACCCCGCCGTCGAGGCGATGGTGCCGGTGGCCGGGCCGGCGGCGGCCGCGGCGCGCGGCGGCCGCGGCCGGGCAGCCGGCAGTGCGGCCGCCAGCGAGCCGCGCCGCGTCGTGCGCTTCGGGCTCGATGCGCCGCAGCACCCCGGCGACTGGGGGCTGGTCGAAGACAACGGCATGGCCTGGCTGGTGCGCGCCGCGGCGGCCGACGACGGCAGCCGCCGCGGCCGGCGCAGCCCCGGGGCGGCCGATGCGGCCGCGGCGCCAGCCCTGCAGCGCCTGATGCCGGCCGACGCGCTGCGCATCCGCGGCCGCCACAACGCGGCCAACGCGCTGGCTGCACTGGCCCTGGCCACGGCCATCGGCTGCCCGCTCGCGCCGATGCTGCACGGGCTGCGCGAATACCGCGGCGAACCGCACCGCGTGCAGCCGGTCGGCCGCGTCGGCGAGGTCGAGGCCTGGGACGACAGCAAGGGCACCAACGTCGGCGCCACGGTGGCCGCGCTGCGCGGGCTGGGCGCCGACCTCGCGCCGGCGCGCATCGCGGTGATCCTCGGCGGCGACGGCAAGGGCCAGGACTTCGCGCCGCTGGTCGAGCCGCTGCTGCGCCACGCCCGCGCGGTCGCGCTGATCGGGCGCGACGCGACAGCGCTCGAGGCCCAGCTGGGCGCGGCCCTGCGCGCCGCCGGCATCGCCGTGCAGACCCTGGCCACGCTGCCGGCGGCCACCGCGTGGTGCTTTGCGGCCGCGCGCGCCGGCGACGCGGTACTGCTGAGCCCGGCCTGCGCGAGCCTGGACATGTTTCGCGACTATGCCCACCGCGCCGAGGTCTTCGTCGCCGCGGTCCAGGCCCTGGCCGCCGAGCAGGGAGCGCTGGCGTGACGAGCGCAGCCCGCTCGGCGCTGGGCCTGCGCGTTGCGGCCTGGGCGCAGCGCCTGCTGCGCCGCGAGGCCGCCGGCGCGCCCGCGCTGCCGGTGCGCGACGGCCTGCTGCGCCGCGACGCCGCGCTGCCGGTGCAGGCCGCCGGCTTCGACCGCGCGCTGGTCTGGGTCTGCGTCGGCCTGCTGCTGCTCGGGCTGGTGATGGTCTATTCGACGACCATCGCGCTGCCCGACAACCCGCGCTTTGCGCGCCTGGCACCCACCCACTTCCTCGAGCGCCACCTGATCGCGCTGGCCATCGGCGCGCTCGCCGCGCTGGTCGTGGTCCAGATCCCGGTTGCCTTCTGGGAGCGCTGGGGCACCCTGGTCTTCGTCGGCACGCTGGCCTTGCTGGTCCTGGTGCTGCTGCCCTTCGTCGGCATCTCGGTCAACGGTGCGCGGCGCTGGCTGCCGCTGGGCCTGATGAACTTCCAGCCCAGCGAGCTCGCCAAGCTGGCGATCGCGATGTACGCCGCGGGCTACATGGTGCGGCGCATGGATGCGCGCGAACAGTTCTTCCGCGCGGTGGCGCCGATGGCCGCGGCGCTGGCGCTGATCGGCCTGCTGCTGCTGGCCCAGCCCGACATGGGTGCGTTCCTGGTCATCGCGGCGATCGCGATGGGCATCCTGTTCCTCGGCGGCGTCAACGGCCGCATGTTCGCGCTGAGCATCGCGGCGCTGCTGGCCTCGTTCGTGCTGATGATCGCCACCAGCCCGTGGCGTGCCGAGCGCATCTTCGCCTTCCTCGACCCCTGGGACCCTGAGCATGCGCGCGACCGCGCCTACCAGCTCGTGCACTCGCTGATCGCCTTCGGCCGCGGCGAATGGTTCGGCCAGGGGCTCGGCGCCAGCGTCGAGAAGCTGCACTACCTGCCCGAGGCGCACACCGACTTCCTGATGGCCGTGCTCGGCGAGGAACTGGGCTTCGTCGGCGTGGCGGCGGTCATCGTCGCCTTTTTCTGGCTGACGCGGCGCATCTTCGTCATCGGCCGCCAGGCGATCGCGCTCGACCGCGTATTCGCCGGGCTGATGGCGCAGGGCATCGGCATCTGGCTCGCCGCCCAGGTCTTCATCCACATCGGCGTCAACCTCGGCGTGCTGCCGACCAAGGGCCTGACGCTGCCGCTGATGAGCTTCGGCGGCTCGGCGATCCTGATCAACCTCGTCGCCCTGGCCATCGTCATACGGGTCGATGTAGAGAACCGGGTACTCATGCGCGGAGGCCGCGCATGAGTACCCGGTTCCGGCGCAGGCTCATGTCGCGCAGCGACGTGAAGCGCGCGCAGCGCGCGGGCCGCAGCCAGAACGTCCGACTCATGCGCGGAGGCCGCGCATGAGGGCGCTCACGGCGGTTGGCGCGAAGCACCTGGTGATCATGGCCGCGGGCACCGGCGGCCATGTCATCCCGGGGCTGGCCGTCGCCCAGGAGATGCAGCAGCGCGGCTGGACGGTGAGCTGGCTGGGCACCCGCGAGGGCATGGAAAACCGCCTGGTGCCGCCGGCCGGCATCGCGCTCGACGCGATCGGCTTCACCGGCCTGCGCGGCAAGGGCCCGCTGCACACCCTGACCGGCGGCCTGCGGCTGACGAAGGCCTTCGTCGACTGCTTCGCGATCCTGCGCCGGCGCCGCCCCGCCGTCGTGCTCGGCATGGGCGGCTACGTCTGCTTCCCCGGCGGCATGATGGCCTCGCTGCTGGGCCGGCCGCTGATGCTGGTCAACGCCGACGCCGCGCTGCTGCTGAGCAACCGCGCGCTGCTGCCGGTGGCCGACCGCGTCGCCTTCGGCTTCGACGGCGCGGCCGCCGCCTCGACCAAGCTCGCGGTGGTCACCGGCAACCCGGTGCGCGCCGAGATCGAGGCGCTGCCGCCGCCAGCCGAGCGCTACGCCGCGCGGCAGGGCCCGCTGGCGCTGCTGGTCGTCGGCGGCAGCCTGGGCGCGCAGGCGCTCAACCGCGCGTTGCCGGCGGCGCTGGCCCGCCTCGACCCGAGCGAGCGCCCGCGCGTGACGCACCAGAGCGGCGAGCGCTGGCAGGCCGAGGTCGCGGCGGCCTACGCCACTGCCGGCGTCGAGGCGGAGGTCCTGCCCTTCATCGACGACATGCCGCAGCGGCTGGCCACGGCCGACCTCGTCGTCTGCCGCGCCGGCGCGATCACCGTCAGCGAGCTGTGCGCGGCCGGCGTCGCGTCGGTGCTGGTGCCCCTGGTGGTCAGCACCACCGCGCACCAGCGCGACAACGCGCGCCACCTGGCCCAGCATGGCGCGGCGACCCACCTGCCGCAGGACGCACTCACGCCCGAGCGGCTCGCCGACTTGCTGCGCGCGAGCCGGCGCGAACCCCTGCAGGCGATGGCCGAGCGGGCCCGCGCGCTGGCCCGCCCGCGCGCCGCAGCGCGCGTGGCCGACGAAATCGAGCGACTCTCACGATGAAGCACGCCGTCAAGCACATCCACTTCGTCGCGACCGACCAACAGCCGCCGAAGGGCGGCGCGTGGCGCCGGGAAGCCGCATGAAGCACGCCGTCAAGCACATCCACTTCGTCGGCGTCGGCGGCGCCGGCATGAGCGGCATCGCCGAGATCCTGCACAACCTGGGCTACACGGTCTCGGGCTCGGACCAGGCCGCCAGCGCGACCACGCGCCGGCTCGCGCAACTGGGCTTGCGGGTGGCGATCGGCCACGACGCGGCGCATGTCGCCGGCGCCGACGCGGTCGTGACCTCGACCGCGGTGCGCGGCGACAACCCCGAGGTGATCGCCGCGCGCCTGCGCCGCGTGCCGGTGGTGCCGCGCGCGGTGATGCTGGCCGAGCTGATGCGCCTCAAGCGCGGCATCGCGATCGCCGGCACCCACGGCAAGACGACGACGACCTCGCTGGTCACCAGCGTGCTGGCGGCCGCCGGCGTCGACCCGACCTTCGTCATCGGCGGCAAGCTGCGCAGCGCCGACGCCAACTCGCGCCTGGGCGCCGGCGAGTACATCGTCGTCGAGGCCGACGAGAGCGACGCCTCGTTCCTCAACCTCAACCCGGTGCTGTCGGTCGTCACCAACATCGACACCGACCACATGGAGACCTATGGCCACGACTACGCGCGGCTCAAGCAGGCCTTCGTCGACTTCGTGCACCGCATGCCGTTCTACGGCGCGGCGATCCTCTGCGGCGACGACCCCGGCGTGCGCTCGATCGTGCCGCTGATCTCGCGCCCGGTCGTGACCTACGGCCTCGGCGACGACGTGCAGGTGCGCGCGGTCGAGGTCCAGGCCCTGCCGGGCGGGCAGATGCGCTTCGTCGTGCAGCGGCGCAACGGCCAGGCGATGCCCGACCTGCCAATCACGCTGAACCTGCCAGGCGAGCACAACGTGCGCAACGCGCTGGCCGCGGTCGCGGTGGCTGCCGAGATCGAGCTGCCCGACGCCCCGCTGCAGCAGGCGCTGGCGCAGTTCGCCGGCGTCGGCCGGCGCTTCGAGCGCTACGGCGACCTGCCGGTCGCCGCGGCGCTCGGCGGCGGGCACTTCACGCTGATCGACGACTACGGCCACCACCCGGCCGAGATGGACGCGGTGCTCGCCGCCGCGCGCGGCGCCTTCCCCGGCCGGCGCCTCGTGCTGGGCTTCCAGCCGCACCGCTACACGCGCACGCGCGACTGCTTCGAGGACTTCGTCAAGGTCATGGGCCGCGCCGACGTGCTGCTGCTGACCGAGGTCTACGCCGCCGGCGAGCCGCCGATCGTCGCCGCCGACGGCCGCGCGCTGGCGCGCGCGCTGCGCGTGGCCGGCCGCGTCGAGCCGGTCTTCGTCGACGACGTGGCCGCGCTCGCGCAGGCCGTGCTCGAGGTCGCGCGCGAGGGCGACGTCGTGATCCTGATGGGGGCCGGCTCGATCGGCACGGTGGCCGCACAGGTGCGCGAACGCGCGGGGGAGGGCGCATGACGACGCCGCAGGCGCTGGGCAGGGTGGCGGTGCTGATGGGTGGCGACAGCGCCGAGCGCGAGGTCAGCCTGATGTCGGGCGCCGGCGTGCTCGCCGCGCTGCGCGCCGTGGGCGTCGACGCCCAGGCCTTCGACCCGGCCGAGCGCGCGCTGGGCGAACTCGCCGCCGAGGGCTACGCGCGCGCGTTCATCGCGCTGCACGGCCGCCACGGCGAGGACGGCACGGTGCAGGGCGCGCTCGAGCTGCTGGGCATCGCCTACACCGGCAGCGGCGTGCTGGCCAGCGCGCTGGCGATGGACAAGACCATGACCAAGCGCCTGTGGGCCGCCGAGGGCCTGGCCACGCCGCGCTGGGTGCTGCTGCGCGGTGCCGACCTCGAGCCCGGGCGCCTCGACGCTGCTGCCGAGGCCGCGGCAGACGCGCTGGGCCTGCCGCTGATCGTCAAGCCGCCGCGCGAGGGCTCGTCGATCGGCGTCACGCGCGTCGAGCACCGCGCGCAACTGGCCGCCGCGGTGCGCGCGGCTGCCGGCCACGACAGCGAGGTGCTGTGCGAGGAGTGCATCGTCGGTGAGGAACTGACCTGCGCCGTGCTCGGCGAGGGCGAGGCCGCCGAGGCGCTGCCGGTGATCCGCATCTGCGCGCCCGGCGGCGACTACGACTACCGGCACAAATACTTCACCGACGACGTGCGCTACCTCGTGCCCAGCGGCCTGCCGCCGGCCGAGGAGGACGAAGCCCGCCGCCTGAGCCTGGCCGCGTACCGCGCGCTGGGCTGCCGCGGCTGGGGCCGCGCCGACCTGATGCTGCGCGCCAGCGACCGCCGGCCGTTCCTGCTCGAGATGAACACCTCGCCCGGCATGACCGGGCACTCGCTGGTGCCGATGGCCGCGCGCGCGGTCGGCCTGTCGTACGAGCAACTGTGCCTGCGCGTGCTGATGGCCGCCCGGCTCGATGCGGCCGCGCGCCAGCCGGCGGCCTGACCGACCATGCCGACCCGCCCGCCCCGCCCGCCCCGCCCGCAGCCGCTGCCGCCCGACGTGCGCGCGATGAATGCGCTCGCCGTGGCCTGCCTGGCCCTGCTCGCCCTGCTGCTGCTGACCGCGGCGGCGGCCTGGGCGGCGCGCCAGCCGGCGTTCGCGCTGCGCCAGGTCAGCGTCGAGGGCGAGGTCGAGCGCGTGGCCGCGCCGGCGCTGCGCGCGGCCGTCGCGCCGCACCTGGGCGCGACCTTCTTCACGGTCGACCTGGCCGCCACCCGCGCCGCCGTCGAGACCGTGCCCTGGGTGCGGCAGGCGGTGGTGCGCCGGGTCTGGCCCGACCGCCTGCGCGTCACGCTGGTCGAGCACCGGGCGGTCGCGCTGTGGGCCGCCGACGAGGGCGACGACCAGCTCGTCAACAGCCACGGCGAGGTCTTCGAGGCCAACCTCGGCGACGTCGAGGACGAGCGCCTGCCGCGCTTTGCCGGCCCCGCAGGCAGCGCCGCGCGCATGCTCGCGCTGCACCGCGCGCTGGCGCCGGCGCTCGCGCCGCTGGGCGTGCAGGTCGACGCCTTGCAGCTCAGCGAGCGCGGTTCGTGGCGGGCCTGGCTCGACAGCGGCGCGACGCTCGAGCTCGGCCGCGGCGAGCCGCCCGACGAGACGGCCGCGCTGCTGGCGCGCGCCGAGCGCTTCGCGCGCACCGTCGCCGAGGTCGCCCGCCACTACCAGCGCCGGCTGCTGCACGCCGACCTGCGCCACCCCGACGGCTACGCCGTGCGCTTCGAAGGCATCACCACCACCGCCGCCGCGCCGAGCGCGGCGGTGCGCTAGACGCGAGACGCAAGACCATGGCCAAGGACTACAAGGATCTCGTCGTCGGGCTCGACATCGGCACCGCCAAGGTCATCGCCGTGGTCGCCGAGGTCCTGCCCGAGGGCGCGCTGCGCATCGCCGGGCTCGGCGTGGCGCCCTCGCACGGGCTCAAGCGCGGCGTGGTCGTCAACATCGACGCCACCGTGCAGAGCATCCAGGCCGCGCTCAAGGAGGCCGAGATGATGGCCGCCTGCCGCATCACCCGCGTCTACACCGGCATCACCGGCAGCCACATCCGTGGCCAGAACTCGACCGGCATGGTCATCGTGCGCGACCGCGAGGTCACCCCGGTCGACGTCGCGCGGGTGGTCGACACCGCCAAGGCGATCAACATCCCCAACGACCAGCGCCTGCTGCTGGTCGAGCCGCAGGAGTTCGTCATCGACGGCCACGAGGTCAAGGAGCCGGTGGGCATGAGCGGCGGGCGCCTCGAGGTCAAGGTCCACATCGTCACCGGCGCCGGCAGCGCGGCCGAGAACATCGTCAAGTGCGTGCGCCGCTGCGGGCTCGAAGTCGAGATGCTGGTGCTCAACCCCAGCGCCAGCAGCCACGCCGTGCTCAGCGCCGACGAGAAGGACCTCGGCGTCGTGCTGGTCGACATCGGCGCGGGCACCACCGACGTGCAGATCTACACCGATGGCAGCGTGCGCCACACCGCGGTGATCCCGATCGCCGGCGACCTGATCACCAGCGACATCGCGATGGCGCTGCGCACGCCGACCAAGGACGCCGAGGAGATCAAGGTCGAGCATGGCGTGGCCAAGCAGCTGCTGGCCGACCCGGCCGAGCAGGTCGAGGTGCCCGGGCTGGGCGACCGCCAGCCGCGCATGCTGAGCCGCCAGGCGCTGGCCGGGGTCATCGAGCCGCGGGTCGAGGAGATCTTCTCGCTGGTTCACCAGGTCATCCGCGACAGCGGCTACGAGGAGCTGCTCAGCTCGGGCGTCGTGCTGACCGGCGGCAGCGCGGTGATGCCCGGCATGGTCGAGCTCGGCGAGGACATCTTCCTCAAGCCGGTGCGCAAGGGCCTGCCGCTGTACGGCGGCGCGCTCGCCGACATGGTCGCCAGCCCGCGCTCGGCAACCGTGATGGGCTTGCTCGAGGAGGCCCGGCTGGCGCGCACCCGCGGCCTGCGCGCGGCCCAGCAGGCCGGCTCGGTCAAGAACTTCGTGGGCCGCGCGAAGGACTGGTTCCTGGGCAACTTCTGATGCGCAGGGCCGTGATGGATTGCGAGGGGCCGGCGAGCCCCGCGTTCTTTGGCAGGTGATGGTGAAGGTAAAGGCGACGGTGACGTCGGATGGTTCGAATGGCAACTGCACTCAGGAGGTCGACATGCCCATCGAAATGATCGAGGAATTCAACGAAGGCACGCAGATCCGCGTGATCGGCGTCGGCGGTGGCGGCGGCAACGCTGTCGAGCACATGATCGAGCACGGCGTGCAGGGCGTGCAGTTCATCTGCGCCAACACCGACGCCCAGGCGCTCCAGCGCAGCAGCGCGCCGCAGCAGATCCAGCTCGGCCACAGCGGGCTGGGCGCGGGCGCCAAGCCCGACGCCGGCCGCGCCGCGGCCGAGGAGGCCGTCGAGCGCATCCGCGAGACGATCGCCGGCGCGCACATGCTGTTCATCACCGCCGGCATGGGCGGCGGCACCGGCACCGGCGCGGCGCCGGTCATCGCGCGGGTGGCCAAGGAGATGGGCATCCTGACTGTCGGCGTCGTGACCAAGCCCTTCGAGTTCGAGGGCAACCGCCGCATGAAGGCCGCCGAGCTGGGCGTGGCCGAGCTCGAGGCCAACGTCGACAGCCTGATCGTCGTGCTCAACGAGAAGCTGCTCGAGGTGCTCGGCGACGACGTCACCCAGCACGAGGCCTTCGGCCACGCCAACGACGTGCTGAAGAACGCCGTCGGCGGCATCAGCGACATCATCCACGTGCGCGGTCTGGTCAACGTCGACTTCGAGGACGTCAAGACCGTGATGAGCGAGCCGGGCAAGGCCATGATGGGCACCGCGCGCGCCGGCGGCCCTGACCGCGCGAGCAAGGCCGCCGAGTCGGCCGTGGCCTGCCCGCTGCTCGAGGGCGTCGACCTCTCGGGCGCGCGCGGCGTGCTGGTGCTGATCGCCGCCAGCAAGGCGACCTTCCGGCTCAACGAGAGCAAGAAGGTGATGGACTGCATCCGCCGCTACGCTGCCGACGACGCGCATGTCATCTTCGGTGCCGCCTACGACGAGGGCCTGGGCGACCAGATGCGCGTGACCGTCATCGCCACCGGGCTGAGCCCGGCGGCCCGGCGGCAGCAGGCGCCGATCAGCGTCGTGCACACCGCGCCGGCGCTGCGCACCGGCACCGACGGCCTGCTGCTGCACACCGCGCCGGCGGCAGCGGGGGCGCCGGCGGTGCCCGCGGCGGCGGCGACCGACTACGCCGGCATGGCCGTGCCCAGCGTCTGGCGCCAGGGCCGCAGTGCGGCGGCCAAGGTCGATGCGCTGGTCAGCAACGGCATGGACGAGATCGAGATCCCGGCCTTCCTGCGCAAGCAGGCCGACTGACCCCACCCGGGCCGGCGCTGCGGGCAGGTGACCCTACCCTGGCCTGCAGCGCCGCGGCCGTTCGCGGACAATCCACCAATGCTCAAGCAACGCACGATCAAGTCGATCACCCGCGCCGTCGGCGTCGGCGTGCACAGCGGGCGCAAGGTCGAGCTGACGCTGCGCCCGGCCGCGCCCGACGCCGGCTTCCTGTTCCGGCGCGTCGACCTGCCGCAGCCGGTCGACATCGCGGTCAATGCGCAGGCCGTCTGCGACACCCGCATGGCCTCGACGATCAGCGCCGGCGGCGACCCCGGCGCGCCCAAGGTGCAGACCATCGAGCACCTGCTGTCGGCCTGCGCCGGGCTGGGCATCGACAACCTCGCGGTCGACATCGGCGGCGACGAGGTGCCGATCCTCGACGGCTCGGCGGCCAGCTTCGTCTTCCTGCTGCAGAGCGCCGGCATCGAGCTGCAGAACGCGCCCAAGCGCTTCGTCCAGGTGCTCGCGCCGGTCGAGGTCAGCGAGGGCGAGGGCGCGACGCTGAAGTGGGCCCGGCTCGAGCCCTACCACGGCTTCAAGCTGAGCTTCGGCATCGAGTTCAGGCACCCGGCGGTCGACGCCACCGGCCAGCAGGTCAGCTTCGACTTCGGCCGCGACGACTACCGGCGCGACATCGCGCGCGCGCGCACCTTCGGCTTCGCGCGCGACGTCGAGACGCTGCGCGCGCGCGGGCTGGGCCTGGGCGGCAGCATGGACAACGTCATCGTCGTCGACGACTGGCGCGTGCTCAACGCCGACGGCCTGCGCTACGGCGACGAGTTCGCCAAGCACAAGATCCTCGACGCCATCGGCGACCTGCGCATCGGCGGCAACCTGCTCGGCGCCTACAGCGCCTTCCGCAGCGGGCACGCGCTCAACAACCGGCTGCTGCGCAAGCTGCTGGCCGATGCGGCCGCGCACCGCATCGTGACCTTCGAAGACGAGCAGCAGGCACCGGCCGGCTTCACCCGCCTCGCGCCGGCCTGGTGATGGGCTTCATCCGCATCCTGATCACCGTACTGCTGCTGGCGGCGCTGTTCTGCTTCGGCATGTACCTCGTCACCGGCCGGCCGCACTGGCGCCAGCGTGGCGTGCTGATCGTCAAGTGGGTCGTGATCGCCGGGCTGGGCTTCTTCGCGGTGGTCATGTTCGAGCGCTTCCGACCTTTCTAGCGCCACGCCTGGCCCCGGGGGGGCCGGGCAGCGCCGGGCTCAGAACGCCGCGCTCCAGCGCAGCGACAGCAGGGCCGTGCGGCCCGGTGCGGGCTCGAAGTGGCGGCGCTGGCTTTCGTTGACGATCACGCTGCCCGCGACCCGGCGGTCGGCGAGGTTGTCGAGCCGGGCCAGCAGTTCGAGGCGGCCGCCGCCGACCTCGACCTGCCAGCGCGCGCGCAGCGCCAGCAGCGCGTGGCCCTCGGCGAAGTCGTCGTGGGTATCGGCCACCGGCACGTCGCTCTGCGCGCGGGCCTCGAGCGCGAACTCCAGCCCCGCCGCAGGCAGCCAGGCCCATTCGGCGTAGCCCCAGGCCCGCTGTGTGCCGGCGATGCGGCGGCCGGCGGGCAGCACCTGGCCCCCGCGGTGACGGGCGTCGAGCCAGCTCGCCGCGAGCTGGCCGCGCCAGGCCGGCGCCGGCTGCCAGCGCAGGTCGAGCTCGGCGCCCTGGCGCAGCGTGCGGCCGAGGTTGCGAAAGCTCGCGCGCCCGCCGGCGCTGGCGGCCACGCCGATCTCGTCGTCGGTGCGGATGTCGAACACGGCCAGGTCGAGCGCCAGGCGCTGCCCCGGTGGGCGCCATTTCAGCCCGGCTTCCCATTGGCCGCTGGTCTGCGGCTGCAAACCCAGGTTGAGCCCGGGCTGGCCGTCGGGGCGGTAGAACAGCTCGCCCAGCGTCGGCGACTCGAAGCCCCGCCCATGGGCCAGGTACAGCCGCAGCGATGGCGA
>Ga0208609_100473_pt1 | contig 15383 bp, 19 predicted proteins | sample SubbioR11_8A_Apr_FD_184813 | JGI IMG/M metagenome (GOLD analysis project Ga0208609, IMG submission 184813) | Serpentinite rock and fluid subsurface biosphere microbial communities from McLaughlin Reserve, California, USA - CR11_8A_Apr (SPAdes) | ecosystem: Environmental > Terrestrial > Deep...
CTGCTGCCGCAACACCCCAGCGTAGGGGCTCGGCAGTTCTACGGTCACTTTGTCGGTCATCACCTCGACCAGCGGCTGGTCGGCCTGCACCGCTTCGCCCTCGGCCACCAGCCACTTGACGATCTCACCCTCCACCACCGACTCGGCGAGTTCAGGTAGCAACACCTCTTTCATGATCCTCCCCTAGTAATCGAGCACTTTCTGTACCGCCCGCAGGATACGGTTCACCCCCGGCAGGTAGTCGCGGTCTTGCGCGTAAGGGTAAGGGGTATCGAAGCCGCTGACCCGCAGGGGCGGGGCCTCGAGCGCATCGAGTACCTCCTCGCTGATGGTGGCGGCCACCTCGCTCATGAAGCTAGCATGCTTGGGCGCTTCGTTGATCAGCACCACCCGCCCGCACTGTGCCACGGCTTCGAGCACCGCCTCTGAATCCCACGGCATCAGCGAGCGCAGGTCGATTACGGTAGCCTCAATCCCCTGCTGGTGCAAGGCCTCGGCAGCCTTGAGGGTCTCGCTCATGGTGCCGCCGTAAGAGATCATGACTAGATCGCCCCCCTGGCGGCGCGTCACCGCTTGGCCCAGCGGGATGGTAGCGTCACCGTCGGGGAGGGTCTCCTTGACGGCGCGGTACAAGCGCTTGGGCTCGAGCACCACCACCGGGTCGTCGTCGCGGATGGCGGTCTTGAGCAACCCCCGAGCGTCCCCTGGAGTCGCGGGATAGACCACCTTGAGCCCTGGCGTGTGGACAAAGTGGGCCTCCGGGCTCTGCGAGTGATGGTGCCCGCCCTTGACCCCGCCGCCCGCCGGCATCCGCACCACCAGCGGCGCAGCAAACTGCCCGCCGGAGCGGTAGCGCAGCTTGGCTGCCTGCGACACCAGCTGATCGAAACCTGGATAGACGTAGTCGGCAAACTGAATCTCGGCCACCGGGCGCAGGCCGTACACCGCCATCCCCACCGCCGCGCCGATGATGGCGGCTTCGGACAGCGGTGTGTCGATCACGCGGTCGGGGCCGTACTTGTCGAACAGCTTGTCGGTAGCCAAAAACACCCCGCCGCGCTTACCGACGTCCTGGCCAAGCACCACCACCCGCTCATCACGGGCCATCTCCTCATCGAGGGTGCGAGCGATGGCCTGAACCATAGTTACGGTCGCCATGGAGCTACAGCTCCGCGCGCTGCGCCACAAGATGCGGCAGCGGCTCGGCATAGACGTCGTCAAACAGCCAGTCGGTCGGCACCGGCCCCGCCTGCTCAGCTTCCTTGGCCGCCTGGGCCAGTTGCTCGCTAAGCTCGGCACGCAGCTCGCTCTCCCAGCTCTCGCTATAGAGGCCACGCCGCTCCAGGAAGCGGGCCAAGCGCTTCAGGGGATCGCGGCGGCGCCAGGCCTCGACCTCTTCGCGCGGGCGGTAGCGCGCATCGTCATCGGCCGACGAGTGCGGGCCGTAGCGATAGACTTGCAGCTCGACCAAGGCCGGGCCGTGGCCGGCCCTGGCCCGTGCGATCGCCTCGTGCAGCACGAAGTAGCTGGCCAGCACGTCCATGCCGTCTACGAGGTAGCCGGGCATACCGTAAGCCACCGCCTTGGCAGCGATGGTCTCAGCGGCGGTCTGCTTGTGGTAGTCCACGCTGATGGCGTAGCGGTTATTTTGGCAAACGAAGACGATAGGAGCACCCTGCACACCGGCAAAGTTGATAGCAGCGTGGAAGTCCCCTTCGGAGGTCGCCCCCTCGCCAAAACTAGCTATCACCACCTGCTCGCTGCCGGTGAGTTTAATACTGATGGCGGTGCCGACCGCTGGCGCTAAGTGCGAGGCGATGGGCGAGGCCACAGCGAAGAGATTGATAGCCTTGGAGCCGAAGTGTGCGGGCATCTGCCGCCCCTTGTTCGGATCGGCCTTAGTCGCCATCGACTGCGCCACAATCTCCCTGGCCGGTATGCCTAGGGCCAGCACCAGTGCCGAATCCCGATAGTACGGAAAGAGCCAATCTACACCCACAGTTACCGCCTGGGCCAACGCCACCTGGGCAGCCTCGTGCCCAGCGGCTGGGGCGATAAAGCTGACCTTGCCCAGGCGCTGCAGGGTGCTCAAGCGCTCATCGAGCAGGCGCGAGGCCAGCATGTCGCGGTAGAATCGTTGTAGCAGCTCATCAGGAAGCTTAAGGGCAAAAGGCGCCAGCCACTCACCACCTTCGCCGATCAAGCTGATCGGCTTGGGGGTAAAGGGCTGAAAGCGCTGTGAATCCGTTAACACGGCACACCTCCAGCGATTATGAGAAAACCCCGGCGGTCTCCGGGGTCGAGGCATAGCAGCCCATGGCTAACGCCAAGCCTAGCACCAGCAACGGCTCTTGTAGCATCATAGGTCACCTCAACTATCTCATCGGGTGAGTTAACGCACTAGGCGCAAACTCTATTTGACCCCCAAAGTTTAGCACCCGCGTTCTCGGCTTTGGTTGCCCCGCCGCACGCCAGGTATAACGCCCCGGAGGCCGCTGTGGTAGGCTACCGGCTGTAAGGAGGCAGGAAGTGGACAACAACAGACTACTCGGATACATCCTGATCGCCATAGGTGTGCTGGCGTTACTCGCCAGCCTAGGGGCTGGCGCTAGTTGGCTCTGGGTGGCAGTAGCTGGAGCCGGCTTCCTGCTCGCCTACGCCCGGCAGAAGCTCTACGGCCTGTTAGTGGTCGGCGGCATCCTGGCCGGAGCGGCACTCGGCATCCTTTTGAGCGTTACCTGGTGGGGTAGCAGCGCTTTCTTGCTGAGCCTGGCGGCTGGCTTACTGCTAGTCGACCGAGTCGAGCCCAAGGCCGTCCGCTGGCCCCTTTACGCCGCCGCCGTCTTAGCGGCCTTGGGGCTACTGGTCTGGCTGTTCGAACGCAATATACTCACCTCGTGGTGGTTTGCCCTGCTGCTGATTGTGGCCGGCGCCGCACTGCTGCTGCGCGGACGCAGGGAGTCCGGTTGGGTCAGCGTCTCGCCACCGGCCGCTACCGTGCCGTCAGCGCCCAAACACGTGGTAGAGCCCACAGCACCCCACGCGCAGCACGCGCCGCCGGGCGATCAGGTCGTCACCATCACACCTCCCGAAGAGGCCGTGACCGAGCCAGAACTTCCGCTCACGAGCGAACAACAGGCGCGCCTGGAACGGCTTACCGCTTGGCGTAAAGCTACCGCCGCCCGCGACGGGATCTCAGCCTATGTCGTCTTGCCGAACGCCACGCTAAGCGAGCTAGCACGGGCCAACCCAAGCAGCCTAGACGAGCTAGCCAAGATCAAGGGGATCGGGCCCGTCAAGCTCGAGCGCTACGGCAGTGAGCTGCTCTCAGTGTTAGCAGGCACGGCTACGAGCTAGCCGCGGTATGGAGCAGGCCACGCCCCGCCTGTTGCCGCTGATTTTGGCCGTGGGAGTGATCGCTGTCAGTCTGGCAGCGATTTTCATCCGCCTAGCCGATGCGCCGGGGGTGGTGGTGGCCGCTTACCGGATGCTGTTGGCTAGCCTGATCCTGCTCCCCTGGTCGATCCCTGCCCTTACCCGCACCCCGCTGACCCGCCATAACGCCCTTTACGCCATCTTGGCCGGGGTATTTTTGGCTGCCCACTTTGCTACCTGGATCACGTCGCTCAGCTACACCTCGGTGGCCGCCAGCGTAGCCTTGGTCTCCACTCATCCGTTATGGGTAGCGCTCTTTAGCTGGCTGTTCTTGAAAGCTGCCCCGGCGCTGGCCGTCATCTTTGGGGTCTTGCTGACGGTGTTAGGCGCTGCCATGATCGGCTTTAGCGACCTAGGCGGCGGCGGTGCGCCGCCGCTCGGCAATGGGCTAGCGGTATTAGGCGCGCTGGCCGCCGCAGGCTATTTGCTACTGGGCCGGGCCGCCCAACGGCGCGGCTTAAACCTACCAGCCTATGTCGGAGTAGCTTACGGCGTAGCGGCGCTGGCGCTCTTGCCGCTGCCGCTCCTGTTCGGTCTCCCCTACCTTGACTATCCTCGGGAGAGTTTTATCTGGATCGCACTGCTAGCGCTGATACCGCAACTGGTGGGACACACCAGCTTCAACTATGCCCTGCGCTCGCTGAATCCGACCACCGTCGCCACCGTGATCCTGCTCGAGCCGATCGGCGCCGGGCTCTTGGCGATAGCGGCATTTGGCGAGATCCCCTCGGCGCTGACCGTCATCGGCGCGCTGATCTTGGTGGCCGGGGTGATCCTGACCGCGCGGCATAACCGCTCAGCCTGAACTACCTGCTATACTCACGGCGATGAAAGTCCTGGTAGCCAACGACGACGGCATCTTCTCCCCGGGGATTTTAGCCCTAGCTAAGGCCATGCGCGAAGTAGCTGACGAGGTTGTCATCGTAGCTCCCGACGTCGAGCAGTCGGCGGTCGGCCACGCGATAACCATCCGCCGGCCGCTCAGATACAAGCGGACGCGCCTGCAAGGGCTAGAAGGCCTCGAGGCCTACCGTGTGGACGGCACCCCGGCGGACTGCGTAGTGCTAGGGGTGCATAACTCCGGTCGGCCGGACGTGGTGGTCTCGGGTATCAACATCGGCTCGAACCTAGGTTACGACGTCACCCACTCCGGTACGGTGGCCGCTGCCATCGAGGGGACGACCCTGGGCATACCCTCGATCGCCTTTTCGCTGCGCACCAGCGACCGCGAGCTGGACTTTAGTTATGCCGCAGCCTATGCCAAAGAGTTGGTCCCCGCCGTAGCCCGGCGCGGCCTCCCCACCAAGACCTTGCTAAACGTCAACTTCCCGGTAGGTGAAGCCAAAGGTGTCCGCCTGGCACGGCAGTCCACCCATAGCTACCAGGACACCATCGTGACGCGCGAAGACCCTGACGGCAAGCCGTACTACTGGGTGGCCGGCATCCCGACCGGCCCGCGTGAGCCGGACTCCGACTACACCACCGTGCTGGAGGGCTTCGTCGCTGTGACGCCGCTCTATCTGGACTTTACCCACACGCGCTTTTTTGCTGATCTGGCCGAGTTCGTGCCGGGGCTCGAGCGGGCCTGACGTGGCCTGGCTCCCGGAGCTGGAAGCAGCTACCTTAGCCAGCCTGCCCACAGCACACAGTAACCCGGAGCTAGCGCGCTATTATCAGCTGATCCGCGACTACCCCGAACGCGGTGGTAAGCGGCTGCGCGGGCAGCTAGTGTTGCTATCGGCGGCGGCACACGGCGGCGACTGGCAGCAAGCCCTAGCCGTAGCCGCGGCCGTAGAGCTGTTTCAGAACTGGGTCTTGATTCATGACGACATCGAGGACGGCTCCGACGAGCGGCGGGGCCGCCCGGCGCTCCATCACCTAGCCGGGATGCCGGTAGCCATCAACGTCGGCGATGCGCTGCACGTCTATATGTGGCGGCTGCTACACAGCGATGCCTGCCTGGCACTACCGCGTTGGCGCGAGGTTATCCGGGAATTCGAGGCGATGATCTTGCGCACTGCCGAGGGCCAACACCTCGACCTGAACTGGGTAGCGTCCGGGCGCTTCGATGTGAGCGAGACCGAGTACCTTACCATGGTTACGCTCAAGACCGCTTACTACACGGTGATCGGGCCACTTCGCTTAGGCGCGCTCTGCGCCGGTCTGACTCCAGACCCACGGTTTGACGCGCTGGGGCGTCATCTTGGCGTAGCCTTTCAGCTCCGCGATGACGTGTTAAACCTGCTGCCCGAGGTAACAACCGGCAAGGAGTTCGCCGGCGACCTTTATGAAGGGAAACGCACGCTGATTCTGGCCCATCTGCTCTCTTGCACCGACGAGGCCGAGAAGGCTGCTATCATCGCCCGCCTAAACCAACCCCGCAGCGACAAACGGGCTGAGGATGTGCGCTTTATCCTGTCGGCTATCAACCGGCACGGCTCGCTGGCCTACGCCCAACGCCTAGCCGAAGCCGAAGCTGCGCAGGGCCTGGCGCTACTGAGTGAGCTAGCGCCCACCCTGGCAGATTCGGCTGCCGCTGCCGAACTGACGGGGCTGCTTAAGTCGCTGGTGCGGCGCCTGCACTAGCGAGCGCTCGAAAGATCCCTGAGACTCCAGCCTGACCATCGCGAGGAGGTCGAAGGCCAACGACGCGATCCCGGCGCTGGCAGGATACGCCAAAGGCGACGCTTGCCACGGGTCGGTTGCCGGGTATCATCAGCTCATGGCCTGGCTGACCAAGGCGCGCCATTGGGTGTTTCAGCTGATGCGCTGCCCCCTCTGCCGCTGCCGCTTAAGCAGCGCCTTGGGCTGCTGCGCCAGCTGCGCTAGCGAGCTATTTAAACCCATGGCCAACGTCGACCAAGTAGTGCTTGGGGAGTATCAGGGGGCGCTAAAACAGGCTGTACTGGCTCTAAAGTTCAATCACGTCACGCGGCTCAGTCGGCTGTTCGGCCAGGCGCTGGCCCACCAAGTTCGCCAGCAGGGCTGGCAGATCGATCTGGTCTGCGCTGTGCCGCTGCACATCACTCGGCGGTTCGGTCGGGGCTACAACCAGGCGGCCCTGATCGCCAGGGTTGCCGCCCGTGAGCTAGCCGTCCCCTACCGGCCGGTGCTCTACCGCCGGCGGCCCACCCGTCAACAGGCTAAGTTGGGCGCCGCAGCCCGCCGGGCCAACGTTGCTGCGGCCTTCGGCTGCCGAGCCCTTAACGGCGAACAGGTACTGCTTATGGATGACGTGATCACCAGCGGAGCCACTATCACCGAGTGTAGCCTGGCGCTTTTTGAGGCCGGCGCCCGCCGCGTTCAGGTCGCCGCGGTGGCCCTAGCTAAAGCTGAGCGAGAAGTCCCACTATGACGCCGAACAGCACCCCGACCGCCACCTGAGGGTAGGTGTGGCCTAAGAGCGTCTTGAGCACTTGGGGCTGAAAGCCCTCGGTGAAGAGGTGGCTAAGCTCCTCGACCAGCTCGTTGATCAGCTCGGCCTGCACCCCGGCCGCCCGCCTGATGCCGGTCGCGTCGTAGATGACGATGCCGCCTAAGACCGCAGTCAGGGCAAAATAGGGGCTGCCCAGGCCATAGAGCTGGCCGATGGAGGTGGCCAGCGCAGCCACCGCCGCTGAGTGCGACGAGGGCATCCCGCCGGTTTCGAGCATTCGTGCCAGGACCAACCTTCGCTCGGTCACCCAAACCAAAATGACCTTCATCAACTGGACTATCAGCACCGCCACTAAGGAGGGCCACAACGCCTGATTATGCAGCAACTCAGCCACAAGGCTCCCGGCGACGTGCCTGGGCGGCGTCCAGGGTGTTGCGCATCAGCATAGCCACCGTCATGGGTCCAGTACCTCCCGGCATCGGCGTGAGATAAGCGGCCACCGCAGCTACCTCTGGCGCGACGTCTCCCATCAGGCGGCCCTCGACCCGGCTGATGCCGACATCTAGCACGATAGCGCCGGGCTTGACCATGGTGGGCTTAACAAAACCTGCCTTGCCGATGGCCGCTACCAGGATGTCGGCCTGCCTAGCTAAGCCCTCTAGGCCGCGAGTGCGCGAGTGCGCTAGCGTAACGGTGGCGTGGCGGCCCAAGAACAAGGCCGCCGCAGGCTTACCGACCAGATTTGAACGCCCGATGATGACGGCGTGCCGCCCTTCGATAGGCAACTGGTAGTGATCGAGGATGCGGATCAACCCTGCCGGGGTACAAGGGACGAGTGTCGGCTGCCCGCTCCACAGCCGTCCCACGTTCATGGGATGAAAGCCATCGACATCCTTGGCCGGGTCGATAGCCTCCAGGACCGGCTTGCTGTCTAGCTGAGGCGGCAGCGGGAGCTGGAGCAGGACGCCGTCTAGAGCCGGTTCGGCGTTAAGCTGCGCGATCAGCGCCATCAGCTCGGCCTGTGTTGTGGCTTCGGGCAAAGCGTGAAGCTCGGTGGCTAAGCCCAGGCGCTGTGCCAAGCGGTTCTTGCCCCGGACATAGGCGACACTGGCTGGGTCTTCGCCGACCCGGACAAAGGCCAGCTTGGGAATAAACGGTAGCGTGGCCAGTTCAGCGGCAAGCTCCGCTGCTAGCGCCTCGGCTACCTCATGGCCACTTAACAGTACGGCAGACACCAGAGGTCCTCCGAAAAACAGTATTCAAGTATTCGAGTAGTCAAGTATTCAGAAGGGACGACCCCACGCGGCCGCCCTGGTTTCACGCCTGGTGATGAACAAACGTTCATGGACAATTTCTCCGCAACCCGCAGGCGTGTACACCCCTAGCCGGCCGCCGGCAGCTCTAGGGCTTTAACCAGGCGCGCTAGCACACCGTGAACGAAGCGCCCCGACTCCTCACCGCCGAACTTCTTAGCCAGGCGCACCGCCATCTCAATCACCAGCTGGGCGGGGGTCTCTAGATAGCGCAGCTCAGTGAGCGCCAGGCGCAAGATATTCAGATCGGTCTGGGCCATCTGGGAAAAGCTCCAACCTTCGATCACTGCGGCAAGTTGCTGATCGATCTCTTGGCGATGTGCGGCAAAAGCATCCACCAGCTGTCGGCTAAAAATCAGCGACTCGGGATCGAGCCGCTCGCTATAAGCCTCGGCGCTGTCTTCAGGCTCATCGTGCAGGTGTTCCCAGGCTTCTGCCAGGGTGGTCTTACCCTGCTCGGCCACAAACAGGGTCAGAAAAGCCAGCTCGCGAGCCTTACGCCTTGCCACGCACTAGTTCCTCCGGCAGATTAATAGCCTCTACGGTAACGTTGACCGACTCGACCCGCAAGCCGGTCATCGAAGCTACCGCCTCACGAACGGCGCGTTGTGCCTCCCGAGCTACTTTAGGGACTTCAAGCCCATACAGGACGTGGATATTGAGGTCGATCCAGACGCGCTCGTCTTGGCGCTCAATGGCTATCCCTTTGGCGCGGCGCCCGGTAAGGATCTCACCCATCCGCGCCGGGGGAGTAGCCGGGGTTAGCCCCTCTACGCGATCCAGGGCTAGCTGGGCGATGCCGTAGAGCACATCCTGCGAAATGTCGAGATCTTGAACGACGGGGTCGCTCATAGCTGCATCCTCCTGGCAATGAAGTTTGTATACACCGCGCCACGGCGGTAAAAGGCGTTATCCAAGACCTTCAGGTGGAAGGGGATGGTAGTGCTCACGCCATCGATTATCGTCTCCTGTAGAGCGCGCTGCATACGCGCCATAGCTTCGGGGCGGCTGGGCGCCCAGGCGATGATTTTAGCAAGTAGGCTATCGTAGTTGGGCGGGATGCGGTAGCCGGAGTAGACGTGCGAGTCCACGCGGATGCCGGGGCCACCGGGCCAGTGGACGCCGGTAACGGTGCCCGCCGAGGGGCGAAAATCGCGTTCGGAGTCCTCCGCGGTGATACGCACCTCAATGGCATGCCCCTGGGCCCTGATCGCCTCCTGAACAAAGCTGAGGCCCAGCCCAGCGGCCACTTTGAACTGCTCTTGAACCAGATCCACCCCGGTGATCATCTCGCTGACCGGGTGTTCGACCTGAATACGGGTATTCATCTCGAGAAAGTAAAAGTTCTCATCGCGATCAACCAAAAACTCGCAGGTGCCCGCGCCGCGATAGCGGATATGCCGGGCCAGGCGCACACCAGCTTCGGCCAGTCGCGCGCGCAGCTCGAGCGGCAAAGTGCTAGGCGCCTCTTCCAGCATCTTCTGGTTGCGGCGCTGGATCGAGCAGTCGCGGTCGAAAAAGTGGACTACCTCCCCCTGGCCGTCACCGAAGATCTGGATTTCGACATGCCGGGCCTCATCTACATACCTCTCCAGGTACATAGCAGGGTTGCCGAAGGCCGCCCGGGCCTCCTCTTGGGCGCTGGCGAACTGGCGCTCCAAATCGCTCGAGCTATGCACGGCGCGCATGCCGCGCCCGCCTCCCCCCGCCGACGCCTTGAGCATTACCGGATAGCCGATCTTGTCAGCCCATGAGAGCGCCTCTTCGAGCGTTTCGAGCAGCCCGGAGCCGGGGACCACCGGAACGTCTGCGACTACTGCCAAGGCTCTGGCGCTAGCCTTATCACCGATAGCCCGGATGTTATCAGGCCGCGGGCCGATGAACACCAGGTGGTGCTCTTCACACTTCTCAGCGAACTCAGCGTTCTCCGACAAGAAGCCGTAACCGGGGTGAATCGCCTCGGCCCCGGTCACCTTGGCCGCCGAGAGCAGATTGCGCACGTTCAAGTACGAGCCTGCGGCCGGCGCCGGGCCGATACAGATCGACTCATCGGCCAGCAAGACCGGCAGTGAGTTTTCGTCCACCGTGGAGTAGACCGCCACCGTCTTAATACCCAACTCGCGGGCAGCGCGCAAGACCCTCAGCGCGATCTCGCCGCGATTAGCGATCAGAATCTTCTTAAACACAGCTTCAGGCAGCCTTAAGCCGGTTCGATGCGAAACAGCACCTGCCCGTACTCGACAGGCTCTTCGTTGCGGACTAGGATCTCCTTGATGACTCCGGCCACCTCGGCCTCGATCTCGTTCATCAGCTTCATCGCTTCGATGATGCAGAGCACGGTGCCGGGGGTTACCCGGTCACCTACCTTGACGTAGGCAGGGGTCTCCGGCGAAGGCGAGGCGTAAAACGTTCCGACAATGGGAGCGGTTACCGCCACCAGGTGCGAGGTTGCGGGGGCAGGGGGCGGAGCTTCGGCAGCCGTCGCTGGAGCATTAGCTGGGGCAGGCACCGAGGTAGCAGCGGCTAGCGTCGGCGTAGCGACAGGCAGCGGCTGGGCCATTATCACCTGCTGGGCCCCGCGCTTGATGGCGAGCTTGTAGTCGCTGGTTTCAAGCTGTAGCTCGGTAGCATCGCTCCCGACCATGGCCTCAAGCAGTCTCTTGATCTCTTTGGCGTCCATCAAGCACGTCCCAAGTACTCACCGGTACGGGTATCCACGCGAACCTTCTCACCCAGGTCGATAAATAGCGGTACGCTGACCACCGCGCCGGTCTCCAGGGTAGCCGGCTTAGAGCCGCCCGACACGGTATCGCCCTTGACGCCGGGTTGGGTGTCGGTGATAAAGAGCTCGACCACGTTAGGCATAGTCACTTTGAGTGCGCGACCCTGGTAGTAGTCCACCGTAACCTCCATCGACTCCTTGAGGAACTTAGCCGCGGAGCCGATCTGCGCAGCGCTTAGCGTGGGCTGCTCGTAGGTTTCTAAATCCATGAAGGTGTAGTGTTCGCCGTCATTGAAGAGGTACTGCATCTTGCGGTAGTCGATGAAGATATCGTGGAGCTTCTCAGTAGCGTTGAAGCTGCGCTCCACAATGGTCCCAGTCTCCAGATGGCGGAACTTGGCCACCACTTTGGCGCCACCGCGCCCGATCTTCTGATGCTGGTACTCAAGGCACTCCCACAAGCCCCCATCCATCTCTACCTTGGAGCCGTATCTAAGCTCTGTTACGCTAATCATGCTTCCTCCGAACCACTTTGGCTGCTAGCAGCCCGCTTATGGTAGCTAGTGTACCACCTCGACAGGGGTAGGCCGAAAAAGCGCTAGGCCGGTATCCGGGGCAGGGGGTTGAGCTCCAGCACCGAGGGCGCCAGCCCGGCCTGGGCGATTAGCCGACGATAGTCCAGAGGGGTGAGCGGGTGCTTGCCAGACAGCGCGACAAAGGCGGCTTCTAGCAGATTGGTAGGGAGGCTGCGCTCCTGGTAACGAGGGGTGGTAGTAATGAGCAGCTGTACTCCGCGCTCCTGAGCCCAGGCTACGTCGTCGCGGGTGGTGGTGTTGGTCAGGATGATCTTGCCGTCTAAGCGTTCTGGGGCGTGGCGGCGGAGGTAGTGCCAGTCGCCGGCGATCACCTCGGCTTGCGCAAAAAAGCGCCCGCCGACCATACGCCCCGCTCGCTCAGGCTTGCTCCCGGTGGGGTAGAACCAGCGGAACGGTAGGTTTAGCACTACGGGCGCTAGGAGCCGCACCACCAGGCTAAGGGTGCTGACGCTGCGGATCGGGATCGGCAGACCTAGCGCAAAGATCAGGTCGCCTAGCAGGAGCTTGGCGCCGGCTTGCGACAGCGCCTCGGCCATGCCGAAGCGATCTGCCGCCGAGACTATCAGCACCCGCTTGCCGCGCCACTGCAAGCGGGGTTCAAGCGCCTCCACCACGGTTCGCTCGAGCGTCTCCTTAAGCCCCGCCCCGCACACCAGCGGCGTAATAAGAGCGTTCCTGGCCAGCCTAACTGCATCGCGGATATAGTAGCGCCGCCCGCTGACCTGGACAAAGAGGTCCATCCCGCCCAGGCCGAAGGCGTCAACCTTGCCGTCAAGCTCGCGCAGCAACGCCGCAGCAGCCTGCATGTCACCGTCAGTGCCGCGCCGCTCGATCAAGAGCTGTTCGCCAAGCAGCGTAATAACCTGTTTGGTATCGCGCTTGGCCGAGCCTAGCGACACGCTGACGACATGCTTCATGGCACGAGTCTAGCACTCCCGCTAGCCTCTACCAGAGGGGCGTACTCGATGATCACCACCGCGTAGTGCTCATGCTCATAGCGCCCTAGCCCGAGCCAAGTCCGAACGCCGTTGCTATCGGTCTCCCAGCCATAGAGCAGGCCGATGCGGCCCGGTGCTAAGTTGGCGGGCTCGAGCCTATCCTGCCAGTCCGGAGGGCCACGCTCAGCGCGCAGCCCGGTCAGGAGCTGCTCAACCGTAGGCAGCAGGCGCGCCCTCAACTGGTCAGCGGAAAAGGCTGCCGTGCTGAGATAGACGCGATAGAGCCGATCATCTAGGTAGCGCAGGGTAAGTGTGACCTCAACCCCGGCTAGTGTCGAGTTCGCTTGAACCAAGCACAACCAACAGCGGATAGCTGGATCTCGCTGGCTGACGTAGTCTACCTGCTGCATGGAGTAGCCGAAGTAGAGGTCGCGAAAGGCCGGGGCAAGCGCGCGCTCGCGCAGCCCTGCCTCCTCAATACCCGGCAGGCAGGCCTCTAAGGTACTCAGCAACAGCAGCGCCAGCCCCACCCCGCGCCATTTTGGCCAGTAACGCGCGCTCATCAGATAATGCTACTGCGCTCGGCCACCTCTGGCAGTGTCGCTTGTGCCGGTGACAACTTCGCTCTCTCGCAGCGGTAGAGATTGGCATCACCGCAATTGCCGTAGTTCAATGGCCCGTGGCGCGGGCTGAGGGGAAAGCCTTACCGTGTACCCCCCAGCGCTAGCTAAAGTGGCTTCCCGTGCCGCGAGCGAGCCTGCTGTTCGATCTCCAGGCGGCGGTAGGCAAGGCGGCTTCTTGACTGTCGCCGCAATCAAAAGGCCGCCGGTCTCCCGGCGGCTGAGAGCGGATTACAACGACTAAGCAGACTTGGCTACAGCAACGAGCTGCCTAAAAGCCTCGGGCTGCTGCACCGCCAGATCGGCTAATACCTTCCGGTCGATCTCAACGTTAGCTTTGCGTAGGCCGCTCACGAAGACCGAGTAGCTCAACCCCTCCTGACGCACGGCGGCGTTGATGCGGGCAATCCAGAGGCGGCGGAAGTCGTTTTTCTTATCGCGGCGGTCGCGATATTCGTAATCGGCGGCGTTAAGCAGCGTTTGCTGGGCGACTCTAAAGGACTTGGAGCGCAACCCCCAAAAGCCCTTGGCCCGCTTTAGAACCTTCTGGTGCCTAGCACGCCGTACAGTTCCGGTCTTGGCTCTTGGCATGGCTAGCTTCCGTAGGGCAAGAGCATCCTGATGCGCTTGGCATCGGGCTCAGCAATGATCAGAGCGTTGCGACCGAGGCGGATGCGGCGACCGCTCTTTTTGTAGTTTAGGTGCCGCTTGCCGCTCTTCATCGCCTTGACTTTACCTCGCCCAGTGATCTTGACACGGGCTTTGGTGCCCTTATGGGTCTTTAACTTCGGCATTATTACTCCTTCGCGTTGCCTGGTGGCAACCCTGGCAGTGTAGCATATCATTAACCCCACCTGGCTCCGGCTAGTCTTTGTCGAAGATCACCCTCCCCCTACCTAGTGGGTTAGGTTCTTGCGTACTGGCCGATGCCACCGCTTCGTGATAAAAGCCTGGGTCTTGGGTATAGTATAGAATCTGGCGGCTGAAGTCTTGCCCCGAGCAGGTGAGCCATGAACGTCTTTGCGTTGCGCAACCAGCTGATCGCTAACTTCGCCTCCTATGTCAAGAGCTTCATCCACCTAGGCGACGAGCGGATCGAGCGCTACGTGGCTGAGCGCTTCGAGGCGGGCGACCTGTGGCCGGACCCCTTAGTCCAGCTCAACCCGGCCTTTGCGCCTGGTGGCAGCGTGGATGAGCTAGTCGAGCGAGGGCTATTGCACCCGGCCAGCGCCCGCATCTTCCGGCGTGATAAGCACCAGGATGGGGCAGGGCTGGGCAAGAGCCTCCATCTGCACCAGCACCAGCTTGAAGCCATCGAAATCGCACGTCGGGGGCATAACTACCTGCTGACTACCGGCACCGGCTCGGGCAAGAGCCTGGCCTACCTCATCCCCATCGTCGATCGGGTGCTGCGCGAAGGGACGGGGTTAGGTATCCGGGCCATCATCGTCTATCCCATGAACGCGCTGGCCAACAGCCAGGCGGGTGAGCTAGCCAAGTTCCTGGACTACGGCTTGGATGGGCCAACGCCGGTGAGCTTTAAGCGCTACACCGGCCAGGAGGGCGAGGAGGAGCGCCGCGCGATTATCGCCAAGCCGCCCGACATTTTACTGACCAACTATGTGATGCTCGAGCTGCTGCTGACTCGCCAGCGGGAACGGACTTTGATCGCAGGGATAAAGAAGCTGAGCTTCCTGGTGTTAGATGAGCTGCATACCTACCGGGGCCGACAGGGAGCCGATGTAGCCTTGTTGGTTAGGAGGGTGCGAGAACGCCTCGGCACCAGCGGCCTGCAAGTCGTTGGCACCAGCGCCACGATGAGCTCCAAGGGGGCCTTAGCGGAGCGCCAGGCCGAGGTGGCGGGGCTAGCCAGCAAGCTCTTCGGCGCACCCGTGCGCCCTGAGCATGTGATCGGCGAGACGCTGGTGCGCGGTGCGCCCGAGCTGGACTTTGGCGACCCGGCGGTGCTAGCGGCGCTGCACCAGCAGGTAGCAGAGCCCCAGGCGCTCCTTGGGGCCGACTATAGTGCGTTTATCGCCAGCCCGCTGGCCGCCTGGATCGAGTCAACCTTCGGGGTAGCGACTGAGGGGGCGAGTGGCCGCCTGGTACGCGCCCCACCGCAGCGGCTGTCAGACGCCGCCGGCGCCCTAAGCCGCCTGAGCGGAGTCGCGCCGGAGCAGTGCGAGAATGCTCTCAAAGAGCTGTTGTTAGCGGGCTACCAGCTCACGCACCCCGAGACCGGCCTGCGCATCTTTGCCTTTAAGCTGCACCAGTTCATCGGCCGTGGCGATACCGTCTACGCCTCGCTCGAGCCCGAAGAGAGCCGCCACCTAACGCTCGAGCCGCAGCTATTCGTGCCCGGCTCACGCGGCAAATTGCTGCT
>Ga0208609_100475_pt1 | contig 15324 bp, 12 predicted proteins | sample SubbioR11_8A_Apr_FD_184813 | JGI IMG/M metagenome (GOLD analysis project Ga0208609, IMG submission 184813) | Serpentinite rock and fluid subsurface biosphere microbial communities from McLaughlin Reserve, California, USA - CR11_8A_Apr (SPAdes) | ecosystem: Environmental > Terrestrial > Deep...
GAGCGAGCCACTCGTCGATCTGCCTGTTCGTGAGCTTCTGGACGCGGACATTGCTGGTCACAGCGAATGAATCAGTTCGGCCCAGGTGCGGGAAGCGTATGCAGCAGCCCGTGATTACCTGGTGATCGCGGCCGGCCAGTTCGCGAAGCATCCCTCTCGCGGCGGACTCGTCTTTCGGCTTGCCAAGCAGCTTGTCGCCGAGAACCACTATCGTGTCGAACGTCAGAATCAGCGCTCCTGCCGAAGCGGCGGGAAGGGCGGCTGCCAGCTTCTCCTCGGCCAGTGATATGGCAAGCGCTGGAGGATTTATGGCGAGCGGTGACTCGAGAGACTCCTCTGTCTTCGGGGCGAACACACTGTAGCGAAGGCCAAGCCACTGCAGCAAGCGCCTGCGTCTGGGTGAGGCCGAGGCCAGAAGCACAGGTGTCGGGAGGGAAGTCATGTGGGGAATGATAGCATCAACACACGCTCACTCCAGTATAATAAGCTGAGCTATAGTGTGGCGATGGCGGCATGAGGCGTGCCTTTCCGAGGAGGTATTGGTGACGGTCAGCCCAGTTCAGATTAGAAGGATGCCTCCGGGCGTTGAGCGCTTCGTCAAGCAACTTGTGATCACGATGAAGGCGGTCAAACTCTATCCCGTCTCAAGCACCATTCCCCTTGAGAGCGCGGAGGAAGCAGTCAGCATTCTTACCGAGCTGCTCAAGAGCCAAGCGGATATGCGTCTTTCGATTCAAAAGGCAGGGATCGTTTTTCAGGACGTGATGCTCTACGAGGGGCAACCAGCTTTCGAATCTTTTGCGAAAGAGCTTTATAACAGGCGTGTATCTGAGGTGAGGTTCTACGTAGGGACCTCGGCAAGTGATATTCTCGCGCTCTTGGAGACTCTTACCATCAGTCCGCCGGATCTGGCTAATGCGGGCGGTGTGGAGACCAGGCTTTGGGACCGCGGAGTCAACGCGATCACAGTATTGGAGTCGAGCTCCCGTATTGTCGACATGGACGCCGATACGGATAGCCAGCCAGTAACCGATGTAGAACCATGGCCGCCCGCCGTAGCTCGCATCGATGAGATTCTTGCCTCTGCAATGCAGGGAAGGCCTCTCGATCAAAGGATACTGGTGCGTATCGTTAGTGACACTCAGGTACTGAAAGGCTACTTGCGGGAGAGTGCGGCCGGCCGAGGCGTTGACCCTTCGGAGGTTGCGTCTGCCTTGAAGATCGAGGAGATGGCACGGGCGGCCCTTGCGGCTCCGTCCGACAGTCGCCGGGAGTTGTTCAGCAGTTTGGCCGAGGCGATACTCTCTCTCGACGACGATGTGCGATATGCGGTTATAGCCGATCGCTTGCTGCCTCATTCAAAAAACGATGAAGCTATTTCTGGCGTGCTCAGGCAGATGAAAATCGACGAAGTTTGCCGAACCCTGGTGCAGGAGGCCAGACAAGACTCGGCTGCAGCCGCGGGCCTTGCCCGAGCCATACGCAACCTCGCGCTACTGTCGCACTCCCAGAAAGACGAGATCTTGAACTCGGCCGGAGCGGCGATGCGCTCGGCAGGATTTTCTTCCGAGCAAACAGGGGCGATCCTGGAAGAGGCCATGCCGACTCGCGTTCAAGTTAGCAGTGAGGAAGCGGAAAACTCGGAATCGGGTTATTCGATATTGAAACTGCTCGAGCTTGTGCCAAAAATGACGGTAAAAGATTTGGCGCATGATCTCAGGGTGCAGCAGCTTGTGGACGAAGCTCGCCAGGGGATAAGCGACGGTGATGTAGTGGCCACTCTGGCGGCGGTAGTAGCTGCAGATACCGATGACGAAGGCTTCGCCTCAATGATGTCGCTACTTGAGGACGCTCTTGAGCTGACGATTGAGCGCCGGGATTTTCGGGTGGCTGCGGATGTACTTGAAACTCTGGTCTCGGTACTCGCACAGCCCGATCTGAGCAAGGAACGCGCAACCCGGTTAGGCGATGCCATCGCCAGGCTGGCGGGCATCAAGGAGATGGCGGCGATCGCCTCGGCCAATCGAATCTACGACGAGGGGAGTGAGGAGAAGGTCGCTTGCCTTCGAATCCTGGAGGTATTGGGCGATTCTGCGATCAATCCCTTGCTTGAAGTCCTTGCCAATGAACCCGAGATGACCGCGCGCAAGGCGCTGGTCGACCTGATTGCTTCGATGGTGGATGCTCATCTTGAATATCTGGGTGAGCACGTGAGCGACTCACGTTGGTACTTCGTTCGAAACGTGATCATCATTTTAGGAAGAGCGAAAAAGACCGAGATCCTCCCGTATCTGGAGCGCACGATCCGACACCCGGATGCCAGAGTCCGTCGCGAAACAATAAGGGCGCTCTTCGGCGTCAGAAGTAAGTACGCCGAGGAGATGCTGCTTGCGGCTCTTGATGATCAAGACGCCTCCAACGTCAGACTGGCGGCGAGATATTTGGGTATGGTGCGCTCAGCGATCGCGCTGCCCGCGCTGCAGGAACTGGCCGCCGGGGAGAGTCGTGTCAGCAGGGAGCCCGAGGTTCGAATCGAGGCCATCGAGGCACTCGGAAAGATCGGAGCTATCGAGAGTATCCCGCTGTTACGGTCGTTGGCCGGACAGCGAGCTCTTATGGGGGGCTCCAAATTGAGAGGACTCAACGCTGCGGCCGAGCTGGCTCTCGAGGCCATTGACTCATTGGCTCGCGAGGAGAGAGGTGAAACCAGTGAGCGATGAAGTAGAAGCCTCCCTCGAAGATGCAAGCCTTCCAACTGCGGCATCCGGATCAAGGCGCTCACCGAAGGATGTCACGATTTACTCAACCAACCAAGTTGGCCGTATCCGTGAACTGCTCACCCGGATGTATGCCGCACGGAACGCGATTCGCTTCTACTCGATCGATCATCCTGCTTGCGAGAGTGCGATAGAGGCCCTGTACGAGGTGATCGACAGGTACTTCCGTGAAGGGGTCGAGGTAGAGATCACTTTTTTTGAGGGCGAGGTTTTTCTCGGACAGCAGCTGTTGCCGGATGAGAGTGTGCTCTTCGATCAGCTCATACGCGAACTGAGCGCGTCCGAAGTTGGCAGCCTGATCTTCAGGCCCGGACTTGATCGAGTAGCACTAGCAAGGCTTCTGTCGATTTTGTCGTCCGATCCTTCAACCCTGCAGGAGTCCGGCGGAGTGCAACGCATGATCTCGGAAGCAGGAATCAGTGGCGCAGAGGTCAGGTCGGTCAAAATCCTTGAGAGTGTGGATCGAAAAAGGGCCTCAGCCAGGGGTGCGCACGAGTCGTACGATGACGCGATTAGCCTGCTCAGGGAGATCGACATTTTGATGAGGCGGAACACGACTATCAATAGCGGCATGATCAAGGAAGTCGTCCGCGCATTGGTGGACAATGTAGTCTCCAGCAGGTACGTGATGCTCGAGTTGACGGGCTTGAAGAACTACGACGAATACACCTTCTACCACAGTGCGAATGTGGCGACCTTGTCCCTGGCCCTCGGGTCGACGATAAGTAGTGACAGCAGGTTCCTGCAATCGCTGGGAACCGGGGCATTGTTGCACGATATCGGGAAAATGACGATTGACTTTGAGATACTCAACAAACCCGGCCCCCTGACCGCCGCAGAGTGGGAGGCTGTCAAGAATCATCCCATTACGGGCGCAAGGCAGGCGGCCAGAATCCCCGGGCTGGATAAATCCGCCCTGGTGATTATCTTTGAGCACCATATGCGTTACGATGGAAATGGGTATCCTACCGTCGTCTCGCGGCGCACGCAGCATCTCGCTTCCAGGATAGTGGCGGTAGCTGATGCCTTTGATGCCATGACGTCAAGGCGGACTTACAGCTCCGCTCGCTCACAGAGTGAGGCGATGTTGGCGCTTGCCAAGAGTGCTGATTTTGCGCTGGATCCTGTTCTGACCCGTTTATTTGCGAGCATATTGGGAATATATCCTCCAAGGTCGGTAGTTCGCCTGAGCGACGGTAGTATCGGGATCGTTATGAGACCAAGTGAAAAGGATATGTTGAAGCCGATTGTCAAAGTAATCAGTGATCCGGCCTCGGCGATGATCGAACCTTATGTCGTTGATCTTTCGAATGATTCGGGAATCACGGTGCGGGCTTCGCTCGATGCGGCGAATTTGAACATCGAGGTCGATGATTATCTCTGAGGTGTGCAGGCGTTTCCAATAACCAATCAGTCAGGAAAGGGTCGAATAGTGTCTTCTTCTCCCAGAACAGGAAATCGCATCGGCATTATTCTTCTGGTAGCCGTGTTTCTCGGCTTGCCGACTCTTGCCGGGCTGCTTGTGGACTACTGGTGGTTTGTCGACTTGGGGCAGCGGGAGGTCTTTGTCACGAGCGTGACAAGCTTTGCGGCCATGGGGCTCTTATTCGGGTCGGTGGCATTCGCGCTCCTGTTCATAAATGCCAGGCTTGCCCGAAGGTTTGCCCCCCATGCCGTCATTGCTTCAGCGGAAAACGCCACTCCCCAGCTTGAGGAGTTGATCTCCTCAATTCGCCAGAGGGCCATGCCCATTCTCGACAAAGCCATCTTGTGGGGTTCCTTGGCGTTTGGTCTTCTTATGGGGTTGTATATGGCACCTTCCTGGGATGTGGTTCGTCTGGCTATGGCCGCACAGCCATTCGGGGCGACCGATCCGCTCTTCGACAGAGAGATTGCGTTTTTCGTCTTTGAGCTTCCGCTTTTGCAACTTCTGGCAGCATGGCTGACCCCGACGCTTATCTTCGTAACTCTTGTCACGGCGTTTGTCCATCTTGTTGGCGGTGCGATTCAGCCGCTTGCGGGGTTCAGAAGATTTGCGCCGCACGTCAAGGCTCATCTTTCCGTGTTGCTTGGACTGATCGTCGCAAGCAAGGCTTTCGGTTACTACGTAAGCATCTACGAGTTGAACTTTTCTCCGCGCGGCCAGGTGACGGGGGCTTCATACACGGACATTCACGCGCAACTTCCTGCGTATCAGATACTGATCGCGATCTCCGCAGTGACGGCAGTAGCGCTGCTTGTCAATATTTGGATTCGGGGCTGGAAATTGCCGGTGGCGGCCGTGGTAGTGTGGCTGGCGGCGGCGATCCTTGTAGGAGGGGTTTATCCGGAGATTATTCAGCGTTTTCGGGTAAATCCGAACGAGCTATCCGCCGAGGAGCCCTATATACGACGCAACATCGAGGCTACCCGGAAAGCGTTTGGGCTTGATGATGTTGAAACTCGCGAGTTTCCGGCAGACGAAACCTTGACGGCCGAGGATGTTCAGGAAAACAGGGACACCCTTGACAACCTGCGACTTTGGGATCCGGAGGTCATAGTCCAGTCCTTTCGCCAGTTGCAGATCATTCGGCAGTACTACACATTCAATGATGTGGACGTTGACCGATATGAAATTGATGGCAGACAGCGGCAGGTGCTTGTTTCGGCGCGTGAGCTCGATGTGAACCTGCTCGACCCGAAAGCTCAGACCTGGGTGAATCGTCATCTTGTATACACTCACGGATTTGGCTTGGTTATGAGTCCCTCGAACGAGGCCGATGGTAGAGGCTTTCCAAACTTTTTCATATCCGATATACCTCCCAGATCATCCGTGGAGGTGACTCTCACAAGGCCGGGAATTTATTTTGGAGAGAGTACGGATGAGTACATCATCGTCGATACTTCTTTGCCGGAGTTTGCCTTTCCGATGGGGGACAGGAATGCCGAGACTTTTTGGGAGGGGACGGACGGCATAGAACTCAACAGCTTTTTCCGCCGTGCGGTTTTTGCCCTGCGCTTCGGCGCGAGCCAGATAATGTTTAGCCAGTACATACAACCGGACAGCCGGGTTCTTCTCAATCGTGACATCGTCACAAGGGTGGAAAAGCTGGCCCCATGGCTTGCGATAGACGGCGATCCGTATCCAATTGTCCACGAGGGTCGTATTCTTTGGATACTCGACGGGTACACTTACACAAGTCACTACCCATACTCACAACACTATAACGGTATCAACTACATACGTAACTCCGTGAAGGTCACTGTCGATGCTTATGATGGAACGACCAAGCTGTACGCATTCGACCCTGAAGAGCCTATTCTCGCAGCCTGGCGGCAAATTATGCCGGGCCTAATCTTTGACGCGACGGAGATTCCGGACGGAATACGCCCCCATTTCAGGTATCCGCAGGACATCTTTTCGATTCAGGCCGATGTATACAAGCGCTATCACATGACAGATGCGAGGGTGTTCTACAACAAAGAAGACCTGTGGGAGTTTCCAGGCGAAGGCACGCCGAACGGGGCAATGAGACCGTTTTATGTGCTTGGCCGTCTGCCAGGGGAAGAAGCAGAAAACTTTCAGATGATAATGCCCTTCACTCCTCGGGGGCGTGACAACATGATCGGCTGGATGGCAACTAGCTCCGATGCTCGAAACTATGGGAAAACCGTTGTTTATGAGTTCCCCAAGGATAGGGTGATATTGGGGCCGGATCAGGTTCGGGCCAGAATCAACCAGGACGACGCGATCTCCCCGCAGCTGACTCTTTGGGGACAGCGCGGCAGCGAGGTCCTCTTCGGCAACATGCTGGTTATTTCGCTTGAGGGATCGGTGATCTACATTCAGCCGCTGTATTTGCAGGCCGAGCAGGCCGCTATCCCCGAGCTGACGAGAGTGCTCGTCGTTTATGGCGACAGGGTCGAAATGGCCGAGAATCTCGATTCCGCCTTGCTGGCAGCATTTGGAGAGGCGGCGCCGGATCCAGGCGAGGCGAAGGATGACCCCGCTGTTGTGGTCGACGCGGCACTGGCGCGCGATATATTTGAGCGCGCAATCGCCAAACAACGTGAGGGCGACTGGGCAGGCTATGGTCAGCTTATCGAGGAACTCGGGAGTGTACTTTCTCGTCTCACCGAGACAGCGGCGGTTGAGGCGACAGAGACTCCCTAAAGTCACAAGGAGGGCGGCAGACTGAGCTCTTTAGAGAATCGATCGGACCTGGAGGTTTTTTTCGGAGAAAACCTGGATGTAATCAGCTCGCTACCCTCGGAAATATGCGATCTGATCTACATCGATCCACCTTTCAACACCGGCAAGCGTCAGGTGCTCAGAAGTCAGCGTGTCCGCAAGGACCCTTCGGGGACTAGACGCGGATTCAAAGGTGAAACGTACTCCAGCGTTACAGTTTCCGCCATGGAATACGGTGACACTTTCGAAGACTATCTGGAGTTTATAGGAAAGCGCCTGATCGAGGCCCGACGTCTGCTAAAACCGCACGGAGCCATCTTTGTCCATTTGGATTATCGGGAGGCGCACTACGTCAAAGTGTTTATGGACGGAGTGTTTGGAAGAGACGCTTTTATGAACGAGATCATCTGGGCGTATGACTACGGCGGACGCCCCAAGCGGAAGTGGCCCGCAAAGCATGACACCATCCTTTGGTATGTGGCGGATTGCGAGAACTACACCTTCAATTACGATGAGATAGAGCGGATACCCTACATGGCGCCCGGCCTGGTTGAGGAGAAGAAAGCCGCCCGAGGCAAGACTCCAACAGATACGTGGTGGCACACGATCGTGCCGACGAACGGGGCCGAGAGAACAGGGTATCCGTCCCAAAAGCCTCTGGGTATCTTGAATCGGATCATTACGGTCCACTCGAACCCTGGCGATCTCGTGGTGGACTTCTTTGCGGGAAGCGGAAGCACCGGCGAGGCGGCCTTATCAAACGACCGCCGAGCTTTGCTGGTCGACAACAACCCTGAAGCTATCGAGATAATGAGCCAGCGGCTTGCCAGGTGGAGCCCTGTCTTTCGGGGTTGGGAGCAGTCAGCCTTGCCGTGATCTTGAGACACGCGATCCGTACGCGGGGGCTCACTGGGCGCTAGATACTCCCAACTCCTCCAAAGCAGATCGCACCTTGTCCCGGATCAAGTCGCGCACTGCCCGGAACTCTTCCGGAGGCAAGTGCTTGGGGTCGGGGATAGACCAGTCGGCCCGCTTCCTGGCCCGCACCAGCGGGCAGGCATCTCCGCAACCCATCGTAGCCACAAAATCAAACTCCACATCCGGAAGCTCGTCGAGCGATTTCGATCCGTGTGCCGCGAGATCGTATCCTAGCTCGCGCATGGCCTCAATCGCTTTCGGATTGACCACACCTGAAGGCCGAGAACCAGCGCTATACGCCTCGACAGCTGTTCCGCCGAGGATGCGGGCGAATGCCTCGGCCATCTGACTGCGGTTCGAGTTTTCGACGCAAACAAACAGCACACGCTTGCGCGGTGCCACGGGCGCTGCCTTTCCAGTCACTAGGCCTTTGGCTGCCAGTAGCAGCGTTTGGGCGACTCGATCGCACCACTCTTCTTGAGTGCGTCCATGACCTTGTCCACGACCTTGCGATCAAGGCCGGTTCTCTCGGCTACTTGGCCTGCACTCAACGGCTCGCCGGCCGCGCGCATCGCTTCCAAAACCTGATCCTGAGGCTCCATGGAGATTTTCCTTTCAGCTCGTGCGATTAGCTCGCTTGACGTACGCGATAAGTATTCCCCAAGCGCCGAGGCATGTCACCTGTTCGCTGCGATTATTTCGCGCGGTTCAGGTCAGCTCGGGTCGCTGCGGTATAATCGGGAACGCTTGCTCACTTGTCTACTGTCTTACGGGAGATCATCATGCGAATTCTTGTGCTGGGCGGCGGAGGCCGTGAAGACGCGATCGTGGCGAAACTCGCGGAGTCACCCCTGGTTACAGGCATTTTTTCGGCGCCTGGAAACGCGGGAACCGCTCGGCTGGCTGAAAACGTCGAGCTGGACATCGAAGATGGAACACAGGTAGCGGCATTTGCGAAAGATAACGGTGTCGAGCTTGTGGTGATCGGGCCGGAGGTTCCGCTTGTGGCGGGAGTGGCCGACGTTCTCCGTGAGGCAAAAATACCCGTTTTCGGCCCGGGAGCCTCAGGTGCGATGATGGAGGGCAGCAAGGCATTCGCCAAGAACCTCATGCTCAAGTATGGGATTCCTACGGGGGTGTCATCGGCGTTTACCGACAGGGATACGGCTTTGGGCTATCTGGAGAAGGTCGGCGCTCCAGTCGTGGTGAAAGCTGATGGGCTAGCCGCCGGTAAAGGCGTTATTGTCGCTTCCGACGTTGAAACAGCGCGAAACGCCATAGATGATTGCTTCGGTGGACGCTTCGGTAGCGCGGGCTCAACGGTCCTCATCGAGGAGTACCTTGAGGGCCCCGAATGCTCGCTGCTGGTGTTCACGGATGGCCGCACGATGATACCTATGCCTCCGGCCCAGGACCATAAACGTGCTTTCGATGGTGACTTGGGGCCAAACACCGGGGGAATGGGCGTGTACTCCCCGGTGCCCGCGGTCACTGCGGCCGAGCACGCTCAAATGCTGGCGATCATGGAAAAGACCGTCTCAGCGCTCCGTGAAGAAAGTATCGACTACAGGGGAGTACTTTATGGCGGGTTCATGCTGACGGCGGAGGGTCCGAGGGTTCTTGAGTTCAACGCCCGATTCGGGGATCCGGAGACGCAGGTGATACTCGTTCGAATGGTTGGCGATCTGGCGAAGGTGATGCTGGCTTGTGCGCAGGGCGAACTTGAGGACGCCGAGATTGCGTGGAGCGATGATTGGGCTGTCAGCGTAGTGCTTGCTAGCAGCGGGTATCCGGGCGAGTACGAGACGGGCAAGCCCATAACCGGCATCGAGGCGGCCGAGCAGATCGAAGGCGTGAGGGTTTATCACGCGGGAACTGCGTTGAATGAGGCCGGAGAGCTTGTGACGGCCGGCGGAAGAGTTCTCAACGTGACCGCGGTCGGACATGATCTTACAGCGGCTCGGCAGCGAGCATATAGAGCGGTGGAGCTGATCAGCTTTGAAGGAAAGTCCTATCGCACGGACATCGGCCGCCGTGCCTCTCTCGGCGATACCGAAACGCTCGCAAAATCATGATCGCCGAGCGCCTGATCTCCACAGTGATGCAGTATTCGGCGAGCCATCTGCTGAAGCTAAAGCGATTCGATGGAAAAGCCCTGCCGGAGCCGGACGTCGCGCGCAAATACCTGCTCTATGCACACGTACCCTTTTGCTCAAAGCTGTGCCCGTACTGCTCGTTTAACAGGATCCCCTTCGAGGAGAGCCGCGCGCGCGAGTACTTTCGCCGCATGCGAGAAGAGATACGTATGGTGGCCGAGCGGGGATATCGATGCACTTCGATGTACATCGGCGGCGGAACTCCTACGATGCTCGTGGACGAGTTGTGCGAGACGATAGATCTCGCCAAGTCACTCTTTGATATCCGGGAGGTTTCTTCGGAGAGTAATCCGAATCATTTGATCCCGGAGGTCGTCGATCCTTTGGTGTCGCGTGTCGATCGATTCAGCGTAGGGGTCCAGAGCTTTGACGACTCGCTGCTCAAGCAGATGGATCGCTACGAGAAATACGGCTCGAGTGAAGAGATACTTGAGCGCTTGCGCTGGGTCGCCGGCAAGTTCCACTCTCTCAACGTCGACATGATCTTCAACTTCCCGAGCCAGACACGCGAGATGCTTCTTCATGACGCGGAGATGATCAAGGCCTCGGGAGTGAACCAGACGACCTTCTACCCGCTCATGGCCTCGCCGGTGGTGGAGGATTCACTCAGGCGCACGGTGGGGGCGGTGAGCTACGAGCGTGAGGCTCTCTACTATCACACGATAGTCGAAAAGCTGGCCCCAGAGTTCACGCCTGCCAGCGCGTGGACATTCTCTCATACGGGAAAAGGCATGCTCGACGAGTACATCGTGGATTATGAGGAGTACGTCGGGGTCGGGAGCGGCGTTTTCTCCTACCTTGGCGGAGCGCTATATGTGAGCACATTCTCGGTCGATGACTATATCCGCCGGATTGATTCTCACGGCACCTCTATCGCGCAGACGAGGCGTTTTTCTCGCGGATCGAGAATGCGCTACAGGATTCTCATGGAGCTGTTCGGTCTTTCGCTGGACAAGCGTAAGTTTGCCGATGATTTTGGGGTGGCGATCGATCGGGCCCTGCCCATTGAGATGGCATTCCTGCGCATGAACGGTGCTTTTGACGTAGACGATGAGGTAAGGCTTACGCTTACCGCTAAAGGTAGATACCTGCTGGTCGCGATGATGCGGCAGTTCTTCGTTAGCGTGAACAGCGTTCGCGACCAGGCAAGAGAGTCTTTACCCGCCGAGGAGCGCGCGTTGCTTTTCGGCGAGGGAAAATGCTGAGAGGAATCATGCTTTTGACGACGTCTTGCTATTTAGCATCAGAATTCAAGTACGGCTTTTCAGAAGTTGGATATGAGCTGCTTTGCTTCTTTTTTGTGAAACGATGCCAGCTACTAAGAAAAGTACCTACAAAACCAATAATGAAAAATGCCGTAGCTAAAAGGATGCCGTAAATCATCAAATGCACAGGGTCTTCTTGTAGTCGCTGCTCCTGCAACGATGTAAAGATAAGGTAGGGGGCGCCTAGCGGGCTAGGTTCCTCAGCAATAAAGTTATCGAACACTGCTTGAGCCATAGCTAAAACGATAACTGCAGGTGCAACCCGCAACCAGCCAGATAGTTTCCTGAGCGGTAGCTCGTCGTACCACCGTCTGCCTGGCGGCCATGACGGAAAGAGTCGCGAGACAGCCCAATTTCCGCCTTGATGCCCAAGCTCTATTGGGGTAACCATCAGCAAAAGGGCCACAAGCAAAAACACCACTAGAGTAAGGAGTATCAGACCTATTGTTTCCATAAGAATCAACGCTCCTAACTAAGGCAATGCACCCTGTGAGCTGCTATCTTTAATTTTCATCCGCCAGCTGAAGAAAAGCACCACTATAAACCGGCCAATAAACACGGCAACTGGCACTGAGGGCGCAAATCTGTGATACATATGGTGCAAACCCTCAGGAGCCCATGGGAACCACGTTGGTATTTGCAAGTCAAGATCTAACCCGAAGTGTAAAAGCGATAGAGATATGATAAGTAGCAGCGGAAGAGGGAAAACAAAAAAGTGCCAAAATCGGTCATCCACTGGCTTTGTACATAAAGAGGGAAATAGTAGCTTCGCAGCTTTATTTGCCAGATAAGTGGGAATAAGTACATGAAATATGCCCCAAAAAAATAACCCTAAGACAATGAACCCAATTACTGCTAGCAAGTCGATCACGGGATCATATCCTTCAAAAATTCGCACCCCTCAAAAGCATGGTTATTTCCACCGAATAAAACAAGGATACCGTGGAAAATGCACACAAACCGTCAGGGCGTATTGAAAAATGCCCAGCTAAAATCGTTTCCACGCAGTTATCTCTTCACCCGATTGGAAAAAGTCGCCCTCTAAAAGAACATGTCATAGCCCCGACCCGCACGTCAATACTTCTATTGCCTAATGTTTCTGTTAATTTTGTGTGTTACCCCTGTGTGTCAACTCATAGGCAAGCGTCATCGCTTAGTGTTGAAGATGAGGCAAGGCTCACGCTTACCGCCAAAGGCAGATACCTGCTGATCGCGATGGTGCGGCAGTTTTTCGTGAGCGTGAACAGCGTTCGCGACCAGGCAAGAGAGTCTTTACCCTATCTTTTCAGAAGCTGGATCTGAGCTGTTTTGCTTCTTTTTTGTGAAACGATGCCAACTACTAAGAAAATTACCTACAAAACCAATAATGAAAAATGCCTTCAACTGCAACTACGGCAATAAACACAGATGCAACCCACAACCAGCCAGATAGTCTCCTGATAGACGGTGGTCCGCCCTGTCTGCCCTGCGGCTATGACGGAAATAGTCGCGCGACAGCCCAAATGCCGACTTTTTGTCCAAGCCTCTCTGGGATAACTAGCAGCAGAAAGCCTACAAATAAAGCACCACCAGAGTAAGGCCTTTTATCCAGTCCCCTCCGATTCGCAACTTCCTTGTGAACGGAGATTTGATCTCCAGCCGAAAAAAGAAGGGCTGCAAATCGGCCAATAAAAATAGAGTTATAATTCAGCGGAAATACGAAAATGTATTCTTGCCCCCATCGTAGAACCAACGGCTTTGTAAATAAAGAGGGAAACAGTGCCCTTGCGGTCTTATTTGCGAACTATGTAGGAATGCAGCATCCATAAGGCAATAAATGCTATTACCGCCACTACGGGGTCCGTCGTTACCGGCAATATAGGGTTCGGCACAAAAATCCTCCTCTACCTAGAAACGTACGAATCTGGTGCCCCTTTTCTTCTGACGAGCCGCCAGCAAGTTTCGCCCGCTCAACGTCGACATGATCTTCAACTTCTCCCAGTCAGACATGCGTGATGTTGCTTTACGACGCGGAGATGGCCAAACTCTCGGGAATAAAAGGTGACCTTTTACCCGCTTATAGCTTGTTTTCGCGAGGTACATCTGGCTCGGGGGGGGGCGTTTAATTACTCAGCAAAACTAGCCTTCAGTCTTTTCAATCTTTTTCTTTCACGCAACCATTGGTTCACAGCACCAGCAATGAAATATACTGTTGCCATAATAGTGATACGAACCATGACATGCTCCGGGTCGTGTAATTGCTGTGTCTCTACAGCTATAGCAATATAATCTGATAGGGGTAATTCTCCTGGAGGGATATTGAATATATCCAATTCGCACAGTACTACAAGTATTGTATTAGTTATCACAAGATCGGCAAGAATGCTCCAGAACGGAAACTCGTCCAATGAGGAGGAGAAAGAGATCTTGGCTCTGGGTTTTCTTATATCGTCCTGTGGCCATAAAAAACGGCTATTTAGCCATAACCAGGCGTTTTGTCCAAGAAAACTTGGGACAAAGAATATCAAACCAAACACCGCGCATATCACTATATATGTAAGTATCAAATCTTCTGTATCCATAAGAAATCAATACTCCCAAATTAAAAATGATACACTCATGGGCTACCACCAGGGCGGCCCATGAGCCATTATTCTTAGAGAAACATCTAAAGGCTAGGGAAAAGAGCGCTGACCGCCAAGCCTTCGGGCGCACGCGCTACTATAAAAATCACCAAAACTACCACCGGGCGTGCGTAGTCTGCCACACGACATGCAAGTACCTATTATCCATCTATAGGTTGCGCGTAGAAGATTATACGTCGAAACAGCCCTATCCACTGCAACTCCGGCAGCTATTGCGGTCTGGGCTAATACTACCCGTCGGACTGTTATCGCAGTCACACTTTTACCTGCCGCTATCAATAGGGTCGCAGCGCTTAAGTTTGCCATTGTTACTGGCACTCCTGCGGCTATTAGTGCAGCCTTAGCAACTGCGACTGGTACCGTCCACCAAGGATTCACGCTTTTTACTAACATCAATTGTCCGGCTACCAGTGCCACCTGAAAGTCCTCAATGGAGACTTTTTCGGTACCATCATCTGTTTGGAGCAAAAAGTAATTACCCTGTCTTTCCAAGGTAACCTCCCTGCCATCGACAATCGCTACCTCCGGCCAAGGGAACTCATAGGATGCATAGCCTTCTTTTGTTTCAACCTTAAGCATTGGCTGACCGTCAATCACTTGTATCTCTGCATCAAGATACTGAACTTGCTGCGCACGTTGTTTTTCTTGCCCCCTGCCATTTCCCTGCCCGGCGGCGATCGGAGCCGCAAAGGTACTAGACATTAAAAGAATCCCCGCTAGCAACACCGACACAGTACGAACTTTCTTCCTCATTGATTTTTTCGCCCCCTTTAAAAATTACTCTTCAACAACCATTTCCGCGCAGTTATCTCTTCGCCTTACGATTGGAAAAAGTCGCCCTCCCAAAAAGAACATGTCATAGCCCCGCCCCGCGCGTCAATGCTTCTATCGCTTAATGTTTCTGTTAATTTTGTGTGTTACCCCTGAGTCAACTCATAAGCAAACGGCATCGCTTAGTGTTGAAGATGAGGCAAGGCTCACGCTTACCGCCAAAGGCAGATACCTGCTGGTCGCGAGGGTGCGGCAGTTTTTCGTGAGCGTGAACAGCGTTCGCGACCAGGCAAGAGAGTCTTTACCCGCCGAGGAGCGGAAGTGCCCGTTCTCCACGATCGCTGGCAGCACCACATCGGTCGAATGCTTCTGCGTAGCGCCTCATCTGCGGCTCACGCGATTCTGACGAGCTGATGCACGCAAGTCGCAGCCCAGGCCGTTGCGTCGGCATCCAGCTGCGGTTATACTCCGAGTATGAAGACCGCAATCTCCATACCCGACGACGTGTTCGAGGACGCTGAGGCGCTCGCGCGTGCGACCAAGCAATCGCGCAGCCAGCTCTACAGCCGCGCCGTTCGCGAGTACGTCGCGCGCCACGCGCCCGACAGCGTCACGGCCGCGCTTGACACCGTCTGCGCCGAG
>Ga0208609_100477_pt1 | contig 15314 bp, 16 predicted proteins | sample SubbioR11_8A_Apr_FD_184813 | JGI IMG/M metagenome (GOLD analysis project Ga0208609, IMG submission 184813) | Serpentinite rock and fluid subsurface biosphere microbial communities from McLaughlin Reserve, California, USA - CR11_8A_Apr (SPAdes) | ecosystem: Environmental > Terrestrial > Deep...
GGGCGTGATCGCAACGCAGTTCCTCACCGAATCCGTTGTGCTGACATTGTTAGGCGGGGTGATCGGGATCGTAGTGGGCTGGGCGATCTCGAGTGTGGCAGGCTCCCTCATCTCAATCGTCCCGATTGTGTCGCTCGACGCTGTCGCGCTTGCGGTGGGCATATGCGCGTTCGTAGGTGTGGTCTTTGGCTTCTACCCCGCCCGCCGAGCAGCGCGTCTAAGTCCCATCGAGGCGCTCAGATATCAGTAGCGACCGTTAGGATCGCGCGAACTCGAGTAGTGGGCCGTATTCGAAAGAGACGTCAGCGCGGCGCAGAGCACCCATGTACTCCGCCCGCGTCTCGCCCGTAGAAGCAAGATTCGCGCCCCCCCCCACGTGAAGCGCCTTTCGCCAAGTGAAACGGCCAGTAGGTCGGCCGCCAACCGAGAGTGCCGTCCATTCCCGTTCGGAAACGGATGGATAAGGACCAGCCTGTGATGAAAACGAACTGCTATCTCATCGACTGACCAGGGGTATACGTCCACTGAGTCTACCTGTGCACGAACGTCGGCCAGCAGATTGTGGAGCTGGACTGATATCTGGGCGGGCGGCACCCCGATCGTCGTGACTCGCTGCCGCAGCGTCCCTGCCCACTTCCAGACGTCGCAGAACATGCGACGATGAAGGTCGCAGATCGAATCAGATGACAACAGAAGATCGACTGTCCATTTCTTGCGTATCGCCCATACCATCGCCTCAGTGATGTTATCGTGCTCGACCGTGTTCAGATCGTTTCGAGTGGCAACCCACGTAGGGATAAGGCCGTCCATCTCATCGGGGCCGAGAGGTGTTGCGCCCTCCGGTTCTACGAAGATGGGGTCAGCGTCTATCATTACTCGCTCCACCTCTTGGTCCAGAGGTGACGCGAGTTAGCAATTTCCTCTAGGTGCCTTTCCCGAGACGTACTGGACTCATCCGGCTCCTGGTCTTCGAGCCGCATAGTTTGATGAACGTACCACTCCTGCTCAAGCAGAATCTGCTCTGCCCTGCTCCGTACCGTCTGCTCAAGACTCTCGCGCGGTACCAGTGCGTAGACGAGAGTACAGTCCATCGCCTCGGCGGCACGCCTGAGAGTGGCCAAGCGTACTCCACCCTCCCGCTCGTTCGCCTCGATCTCGCTAACCGTAGCGCCACTCACGCCCATTCGCCTACCGAGCTCCGCAGCAGACATACCAAGGGCGTCACGAAGCGCCCGAATCCAACCGGCACGGGGCGACGCGAACTCAGAGGCTGCGGGCAGCCTTCGGAGTCTGGCGTCAAGCATTCGGCGAGCACGTCTTGCCTGTTCAGTTCTTTTCACAGGATTCTCCCTGTCATACCACTGCATTGCTTAATACTATACCCTGTGAGTGTCTTCTATTCAATAGGTAATAACCTGTCAATCTTGTTAGTTTTCACAGGCGCCGGTCGTCGATGGAAGCTGGCGTGTTCAGCATGTTTACAATGACCACACTCGCCAAAAGGAGGATGGCCACGCCAACGACGGCGAGCACCGCCGATGTCTTCCTGTTCATCGTCGTCCGCCCCCCTCAGCAGTCGTCCCATAATCTGGAGCCCTCGAACACGTCGTCGGATATGGAGTCGAGGAGTACCTTTTATGGGATCGCGAGGTCTAACGCCAGTCGCTCGTTCCATGATAGCGCATTGCACCCATTGACCTGCGCCCAGCCGGTGATGCCCGGATGGTCCTCGTGCGGAACTTGTATATGCGAAAAACTACAGTGGCGATTCCCGTAACAACGATACCGAAGACTCGCTTCATCCCTTAGTGCCGCTCTCGCTCTCTCCCAGGGCGTCCAAAAGCACGCCTTCAAGCTGTCTCGCCAACGAGTCTCTGCAAAAGCGAGTACTAGCGAGCATGAACGAGGAGTCTCGCATCTTCGACAGCCTATCTTGGTCACGCAACAGGGCATCGATGTTTCTGGCTGCTAGGGCAGAGTCTCGAGCAGGCACAACCAGACCCGCACTGTTCTCGCGAAACAGATCAGCAAGCCAGCCCTCATGGTTAATCACCACAGGCGTGCTCGCCGCCATTGCATCAAAGACCTTGTTTGCCGAGTTCGCATGAAGCACCGGTTGGTCTATAACAGTAGAAATCGCTAACGTTGCCGCACCCAACACCGCTGGAATATCACTCTTGGGCAGCTCACTCATAAAGCGCATATTCTTATCCAACACGCCGAGCTTAGCAGCCAGGGCCTTGACATCACTCAGGCATCGACCGCCTCCCACGACAAGAAACCTCACCTCGGGGTTTAGGCGCAGCATCTCCACAGCGACGTGAACAAGGTACTCAACTCCGTTTACAAGACCGACTGTCCCACAGTAGACAATCAGCGGATTCTGCCCAATCCACGACTCCGACATGCGCAGCTGCTCTCCAGCAATCTCTGCCGATGCGAACAACTCGATGTCGCAGGCGTTGGGTATCACAGAAACCTTCTCAGCAGGGTATCCTGTCGCGGTTACCCCTCTTTTCATGTCGGGCGAGAGCGCAACCACGCGAGCCGCATTCCTGTAGGCGAACCGCTCCAGCCATCGTGCAGCTACGCGTTCCAATGGGGTCCTGAGGGCTCCTAGCGCTATCGGGACTTCCGGCCACAGGTCCCGAACCTCTAGCACCATCGGCACGCGGCAACGACGCGCAGTGTATGCGCCCGGAAAAGCAATAGTAAGGGGAGTGCTACTGGCGAAAACAACTTCCGGACGAACACTGGCAGCGCGGGAGCCAGCAAGCAATGAGTACTGGCCGAATGCTCGCATGCGATCGCCATAAGTCATCGTGTTGGAATAAGGTACGTGGGTCCAGTGAACCTGGATACCATCCTCTTCCGTAACCACCCAGCCACTCGTCGTTCGCTCACCGAATCGATCCGTGGTTATCATGTCAACCGAATGGCCCATCGTTACCAGGCGCCGAGCGAACTCGAAAGAGCGCGTCCCTCCGGCCATGTTTGCTGTGTTGAAGTACTGATGTAGGTAGACGATCCTCAATGTGCTGGCTGCCTTCCGGGCTGAGCGAATACCCTAGTCACGATACCATGCAGCGGTTGCCTTGAATTGACATCAGCCTTGGGCAACCATTTGGAACAAACTCGACTATTCGCGGCTGCTGGCCAACAAATCTCGTTCAGGAAGGCATTCCAAACAGGCTTCTTACTAGAACCTTTTCTTCCCTGTTCAGGGCTACCTTCCATGCAACCAACACATACACTGTGGCTACGATGGCAATCCGAACCACGAGAGCACCCCAGGAATCAGCAGCACCATCCGCAAGAACAGCAGCTGCCGCTGTGGCCAAGCCAACAGGAACCCAGCTACCGCGAACAACCTCCTTGAAGAAACGTATCATATCAAGCCCCAGAACTCGGTGAAAGTAAACGTTGTTAAACAAGACATATCCGAGAATCCACGCTGCCGCAGTCCCAATCGCGGCCCCCACAATCCCAAAGTGGTCAACCAAGACTATGCTAAGCAAAATGTTGAATATAGCCACTGCCAGCGATACTACAGACTTCACCTTGTGCTTGTTCTTTGCCCACATTACATACAGGCCGACGTCGGATATTCCTGCCAGCATGGATGGCAGAATCACAATGAGCGCAATAATGTATGCCTCAAGGTGCTCCGGACCAACCCAGAGCGAGACGAAACTCTGCCCCAGCGTAACAAAACCCAGTACAGGCAGCGCCAGTACAAGGAGCTTGATGCGGCCAATCTTAATCATATAGTCAGTCAATTGCGCGTTTGTTGCGGACCGCGTAACCTGGCCAACCACATCCGGCATTAGGACATCAGAGATCACAACCGACAGCGCGAAAAAGAGTGAGGACAACAGAAGGCCGAGTGAATATACGGCCACGGCAGCGCTGGATATCTTGATTCCCACGATGATCACATTTGCAGAGTTGAACAACTGGAAGGCAAGTGCATCAACAAAAACGACTGATGAGTATCCGAGGATCTGTGCAGCATAGGGCCTCGAGACTGAGCGAAAATCGATGCTGACGCGCAGCTTCCTGAAGCAATACATGCAGCCGACAGCTAGAATCACAGCAGAAAGCACCACGTCAGCCGCGACAACCGCGACTGGTCCATATCCCTGAAGCAGCAATGCGACGACCGCCAGAGCCCGGACCACGTTTCTGGCAATATTAAAGACCTTGAGAAGTCCAAACTCACCGTAGGCTTTCATGACACCTGTTGTCAGGTTCAAGAGCAAATTCAATATTCCGTTTGCTATAAGTAGCGGGAGTAGCCGCTGCAACAGATCAATCTCGGCCGCAGAGAAGGAGCCAGCGAATACCTGCGGCGTAAACCGGGACACTACAGTGCCGAAGAGTAGCAACACTATCCCTGCGGCAGCGCTCACCGTAACCGAAAGCGCGAGGAATCGGGCTTCGAGGGCCTTATCCTGTTTTTCCCTGTACTCGGACACGTAGCGAACAACAGCGTTACTCAGGCCTAAATCAGCAAGCGCAAAGTATGAGGCCACGGACATGCCAAGTCGGTAGACGCCAAAGTCGCCCTCGCCAAACATGCGCAGCATGAAGGGCGTCAAAAAAAATGCCAGCAGGTTCTGGAGGGACAGGGCAAGGTACCCCAGAACGACGCCTGCGCGCTTACCGCGCATTCTGACAGCTCCCGGCAGCGCGTCCCAAATGCATCTTCGCTATAAAATGGTGCAACTGGAACCCCTTGACCGCAAGAATCTCCTTGAGCACTCCTGCGGCAGCGCCAGTATCAGGGACGTCAGGCCGACGCATATATCTTCCCTGCACCGACGGACACGCTGGACCATTCGCATTCCTATGTCGCAGGGCGGTGCTCGAATCAATACTCGTGCCACGCAGGTGCGCTGCGGTGGTCGATGCCTGTAGCTCACCAGGACCCCTCGTCCAAGTTATGCCACGCCGAATCACACGGGCGAAGCCGCCAGTCACGGTTCTCGGACTCATTCTCAGGAAAATCGCAGTAGCCGACGTACAGGGCTCTCTGTATCCGCAACAATTCCTTCTGGTAGCCTTACCGACCCGCGCAGTCTCCGTACCCATGCCCTTCTCCATGCTTCTACAGCCAGAAGGGTACGTAAGGGCTGACATCCAGGTAGCCACCCTCAGTATTCCAGTGAAAGAACAGTACGGCCGTCACCACCACAACATAGTTCACTAGTAATCGCGCACGAGGATCCCTTTGATGACTGATCACGAGTGGAATCAGCAGAATCACAGGGATGAAGTAATAATAACCCGCTCGCATCACGACGTTAGACTGCTCCGCAAAGGTCTGGAAGAAGATCGCTCCAAGTAAGAGGTTACTGTAGCCACGGGTAGCTAGATCATCATGGCCGCCAAACATGTAGGCAAGCACGTACACGGCTATCATGCCAAGCAGCATACCGAAGGCCCCGGTCGGCTCTGGTGCGCCAGACAACCCGCCATAGATGCGATGGGCCCACGCATAGAGGGGTTCGCGCACCAAATAAACTGCGCCGAACAGGCTAAGCACCAGCACCATCCATCGAGCATCAAACCTAGGCATATGGTAGAGCGGGTACGCGAAGAGAAACACCAGCGCTGAAGTGTGGAAGGTGGCTGCAAGCAGGACCGCTAGCACGAACCACAAAAGCCGCTTATCCTTGATAAATCTCAGGGCAAAGAAGCATATACCTATAGCAATGGCTTGCCTCAATCCCGAGAAACTGAACACGAAAAGGCCGAGGGTAACGTACAGGAGTATACTGAGCCACGCGGCCACCGAATACCGGCGGATAGTCGCGCCTATCGGCACCATCACAGCGGCCGCCACAATCCCGAGATATACCTGTGCGCTCACACCGAGTGCGGAAAACAGTTGCGAGAAGTACAAGTAGCCTGGTTCAAAGTTCATCAGGCGCCCCCCGCCGGCAATATCGAGAGTGCCTGCCAATTCATATGCGGGAATGTACGCTGCAACGTCGACCCCGACGCTCGGATGCCTCAAGCCCTGCAGTATAATGATCGCCGCAGATCCAACCGTTGCTGCAATCAAATTCCTTCTATCACGGTCGCCATGCGGCAACAGGCCGAGAAGGACGATCAGGGCTAATAGGCCGTAGTAAGGGATCATCGTCCCCGCTCCCTCGATTCACGCAAGTTCTCTCTAGTCACTTTGCTCATGCCTTAACGGCGCAATCAACCGCGTGCAGATCCCCCAGAAACTGCCGGTATTGCTCGAGATAGTCACTTGTCATCCTGTCTCGCGAGTACGTCTTGACAGCTGCCGCACGCAACGCTGCATGTTCATCTGGCGACATGGGAGCTGCGTGGTTCAACACAACAACCTCAAGGGCATCGATATCTCCATATGGTACGAAGGTGCTATAGTCTGGAAGCGCAATTGACTCAGGACCGCCCGACTCAAATCCTACCACTGGAGTCCCAGACGAAAGCGACTCGGCAGCCACCATTGAGAACGTCTCACGGGAACTGGTCAGTAGGGTGACATCCGCAAGCGAGTAGTATTGCGCCAATTCGTCCTGGTCATCAACTCGACCAGCATACAGGACATCGCCAGGAACCAGGTCTGCTCCGGCGGGCGTATTCCCGACTACGACCAGCACGATTCCCTTGCCACGCAGCCTTTGCGCGAGCTCAAGAACATAACTGCCGCCCTTCAAACCGCTACTGAAGCTCGATGTAACGTGAAGAACAACCCTCTTGTCTCCGATACCCAACTTCGAACGTAAGTCAGCGATGGGGCGAGGAAAGAAGATCCCCTCGGCGTCCACACCGTTCATCACTACCGCATGCTTCTTGTCACGCAGCATCGGCGATTGCTCCGCTCGAGTCTTCAACCAAGGTGAGACCGATACAACTGCGAGCTTATCGAAGCCCTCAAGTGCAGCATTCATCCTCGTCCAAGCCTCGGCGGTCCGGTCGAACAACCACGATTTCGTGGCCTCGCGGAGCTTGGGACACGAACCGCATCCGGTCATCCATCGCTCGCACTCACCTGAGGTTCCGCATCCTCCCGTGAACATGAAGTCTGCGTGTAAGGTCAACACCGTCGGAATGCCTATTCGCTTCAGGTGGTTCAAGAGACGGTAGATGTTCACGAAGTATCCGTTGATGCACTGCAGATGCACCACGTCAGGTCGCTCGGCCTCGATTGCTTTCAGCAAGCGCGTCGTGCCAATAGGAGCTCCAGCGTATGGAATCCCCGTCACTCGCGCCTGCAACGCGGTCAACTTCGCCTCGAACTCCGTAGTAGTCTTGCTCAACTGACGGCGATTGACATTCTCGCCCCGCCCGAAGTAAACAACGGATTCTACGCCCGCAGCCTCAAGTCCATGATGCAAGTCTTGCACTATCTTGCCGGTGCTGCCCTTGCCGAAGACTGAATTGACCTGCAGCACCTTCACCCCGACACCACCTCCCTGAGAACCACCTGAAACCGATCGATGTTGCCCTCAAAGGAGTGGCTCCGGGCGGCGACCATGAGTGCCTGCTTGGCGTATCGTGAACGCTCTGCCTCGCTTGAAATCAGTCGATCGAGAGTCCTCTCGAGATCATTGGGATCTGAAACGACCGCTGCGGCACCTGTCTCCCGGAGGTATCGCGTTAGCCAGAGCTCCGGAGGCGCGTAGATGAGAGGACACGCGCCACTAGCCATGTAGTCCGCCAATTTGGTCGAGAAGGCATATTTGATCTGCGAGCGATGACGCTCAAGAAAGCTCTCAGCATGAACGAGCACATGGGCGCGGTGCATTATTGACACAACTTCGTCGTATGGGACGACCCCCTTGTAGCGAATCCCTGGCGAATTCTGCAGGTCTGAAAGCACATTCTCGTTCAGCGTCCGCCCATAAACATCCAGGTGGAGTTCAGGATTGAGTCGCTGCAGAGCCGCCCCTACCTCGATGATCGAGACGTGTCGGCCGTGACCGAGGTTCCCGAGATAGGCAAAGGTGACGTCCGGGCTCCTGCCAATCTCGACTCCTGGCTTGAGGGTTGTTGGCGGCATCACGGTCACACCCTGGACCCCGTATGCATCTTCATGCACTCGCCTCAGGCCGTCACTGTTGAATACTCCGATGGAGGCGACTGCAAAGGCAAGCCGGGCCTGCCTCCTCAGAATCCGCATGAATGCCCGAAACATCAGGGACAGAAGGCTCGATTGGGAATCCGGCATGTAGTTCCGTGTCTTGAAGTAGTAGTCCTCATTACTCATGATGACCAACGGGATGCCTAGCGTCAGCGACAATCTACGTGCGAGAGCAAAAAGAAAGGGGGCGTCTCCTGCCAGGAGAAACACGACATGGGGATCGAACGCCTCAACCCATGACATGAAGCCCCGGTGCCTCCAGGACCCCAGACTCCAAACCGCATGACGCGCGAGCGAGGTGGTTGGTGTTTTCCTGATGCGGCGGCCACTCTGACCTGCCGTACTGACTCCTGACTCACCACTATCCACAGCGATGGATCTTCCTACCGGCGCCGACCTGCTCCATACCGACTTTAGCGCCTCACGATCTGTCACTAGGAAGTACTTATTGCACACTGGCGAATCTGGGGATTCTGGCCAGATGAAAAACTGGGCCAAGTTAGATATCGGCCAGCCAGAGAACAAGTCCTGGAGCGTACGTCCGTTGGAGCCAGTCGAAGAGAAACAGTTGTTGCTGATGACCAGAACGCGTGGATGAACCCCCTCATCATCAGAATGGCGATTCATTTGATCCCGCAAGCTGAAGTCTCTGATGCATCGTGCCAGCCAGTACCTCCAACATGGTCGTGCCCCGAAAGTTCTTTAAATTGCCCTCCGCGGTGGCTCCAGTCTAGGTGATGGCGGTCAGCCACGCAACCTCCTCTCCTTCGGCCTCAAGCATGCCTAAGAGGCGCAGGACGAGCGTGGCCTCAGGACCTGGGGATCTCAGTTCGCCCCAGTCCTTCCCTAGCCTCGCCGAGGATCTTCACGCCACCACGGATCACCGCTATCGCGATCACAACGCCGATGGCGAGGTCGGGCAGCGGCGAGTCTAGCCAGAGCACAAGCGCTCCCGAGACGATGACGCCGATGTTGGCGAGCACGTCGTTGGCCGAGAATATCCACGAGGCTCTCATGTGCACGCCGCCGCTCCGGTGCTTCGAGATCAAGGCGAGGCAGGTCACGTTCGCCACCAACGCAAGCGCGCCGAAGCCGATCATCAGCGCACCAACGGGGTCGCTTCCGTACACGAAGCGACGGGTCACATCGATGAGTACCCCTATGCCGAGCGCAACCTGAAAGACTCCGCTCGCGGCCGCCGCGCTCGCCTGCAGACGCACCGATCGCCCAACCGCATAGAGCGCGATGGCGTAAATAGAGGCGTCGGCGAGCATGTCTAGGGAGTCGGCGATAAGTCCAGCCGCGTTCGCAAGCCATCCCGCCAGAAACTCAATGACAAACATAGACGCGTTGATTCCGAGAAGCACGATGAGTGTGCGGCGTTCAAGTTCGGCCGCCTCTTGGATCTCACTCTCTGCGCAGCACATGCGGACTCCCAAGCGCGTCTTTGCAAGTCGTTACGCTAGTAAGAATATCCCAATGATATACGGCAATAAAACCAGCAATGCCAGCGAGGGATGGCCACGCCGCTCGGTGTTGCGGCTGTCCCAACTAAAGAGATAGACGGCCAGTCCAAACGCCAAAATGCCGCTTGTAAGTAACATGAACACCGAACTCCAGGGTGAAAATGCGGCCACTTTTCCCATTGCCAATCCATTGAAGGCGTTCATCGCTTGCGTGGCGGGTAAAAGCTGTGCAAATTTCCCGGCAGCGTCAGGTAACATGCTGTATGGCAGCATCATACCGCCCAATATCACGGATGGGACGAAGACAAGCTGCGACCATAGCACCGTCATGCGTGAGCTAGGGGAAACCACTCCGATCAGGATGCTTAACCCTGCGCAGGCAAATGCCATCGCTGCAAAGATCAAGACATAGTTGAGCCAGTTTACTGGCAATGGAGCTTGAAAGAACAAAGGCGCAGTGACTGTGATAAGCACTGCCATGATCGCCAGATGCAGGATGGTCGTCAAAGCCGGAATGACCAGGATCGAGATGGAAGGAATGCCGTTGATCTTATAACTACGGAAAACACCGTTTTCACGGGCGTTGACCAGTGGATCAGGTATCCCTAACAATGTTGCCGCCAGAATGGCAAATACGACCATCGCCGGGATCATGCCCTCCAGGAAGAACGGATTGATCTCGGCCATGATAAACCCCATCATCAGATAAAAACCCAAAGGGAATAAATAGTTCATCAATAGCAGCTGCTTGTTGCGGATACCCGCTCGAAATTCAAAAACAAAATGGTGGATAAAAGCGTTCATTGGGCAACTCCAGCGTTGGTGATTTCAAGGAAACGATCTTCAAGGGATGGCCGCTCCACGCGCAAGTCAATCAGCTCATCCCTTTGAGCATCGATATAGGCGATAATGGCTGACAGCGTAGAGCCGATATCGGAACTAAAGTAGATGCTGTATTCACCTTTTGCCGTGCGCTGGCTGACAGCCGGGAAGATGGCACCAGCGGCAGACAAACTGGAGGCTTGTGTCCGTACAGAAATCTTGGTCAGACCCGCGCCGGTAGCCGTTATCTCCATTGGCGTATCGATAGTGATGATCTTGCCTTGCATCAGGATAGCCACCCGATCTGACATCTGTTCCGCCTCGGCCATGTCATGGGTCGCAAGGATGATGGTGGTGCCGCCGCCTTGCAATTCTCGCATCATGCCATGCAGCTCAACGCGGGTGGCCACATCCAATCCGGCGGTAGGTTCGTCCAGAAAGAGCACCTGGGGGTTGTGCGCAACTGCCAAAGCTAACACCAGCCGACGTTGCTGTCCGGCAGAGAGTTCGTAGAACTGGGTATTCCGTTTCTCGACCAGGCCGAATCGTTCCAGTAAATCAAAGCGGGGCGCCACGTTGTGATAGGCGCAAAAGAATTTCATGGCTTCGTCTGGCGTGATGCTTTCTGGTAATCCCGCCGATTGCAATTGCACGCCGATCAGGTTTCGTAGTTTGCGGAACTCGCTTGCTGGGTCTAAGCCTGCCACCCGCAACAAGCCACCGTTTGGAGCGCGCAGGCCTTCCAAACATTCCAGTGTGCTGGTCTTTCCAGCGCCATTGGGGCCAAGTAAGCCAAATATTTCGCCTTGTTTTACGTCGAAACTGATGCCGTCCACGGCAACGTAATTGCCGTAGGTTTTGCGAAAGTCTTTTACTTCGATCACTGAGTTTTCCGTAGGTTTTATCATTCACGCATTATACATAGTATCTATAGGAATCTGCGTGCAGGCAATACGCCACCCTGATTCTAGCTGTGCGCAGGAGGGAGGTACAGGTCACCAAATCGTTTCCGGGACGTTCCCAGACCGCAACCTGCGACCGCCTCGAGTGGAGTACAGTGAACAGGTGACCCGGTTCGTGCGCACGGCTGACGCCGTGAGAGAGGGGACGTTGTGAGCGTACATAGGCTCGTGGGAATCTTCGTCATATTCGTCGTCGCGGCGTTTGGATGGATCCTCCTCGGCGGATCGATCGAGGCGCGAACGCACCAGGCTGACGGAAGTGGATGGGAGAGTGTAGGTTCGCTGTGGGGTGAGCCCCAGATCCAGTCCGCGCCAAGTTTCTCGGCGAATGGGAGTCCGATACCGATCGCGTCGAGTGCGATCACGGCCGACTTCGACCTCGATCAGCGGCGCAGGGGACTGCTGTGGTACTCGACGTACTTGGTCGACTTCACTGCGGTGTATGGAGTTCGCAACGCATCCAGTGAGACCACTCAGGTCACTATGAGGCTGCCGTTCCCAACCGCGAGCGGTATCTACGACGGGTTCGCCGTCACGGTGGACGGGACGACAGTGCCCATTCGCTACAGCGAAGGAGCAGCGATCGCGAGCTTCCCGCTGCCTGCCGAAACCACCGTACGTGTCGAGACCGGCTATCGCACCCAGGGGCTCGCCGAGTGGCGTTACGTGGCCACCGATGGGGTGGGGGTCATTGATGATTTCTCGCTCGTGATGCGCACCGATTTCGATGACTTCGACTTCCCGTCCGACGGTGTCTCCCCGACTTCCAGGCAGGCCACCGATGAAGGCTGGGAACTCACTTGGCGCTACGACAGCCTCGTAGGCGGCCGTCCGATCGCCATCGCGATGCCCGAGCCGCTCAATCCCGGACCAATCGCATCGCGGATATCGTTCTTCGCGCCCGTCTCGCTCATCTTCTACTTCGCCGCGATGGTGCTCGTTACCGCGATACGCCGGGTCAACATCCACCCCGTCAACTTCGCGTTCCTCGCAGCCGGGTTCTTCGCGTTCCACCTGCTCTTCGCCTATCTCGTCGACCGCATGGATCTGCTCACTGCATTCGCGATCTCCTCGGTCGTCTCGGTTGCTTTGTGCGTGAGTTACCTTCGCCTTGCGGTCTCCGACCGTCGGACGCTGCTCGAGGCTGCGGTAGGTCAGTTTGTGTTCCTCGTACTGTTCAGCTTCAGCTTCTTCTTCGAGGGCAACACGGGGCTCGCCATCACAATCGGAGCGATCCTGACGCTCGCATACTTCATGTTCCGCACCGCGCACATAGACTGGTCCGAGATGTTCGAGCGCAGTGCGATGGAGCGTGCCGAGAAACGGGCCGCGTCGAGGCCTTCAAAGCTCGGGCGATAGACGCGCAACCGGACATCGAAGCTCAGTATGCGCGCGCATCCGACACGCTCGCATGCAGCGAGCAGCGTGCAGTCAGCGAACCCTATCCTCGCGGCGAGTCGCGGATGAGATGCGCGGGTTAGGCAGAACGCAGCTCGAAGAGGGTCACTTCCGGCCTGACGAGGAATCTGGTCTGATTGGCAAGATGCCCGACGCCGCGGCTGACGTAGAGCTTCCGATTCCCGACCAGATCGAACTTGCCCGAAGTGTACAACTTGTTCAGGACAGGCAGCCGAGGAGGATTTATGAAAGGCAGTCTCACCTGCCCGCCATGAGTGTGGCCAGACAGAACCCAGCTCTCGAAGCCGTCCCAACCGTCGTGATCGACAGTGTCGGGATTGTGGGACAGGGCGATCATGGCCGAATCGGTGTTCAGTCCAGCAAGGCTGCCAGCGAGATCGAAGCGCCGGGCCCATAGATCGTCCATCCCGACCACCTGGAGCCCGGCTACGGACGCGATTTCGTTGGAAAGGACGCGTATGCCGACGGATTCGAGCTTCGCCGAGAGTCTCGCTGCGTGCTCGACATCCGACCAGTTGACGCCGTAGTCGTGATTGCCGAGAACCGCCAGCGCGGCGAGCTTCCCTTTTGGGAGTCGGGAGTAGATCCGTTCCGCTTGCTCGACGACACCTGCGTGGTGCGCAGTCAGGTCGCCGGTCAGCACCACGATGTCGGGATCCAACTTCGCGACGGTCCCGAAAGTCTCAAGCACGTAGTCGTCCGAGACGTGTTGTCCGACATGAACATCGGAGAGGTGTACGAGCCTGGCTCCCTCGAGCTCCGCCGGCAGGCTGCGTACAGGCATCGACAGGCTCACGACGTCGAGCCAGTGGGGTTCGATCAACCAGGCGTAGCCGCCGATTCCAGCGACACTGGCGACTGCCGCGGTCGACCCTATCACGAACTGCCGACGGGTGATCATATCGAGGAACCCTTCACGCGGCTGAGTGCCGACGAGCGCTTCGAACCCGAGTATACCGCACGCGTCATGGACATCGGGCCGAGCAGGGCGGTGCGTAACGCACCCCCTAGGCCCTCGCGCTCCAGGAGCTTCAGCACCCGAGACACATTGCCCGGATCTGTCCGCACAGGATCCTCGTTTTCACTTCGGCAGCCAACACGGCTGCCTAGCGGGGTCGTGCCTACTCGAGCGCCCGCAGTACCTCGGCGCGCACAGCGGGGCTTACTGCACCAGCGCCTCCAAAGAAGGTCACCGTGTCGATCGCGGCTCTGTTGGCCTCAAGCGCTGCTTTCGTGTCGGGGTTTAGTGAGGCAGAAGGCGTGAGCAGCATGACGCTGCCAGCCTTGCCTTGCAGCACGCCTCCGGCAAGAGCGTCAGGGAAGTTGCGGCTATTGGTGATGCCAACGCGGTTCCACGTGTGCCCTGCGTTTGCGACCGCCCAGCTCGAAATGGCCACAGCCGTCTTGTAGCGGTCCCTCCCATGGAGTCGTTCCACGCGGTTGGCACCGAAACGACCATCCAGGTAGTTTTCTGTTGCCAAGGACACCACACCGGTGCCGCCTAAGATCACGACGTCGGTCACACCGTTCATCGCGGCTCTGGTGGCAGCCGAGAGTCCCGTGCGTGGATGCGCAAGGTAGATCGGCCACTTGTTGGCTGCGGCGAGCGGGGCTGCGGCGAGCGCATCGGGGAAGTTGCCGCCGGTCGCCACGAATACGCGGCCGTCATAGTTCGCCCCGAGGAGCTTTCTTACTTCAGCTGCAACAGCATCTGCCGTCGCATAGCGGTCGTCGCCCCTGATGCGAGAGACATTACCTGCGCCAAGCTCGGTCCTTAGCGTGCTTTCCACACCCGGGCCAACCGCGCCAGTGCCGCCGAGAATGATGGCTCTCGCAGCACCAAGGCGCCTGATCTCGGCCATCACAGCGGCAGGGATGCTTGTCGGCTCTACAAGGAGCACCGGTCCGTCGAGTGCGCCGGCAAGCGCTGTGCCGCCGAGCGCGTCGGGGAAGTCACGTCCGGTAGCGATGACGACGGTGCGAGCGCCCAAGGGGTTTAGACCGTCAGGGTAGGCTTCAACAGACGCGTCCACTGCGGTGTCAAAGCGCGTGCGGCCTTCTACGGGGATAGAAGGCGGTGGTATCTGCTCAAACTGAGCTGTCACACTCACGTTTGCGATGACGTCAGTGTCGGTGCGGGTGGCGGTCGTAAGCCCATCTGACCACTGGACGAACCTAAAGCCTGCGCTAGGGACGGCCGTGACAGTAGTGCCACTAGAGCCGTGCGTGACTGTTTGTGTGGGGGCTCCCGATATGGTGCCGCCCTCGCCTGCTATGTAGGTAAGAGTGTAGGTGAGACGCTCGAGCGCGATGTCGCGCACCACAGGGGTCACGCCGTCGAACTCGAGAGACTCCGTGGTGGAAGGGATGTGGGAAAGCGCACTAGCGGTGACTCGGTAGGTGCCAGCGTCGGGAAGATAGAGAGCGTAGGTGCCGTCAGCGCCGGTCTGCGCCCAGTCCACCCAGTGCCAGGTCCCATCCTCAAGACGTTGTTCGGCCTCGACAAATGCCCCCTCGAGG